>ODAJ014740414.1_pt1 | contig 46422 bp, 33 predicted proteins | sample 1539241 | NCBI WGS metagenome assembly ODAJ01 (sample SAMN02144231, study PRJEB22623) | gut metagenome | biome: sheep rumen | host: Ovis aries | place: New Zealand
GACGGTAACACCTGGAAACAGTTCGGCAATACAATAAAAATGGAATATACCCTTACCCACTTTATGGGGTACCGCTACGGATTGTTCAGTTTCGGCACAAAATCGACAAACGGATATGCCGACTTCGATTTCTTCCGCATCGGCAACACGGTTAACAATCCAATATACCTCGACAAAGAAGGTAACGACATTGTTGTAGCGAAGAGTTCAGACATCTTATTCGTCAAAGAACTTACTGGGGTTGGCGTTGCCGCATGCAACAAAGTCGGAATCGGGCCGAACCCAACAAGCGAGTATGTAACAGTCAGCACCACTGACGAATTGGTCGGACTAGAGTTGTATACGATAAAGGGACAAAAAATCGTCAACAGCCATGACAACCGAATATCCGTTGCCGGACTTGAAGCAGGCACCTATCTTCTGCGGGTAGTTGGTAAAAACAGCAGTGAAACACACAAAGTGATAGTCAAGTAAGACAAAAACATCCATAGTTTAGGAGGTGGTGTGCCAGCAAAGTTCTAGCACACCACCTTTGTTTTCCCGATTTCCTAACTACAATTCAGCCTAGAAAAGTCCCGTCGCAAGGAAAAACTTACTATTTAAGTGAAATTCAACCATTCTTTTTCATTGTTTTATATTGAGAACAAAGCAAATAATTGATAACTTTATTTCGTTTTACACCCCTATTGGAGTGTTTCAGATTGAGTTGCAACATACAATAATATTTAATTTGTTACCGAAAATGTATTCATACGCAGACACTGCACATACTCAAATTCAAAAAAGGGCCATAAACGTTCTGCTATTTCTATGCATATTTTGTTTCTCGTCTTTTTCAGCAGAAGAATACGGGATATTTGACCATTATACTGTTAACGACGGACTTATCTCAAACCGTGTATTTTCCCTAACAACAGACAAGAATGGTTTTATTTGGGCATCTACCGATTTTGGATTGGAGCAATTCGATGGTAAAAACTTCATACACCACCGCAAAAAAGACTATCCGGAATTACCACGCGAAGACTTTATCTTTGTCCACCGTCTGAAGAATGGAAACATTACTGCCGGAGGCTATAATGGTTTGTTGGTAGAATACAATCCAGAAAAAGACATTTTCAAAAATGTAATGCCAAAGGAGTTTAATGAGACTTTCTATAAAGAATCTTTAGCTATCACTTACTCTTCAAAGGGGACCCAGTATGTCATCACTAATGCGGGGGCCTACACATTCGACAAGGAGAAAAACGAATACTCGAGCGACAACATATTATTTAGAATCACAAAAAATATGTATGTCCGTTCTCTACACATCGATTCGAAAGGCCGCTACTGGATTGGCTCCATCGACTCTGTTGTCGTAAAGAACGCCAACGGAACTCCAGCCTATACCTATTCGTCAAAAGGAGAAGCCGGAAGTTTTGTCCGTACAATCATTACTTTAGGAGACAACAAACTAGCGGTTGCCTCCCAGAAGAACGAAATATGGATATTCGACGAGTCTGCCGACAACATAAGCGACCCCGTCATCGTTAAAACACCTTTCTCTTGTATCACCAACATCATCAGAGACCGGAGCGGCAGGTACTGGTTCCCTACCGATGGTAACGGACTTTGGTACACCAACCAAGAGTTAACACAAAAGGCTACGTTCACAAAGCTGATACCTTACAACGCCTCTACAGACGAAATGAACAAGATCTACTCCATCATAGAAGACCACGATGGAGAAATATGGTTCAGCACACAGAATTCTGGCATTTGGCGATACCGCAAAAACAGTATCTCTGGTATTTCCACATCATCGGACTTCGGGTTTCCTCCGGCTGTGTGCACAGCCTTCACCGAAGACGACGACCACAACCTGATTGTAAGTGTTGACGGAGGAGGCCTGTACTCCATCACGCCCAAACAGAAAATCAAAAAACTGATTAGCCTACCCAACAACAACATCTCGGACCTGACACGAACTCCAAACGGCATATGCTATGCTGCCACATGGGGCGGAGGCCTATACCAATACAATCCGAAGACCAATAGCGCGAAAAGAGAACAATTTACCGGCATCAGCAACCCTTGTAACAGCTTTTTCGGCATAAACACACTTAACGGAACCGATTTATACGCCTGTTCCGCAGGAGACGGATTATACCGTCTGCGCAAAAACGACAGCCATTGGAGTCGAATTTTGTTAAACGACTCCGTTTCCGACGCTTCAAACAAATGGATTATGTTCTCTTATTCAGATTCTCAAGACGCCATTTGGGTTAGCTCGTCGTCGGCCTTGTGGTTGTTAAAGGACTCTGGTGCCAAATTGGTCACAAAAGGCAAAAACAACGAGAAAAAACTCGTTCCGCTGCAAGTTTTCGACATGAAAGGAGACGGCAACGGATACGTATTTGCCGCTTCTAACGACGGCATAAAAAGAATAACGCCAAACGGTGATATCGAAGACATCGACTTTGTTCCGACCTGCTTGTTCCGCATAATTCTTAAAGACGACGATGGAAAATACTGGGCTGCGGGCGATAGCGGCATCTACACGTTCGACTACAAGAGCAGAACCTGTTCAAAGCTTCCCGGCAATTTTTCTGCCGTTGCAACAAACTACTTCTACTACAGAGCAGGATACAAAGCCTCAGACGGGAAACTCTACTTCGGTACAAACGTCGGTTACCTCTGTGTAGACCCCAAAGGGCTATCGCTTGAAACGACTATAAGGCATCTTTCTTTCTCTACCCTATCGATTGGGAACAAGAAAATTGCCGTTTCTGAAGCACCCCTTAACGGCACCCAACTGTCAGAAAAGACCGAAATTGAGCTACCCTACGGAATGACCGATGTGTCCTTTTCTGTGCAGCTAGCCGATTTTGCAGTTGTAGACAAGGCGCAATGCCAATACCGCCTTGTTGGGTTACAAGACGAATGGCAGAACGTGAGTTCCGACCGGATTATCCGTTTCTCTTATATACCAACTGGCAAATACACACTAGAAGTAAGGGCTTTCCGCTCGAACGACAAATGCGAAGAGAAGACCATTTCGCTGAACCTGACCATACTGCCTCCTTTGTGGCAAACGTGGTGGTTCATTACGCTTTCTATCATAGCCATAGTTCTGCTCTCCATCCTAATCCACAAAAGAAGGGTAAGACGGCTCGTAGAAAAGAAGAACGAGTTGAACGAACAAGTCACCCTTCGCACCATTGAGTTGAAAAACGCACTGAAAGATAAAGACAACTTGATATCCGTCATTGGTCACGACCTGCGGAACCCAATGTTCGCAATTGTGGTCGCATTGGAGAACTGGCTTAAGAAAGAACCGACAATGAGCAACGAAGCCAAGCACCACCTTATAGAAGAAGTGCTCAAGTCGGCAAAAACACTTCAAAGCGAAATGCTGAAACTGCTCAAATGGGCCCGTTCGAAGCAAAACGACATAGTTTGCAAGCCACAAGACATCGATATTGAGGACCTGGTTAACAATGCCCTTCTTTTAAGTGAAGAACTGCTTAAAGAGAAAGGTATAACCTGCCATAAGGACATTTCAATCACGCACAAGGCCTACGCAGACGACCGCATGGTCAGCACTGTTATCCGCAATATTCTTGGTAACGCCATCAAATATACAAACCGTAATGGCGACATCACCATAAAAGTATGGGAGGACACAAGAGAGATGCATATTGCTGTGAAGGACACGGGAGTTGGCATGCCTGCCGATGTGTTAGCAAAAATCCGCTCGGGCAACCAGACCGAAATGACAAGTCGTTCGGGAACAGACAACGAAGAAGGCACTGGTTTAGGTCTGAATATCTGTAAAAACTATATCCAACAAAACAATGGTACTCTACAAGCAGAAAGCAAGGAGGGAGAAGGCACATGCATCACAATCAGCCTGCCTATCTCTGTTTCCGAGCCAGCAGTCATACAGAACAATCCAACCGAAACTTTAGGGAAGGAACAGATTCCGGAAGAAATTGTCGCAGGAAATGTCATCCTTGTTGTTGACGACAACCCTCTGATTTGCGAAAACATGAAAGCACTGCTTTCCGACATTTGTGAAGTCAAGACCGCTAATAACGGGAAAGAGGCACTAGACATAGTTTCTGAGAACGAGATAGACCTTATTTTAAGCGATGTCGACATGCCAGTTATGGACGGTATAGAATTCTGCACCCGTCTGCAACAAGACGAAAGTGCGTCCCATATTCCTTTGCTATTCGTATCGGGACGCATCGAGGAGAATGTCCGCCTACAAGGATTGTCGAAAGGAGCCATCGACTATATAACAAAACCTTTCAACCAAGAAGAGTTGTTAATCAAACTATGCAGTTTGTTTAACCATCGAGCCCTTATGCGCAGCCATATTTTGGCAAACATTATGCAGAATAAAGATTTGTCGGATAAGGCCAATGAACCAGAAACTGCAGAAGAAGATAACGCAATAATAGAGAACAACCCTTTCCTAATCAAGTTTATGGACACTATACGCCAAAAATACACCGATCCAAGGCTGTCGGTTGAAGATTTGGCTGAAGATATGTGTGTAAGCACTTCGACTCTACTCCGGCGCATAAAAACCGTTGTAGGCAAGTCGCCAGGACAGCTGTTAGGAGAATTCCGCCTGAACGAAGCAATGAGGCAGTTGAAGAACGATGAAAACCTTTCTATTAGCGACGTTGCTTACGCAGTAGGATTCTCTGATTTGTCTTACTTCTGCAAAAAGTTCAAGGCTTATTTCGGTGTAAGTCCGACTGTTGCGAGAACAAAAAACGACTGACCCTATATTGTGTTCACAGAAGCAGGCGTTGCCACACGGCAAAAGACATTCTACTTCCGCACATAAACAGTTTACTATTTGCAATGCTATTCACGTCATTTTATGGCGCAAATAGACCCGCTAATCACACCATAATTTTTTCGTTATGAAATTTGTTTACATTTAGCAACACTCGGAATGGCCACATTATTTCTTGGGAAAGTCCGAAATACAGAATCGGCTTGCGGCTATCCGCTACAAGCAGGGGCAGTTGACAGGTATGATGACTGTTCTTGGTCTGAATGTACAAAAATCCTCCTCGCTGGAAGTTCAGACAATGGATATTGTGAAGTCGTGTGAGATTGAGGGTGTGATACTCAAATCCGAACGGGTGCGATCTTCTGTGGCCCGACATTTAGGGGTTGAGTAGAAAGGGCTTCCCGAACCATTATACAGAAGGGGTGGTTGAGGTAATGATGGATGCCGAGAGAAACGCAGCTGCGCCACTGACCGCAGATCGCCTTTTTTGGCTAGCACGCCGCATTGTTCCCTACCGGAAGAAGTGGAATGTATAAAATAACCGTGGGCGATTGGAGAAAAGGTGACGAACCTATGCAAGTGGTCTCGGACGCTAAGGGGCACGATGTTGTGCATTACGAGGCTCCAACTTCCGAGGCTGTGCCCGAAATGATGCACGATTTTTTGACCTATAGGTCTTAAAGCTCCCGACGTGTCTAGACTGGAAGAGAGGTCATAACCAACTATCTTCTTTGAGTAGGCATCTGTTATGAGCGCAAGGTACATATGTCTGTTTCTACAGCCCACATAGGTTATATCCGACACCCCAACCTGTTCTGGCTCTTTTATTTCCATTTTCTCCACCAGGTTCTTATGCTTGTGGAACCTGTGGTGGGAGCGGTACGGCTTTATCAGCATGCCGTTGGCCTTTAAAATGGCAAACATTTTGTCTCTTCCCACATGTAGAGCGCGCGCATTTGGTCATAAAGGCAGTAGTAGGTTTTCCTGCAGCCGAGACGAGGCATCTCTAACCTGATTCTCCCTACTTCGGAGACTACCTTTTCCACCTTCTCTTGACGTCTGGTCTGGCGCCAAACGGATCTGTAAAATTACTGTCTGCTATAACCGAGCAGTCCGCAGATGGACTGGATTGTCAATCCCTTGTCTTTCTTGTATTTCCTGACTGCTCGGCTGAGGAGTTTTTTCTTATGTCGATTTTATACTCCTTTTCCGCCATATCTATCATCATGTCGAAAAATGCGGACTTGTGGTCCGTCATTTCTACCTGGTGCTCCAGACGCGCATTCCTTCGTTCCAATTCCTTTATCCGGGCTTCCAGCTCCAGTATTTGTTTGGCCTTTGATTTCTCCATTTTGCTGCTTTTTACATATTCTAGATCAAATGTACCATATTTATCCAACCAACGCCTTATGGTTGACTCACTTTGTATGCCATATTTCCTTGCTATGGCATACATTCCTATAGATGTGGTCTCTAATTCTCTGATTACTGACATTTTAAAGGACATGGGGTAATCCTTTTGTGTGCGTTTCTTGTAATTGATGTTTTCGTTCTGCATTTTGTTACTTTTTATTTTGTAACGCTATTTTAGGACTAGACAAGCTTTAAACAAAAAGAGGGCATATCATTTGACATACCCTCCTTATGCGTAAATCATTACGGCAGCAGACTTCCGTAAGTAAGTCTCATTTTAGAACAACCTTGGTTGATAGGTTACCAACAGTTACCACATAAACACCATTCGGGACAGAGAGCGAGATGTGGGCATTGCCGTCATAGGCAGTTTTTGCAGTTCTTACAATATTGCCACTCATGTCAAACAATTGGATGTTGGCACACGGTTGTGCATTGTTAATGTGTAGGATTCCGTTTTCGGCATAAATTTGTAGAGCTTGGTTGCAGACGTTTACAACACTATTGAAACTTGACACAACAGCACGCACACAACAACCGAGGTAGCGTTCATAGATCGACCAGTCACTTCCAGTTTGATCAAAATGATACAAATACGCATGTTGAGGGTAGTCAGTACAAAGTGCAGACGACCAACATAAGCATCCGTCGCTGAAGACAAGGTTCAAACCATCACGCAAACCAGTTGCAGGAAAGAAAATCTGGTTGCCGTTAGTTTTTGAAATACCCACAACACCCGAAACACCTGTGCCGTTGTAGTCGTTTGTATTCCACCATATACAGCCATATGCCAACTCACCCAATTCGTTCATAGTAGGCATTCTCCAAGCACTTCCCCAATTCGCTATCGCAGCATCGTCCGCCGCTTCCAACACAGTTTTGTCATCAACGATGCCATTGTAAAGTATTGTACAATACTTGTTCAGTTTGTATAAAATAAGACCATATTGGGCAAATGTATTATCTGCAGAGTTCCACTTATAGTTTTTCTCATTGTAATCCCACTTTTTGTTAATTTCGCCCCATGCGAAATAACTGCCATACTCGGTCGGTTTAGTCGCTCCAATATTACAAGTAGCCCATAGCGTTCCACTTTCTAATCCCAAATCTACATAGTCATAACCCTCAACCTGTCCACTAACCATACATTCCTTGTATTGAGCGTACACTTTCAAGTCTTTTGTGACATTTATGAAAGATGAATCGCTCCAACCGACAAACTTGTAACCATCTAAAGTAGGAGCAAAGACCTTTTTTGCTGAATTTCCTTCCTTTACCAACTGTTTTTCAATTAGCACACTATCATGTGTGAAAAAAGAAACATTAAATGAAAGTAATTCTCTGTAAAGAGCATAGATTTTCATATCATTGGTCACATTGGTAAAAGAAGAGTCGCTCCAACCGATAAACTTGTAACCATCTAAAATGGGAGCAACAACTGTTTTTGCAGACATTCCTTCCTCAACAACCTGATTTGCAATCAATACACTGTCCTTTGTATAGAATGAGACAATATACCCCTGTGGAAGTACCGCACGGACACTTAAACCGCTATAGCGACTTCCCCAAGCATTAATGATCGAACCAACGGCATGGGTGCAAAGTTCGTACGCACTTTTCGAACCTGATTCATCAAAATACGATGTAGACGACCAGTAGTAGCCATTATAGCCAACATAAAACAAGCCACAAACTCCAGCAGCAGGTAATATAATTTTGTTGCCGTTAATGGCGGATGTACCCACAAGAACTTTTATACCACTACCATTAAAGTCAGTTTCTGTCTCCCAGTTGCAACTATTTATCAACTCTTTCTGTTCCTCTACAGTCGGCATGCGCCAACCCGCACCCCAATTCTTTGTTGCAGCATCATCCTCCGATTTCAATACACACTTACCATAATACTTATTCCAATTATAGTCTTCCGCGTTATAATCCTCCTTTGGGCTCGTCTCGCCCCATGCGAAGTAGTCTCCATATTCTATTGGCTTGGTTGCACCCACATTGTAAGTCGCCCATCTAATGCCACTCGGCAAACCAAGGTCCACGTAGTCATACCCCCCAATATTTCCACTAACAGTCTGTGCAGAACTTTCCATTCCGTATAAAGCAAAAAACACAGCCAGTACTTTTAATAAATTTCTCATTTCTTTTCTTGTTTATTCAACTCTTTTTATAATTATTCAAATCACAAAGATTATTCTTACAAACCAAATTGTAACTGGAGGCAAAGTTACAACTTTTAGGTCAAACCACCCCCCATATTTATATATTTACAACATATTTTTAACAATGCAGACACCGCACTATACCCTAAAAAACTTTATCAAGTATAAACAAAAAATCGGTGACAGAAAACTGCCGCCGATTAGTATAAGTCAAAAGGAATTATTCCCACTCGATAGTTGCAGGTGGCTTCGACGAAATGTCGTAAGCTACGCGGTTAACACCTTTCACCTTGTTGATGATTTCGTTGCTGACCTTTGCCAAGAACTCGTATGGGAGGTGTGCCCAGTCGGCAGTCATGGCATCGGCACTGGTAACAGCACGCAATGCAACCGCACGCTCATAGGTACGCTCGTCACCCATCACACCCACACTCTTAACAGGGAGAAGGATGACACCTGCCTGCCAAACCTGGTCGTAAAGAGAAACCTCCTTGCCATCGACCATCGTCTTCCATTCACGCAAGCCGCTGATGAAGATGTCGTCAGCCTCTTGGAGGATACGCACCTTTTCAGGCGTGATATCACCAAGAATACGTACGCCAAGGCCAGGACCTGGGAAAGGATGACGGCCAATAAGGTGTTCAGGAATACCCAACTGACGGCCGACACGACGAACCTCATCTTTGAACAACCACTTCAACGGTTCGCAAAGCTGCAGTTTCATATCTTTAGGAAGTCCACCCACATTGTGGTGGCTCTTGATAACACGACCTGTGATATTAAGGCTTTCAATACGGTCTGGGTAGATGGTACCCTGCCCCAGCCACTTTGCATCGGTAATCTTCTTAGCCTCGGCATTGAACACATCGACAAAGCCCTTACCAATAATCTTACGTTTGTTTTCAGGTTCCTCAACACCAGCCAATTCCTTATAGAATTTCTCGCTAGCATCAACGCCAATAACGTTCAAGCCCAAGCACTGGTAGTCGTTCAACACATTCTTGAACTCATTCTTGCGGAGCAAACCGTTATCAACGAAGATGCAGGTCAGATTCTTTCCAATTGCCTTGTTCAAAAGAACAGCAGCCACACTTGAATCGACGCCACCGCTAAGGCCGAGAATAACACGGTCGTTACCCAACTGTGCCTTCAATTCAGCAACAGTAGTTTCTACGAAAGAGGCAGGGCTCCAATCTTGTACGCCACCACAGATGTCGACAACGAAGTTCTTCAACAACTGTGTACCCTGTATAGAGTGGAAGACCTCAGGATGGAACTGAACGCCCCAAATAGGTTCAGAATTGCTCTGATATGCGGCAAATTCGACAGATGCAGTAGAAGCAATCTTACGGAAACCATCAGGAATAGCCGTAATTGTATCGCCATGACTCATCCACACCTGAGAATTCGGGGTGAAATTTTTGAAGAGTTTGTTACCTTCTTCAATAAATTCAAGATTAGCCCGACCATATTCGCGAGTGCCAGCAGGTTCAACCTTACCACCAAGCGTGTAAGACATAAACTGCGCACCATAACAAATACCAAGAATTGGATATTTGCCACGAATCTCATCGAGGTTGATTTTGAATGCTTCGCTGTCGTAAACGCTATAAGGCGAACCACTCAAGATAACACCAATAATGTCGGGATCGTCCTTTGGAAATTTGTTGTAAGGAACAATTTCGCAAAAGGTATCCAATTCGCGGATGCGACGGCCAATCAACTGGGTAGTTTGAGAGCCGAAATCGAGGATAAGAATTTTTTGCATTATATTGTCTTTAGAGTCAATTCAGTAAATCGTCAAAAAGTTTGTCACTCAAATCATCAAAAGCCATAATGTGTTTTGCCTTTTGATAGAAAGGTTCGCGCTTGGCGAGAGTCGTACTCACGTAGTCGAGCAGCTCTTCTTTCGTCTTATTTGCAACCAACGGGCGTTTAGCCGTTCCGTTCATGGTCAGCGAGGTGCAGAGCATCTCAGGCGTTGCCTTCAAATAAACCGTTTCGCCAGCGTCGTTCATAATGTCCATATTGTCGAAGAAACACGGAGTACCGCCACCAGCGGCTATAACAACGTCTTCGAAGCCGGCCACCTCCTGCAACATATTGCGTTCAATATTCCGAAAGCCCTCCTCTCCCTTATCGGCGAAAATTTGGGAGACCGTCTTATGGAACCGGTTCTCAATATAGGCATCAAGATCGATGAAATCGAGATTATACTTTTTCGCTATACGTCTTCCTGTAGTGGTTTTTCCACATGCCATGAAGCCAACCAAAAAAATTCTTTTCATTAAACAAAAATGTTATTAATCGAAAAGTGTGAAAATTTCAGATGCCTTTTTAGGCCTTTCTTTCTGCATCCACGAGAAGCCTTTTAAGAAGAGGACCTCGTTAGGAGCCTCAAACGGCGGATACATAGTTCCCTCAGTACCCGGTTCAAGCACAATTTTGTCGAGTTTGCGCTGTTCGTTGAGGAAGATTGTCATCATACTGCCCATATTGTGGTTAACACCAATCAAATCTCCCTTCTTGTCTTTCGGGAAGTAGACCGACATGGCATTACCCTTTACAAGCACCTTGTGCAAATTACTATTCACAAAGTAGCCCTCTAGTTCGTTACCCTTAATTTGGTTGTAATTTATAGAGTCGTCGCGCTGAACAACCAGAGAATTGCCCACAATGTGCAGGAAGTCTGGCTTTTTATTCTTCATGTACATCTTCACCGTATCACCAGTCATCTGGTTGGCATCGGACCACAAGACGGGGAGTCCGTACATATAAACGATGGAGTCTTTCGAGAAGAACTGCATCTGCTGACTCTTTCCCTGGAAATCGCTTCTATAGAAGCGGACACGGTTTCTACCTTCAACAATGCGCGAGCTGTCGGCATTGGTTATCATGGTAAGCGTGTCGGCACGGAGGAACAGCGTATCGGGTGTAGAATACTCCTTGATGTAAGCATTCTTTGTCAGAAAGCCATTAGAGAGAGGTTGCTGGTTCAGTTCACCTTTATCGCCATACATAGACATGTGTTGGTTCAAATCGTCGATAACAATTTTCCCATAAAGTTTGGCAGAACCCTTTGTACGGTTGTAAAGAATAGTATCAGCCTCAACATGGCGTGTGCTTTTTTCATTATCGACCATCGAACGTCGATAGAGTTTAAACTCACCAATCGCGTTATTCATATAGGCCTGGCTGGAACTGATAATGAAAGAATCGCGGTATATTTTCGAAGGTCCCATCACCCAAGCCTCAGAAGTCCTCGAATTATAAGTCAACGTATCTGTAGTGATGCGGTAATCGGTCCCATTAAGGTCAACATTTCCTTTAAAAATAGCCTTCTTCGAATCTGGGTAATAATAGCCAATGCGTGAAACAAGTCGAAAAGACGGGTCAACAATCGTAGCTCCGTTATCGTAATAGGCATAATTCTTCTCCCTGAAGAAGTCTAGTTTCTGCGTAGTCAGCGTCATACGACCCGAAGTCATAGTAATGTCCTCCCGAATACGCATAAGCTTGATGTTGCCGTCGTAGAACATCTTGTTAGCGGTGAGGGTCGTAGAATCTTGGACAACCCGCACATGGCCGAAAGCGTCGAACGAGTTCTGGCCGCTATAAAAATAGGCGCTATCGCAAAACATAACGGCCCTATCCTGACGGAAACGGACATTTCCCTTCAACACCTGGCAATCGACACGCCCTTTTGTGAAAGTCAGTTTGTCGCAACCTTCAAGAATCACGCTGGCAGCAAAAGAAGGAGCAGCGAGAACAAAGAATAATATGCCGGTTAGAAACCTGTTCATTTTTTATTATCAGAATTATCTTTAATCCAACCTGGATACTGGAAATTACAGTTTCTCCACTTGTCGTTAATCAGCACATAAACCGACTTCTGTTTTTCAACAATCCATGCATTGGTCTTTTCTTCAGTCTTCTTAGCGATATACATCTGCTTGAGAAGTTGGAAATCCTCTGTCATGTTGGCCTTATGCGCAGGGATACGGTTACGGAGTTTTATAATAGAGTAAATCTCGTCACCATTGTTGTTTTTCATTACAAAAGTACGAGAAATTTCGCCAATATTCATAGAAGATACAATACTCGCAATTTCAGGAGCGACCTCTCTGGTTTGGAATCGGACATCGCCCGTACGAGGGTTCGTCAGAACGCCTTGGCTGTTATTGGTACCCTTATCGGTTGAATATAGGGTTACAGCCTGCTCAAAGGTAAGTTTTTCCTTGCGAATAGCATTAGCTATGCTATCGGCAGCCTGCTTCGCAGAATCTCTGTCTGCCAAAGAGCAAGCCGGCTTCAAAAGTATGTGTCGGGTGTTCACCTTGTCGTCCTTACGTTCGATAAGCTGAATGATGTGGTAGCCAAAATCGGACTTGACAATTCTAGAGACACGCTTCGGATCTTTCAAAGCAAACGCGACTTCGGCATATTCAGGCACCAGCTGTCCCTTACCCATAAAGCCGAGTTCACCACCCTGGCGTGCAGAGCCAAGGTCTTCAGAATAGAGAGAAGCGAGAGTCGAGAAAGACGATTCTCCCTTTTCAATACGGTCTTGGAACTCGTGCAGACGGTTTTTCACCTTATCGATGGCTTCCTGTCGAATTCTAGGCTGAATAGAAATAATCTGAATTTCGACCTGCTCAGGAATATCAGGAAGGCTGTCCTTAGGGATTTGGTTATAAAAACGACGAATTTCGGAAGGAGTAGGTTTAATATCGCCCACAATTTTCTTTTGTACCTGCTGAACCACAATCTGGTTACGTACCATTTCGGTCAATTCATCGCGAATTTTATCCATCTTCTTACCGAAGTAAGCTTCCAGTCTGTCCTTGCTACCGATTTGGCTTTCCAAATAACTGATTCGCTGGTCCACCTGTTGCTGCACCTGCTTGTCATCGGCAGAAATACTGTCAAGAGCTGCCTGGTCGAGGAATAGTTTCTGGGTAGCCAGCATTTCAGGAATCGTACAATAAGGGTCTCCTATAGGGGCCGAGCCCTCGTATTGCGAGCGCAAGCGCTGTTCTTCCACATCGGAAAGAAGAATTGCCTCATCACCAACAACCCATACAATTTCATCTACCACACTTTGAGCGAAAACACTAAAAGCCATAGTAGTTAAAATTGAGGTAGCAAAAATCTTATTCATAAAGCGTATCAAAAACTTGTTCTTGCATAAAACAGACAAACCCGCATGAGAAACATACGGGTTTATCGCATTAGTATTCCTTAGTAATTAACAACATTTGCATCTGTTTTATTGCACAAGCCAATAAATAAAAATCAACTATTTAATTGTTTTCAAGACCTCCTGGTTTACAACCACCTTGTGTTTTTCACGCAGCGACTTTACCCAATCGGCATCAAGTTTGTTCTGGAAATCAGCCACAACAGCGCCACGAACCTCCTTATAAGAAGCAGGGTCTACGGTCTCGTTACCATAAATCAAGACTTCAGGCAGAGACTCACGCTCTACTTGGTACTGTTCTCCAATCTTGTACACATAGAAGTCGACAGCCTTATTCTGGCCTTTGGTAAACACACCATTCTTGATAGCCACTTCCGGCTTCTTAGGGTCCTTGTTGAACTTCGTCTTTATGGCCTTGTCTAGAGAGTCGTTAGGCAGCGCCTTGTACTTCGAGTAGAACTTGTCGACCTTGTTCTTAATCTTGTTCGTAGAGCAATAGATAATCTTACCACGGAAACGAGGTTCCGACCACTTATAATTCGCCTGATGCTCTTGGAAATAAGCTTCCAAGCCACGGCGGTCTTTTGAGGCCACATTCCAAACCTTGTCGTTACTAATTGCGAACAAGAGCAAACCATCGCTATACTCGTTCAAGAGGTTCCGGTAGTCGGAATTCGACTTTTCCAGATCGTCCAAAGACCTTTCAAGCAATCGTTCCTCCAAGTACTTAGAGAAAGCATAATTGAGGAACTGGGCATCAGAAGAGAAACGTCCATATTCACGCATCTGTTCATCAGACGCATGTCTAGATTTCACCGCATGCCAAACTGAACGTTCTTTTTCAAACGCATAGAAGAAATCGGACTGCGGATAAGTTTCATCAGCACATACGTACAGAGGCTTGTCTAACTTAGCGAGTTCAGACTTCATATTCAAGTCTTCTCTATCCTCAATTAAAGGAAGGAACTGACTTAGAGAGTTTTCATCGACAGAAACCGCATATTTGTCATACAGGCCCTTCACATAGAGGTGATTGACTTTAGAAGCTCTGTCAGACTGCATGATTTTACGTTCAATCTCTGGCTTCATCGCAGAGAATGGAATATCGAGGTTGGTGCTGTCGAGACGGAAGATATGCCATCCAAGACGCGACATGGACTTCTTGTACTCTCCAACCTTTTCTAGGTCCATAATCGCTTTAACAATTTCAGGCGGCATGTTTGATGCACCCTTTTCAGTCCAAGGCATATGGCCATCGGCAGTACCACTGAAATTAGACTGGCTGTACTGAGCAGACAGTTTGTTAATATCTGCTCCCTTATTCAACAAGTCGAGAAGCGAGTCGATTTTAGCTTCTGCATTAGGAGTAGAGGAAGAAATGTAGATATGGGAAGTCTTCTTTCTCCATGCATTCGGACGCACATCGGAAACCATAGCAATATGGTAACCGAACTTGGTCTTGAATGGTTTGCTAAACTCGCCTGGCTTAAGCTTATAGATTTCGTTTTCGAAATCGTACACCATCTTAAAGCAATCGACATAGCCCAAATAACCGCCCTGCTTGCTGGAAGGACAAGCAGAGTATTTACGGGCCAAATCTTCAAACTTCGCCCCGGCTTTCAGTTCATCGTAAATTTTCGATATACGTACAAAAGGAGGGACAGAGTCTTTCGACTTGTAGTCGATCAGAATATGCTTACACGCAACCTGCACCTTCATACGGTCGTATGCTTCTTTCAGTAGCTGAGTCAAACTCTCAGAATCCATAATGAACGGATTTGCGAGTTGGTCGCGGTACTGCTTAAACTCTCTGAGATAGTTAGCCAGCTGGTCGTAGCCTTCCTCTTTTGCGTCAAGCACTTTTAGTTTATAGTTGATAAACAAATCCAAATACTCATCAACCGACTTTTTATCGAGCGTAGAAGCCGAGTTGTTCTTATTGTAGACATACTCAAATTCCGACTTATAAATAGGAGCATCGTCTATCGTCATAACGACAGGATCGGATGCCGCATTAGCAGAAAAAGCCCCCAACACGAAAGCAGGCAGAAAAAAGTAGTGTTTAAATTTCATGTTTTATTAACTAAAATACTAAAAGTTAGAAGATAACAGTCGCCAGCGAATTAATCGCCACGGCTGTAATTTGGAGCCTCACGGGTAATAGTCACGTCATGAGGGTGATTTTCGGTAACACCAGCCGAAGTGATGCGGGTGAACTTAGCCTCGTGCAGAATATCAATAGTCTTAGCACCACAATAGCCCATACCCGAGCGTATGCCACCGATAAGCTGGTATACAACTTCGTAAAGGGTTCCCTTGTAAGGAACACGTGCTGCAATACCTTCTGGAACAAGTTTCTTGGCATCAGCCACATCGCCCTGGAAGTAACGGTCTTTAGAGCCCTTTTCCATAGCTTCGAGAGAGCCCATACCACGGTAAGACTTGAACTTACGTCCATTGAAGATAATAGCCTCACCAGGAGCTTCTTCTACGCCAGCGAACAATGAGCCAGCCATGATACAGCTAGCACCAGCAGCCAAAGCCTTGACGATATCGCCCGAATAACGGATACCACCATCACCGATAAGAGGCACTCCTGTACCTTTTAACGCAGAATATACCTCATATATTGCAGTCAATTGTGGAACACCCACACCGGCAATGATACGAGTTGTACAAATTGAGCCCGGACCAATACCTACTTTTACGCCATCGGCACCAGCTTCTACCAAAGCCTTTGCGGCTTCACCTGTAGCAACATTACCAACCACGACGTCAAGATTCGGATATTTCTGTTTCACTTCTTTAAGGATGTCAATCACTCCCTTAGAATGTCCGTGAGCAGTATCGATAACGATAGCGTCAACCTGGGCATCGACAAGGGCCTGGATGCGTTTGAAAGTATCAGCAGTCACACCAACACCGGCAGCACAACGCAGACGTCCTTTATCGTCTTTACAAGCAATCGGCTTATCGTTAGCCTTGGTAATATCCTTATAGGTGATCAAGCCAACAAGCTTGTTATTTGCGTCAACGATTGGAAGTTTTTCAATCTTGTTTTTCTGAAGGATGTCAGCAGCCTCTTTCAAAGAGGTGTGCGGTCCAGCAGTAATGAGGTTTTCTTTAGTCATCACCTCACTAACCGGACGTTTCATATTGCGTTCGAAACGAAGGTCACGATTAGTGACAATACCCATCAAATAGCCTTCGGCATCAACGACAGGAACACCACCAATGTGATACTCGCGCATGATATTCAACACCTGCTTAACAGTAGCATCGGCTGCAATAGTCACAGGATTGTCAATCATACCGTTCTCGGCCCGCTTAACAGTTTTCACTTGACGAGCCTGTTCTTCGATAGTCATGTTCTTGTGAATAACACCAATACCACCCTCACGAGCAATGGCAATAGCCATCTTTGCTTCTGTCACCGTATCCATGGCAGCAGAAACAATTGGGATATTCAACTTGATGTTTCGGGAAAAACGGGCACCCAAATCAACATCTTTTGGGAGAACCTCAGAATAAGCTGGTATTAACAATACGTCGTCGAAGGTAAGACCTTCCAAAACGACTTTATCCGCAATAAATGACATCTGTGTAAACTTTATAATTTATTGCGTGCAAAATTACAAATTAATTTTCGGTTTGCCTAATCGGGGTATCTATAAATTTTTAGGTTTTACAACAGGGAACAAGGATAAGACAGATATGTGTTCTACTTCAAAGAATGACTGTTTGAGACGACACGTGTCAACCTCCAACAAACGCAGCAGCCTTTGAGGTTACACTACCACCAACAAAAAGAGGTTGCACCGAACCGGCACAACCTCTTTTTTAGCCATATTTTGGAAAAGGCATTAAGCCTTTGCTTCCTTAATCTTAGCCTTCTTACCAGTAAGCTTACGCAAATAGTAAAGTTTAGCGCGGCGAACTGAACCAATCTTGTTAACAGTGATGCTCTCGATGAAAGGAGAGTTCATTGGGAAAATACGTTCAACACCTACGCCGCTAGCTATACGACGTACTGTGAAATGCTTCTTGCCTTCGTGGCCAGTGATGCTGATAACATCACCCTTGTACAACTGTACACGTTCCTTGTTACCTTCCTTAATCTTATAGGCAACAGTAACAGTATCACCGCTCTTGAAAGAAGGAAGCTCCTTCTCAACAGCAAATGCCTGTTCAACGACTTTAATTAAATCCATTTTAGTTTTTATATTTTTATGTGACACACACGCAATGTTACCTCATAATGCTGGGCAAGAGATTGCGCAAAAACTTCGCAAAAATAAATATTTTTGTCCTAATCTCAAAAAAATCAGAGAACAATATTCACAATTTTCCCTGGAACGACAATCAGTTTCTTAACCTCTTTCCCGTCCATGTACTTCTTTGTCTGTTCATCGGCGAGGACTGTCTGTCCAACAGTCTCCTTATCCATATCGGCAGGAAGTTCCATTGTGAAACGAACCTTTCCGTTGAATGAAACCGCATACTTTGCAGAGCTTTCCTTCAAATACTTTTCTTCTGCAACTGGCCATGCGGCATCACATACTGAAGAATCATGACCCAAACGGTGATACAATTCCTCTGAAATGTGAGGTGCAAACGGAGCCAACAAAGTCACGAAAAGTTCGAGCACCTTCTTGTTGTTACACTTCAAAGCGGTCAACTCGTTCAAACAAATCATAAACGCAGACACCGAGGTGTTATAAGAAAGATTCTGGATATCTTCAGTCACCTTCTTAATCAACTTATGAATAGAACGAAGTTCTTTTTCATTTGGTTCACCATCGGTCACCGACAAATCGTCACCCTTAAAGAACGCTGACCAGAACTTACGCAAGAAGCGGTGTACACCATCGATACCGTTGGTATCCCATGGCTTTGAGGCTTCAATTGGGCCTAAGAACATTTCGTAAAGGCGAAGTGTATCGGCGCCGAAGCGGTCTACAATATCATCAGGATTGACAACATTAAACATCGACTTCGACATCTTCTCAATAGCCCAGCCACAAACGTACTTGCCATCTTCCAATTCGAATTCTGCATCTTTGAATTCAGGGCGCCAAGCCTTGAACTTATCCAAATCAAGCACATCGTTCTTTACGATATTCACGTCAACGTGCAGAGGAGTCACATCGTATTTGTCTTTCAAGCCAAGAGAGACGAACTTATTTGTATCCTTAATACGGTAAACAAAATTAGAACGGCCCTGAATCATACCCTGATTAACCAATTTCTGGAAAGGCTCTTCGCACACGCTGTAGCCATAATCGTACAAGAATTTGTTCCAGAACCTAGAATAAATCAAATGGCCAGTCGCGTGTTCTGTTCCACCAATGTAGAGGTCCACATTTTTCCAGTAAGCATCAGCTTCAGCCCCCACCAACGAAGCGTTGTTTGTAGGGTCCATGTAACGGAGGTAGTAGGCAGAAGAACCTGCGAAGCCAGGCATTGTGTTAAGTTCGAGAGGGAATACGGTCTTATTATCAATCAGCGACTTGTCGACAACGGTATTTTCCTTTTCGTTCCAAGCCCACATTTTTGCATTTCCGAGAGGAGGTTCACCCGATTCGGTCGGCAAGAAATTGTCAACATCAGGCAGTTGCAAAGGCAGACATTGTTCAGGAATCATGCATGGCATACCGTTCTTGTAATAGACAGGGAACGGTTCGCCCCAATAACGCTGACGGCTGAAAATAGCGTCACGTATGCGGAAATTCACCTTGACACGACCCAAATTGTGTTCTTTCACATATTTCTTTGTTGCAGCAATTGCCTCTTTGATAGTCAAACCGTTCAAGCTGAAGTCGATGTACGGAGTAACTCCCTGTTTTGGCGAATTACAAACAATGCCCTCTTTAGCGTCGTAGCTTTGCTCAGAGACATCGCAACCTTCCACAAGTGGAACAATTGGCAAATTGAAATGCTTGGCAAAAGCATAGTCACGGCTATCGTGAGCAGGAACTGCCATAATTGCACCCGTTCCATAACCAGCCAGCACATAATCGCTAATCCAAATTGGAATTGCCTCTCCAGTAAATGGATTGATACCATAAGAGCCAGAGAAGACACCAGAAACACGTCTGTCGGCTTGGCGTTCACGCTCGGTACGCTTCTTTGTAGCCGCAAGATAAGCTTCAACCTCTTCTTTTTGTTCAGGAGTAGTCAGTTCAGGCACCAACTCGCTCTCTGGAGCAAGCACCATAAACGTAACGCCGAACATAGTATCGGCACGGGTGGTGAAAATGGTAAAGTGTTTATCTGAATCCTTTACATTAAACTCGACCTCAGTTCCTTCAGAACGCCCAATCCAGTTACGCTGGGTTTCCTTTAGGGAGTCTGTCCACTGAAGCGTATCCAGCCCGTCTAACAACCGCTGTGCGTAGGCAGAGACGCGCAAGCACCATTGCTTCATCTTCTTCTGCACGACAGGATAGCCACCACGTTCAGAAACGCCGTCAACCACCTCATCGTTAGCCAACACAGTACCAAGTTTAGGGCACCAGTTAACCATTGTCTCACCCAAATAAGCGATACGGTAGTTCATCAAAGTCTGCTGTTTTTCCACCTCAGACATCTTTTTCCAATCCTCGGCCGAGAAAGACAGTTCTTCTGAGCATGCGACATCTAACGACTTTGTGCCATCAGTCTCGAATGCTTTAATAAGTTGCTCGATAGGGAGAGCTTTCTTCTGTACATTGTCGTAATAACTAGCGAACATTTTTTGAAAAGCCCACTGAGTCCAATGATAATAGTTAGGTTCGCAAGTACGAACTTCACGATCCCAATCGTAACAGAAGCCAATCTTATCGAGCTGTTCACGATAGCGATTAATATTTTTTTCAGTAGTCACAGCCGGATGCTGTCCGGTCTGTATAGCATACTGTTCAGCCGGAAGGCCGTACGAGTCATAACCCATCGGATGAAGCACGTTAAAACCCTGCTGGCGTTTAAAACGGCTGTATATATCAGAGGCGATGTATCCCAGAGGGTGACCAACATGCAAACCAGCGCCTGATGGATAAGGGAACATGTCGAGAACATAAAACTTTGGCTTAGAGGCATCGACACTCACCTTATAAGTGTTGTTATCTTTCCAGAAACGTTGCCATTTCTGTTCGATATCCTTAAAATTATAATCCATGAATAGTAAAATAATTAACCGACGGCAAAGTTAATAAAACTTAGCGACATATAAATAATCGGCCCGTAAAGGCACAAAAAAAGGCATCTATAAAAGATGCCTTTTTTTATAAATGGATTGTAAAGAATTAGTATTCCCACAAATCGTTCTCGAAATTAAGAATGGTAGTCTTGATACGAGCCTGTTCTTTGTGACATGATTCATAGTCGTTGTTGTACTCGAGCAAGTTTCTATCCTGAATATTAGATTCACGGAAGATGTAGCCAGAGAAACGGCGCTTCATGAACACATCATCGAAAGAAGGTCTTGCACCATTGTTCTTGTCAGTGATAAGAATTTCATGCTGAGCAAGGAATGGGCGAAGTCTTTCGAAAGACACCCAGAACAAAGGATACTTTTCAATACCAGTTTCACCGTCAGTTACCAAGATAGGGCAAAGACCAATGATACGGCAGTTGAAAGTAGAAGACACTTTGTCAAAGAACCAAACTTCTTTCAAATAATACTTAATCACCTTTGGAGCAGGGATATCAGATTCCTCAACCTCGAAGATAGTATCGTTGGTGATAGAGTCCAAACGAGGAGTGAAAGCGACATCTTGCTGACGAAGAACATCCTTGAACTGAACCAAGTGCTGATCATCAAAGATTTCCTTCTTATCCATATACTGGTAAAGCTTGATCTTACCCTTAGAAGCCAATTCGAAAATCAGAGAGAAAAGGTTCTTACGATTATCAGTAGCTTCAGTAGGGAAATAGAACGGATAATTGAACTTCTCACGAAGGTCAATAGTTCTATAAATCACCTTTGACCAATAAATATCGTCAGCACGCGGATTGAGCATCTCGATAGGTTCGAGACCCTCAATAGGAGCACCTGTTGGAAGGTCTGTTGCGACAGAGTCGTTGAGATTACCCGCCTCATCAAAGAATGAGTTGCTGTCATCTTGAGCAGAGGCAGAAGCTGCAACGAAAAGCGCAAATACAGAAATTAAAAACTTAAGTTTCTTCATTTTCTTTTATTATCAGATTACTGAATTACAACCTCGACTGCAGGCAACTTGTGCTGCTTGCCGTCAGGACCCTTAGCGACAGTACCAGAGATATAGAAAGTCTTACCAGGAGCAAGGCTCTTCATCTTAGCCTTCATCTGATCAGTGATACGACCACTAGTAGAAGAGAGAATTACAGTATTACCCATTGAGTCGAATGACTTCATATCGAAACGCAATACAGAGTACTTAACGTTCTTCAAGAGGTCAGAGTTCAACTCGGCAACAACTTCAGTAGCCTGCATCAAAGCGCCCTTCTTAATATTACCACCACCGAAAGTAGCACCGTTAGGACCCTTCAAGAATGCCAATGGAGGTGGCAAAGGAAGGATACGGAAAGACTTGCTACCCATCTTCTGAACCTTGCCCTGAATCTTAGCAGTTACGTTAACTTCGCAGTTACCACCTGGCCTGTGAGGTACGATAACGAAAGTACCGTCACCCTTCTTAGTAGTAGAACAGTTAGAGAAAGTAACTGTAACATCGCTCATAGACACACCTGGAACAGATACACTCATTGGGTTAGGATAACCAGCGTAAACAACGTTCAACATATCAGGAGAGATAGTTGCACTTGGTTCACCAACGGTATACTCGTTAGAGAAATCGTACTTCTTCTCTGAACCATCCTTCTGCTTAACAGAAATGTAACCAGAGTACTTCTTGTTACCGATAGAAGTACAGTTCACAACGTACTTACCATCTTCACCCAACTTGTTACCACCGATGTAGATATCTGGCTTCTTAGTAGAGTCGATAGCAGCCAAGATAATCTTAGCCTCATACTTACCACCACGGAGAACGTAACCAGTGTTAGCTACTGCAATAGCTTCCATCTTGTTCACACGTACGTCTTCTGCATCAGCAGAACCGAGCAAGTACTTACCAACCTGAACCTGGGTGTTACGGATATCATTCTCAGTCTTAGTCAACATGGTCATACAAGCGATAGCAGGCATATCTTCGAAAATACGAGCTTCCCAAGTACGGGTACCAGTTTCAGTCTTCTTAGACTTCATTTCGAAAGTCTTGTTAAGATCTGCGATAGCATCCTTATCCTTACCGTAAGCCTTTTCAACTACAGCACGGAACTTTTCAACAGCCTCGTAAAGAAGACCATCTTTAGATTCGCCCTTAGTAGCGATTTTAGTTTTCCAAATTACGCTTGGAATGTTCAACTCACCAAGACCACCGTCAGAAAGGGTATCAGCTTTAGCACCATCAACACCTTCAATAATCTGAGCTTTGATATCTTCGATATACTTGATAGTCTCGTCGGCTGCCTTGTTAACTGCATCGTAAGAAGCCTTAGGGCCAGAGAACTTAGCCTTGTTGTTAGCAAGTTCCTTGTCGAAAGACTTATCCAAAGAAGCCTTAGAGTTTTCAGAAATTGACATTGAAGACTTCAAAGAGTCTTGCACCAATTTATATCCATCGAGGATCTGTACAGACACGTTCAACGCCAAAAGCGCCGTGTACACCAGATACATCATGGAGATCATTTTTTGTCTCGGGGTTTCCGGACAGTTCGTTGCTCCCATTGTACTGTATTAACTTAAAACAATTTTACAAATCAATCAATGTTCGAATTAGCGGATAGTCATTGCGTTAAGCATGCCACCGTAAACGTTGTTCAACTGCTTCAAATTGTTAGCAAGGCTTGCAATCTGTTGCTGGTAGTCAGCAGCGCTCTGAGCAGAGTTTTCAAGAGAAGACTGAATCTTGTTAACAGCACCAGCGAGAGACTTCATAGCCTCGTTCTGTTCGTTAACAGTTCTAACCTGCAATTCAAATACTGAGTTAATAGTAGAAATGTTCTTTGTAATACCATCCATCTGCTGAGCGAAGTTCTGAGAGCCGTTTGAAGCAGCACCGATGCTAGAAGCGATGTTCTGGTAAGAAGCAACCAAATTATCAGATGCAGAAGTCAAAGAAGCCTGAGAAGCAGCGAACGCAGAAGCAGCCTGAGTAGCCTTGTTCAAGTTGTTCACATATTCCTGAGACTCGCTAGCGGCAGATGCGATAGAACCGATCTGAGTTGCAGTAGTGTTGAGAGTAGAAACACTTTCAGCCAACTTCTTAACCTGCTCCTCAACCAAAGTCTTAGGATCAACTTCAGGAACTGCGATAACACCGTTCTTAGTATTTTCAGCCTTACCACCTTCAGCTTCGCCACCTTCGAGTTCAGGGTAAACGATAGACCAGTCGAATTCCTTGTGAGGCTTATCGAACACACCAATACCGAACAAGATTGCTTCAGTAAACATACCTACGCAAAGCATAGGACCTGCACCTGGCCAGTGCTGAATCTTAAACAATGCACCGACAATAACGACAGATGCACCAAGTGAATACATACAACCAGTAATCTTTTTTCCCTTTTCAGATTGGAAGAAATCAATGATACCCATTTTAATTCAATTATTTTTTAGTTTAACATTATATTAGATTGTAAGATTTATTATTCTGCGCCAATGTAGCTACGAACGCAACGGAAACCGATGAAAGAACGGTTCTCTGTCTGGTACTCATAAGTACGTACACCGCACTGCAAGAAGATACCAACATCCTTCCAAGAACCACCACGAACAACCTTCTTTCTCATAACGTCGTGGTCCATAGACTTAGCGTTGTACTCGTAGTTAGGGTTCATGTCATGTACGAAGCTGTAGTTTGACTCGTGGAATGCAGAAGAAGTCCATTCTGCCACATTACCAGCCATGTCATACAAGCCGTAATCGTTTGGAGGGAAAGAAGCCACACGTGAAGAAATCAAATAACCGTCGTCGGTGTAGTTACCACGCTGAGGCTTGAAGTTAGCCAAGAAACAACCTTTAGCGGTACGGATGTAGTTACCACCCCAAGGATACATTGAGAGGTCTTTACCACCACGGGCTGCATATTCCCATTCAGCTTCTGTAGGAAGGCGGAAGTCCTGCACACGGACACCCTTATGCGCTACCTGATAAGAGTTGAACAAGAAAGTACGCCAGTGACAGAAAGCCTGAGCCTGTTCCCAAGAAACACCAACTACAGGGTACTCTCCATAACCTGGGTGAGCGAAATACATCTTCATGTATGGTTCGTTGTAAGCATAAGTGAAGTCACGAATCCAGCACAAAGTATCAGGATAGATATTGATACGTTTGCGAGAAATGAAGTCAGAACGGTGCTTCAACTCACGGTAAACAGTACGGTTGATGATGTGACCTTCAGCATTGTAGTAAGAAGTATCCTTCTTAACCATCACATCAGCACTGTCCTTAGTACGACCGAGGCCTGCAAGGCTACGGTTGTAAGAGCCAATCATAGGATCGAACTTGTTCTCCTTCTTAGCAGCTTGAACATAGTCAACCCATGAATACTGGTAAGACATAATCATACCGTTCAACTGAGGAGCGATATCGATATTGTCTTCACCCATATAGAACATACTGTCGATAGCGATTTTCTGATCTTCAGTAGGTTTCTCCCATGGAATATTCTTCTTCCAGTTCAGTCTTGGTTTGTCGAGCTCGTTACCCTTCTTATCCTGGGTAATTTTGTAAGTCTCGTCAACGTTAGACAACTTTTCGCGGGCAATAGAGTCACGCACCCAATAAACGAACTGCTTGTACTCGCCATTGGTAATTTCGGTCTCATCCATCCAGAAAGCATCCAAAGAGACGGTCTTCGACTGCGAAGTCATCGCCCAGTTAGCGTCCTGGTCATTTTGACCCATTGTGAAAGAGCCTCGCTTAATAAAAAGCATACCATAAGGGGTTGGCTCCTTCCACGACTTTGAATAAACACCCACCAACTCACCGTTGTCGCCACCGCCACAACTAGCGAGAAGGGCCGTTATTCCTGAAAAAATTAACAGTTTTTTCATGATATTTAAATTACTTGATTGCTCTTTTAGTTTATAAAATACGTTCACTTTTATATTTATTTTTCTTTGCGAATTCCAACTTAAAAGAATACTTGAGGCAAACCTCATGACTACCTCCCGACTTTATCATTCCCGACACAGGAAGGTCATAAGAATAGCCTATAAATAGTCCGCTAAGCAGGTTAGCTCCGACCAAGAAATCAAAAGAATCGCCGAACCTGTATCCCAAGCCTCCAACAAACCTCTTCTTATAGTCGACCAAACACGTAAGGTCGAAAGAGTTGACATTGAAATCAGTTCGGAACAACGCCGAAGGCTTCAAATGAAATTCCTCATTTGAGAGAGGCAGGTCGTAACCACCCGTTAAATAGAATACCCTTGCGATATCAATCTCCGAGTCGGAATTACTTCCACTCGACTGTCCCGATTGCCCCGATCCGACACCAACATCGAAAGATGGTTTATTGAGGTTCAGAACAGAGAAGCCCAAATAAAGGGATTCATCAGAATAATATGCGCCGAAGCCACAATCGAAAGCCAAACTTGTATTTTCCAAATCTAAGTTAGACTCTTTGTGATAATCTTCGTGGTGTTCACTGCCCACTACATTTCCTGTTCCTGTAAAATCAAATTTATAATCATTTACAGCTCCAAGATTCACAGCGCCTAAATTCAGGCCAAGGCCCAATTGGCCACGCCAGAGCGGCATTTTGTATGCATATTGCAGCAAAAAGGCCTGGTTTTTGAAAGCGCCAATCTCTTCAGAAACGAAGCTAACTCCAATACCATGTTTCGTTCCCGAAATGGAGAATGGAATATCACCCGACACGATCACATCGTGAGGTGCATCTTCGAAGCCCGCCCACTGCAAACGATAAACACCAAAAACATTGCACATATCATTTTGTGCGACAGCTCCCGGACAATAAGCAGAAGGGCCATACATATATTGCGTTCTCTGTGTATCGAATTGCGCCTGTCCCACAAGAGGAAGTGCAGAAGCACAAACAGTTACAATCAATTTTTTCAGACACATCATGAGAATACAACCAAAATATTCAGCAATATTAGCAATTTTTGGAATAAATAGCAACAAAAGACCCTTTTTTGAGGACCAAATCACTAAAAATCCCTATTCGCTAATATCCCTGAGACTAAATCAATAAAAATTAATACTCGTCTTCGTTAAACAAGAAATCCTCTTTACTTGGATAGTCCGGCCAAACATCTTCGATACTCTCGTAAACGTCGCCTTCGTCTTCCAATTCTTGTAGATTTTCAATTACTTCTAGTGGCGCTCCCGAACGCATTGCGTAATCAATCAGTTCGTCCTTAGTAGCTGGCCAAGGAGCATCCTCCAACTTTGACGCTAATTCTAGTGTCCAATACATGAGACTGAATTTTTGTTAAACAAAAAACATATGACCTCTTAGAGGTGTGCAAAAATATATCTTTTTTTATAAATAACAACTCCAAAAGAAGAAAAATAGTCGTGATTACGGCATCAAACTTTTCCGAAGGACAAGCAAGAGTGCAATTTGCTAATAGCGTACGATATAATCTTCTTTCTGCAAATCGTTATTTGCGACTAATATACCCAACTGGAACAGATTGATAGAAACCTTCACCCGGTTGTCGGCCTTAAGAGTTTCCCACGTCTTCCACATTTCCGCTGAGGCATAAGGACAAGGAAGCACAATAAAGAAGCGTTCGTCAAATTTATCCATCCTGCTTCTAGCCAAATGCAAAATTTCATCTGCGCTAGCCGAGTTGATATAGAAGAAATCGTTCTGCGACATTTTGTCTATAACGCCATCGAAAACTTTTTCCTCATCGGCGCACACCACTTTTTTTATGTTGTGCATACCAATTCTATCGAACAAAGATTGTGCCAAATCCGACATTTCTGGCTGCGCACTTAGCGAAAAGACGGAAGTTTTAGAATTTACTGCCGCCAGATACATGGTCGATATACCACATGTAGCTCCATATTCAAGAACAACGTCAGGCTTGTAGTAATTCACAAGGCGGAACAACAATTGCCCGTACTTCGGGCTTATAGCATATTTGGAGACAACTTTCCTTATACTTTCCAGCTGTTTCGACCCATCAGGCAGGTAGACCCCAATCTTTTCATCGGTCCTGCACATCTTCGCGCGTATCTTTTCTATCAGACTATACTTATAATATGGTAGGTCTTCCTCTATTATAGTCGTCACTAAATGATACACATACGGGGAATGAATACCAAAGCCATGACGATAGCCGGAAGTAAAACAATACTTTAAATACTGAAAGAATCGACGCATAAAATTTTTATTGTTGGGCAAATATACCGAGTTTAAACTTTAATGCAACTATGACCGGTGATATTTTGGCATTGCCCACACCATTTTAATATCTTCGTAGGAGACTTTCCCCTCTAAAGCATGATAAACTTCGGTGAAAGACTGGGCTTCGGGATGTTCGTCCAAATACTGTCCAACCTCCTTAATACTCTGTTCTGACACAAAATCGGAAGCATCGAGTTTTCCGCTTGCCACATAAGTGGAAAGATGTCCCATTATAGTCGTCAAAGCAAGCCCTCGCTCGTTTGCGACCTGCTGTGGCGTTTTACCGCCACAATAAAGTTCGTAAGATATTTGGGCCGTTGGAATCTTCGGTTCTTTTTGCTTTGGCGTATTTTTCGCAGACTTCGACTTTCGGTTTCTCTTCTCTCCCCTACCTTCGTCATCGACTAACGCCAACGCTTTTTCTCTCAAATAAGAATTTACACTAAAACTTTCTACCGATTGAGACAAAGTTTGGCACTTAACTTTCAATTGCAGTTTGAAATCCTCAAACAAAGCCGCATAACGGGATTTTATCTCTTTTCGAGGCACCTGCACATCAAGTTTCCGCACTAAAGGTTCCAACTGATTCCGTATCTTATCAAGGAAGTACACCGACGCTTTCGTCACGCGTTCCTGTAAACGTTCATCTCTGGCATGGTAATAACTTTGCGCTTGACTTTGAAACTTGACTGCGACCTCCAGTACCTCTTTTTGGAATGCATCCTGCTGTTTTTTCACCTCATGCAACAACGGCAAATAGGTTTGAGGGAAATGTTCTGTTATTATTCTAGAGAAAGAGGATAACATAGCACCAAGGGCGGCGAAATCGAACTGCTCCAGCAACAGATGTTCAAAATACTCGGACTCCATTTCCGTCAACTGTTCTTCCGATACTGTTTGCCGGCCGACCTCTTCAGAAAAATCCTGTACACGTTGGTCTGTCTTTATGGCATCGGACGAAAGCGGAGAGGTGAGGACGAGTCCCTCTAACGAGCGGCAACGGCTTAAGGCAACATAGACTTGACCATGAGCAAATGCACTGTTCGCATCGAGCATAACCTTGTCGAAAGTAAGTCCCTGGCTCTTATGAATAGTGATAGACCATGCCAAACGTAGTGGGAATTGAGAAAAAGTGCCAATCACTTTTTCTTCTATAGCTTTCGTTTCATGGTTCAGTTCATACTGCACATTGTTCCAAGTAAGACTCGGAGCATCCACTTTTCCCCCATCGGGGAACTGAACCGTTATACTGTTTTCCGAGATTGAACAGACAACACCTATTTTACCATTAAAGAAGGCTTTTTCTGGCGAAGGGTCATTCTTGACAAACATCACCTGCGTCCCCTTCTTCAACACTAAATTCATTTCCGTTGGGAACGACGTGTCGGGGAAAACGCCTGTAACAGTTGCCATAAACGTATAGGCTGGGCCATCGAGTTCATCGAGTTTCTGCTGGTTCACCTGTTTAGCACGGTGGTTGTGCGTTGTCAACCTGATATAGCCTTCCGCCGTATCGGGATTGAACCCGGGTATATAGCGTGCATTCAGCACCGATAGTTGTCCTTCATTAGCAGTATTAGTCCGAACAGCATTGAGGATATCAACAAATGAGGCATCGGACTGACGGTATATCTTACTCAACTCGACAGGAACGAAACCAGCCTTCTTCAACGCCAGACTGTCGAAAAAGTAGGAAGTCGGATAATAGGGTTCCAGCAGAGTTTCCTCTTGCGAAGTCAGCACAGGAGGTAACTGCTGCATATCGCCTATCAGCAAAAGTTGCAGACCTCCGAAAGGGAACTGGTTACGACGGACACGTCGAAGTACAGAATCGACAGCATCGAGCACATCGGCGCGGACCATACTAATCTCGTCTATCACCAAGAGATCCAGACTACGTATAATATTCAGTTTCTCACGGCTAAAACGGAAATTGCCTTCTTTTTGAAATGAATTGGGTATAAACGGTTCGAAAGGCAGTTGGAAGAGCGAATGCAGGGTAACACCGTCGGCGTTAATAGCCGCCACCCCCGTAGGCGCAGCCACCACCATTCTTTTGGCCGAATGCTTCCGCAAGTATTTCAAGAAAGTAGTTTTACCCGTACCAGCCTTTCCTGTCAGGAACACGTTGGAAGACGTCCGTTCCACCAGTTTGTACAAAATCCTAGATTCTTCTGTAAATTCCATATCCATAAGTCGTTGTTTTAGAGTTTAACGCACTCGACCGATGCCCAGCCATTCAATTCCGACGTATCGACTAAGGAGAATCCATATTCTCCACATTTTTCACGGACATAGTCAACATCGGCAGGCAAGAAGCCACTCATAAACATACGGGTACCCCGTTTGGAATGCTGGGCATAAAACGGAAGTCCTTCAAGCAGTATGTTACGGGTGATGTTTGCGAATATATAATCGTATTCACCAGATTGCATCACCTCAAATCCGCCCAATTTTAAATCAATGTCATCAATACCGTTCAACCCGACATTAGTTATAGCGTTCTCATAGGCCCATTTGTCAATATCGAAGGCAGCGACCTTACCAGCGCCCTTCTTTTTTGCAAGAATTGCCAAAATAGCAGTGCCACAGCCGACATCAATTACAGACTTACCCATAAGGTCCGCAGCCAAAATCCGTCTTATCATTAAAGTAGTAGTTTCATGGCTACCCGACCCGAACGCCTGTTTAGGATCGATAAGGACATCGAACTCCACCTTTGGGACATCTGTCACCAAAGGGCTATGAACAACGCACCGGTTCTCGAAAACTAACGACCTAAACGACTCGCGTTCCCACGTTTCATTCCAGTTTTTATCAGCGATACTTCTTTTTTTGAACGTTATACCGTCAGCCATAGGGAAAGCGTCAACAAAAGCATCTAAAACAGCTTGAACAGCAACATCGTCGACAGCATTTTCCGGTGCGAACGCCTTCAAACCTCCACAAGCGGCCTCGAAACTATCGAAACCTGCATCTTCAAAAAAAGAAGGGAGAACATCGGCAGCAAAATCTTGAGCGTCATTAGGAATAGCGAAAAAATACTCAGAATAATCCATAACTAGTTGTTAGTTTGTAGAGATTAGAACTTTTTAGCAATTATTAAAGGGGAACAAATTATTTTTTTTGTTTACCTTTGTTTGCTATAAGAGCTACATTTCGACAAATTCCGGTGTTGAATTAGAGGCAATTGTAGCTATGGCAAAGATAAGAACAATTTGTGTCAAAAGAAAAGAGATTTTGTTTGGCACGGTGTTTGTACAACTTAAAGAAAAAATAAGGATTAAACGAAATTTATAGGAGGACAAGAATATGAAAAAAATTCTGAAATACGCGTTACTATTCGCAACATTCGCCCTTCCATCAATGTCGGTTTTCGCACAGGACGACATCTACTACTCTCCTGACGACGATCCAGAAGAAAGCGAAGAGCAGACTGAAAAAGTAGCAGAATCTGTATCAGTTCCAGAAAGTTATACAAGCGAAAAGGTGTCGAGACACGCTTACGACAAAGACACCCTCATCGCATACGATGATAGCGACTATGTATATTCAAGACGACTGAACCGATTCCATGACGCCGACCTCCCTGTTTATACCAGCGAGACGGCGACTGATGCCGACGGCAACGTAACAAACATTTATGTTATCAACGGCAGCCCTTACTACACCTATTATCGTCCAGGTTGGTCTTGGGGATGGAGTTGGAACTATGGTTACTGGGGTTACTACGATCCATGGTGGGACGGCTACTACTACCGTCACTCTTGCTACTGGGGTCCAGGTTGGGGCTACTATGGTTATGGATATGGATACCCATACCGCCATTACTATGGCTACCGCCACGGAGGTCCCCACTACTACGGTCACAAACGTCTGACTCCATACTACAACCGTCATGCCTACAGCCGCAACAACATGCTTGGCAACAGGGGCAGCGTTCAACCGCGCGGAGCAAGACGCTCTGGTCTTGACACTAGAGGCAGCCGGGGTGGCAGCATAAACAGCACATCAAGTAGCAGAGGCGTACGTTCATACCAAAACGGTGGCAACAACACCCGTTCTTATCAGAACAGCGGTAGAGGCACGCGTTCAAACACCTTCCCTTCAGGCAACAGCACCCGCTCATACAACAGAGGTGGAAGCTCAAGTGGAAGTTCTTCAAACGGGTTCCGTTCTTCTGGCTCCAACTCTAGTTCTAGCCATTCATTCGGAGGCGATAGCCGTGGTTCAGGAAGCCGCGGAGGCTCATCATCCTTCGGAGGCGGCAGCAGCAGTCGTGGCAGTTCTTTCGGTGGAGGCAGCAGCCGTGGTGGTTCAACAGGCGGCGGCCGTGGAGGACACCGTTAATCGCTAACAAAAGCGTACCTAATTAATTCCAATTTTAGAAACAAATTCCATTATGAAAAAAATAACTTTGATTTGCGGTCTGATTGCATCAAGCATCACCGCTGGTTTCGCACAAGACGACGACGCATTGACATTTGCTGGTCGCGCACTGAAAATGAGTTTAGATGAACCAGTTTTGGGTACTGCCCGCTACTCTGGTATGGCAGGTGCAATGGGAGCCCTTGGCGGCGACGGTGGCGCCATTAAAGACAACCCGGCTGCTCTCGGTATCTACCGCAAATGGGATATCGGGCTCACCCCGAACTTGAACTTAGACAACGACGGCAACGCCGACTTTAACATCAACAACTTCAGCTGTGTGATGAACTTCGGCAAGAAGAATAGAAAGCATGGCTACATCACTTCTTCATTCGCCATTGCTTATAACCGTCTGGCCAACTATAACAGAGACACCTACACAACTGGTACGTTGGAAGATGGCACCTATTACGAGAACGAATTCCTTGAAGACGACGGTTCTGGCTTGTGGCACTTCGCCTATGGTATGAACATCAGCAACGCTATTTACGCCGGTATCGGCATCAATGTTGCGTCGCTCAGCTACAAACAGTCAACAGAATCTGTTATAGGAAGAGATTTCGAGACCAACGACTTTGAAGTACTTGCTAACGGTTGGAACTTGAATCTCGGTGTTATTGCAAAGCCAGCCAAGTTCTTGAGAGTTGGTGCTGCTTTCACCACTCCAACCTGGCTCTCAGTTAGCGAAAACGCCTACTACCCAGAAAGAGACGAAAACAACAACCTGACTGGCGGTGTTGCAGGATACGAAGACGCACAATATGACGTTCAAACTCCTTTGAAAGTTGAAGGTAGCTTAGGCTTCATTATGGGTAAACGCGCTGTTGCCGACATTGACTACATCTATAGCGACGCTTCTGCCCTCCGTGTAAAGAATGTCAATGGCCACCAGTTCCGCGACATCAAATACTTCGCCGACAAGAACTACAAAGCGACACACACCATTAAAATAGGTACGGAAATACAGATTGCCAAAGGTTTTGCAGGTCGCCTAGGTTTTGCTCACCAGACCGCTCCAACACAAGACGACTGCTACGGACGAAACATCAGCAGACAGCCTCTTTACAACAATGGCTTGTATGTTCCTTACCAGTATGAGTCTGTTCTTTATTCTTACTCTATTCCAAAAGCAGCCAACTACATCACCCTTGGTGCTGGCTACCACGGCAAGAATTTCTATGCAGACATCGCATACGTAAACAAACAGCAGAAAGAAGACTTCTACGAATGGCAGGAGCCTGTTCTAAATGCTAGCGGCGAAATTGATGGTTGGAAGATAGACCCAATCAGCCAAACTATCAAGACCCACAATATTATGTTTACAGTGGGTGCTAAATTCTAAAGTATTAGACATAGACCAATATCGGAAGTGTGCTGAAGCAATTCGGCACACTTTTTTTTGTACAAGGCGGGGAAAGAGTAACTGACAATCGGGACTTTAAGCCACAACAATTCTGCTTATTTAGAAACTTTTCCATATTTTTACATACACTACGACTCACTGATAGTTGTCATGACCCATCTTTTAAACAAGCATTCTCAATATAACCAATCTCCGCTGGAGATAGCCACTTTCGACGGCTACAATTCGCCCTATCATCCAAGTGTGCTATATTTTGAAGCGACATGGAACGGATATTCTTTTTGGATGGCAAACTCTCCCTATCCGCATAAGACGACACCCTACCGTGACCGTTTCGAATGTCCATCTGTTTTCGTGTCAAACGACGGATACCACTGGGACAGTGTGAACGGAATGTCTAATCCGATTGACGACCTGACAGCAGAAGAAATCAAGGACTATGACTATCTCTCCGACCCACACCTGTTCGTTAAAGACGGCGCGTTAGAATGCTGGTACAGGAAAACAAAGCGGCACGGCAAGCACAACTACAGCAATTCAAACACCCACTACCTATTAAGGAAGACAACAAAAGACGGGATTAACTGGACCGAGAAGGAAATCTTAATGGATATCAGCAAATCCTTCGGCAGAGAATTAGTTTCACCTGCCATTCTGTACCAGGGAATCTACAAAATGTGGGTTGTTGACTTAAAGCCAGGCGACGGCCAATATGCTATTGGGCACCTGACATCGGGTGACGGCAGCAACTGGTCAGATATGCAGCACTGCCAGCTAGAAGGAAAAACGATTCAGCCCTGGCACATTGATGTCCAATTTTTCGATGGTTTTTATTGGCTGACCTGCTACGAGAAGTTTAAAGACCTCACCCTATGGAAAAGCGCCAACGGCACAAGTTTCGAATATGTCTGCCAATTGCTTTCTCCATCACATACAACAGCGTCCTTCTATGGAAAGATGCTGTACCGTGCCAGCCTAGCGAAAGTGTCAGACAACGACTACCGTCTTTACTTCAGCGCAGAAGACGATTTTTCCTCACATATAGGCGTTATGCAGGGAGAATCGCCAACTTCTATGCACGTTGTTTACGTAGACGGCAAGGACTACCGAAGCATCCACAACCTTAAAGACCTATTCGTGCTATACGTGCGTGGAATTAGCGCATCTATCCTATTCAAGATAAAAGTACGTCTATCACAGCTATAAAGGCCACAAGAAGCAGGCAAACAGCCTATACCTATCTATCAATCGGACAAAAATCAGTAACTTAGCAAAAAGAAAAAAAGGAACTACGATGAAAAACTCAATTATAGCCCTACTTCTAACGGTTGCAGCCTGCGAGGTACATGGACAGACCGATGACGCCATGTCGCTCAGCAACCGCTATCTCACCCTAAGTCTAGAGGACGCAGTTTCTGGCAGCGCCCGCTATAGTGCAATGGCAGGAGCCAGAATCGCTATAGGTGAAGACATCAGCACAATCAGGGAAAATCCGGCCGGTTTAGGACTTTACACACAGTTTTCCGAAGTCGGTGTCACCCCAGCCTTCAGCTTAAAAGACGGGAACAGCAATATTGCCCTGGGAAATGCTGGCGGGGTATTTATTATAGGGAACAACCACAAAGCAAGCGGATTTGTTTCTTCGGCAATAGGTTTTTCATACCACCGACTAAGGGATTTCGACAACAAGGCCAACTACAACGACTCAAAATTCAATGAAGAGGGATATAACGGGATGTGGAGCGCCGGATATGGTGCAAACTTTGGGAACCGCCACTTCTTCGGACTAGGCTTGAACTTTATTTACGGGAACTACGAACAGAACTCAACAAACCTTTTCGGCAGCAACACCTTCAAGACCAGTATTACAGGTATGAGTATAAAGGCCGGCACTGTATTGAAACTTATGGAAAACTTCAACATAGCCTTTGCCCTTCACTCTCCGACCCGATACAACTATGAGGAGACAAGAAAGGAAAAATCCAACCAACCTGACGAAAACGACGGCAGGAAAAACTATATCGACATGGAGCACCACCAGTGGGGGCCGTTAAAAATAGACGCCGGACTAGGATGGTATATTGGTTCGAAATCGGTTCTAGACATAGAGTATTCCTACCAAGACTACAGTGCCATCAATGCGGGCTCCTCATACGACTACTTCAACGACGTCAAAGACTATGTGGAAACTTATATGAACAGTTGCCACACCATCAGAGCCGGATTTGAGACAAAACCCGCAACACGCCTCAAAGTCCGCGCGGGTTTGGCTTACACCACATCGCCAGCCGACACTCCGTCGGAAGAAGATTTGCAAGAAAAAGACATCCGCTTCAGCCTAATACTGCCACACGATGCCCTTTATGTTTGCGCAGGCGCTGGCTACGAATACCAATGGTTATTTGCCGATTTAGCGTATGTATACAAGCACCAGAAAGCAGACCTTTTACCAACAGTTTCAGGAGGGAATTATAACGTAATCGACCAAAGCACAAACACATCGGAAATTCTGCTTACGGTAGGAGTAAAGTTCTAAAAAAACACAGCCCCGTGCAAACTCACTGCACGGGGCTGATTATTTATAGATCTAATAGACTATTAGAGTTCCCAAGCCAAAGCAGAAGCGCCAAGAATAGCGGCATTAGCACCAATCAGAGAAGACTGGAGCAATTTAACCTTATTCTTAAACACAGGCATAAGGTTGTCGTTCATAGCCTTTGCAGTTGGAACATGGATAAGGTCGCCAGCCTGCGAGAGACCACCGAAAAGAACAATCGCCTCAGGGCTGCTGAACTTAACGAAATCGGCAAGAGCCTCACCCAAAATAGTACCTGTTTCAACGAAGATGTCGTTAGCCATCTTATCGCCCTGACGAGCACAATCTGTAATAATCTTACCAGTGAGTTCTTCCTCCTTGTAATTGCGGAGCATTGTAGATGTTGTCTTGTCGGTAGCCAAGAATTCACGAGCAGTACGAACAATACCGGTAGCCGAAGTGTAGCACTCCAAGCAACCCTTGTTGCCACAACCGCAAGGACGGCCATTACGACGAACTACAACGTGGCCAAGTTCGCCGGCATTACCATCGCTACCATAAAGCAGCTTGCCGTTGCAGTAAATACCAGAGCCAACACCTGTACCAAGCGTAATCATAATGAAATCCTTCATGCCCTTTGCGACACCATAGGTAGCCTCGCCAATAGCAGCGGCATTAGCGTCGTTAGTCAAAGAAACAGGAAGACCAGTGCTTTCAGAAAGCAACTTTGCGAAAGGAACGATACCCTTCCAAGGCAGATTGGCAGCATGTTCGATGTTACCAGTGTAGTAGTTAGCATTAGGCGCACCAATACCGATACCGTTAACATTAGCGATACCGACCTTGCTTTCTTCAATAAGCGCTTTTATAGCAGAAGAGAGGGCAGCCATATAATCGTTAAGATCGGGATACTGCTGCGTCTTAATAGAATTCTGAGCAACAACATTACCCTTTTCATCAACAATACCGAACGCAGTGTTAGTACCACCAAGGTCAATGCCTACAACATAAGGCTTTTTAGCTGTGTTTGTCATTTATATTTCAGATTAGTATTTTAAACAAATTGTAATTACTTAAGAACAATACTTTCAGGATGCTCTTCCTGCTTAACCACTATTTTTTTAGCCTTACCGATATGAGAACCTACAAAACCGTACCATGCCAAGTAAATATAGCAGAACAACGGAACAAGGAACGCATACTGCATACTTTCAGCAGGCAGTTTATCTGTCACATAACCCTGTATTGGAGGAACTATGGCACCACCAAGAATCATCATTACCAACAAAGATGAGCCCTGGGCAGTGTACTCTTCCAAGCCATCTATAGCCAAGGTAAACACATTTGAGAACATAATAGAGTTGAACAAACCAACTGAAAGCACAGCCCACAACGACACCTGTCCTTCGAAACAGATCATTGTCAACAACAACAAGATATTAATTGATGCGAAGAAGCCCAGTGTACGAGAAGGAAGGGACTTTGCCGATATAAATATGATATAATTGAGAACAAGATAAACGAAGAAAAAGGCAACCTGTGAGATTTCGATTTCGGCCTTGGTGTTCATTGCAATACAGCAGATAATAACAGTGGTAAGTACACCAGCTACCGCCATCAGCAAGTACTTTCTAGACGATTCCATCTGGCTCATCGATATAGCACCCATAAAACGGCCAATCATTGCACCGCCCCAATAGAACATCAGATAAGTCGTTGCCACATCTGTCGACAATCCATAACAACCCTGCATAAAGCCAATCAGGTTATTTCCGATTGCCACTTCGGCACCAACATAGAAGAATATACCCAACATACCATAAACCAAGTATGGGTGTTTCAGGGCGCCAGCACCCTTAACCGAAGCAGCGGAACCACCCGTGCTAACCTTATTCGGCACATTCGAGAAGAACAACACACCCGCCAACATAAGGAGTACGCTGGCCAGCACCAGATAAGGGATTTGAACCGCATTGGCAGAATTCGCATCCGATTTAAAATAGGTAAAAATGAAGTAGCCGCCTACAACAGGGGCCAAAGTTGTTCCAAGAGAATTGAACGCCTGAGAAAGATTCAAACGGCTTGACGAGGTTTGCGAAGGGCCCAATATTGAAACCAACGGATTTGCAGCAATCTGCAAGAACGTGAAGCCTGTACCCAACAAGAACAACGCACCCAAGAACAACGAGAACTTAGGGTCATCAGAGCCTGCTTCCTTATAAAACAAGAAACAAGCCAAAGCCGCAATTACCAAGCCTGCGACCAACGTGTTCTTGTAACCAATTCGTTGAATCGGGTCTTTGTAGAAAGTAGAAACCAAAAAATAAATAAGGGAGATAACGAAGTAAGCGGTAAAGAACGCAAACTGTACCAGATTGGCTTCAAAATGGCTTAATTCAAAAACGCCCTTCAAATAAGGGGTCAACAAATCGTTCAAGCAGGTAATAAAACCCCACATGAAGAATAGCGAAGTCAGTGTAACGAGAGCCGCGCTATAATTCTTTTTGTCTGTATTTTCCATGAATAAATATTAGAATGTTTCAAGCTACGAAGTTATTAAAAAATAAGATTGCTGTAAGCAAAAAAGGGAGTCAAGTAAGCCCCGACTCCCTTTTTTAAGTATTTTAAACAATTCTATTTACTTCTTCAAGCCAGCGTTAGCACGGCCAAGGTAAGAACCATCGCGAGTGTCGACGATGATTTCCTCGCCCTCTTCAATGAAGAGAGGAACACGTACGGTAGCACCAGTTTCTACAGTAGCAGGCTTCAAAGTGTTAGTTGCAGTATCGCCCTTCAAACCAGGTTCAGTATAAGTGATCTTCAAAGAAACCTTTGCTGGAAGTTCTGCATAAAGAACGAGGTCGTCGTGAGAAACAACGTCAACATTGTCACCTTCCTTCAAGAAATCAACACCGTTGATAGCCACCTTATCGATAGTGATCTGCTCGAAAGTTTCGTTGTTCATGAATACATACGCATCATCACCTTCCTTGTAAAGGAACTGGTATGGACGCTTAGAAATCTGAACGTCTTCCAACTTAAAACCGATCTGATAAGTACGTTCAAGCACGTTACCAGTCTTTACGTTCTTCATCTTAGTACGAACGAAAGTGTTACCCTTACCAGGCTTTACGTGCTGGAACTCGATTACGAAATAATACTGGCCTTCGATAAGGAGGCAAGTACCGTTTTTAACTTCTTGGCAATTAATCATATAAATATCTTAATAATTATTTTTCGACGTTTGAACTTGCAAAATTATAAAAAATTTCGGCAAACTTCTATTTTTCAACTCATAAATACGAATGACAGATTGAGCAAACAACGATTAAAATGAAGGAAACTTAGCATAAAAATGGGAAAAACGGTGGAATAGTCTTAAATTTGCAGACAGTATAAAAAGAATTATCCATTCGATGAACTTTGTAGACGAACTCAAATGGCGTGGCATGCTTCAAGACATTATGCCAGGCACAGAAGAATTACTTGAAAAAGAAACCGTTACGGCTTATTTGGGTATTGACCCAACCGCCGACTCACTGCATATTGGCCACCTTTGTGGTATTATGATGTTGCGCCACTTCCAGCGCTGTGGTCACAAGCCGTTGGCCCTGATTGGCGGTGCGACCGGTATGATTGGCGACCCTTCAGGAAAAAGTGCAGAGCGTAACCTTCTCGACGAGGCGACACTCACCCACAACATTGAGTGCATCAAGAAGCAATTAAGCAAATTCCTCGATTTCGACAGCGACGCAGCAAACAAAGCCGAACTGGTCAACAACTACGACTGGATGAAGGGCTACTCGTTCTTGGAATTCGTCCGCGACATCGGCAAGCACATCACTGTGAACTACATGATGGCAAAAGACAGCGTACAGAAGCGTTTGAACGGTGAAGCACGCGACGGCTTGTCGTTCACCGAATTCTCTTACCAGCTGTTACAGGGTTACGATTTCCTTTACCTCAACAAGACCAAGAACTGCAAACTGCAGATGGGCGGTAGCGACCAATGGGGAAACATCACTACCGGAACAGAACTCATCCGCCGTACAAACGGCAACGAGTGCTACGCACTCACCTGTCCGCTCATCACTAAGGCAGACGGCGGCAAGTTCGGAAAGACCGAAAGCGGAAACGTTTGGTTGAGCAAGGACTACACCACCCCTTACAAATTCTACCAGTTCTGGCTGAACGTAAGTGATGCGGATGCAGAACGCTACATAAAAATCTTCACCAGTCTCGACAAAGCGACTATCGACAACTTGATAGAAGAGCACAAAAAAGACCCAGGCTTGCGTCTGTTGCAAAAGCGTCTGGCAGAAGAAGTGACCGTTATGGTTCACTCTCGCGAAGATTACGAGCAGGCTGTTGAAGCTTCGAACATCCTTTTTGGTAAAGCCACCAAAGAAACACTGCAAAAAATAGACGAGCAGACACTGCTATCTGTATTCGAAGGTGTTCCACAATTCGAAGTCAACAAAGCCGACATTAACGATTGCGACTTGTTAACCCTCTGTGTTGAGAAAGCAGCTATTTTCCCTTCTAAGGGCGAAATGCGCAAACTGGTGCAGGGCGGTGGCGTATCAATCAACAAAGAAAAAGTTACAGATGCTAGTGCGAAAGCAGGTTCTGAAGCTCTGATTGCAGGGAAATACCTGTTAGTGCAGAAAGGCAAAAAGAACTATTTCCTCATCATCGCCAAATAACAGTAAAAAAAACGACGCGAAATTTTGCTTTATAATAAAAGTATCTTAATTTTGCGACATATTTCGATTGTCCCTTGGTGTAATGGTTAGCACAACAGTTTTTGGTACTGTTTGTTCGAGTTCGAGTCTTGAAGGGACAACATAAAAGAGGCGCATCTTACGGTGCGCCTTTTTTATTTGTCTTAGCTTTATAACTTAGAAAAATCTATAAACAATAGCCTGCAACAAAGCTATATTCTCCACTCAGCCCACAGCTGCACTTTTCGGTTAAAAGTGTAAACCAACAGAAACGTTATTAACACCAATGCCCATATCAACGCTTTCAGCCCACGCAAGGCCAAAGCAACTACGCAGGAACTGTTTTCTTGCCTTATAGGTCTTTGAAACGCCTACAGAAAACGTACATATAGAAGCGGCAGTAACAGGCACACCGGCAACCATAAGCCATTTGCCCGCATCTTTTCTAGAGCCTTTGAAATTGTCGTACCAGTAGCTGCCAGTACATATAGCGGCAGTTCCAAGAAAGAAGCCTCCTATACTAATCAGATACATTTTCTGGCCAGCCCTCCGCTTTTCGTAAAGGGACGGATTGACCTTATGCATCACATAAGAGAGTTCTCCCGTGGTAATAACATGGTCTTCCACATATATACGTCCATTCTCGACCGACAAACTGTCTAACACCGGATCGGGCAGACATTCAGAAGCAGGGACAAACACATTTTCTTCAGCCAGAGCAGGGTTCAAGAAGCCGAAAAGGCTGACAAAAAGAATAACAATAAATCTCATATTCGCTATTGGTTGAAAGTATATATAAATCCAAAGCCCAACTGTTCCAAAATTTGCAGTTTAGGACTTTCATTCTCTTCGTAAACCGGAGTACTGTCGAAACGCATATTCAGCGTAAGCTTTGTTCGTAAATAGTTGTTTATCTTGAACGAGCCCACTGTATTCCAGTTAAACTCTACGTTCTTAAAGTTATAAGGCGCAAAGATATCAAATTCAGAACTGATGCTTATATCTTTCGAGAACGCCCACTTCACCTTTCCTTTACCAAAAATACCAAAGTTAATTTGGGCTCTTTTAGTCGTATCTTCTATACCAACAGTCCTAACATCCTCAATATCGTCGTTCACAACAAACAGCACCTTGGTTGTAATAGGTGAAAGATAGGCAAATATATCGTCTTTTTTGAATTCGTATTTTGCACCAGCTCCAACAAAGAAACGGGTTGGCGACATAAACGAAGTGGCAACAGTTGTCTTTTCCGTCTCTTTCGCCTTATAGTTTTTATAGGAACGGAACAACTGGGTATTAAACTCACCATAGAGGGCCGGATACAATTTAGAGTCAAAATAGTTATACCCCATAGTAGAAGACAACTTGAACACGTCGTTATAGACTCTTATCACATGGTCCTCAAGCACGGAAGAGGTATAAAAACCGACCTTAGTCTCCAGTTTATTATCCCATATTTTCTTTTCCTCCTTATAGTTTCTTTCCACACTACCCTCTCCCATCAGTGTAGCATAGTCGTTACCACCCTTATACCAGTTATTCGATATATAGCACTGGGTAAACTGCAAATCAAGCGTCGCCTTGGTGACCCAAGGATCTTGTTTGAAAGGGCTGGCTTTCGGTTTCTTTATATCGGAAACATTCAGGCTCGAATTCTCGTCGACATCCACCTTACGCACATTTGAAATTTTCTTGCTGACCAGCAAACTTTGGTCGTCGTACTCATTCAAACGGACATAGTCGAATGCAGCAGGATTTCTGCCAACCAGAGAGAAGTTCACCTTTTCTCGCACCAAGTTGCGCACATCGTTTTGCGCATACAACTCTTCGAAATGCGTCTTTTTAGCCGGATACTTTTTCGCCATCAAGAACTTTGGCTTCTCATACTTCGGCATAAAAGGGACCAGCGAGCGTTTCGATATAGAGTCGAAACAAAGCGGTCCACGGCCGAACGACTTGTCGCTATACACCTTCCACAAAGTATCGGCAGCCGCATTGTTCTGCAAAACAAGCTGCTTGACAATCCAACGCGTACGTTTCTGCAACTGTGTTAATTCCACCTCAGGAGCCTCCCCCGACTTCAACATCCTCAACTCGTTTCGAAGAGTCTCGTTTTCCTTCTTCAAACGGTCGACATCAGACAACGGCTGTTCCACGTTTCGAGTAGACGCCAACGTATCGGAAGTGTTATGCTCGTTAGCCAACTTTATAACACGAACCCTATGGACAAGGGAATCGTAAGCCAACTTTCGTCCATAAGTTCTAAATTCCTCTACATAACGGCCCGACAACTCCACCTTTACACTATCCACCAAACTCTTCCTCACACCTTTCAGCGGTTCATCGAGAGAGGCGACGATCTGCTGCGGAGTCTCACCCGCGGGGAATGCCTCGGTAAACGATAAAATAGAAGAAACTATAATTAATAAAAACTTACGCATAAATCAATTAGAAATCAACTGTCAACTTTATATTCACCTGTCTTGAAGTCAAATAGTTAGGAACCGCATACTGACAATTAGTAACATCGGTCACCCAAAAGAACGAGCTTTCGTTCCTAATATCGAACAAATTAAGGACATCAAGTCCCAAAGAAACGGTCTTCAAATTACTAAACGGTTTTGTTTGCATAAACTTACTATTCGAACGTTTCATCACGTAAGTGCAGCCTATATCCACACGGCGGTAAGGCGACGAGCGGAAGACAGCATCCTTACGTTCACTATGAGGAGGCCCGAATGGGAGGCCATCACCCCAAAGAAGTCTCAAATTAAACTTGAACTTCTCGTAGCCGGGGAAATAGTCTTGGAAAAACATCGAGACATCGTAACGTTTTTCAGACGGGCGAGAGATAAAGCCGCAACCGTCGCCATAGATATTTTCTTTCGCCTTCATAAGCGACAAAGAAATCCAAGAATCGGTACCCGGCACAAACTCTCCAAACACTTTAAAGTCGGCTCCAACAACATAACCTTCCCCATCGTTCTCTCCGCTATAAATAATGCGAACATTATCGACATTATAAGAAATCAGACGGTCGATATATTTACCGTAAATTTCGGTGGTAAACTTGAACGGACGTTGCCAAGCATGGAAGTAATAATCGCCACCAGCCACCAGTTGGACAGAGCGTTGCGACTTAATATCCTTATTCAGGCGGATTTCAGTATTACCATCAACGGTAAACGTATCTCTCAACTCCTTATAAAACGGTGTCTGGTAATAGAGACCAGAAGCCAGGCGGAAGCCCCAACGTGGCATTTTTTCTGGGAAGAAGGCAATAGAAGCACGCGGACTCATCAAGAACTCGCTGTTCCAATCCCAATAACTGCCACGCACACCACCAGAAAGGACAACGCGTCCTACATCCGGACGGAACGTATAGCTATCCATCACGTAGCCCATAATGCGGTTCGACTCAACCTCATTATCGGAAAAAAGGTTGTAGTACAGATTCAGGCAATCGGCATTAAACGGTATGCTGAATCCAGAAGAATCGCGCATTTCCCATTCAGAGACCTTTTCAGATATTTTCTCACGCTGATAGGTCGCACCCCACTTAAACTCGTTTGCACCCCGCTTAAACTTACCCAAATGAGAAAATCCGGTAACTTGGGCATGCATCCAGTTGCGCGCGTGCTGCGTATACGAACCTATACCGCTACTCAAATCCACAAAAGCAGAATTCGAGCCATCGACATCAGAAAGGGCATACTCACCATAGATATCGTAGGTTTCGTTTTCCCGCGTATAATAGTTCGAGGCCAGCAGTTGCAGTTCAACCTCTTTAGTCGGGCGGAATTTCAACGCAAGATTACCAAAGAAAGTTTGGAACAAGTCCTTTTCCTGACCTTCAAAGTAAACCTTTAGCTCCTTTGCCATAGCCACAGTGCCAAACCTGGTGGTTCGGTCAACCGGAACAAACTGATAACTGTTCCTCGATATGTTTCCTAGCAAACTGAGTTCCCACTTCGGGTTAAAAGTATAAGTGATATAGGTCTGATAGTCGAAAAAGCGCGGTTTATACTCACCCTCAGTATCTAACGAACCCAAAAGGTATTCATTCGACTTATAGCGAATACCATGTATCTGGGTAAGTTTACCCGTCTTCGCACCCACATAAGCAGACGCACCGAGCAGACTGACCATAGCAGAACCCTCGAATGCTTCAGGTTTCTTATACTGGATATCGAGCACCGACGACATTTTATCGCCGTACTCCACACTATAGCCACCAGTAGAGAAAGACAGACTCTCGACCAAATCGGGATTAACGAAACTTAGGCCTTCCTGTTCTCCCGAACGGACCAGCATCGGCCGGTAAACCTCGATATGGTTTACATAGACGCTATTCTCGTCATAGTTACCTCCACGCACATTATATTGCGAAGACAATTCGTTGCTTGAGCTGACACCGGCCTGGGTTGTAATCAGTCCCTCAATACCACCATTTGCGCTAGGTGTCTCCTTAAGCCGTTCAACAGGCAGACGACTGACCGAAGCAGTCTGGCGGGACACTTCCGAGACAGAGACACCGGAAAGCATAACGGAAGAGTCTCGGAGAGTAACATTGACACGATGACTACCCGCCTTCACTTTCTGAACAGAAATCATCACACCATACCCAAATTGTTCGAATCGAAGCGTAAGTTTTGGCAGATTTGTTTCAAATTCAAACGAATACCGTCCGGAAGAATCCGTCGAGGTTCCATAAGGCAGCCCATCAACAGTAACGTCAACCGCTTCTATGCCGTGATTTGACTCGTCAGACACACGTCCATAATAACGCACCGACGTTTGCGCCACCAGATGAGGAAGAACAAACGAAAGAAATGTCAATAATAAAAATAACTTACGCATAGAATTCTAATTGCATCATCCTTAATCAAGGAAACGAGCCACTGATTAAGATATTATATCGGCGTATGCCGACACAGAATACAAAAATAATGAAAATTTAGCAGACAAAATCACGCATGTCTTTGGTTGTTCAACGAAAAGACACAGCCACAATAATTCTGCCGGTAAAGGTTATGGATTTTCGACAACTCAATTGACCTCAAATACCCGCCTTTTTTCTTAAAATCAGACGGCAAAAAGGTCACTCCATACTGTTCGCCCAGCTTTTCGCCAATGTTGTTCAACACGGTGGCGTTCTTCAACGGACTGATGGTCAGAGTTGTAGTAAAATAATCGAATTGGCGTTCCTTAGCGACTTTAGCGGCAGCCTCCAAACGCAGATTAAAGCACAAGGCACACCTTTCACCACCTTCGGCATCCTTCTCATGTCCCTTTACAGTCTCATAGAAAGTCTGGGTATCGAAAAGGCCCTCTATGACTTCAACCTTATGCAGGGCAGGAAGTTCCTGTACAAGACGCCT
>ODAJ012174597.1_pt1 | contig 46204 bp, 25 predicted proteins | sample 1539241 | NCBI WGS metagenome assembly ODAJ01 (sample SAMN02144231, study PRJEB22623) | gut metagenome | biome: sheep rumen | host: Ovis aries | place: New Zealand
GCCGCCCATGGGCACCATCGGCGTGATCTTCTCCAGCGGGAGGAAGGTCATCCGCTCGAAGAACATCGCCAGCTCCGGATGCTTGTCCATCAGCTCGACGTTCATGTTGGTGTACTCGGCGGATCCGGGCACGAACATCGGCACCCAGTAGATGCGGTCCTCGCGGTTGAAACCGGTGCCGGGGACGGGGCCGTCCTTCGTGTACTTGTCGCCATAGTCGTACTCCAGCATGCCGAAGTAGGCGAGCTTGTCCAGCAGGTCGTCGAACGACTTGTCATCCGGGGTGTAATGCTTCTCCGAATTCATCTGATGCAGTTTCGCATAGGTGTGGTGCTCGCGCACGCGGAAGAAATTCCCGGGCAGCATGTCCAGCAGGAGGTCCAGCGAGGCCTCCCGGGTCACGGCATCCATCTCGTCCTCGAAGATGCACGCGAGGCCCCAGTACTCGGGGGCGTCCGTGTCCATCTTGATCTTTCCGGGGATGCGGTCCGTGACGTGGCGGACGAATTTCAGGAGCTTGGGATTGGGATTCTTATCCCCTTTGTGCTTGGGGATAAACTTCTGGGACATCTCAGGCATGAGTCTAGGCTTTTATTGTTGTTTCCAGGATTTCACTTCGGCGAGCAGCCAGTCGGCGAAGTCGTCGAGCCCCTCGCCCGTCTTGGCGCAGATGGGGATGATGCGGGCCTTGGGATTGCGCATGCGGACATATTCGCGGCACTTGTCCAGGTCGAAGTCGAAGTAAGGCATCACATCGACCTTGTTCACCAGGACGAGGTCGCAGACCGAGAACATGAGCGGGTATTTCAGCGGCTTGTCATCCCCTTCCGGGACGGAGAGGATCATCGCGTTGCGCACGGCGCCGGTGTCGAACTCGGCCGGGCACACGAGGTTGCCGACGTTTTCGAGGATGACAAGGTCCACGTCGGCCAGGGCGACGTTGTCCAGCCCCTGGCGCGTCATCTCCGCGTCCAGGTGGCACATCCCGCCCGTATGGAGCTGGATGGTGGGGATGCCCGTGGCGTTCTTGATCTTGACGGCGTCGACATCACTGTCGATGTCCGCCTCCATGACGGCCACGCGCACCTTGTCCTGGATGCGCTTCAGGGTGCCGATGAGCGTGGTGGTTTTCCCCGCGCCGGGCGAGGACATGAGATTCAGGAGGTAAACCCCCTTGGCTTTCAGCTCTTTTCTCAGTTTGGCGGCGTCCTCGTCGTTGTCCGCGAAGACACTCTTCTTGATCTCGATGATTTTTACATCATCCATGGCGGTTCAGGTTATCGTTCCGTGTCTGTGGTTCAGTATGCGAATATACGAATAAAACCGCGACTATGCAAAAACCACCGGCCCGGCTCCTACGGCCGGACGTGGACCCGCTTCCCCTTGTAATGGACCGTCACCGGCGCGCGGCCGGCGACCTGGACCGTGAAGTCGCGTTCGCGGAGCATTCCCGGGAAGGTGCCCTGGCGCGGGCCGATGGTCAGGCTGCCCTGCGCGTCGTTCCAGGTCAGGTCGATGGTCGTGTACTCCCCTTTCTCGTACTCGTAACCGTCACCGGCGTCCTCATACAGGGTGAAATGGCCGTCGGCGCCAGGGTAAACGGCGATCTCCAGGCTGTCCCAGGGCTTCTCGGAGGTGTACTGCACGTCCGGGCCGAAAGGCAGGATGGCGCCGGCCTTCACGAAGACGGGAATCTCGGAGATCGTATACTCGCGAGTGTATTCCCGGCCGCCCTCGAGGCATTCGCCGGTCTGGAAATCATACCAGGCGGTGCCGGCGGGAAGGTAGGTCGTGAACGGCGCGGCGGTCGCGCCGGTGAGCGCGGCTTTCCCGTCGGTCAGGACCGGCTCCGTGACCGGATGGACCAGGATGGAGGGTCCGAACAGATATTCGTCGCTGAGGGCGAGGGCCTTGCGGTCCTTCGCGAAGTCCATCACCAGCGGGCGCATGATCAGCCCGTCTTCCAGGACGGTCGCGCCGGCGAGGGAATAGATGTACGGCATCAGCTTGTAGCGAAGCTTGATGGCGTTGAGCTGTTCGTCGAAGGCCCATTCGCCCGGCGCGCCGAAGCGGTAGATCTCCGTCGTGAGCGGTCCGGAGGTATGGTTCCGCATCACCGGCACGAAGACGCTCCACTGCATCCAGCGAACCTGCAGCTCCTTCAGGGCGACATTGTCCGTACCACCCTCATAGAACCAGTTGAAGAAGCCGCCGATGTCGGTATTCCAGTACGGGATGCCGCAGATCGTGTAGTCCAGGCCGGACGGAATCTGCGCGCGGAACACGTCCCAGCGGGACTGGACGTCGCCGCTCCAGCTGAACGTGGCGTAGCGCTGGATGCCGAAGGAGGCGCTGCGCGTCATCTGCACGGCGCGCTTCGCATAGCCCTTCGCCCGGTAGTTATTGTAGATGCCCATGTTCGTGACCAGCGGGAACGCGTTGCGGACGCTCCGCCAGGTGCCGTCGGCGGTGCGGTAGTCGTCGTCCTCCTTCGTGGGATAGAAGTGGTCGGGCTCGGTGGAATCGCTCCAGAGGGCGTCCACGCCCTGGTCCACCAGGCCTTCCAGGTACTTCCAGTAGATTTCCCGGGCCTGGGGGTTGAACGGGTCGTAGATTTTCACGCCGCCGGTCATCGGCCAGGTCTTGAAGGGCAGGAGCGCGCCGATGGCCTCCAGTTCCTTGAACTGCGGCGTCTGCGGACCGAAGTCCGGCCAGATGGAGATGGCCAGGTGCGCGTGGTTGTTATGGACATTGGCGATCATAGTATCGCCCCGCTCGTACAACGGGTTGTCGAAGCGCATCGAGTTCCAGTTCTCGTTCTCGCCCCAGTACTGCCAGTCCTGGACGATGCAATCCAGCGGAATGCCCATCTCCCGGTGCGTGCGGAGCGCCTCGCACAGCTCCTCGGTGCTATGGTACCGTTCCCGGCACTGCCAGTAACCATGGACCCAGAGCGGGAACATCGTCGCCTTGCCGCCAAGTTTGTGCTCGGTTGCCAGCAGCGCATCCATGTCACCGCCGTCATACAGGAAATACAGGTCCGAGCAATCCCCCACCTCGCTGGTCATCGTGGTCTTGCTGCCGGGGACATCCTCGAAATCGCTCATGCCGGGGTTGTCCCAATAGACGCCGTAACCCTTTTCCGAGCAGAAGAAGGGAATGTAGATGTGCATGTTCTCATTCCAGAGATGGACCTTCTTGCCCCGCAGGCTCAGGTCCGGATCCTGCCGCTGGCCCAGGCCGTACAGGAACTCGTCGGCCTCCGGCTGCCAGCACTGGCTCACCTTGAAGCGCCCGGCGTCCGGATCGTCGTCCGGACGCGCCTCGAAGGCCGTTCCGGCCTCCTGCAGCAGCTGCTTTCCGCTCGCCGCGTCGCAGAAGGTGACGTTGCCGGTGGCCTTGTCGATGGACGCGACGATCTTACCCGTGTTCAGGACGACGGCGGCGGCCGTCTCCGCCCGCCTGGCCCGGGTCTCCTGTGGCTCCAGCACCACGGAATAACTCTTTTTCTGCGAGGCACCCACCCCGCCGAGCGGGTACTTCACCACCCGGACAATGTCGGGCGCATAGACGGTCACCTCACAGACAAGTTGGTCGGTTTCCACGGACTCGCGGACCACCTTCGGCCCCGCGCACGCCGCCAGCAGCAGGAGCGCGGAGAGCAGGAACAGGCACTTTTTCATATCGGAAAGCGTTAAGTTTCTCAAAGATAGTGATTAATCCCGACAAAGTGCCCGTATAGGTCCAATTAATGGACCGATGCAAGCATTTTCCACCCTTTTTTGCTTGTATGGGTCCACAAGATGGACCGGTACAAGCACCTACCGCGACCCCAGATACAGGAAGACCATGCTCAGGAGCAGGAGACACAGGTCCAGGGCCTTGGACTTGAGGTTCTTCTCGCGGAGGAGGAGGGCGCCGATGGCGAAGCTCACGAGGACGCTGCCGCGGCGGATCATGGACACGACCGCGATGAGGGCTTCGGGCTTGGAGAGGGCCTCCATGTAGACATAATCGGCCCCGCAAAGGAAGAGGCTGATGAGCGGGATGGACCAGGACCAGTGGAAAGGCGTGGTTTTCTTCCGTACCGGATACCACATGAAACCCGTCATGACGGCCATCATCAGTGCCTGATAGAAGGTGTACCAACCGAGGACCTGCCGGCGGTCCAGGCCCAGGTACTCCGGCGACATCAAGTACTTGTCATACAGCCCGCTGGCCGCGCCCAGAATGACGGCGAGAATCAGGCACACAAGCCATTTGTCGCCCGTGCGGATGCCTTCCTTCTTCCCCGAGAGCCGCAGCAGCACATAAGCCGTGACGGCCAGGGCCACGCCGATCCACTGCAGCAGGTTCAGCCGCTCTCCGAACAGGAAGATGGCGCCCAGGAGCACCAGCACCGGGCGGGTGGCGTTGACCGGACCCACGATCGTGAGCGGCAGATGCTTCATCGCGAAATACCCCGCCAGCCAAGAGGACAGCACGAGGGCGCTCTTCAAGAGGATGTACTTCTGCACTTCCCAGCCTCCGAAGCCGGTGGCAAACAGGAAAGGCGAGAAGATGAGGGCCGACAAGACCGTGTTCAGGAAAAGAACCGGGATGACGGCATTGTCCTTCAGCGAGATTTTCTTCGCCGAATCATAGCAGCCCAGGAGCGCTGCCGATACGAATGCAAGGAGCCACCACATAAAAGTGGCGCAAAGATACGGGTTTTCAGCGGAAGAAGAAATAGAGCGCGGCCCATTCCATCGGGATTCCCTTCGTATGGCCGATGATGCGGTAGGACGCGTCCTGCACGGTGCCGTCGGACTTGACGTGGCCGATGATCCGGTAAGAGGAGTCCTGGACGGTGCCGTCGGATTTGATGTGGCCGACAATCCGGTACGAGGCATCCTGCACCGTTCCGTCCGACTTCAGGTGACCGACGATCCGGTAGGAAGCGTCCTGGACGGTGCCGTCGGACTTGATGTGTCCGATGATCCGGTACGAATCGTCCTGGATGGTCCCGTCCGACTTGATATGGGCGACAATCCGGTACGAGGCGTCCTGCACAGTCTGGGCGGAAGCCGACACGGCCGCGAGGGCCAGGAAAAGGATGAGGGTCAAGATTCTGCGCATACCTCTTTCGCTACAAAACACCGGCCAAAAACGTTATCTTTGCAACAAATCTCAGACGATGGCCAAGACCTTTTTCCGTTGCCTGGCGGTGCTTCTCCTCGCCGCCGCCTGCTCGCCGAGACATACGCAGGACCTCCGCGAGAGGACGGTGACCCTGTCCTGCGTGCAACCAGCCTTCCTCCAGCCCGGTGACAAAATCGCGCTTCTTTCTCCGTCCTACCATACTCCGATGGAAAATGTGGAGGCGGCGGCCGCGGTGCTCCGCGGCTGGGGCTTCGAGCCGATCATCGGCGCGCATGTCGGGGAGGTGTACCGGGGCAAGTATGCCGGCAAGCCCAAAGCGCGTGTCTCCGACCTCGAATGGGCCCTGAAGGACCCGTCCATCAAGGCCATCCTGTGCAACCGGGGCGGCTATGGCACCATCCGGCTGGTGGATTTGCTGCCGCTGGAGGAGCTGACCGCCCATCCCAAGTGGCTTGTCGGCTACAGCGACATCACCACCCTGCTGGAGATGGAAACCCGCGCCGGGGTGATGAGCATCCACGGGACCATGGGCACGCATCTGGCCCAGACCCGGGGCAACGACCCGTCCAGCACCCTGCTCCGCGACCTCCTGCTGGGGCAGGTCCCGGCCTACGAGGTCCCTGCCCATCCCGAGAACCGGCCCGGGCATGCGACCGGCATCCTGGTGGGCGGCAACCTATGCACTTTCACGCCCATCCTGGGCACGCAGGCCGATGCCACCCTGGGCCGGGACATCATCCTGTTCATCGAAGAGGTGGAGGAAGGCATGAGCCACATCGACCGCCTCATCAACACCCTGGTCCTCAATGGGGTATTCGAGCGGTGCCGCGGCATCGTCCTTGGCGAGTTCACGGGCTGCAAGGCGAACCTGGACTTCGACAGCGTCGAGGAAATGATCTGCTCCTATGTGCCGGAGGGCATTCCCGTCCTCTGCGGCTTCCCCACCGGTCATGACGACGTGAACCTGCCCCTGGTGATGGGCGCCCCCGTGACCTTGGACGTTACTGCCAGCGGCGCCTCCCTGACTTTCGGGATGAACGGCAGGCAAGCGCCCGTCCTCACGGAAGAAACCGTGGCTACCCCCTTCCAAGGCGGTCAACAGATCATGGAAGGCAAGAAGCAGCGCCGGCTCGTCCGCATTGTCGACTTCTTAAAGCACTTCGAGGGCATCCGACGCTAGCGGCTCTCGCGGGGGCATTCTACCCCACCCAATTACTGTAAGCCGAAGCCGAGGTTGCAAAAAAGGCATCCGATGCACCGGGATGCAACATACCCTACCTCGCGAAGGGGTATATGTTGCAATTTGGGCCGTAGAATGATGTGTTTGCAACATCGCTATCGGGAAAATCGGGCCGCGTTTCATACCAAAAACTTGAGATCGTCCGGCTGGAGAAACAGCGCTTTGGCCAGGCTGGGAGTCCGGCTGGACAGATGCTCGGCAAGCATACGGCCAGCCACTTTCAGACGAATCTCAAACGGGGCGTTGACCAGGGTCTTTCCACAATAATTGACACTGTACTTGTTACCCATCTTGCGCAGTTCCTGGATACTCCGGGATTCCAAGTAGTCTTGATAGATTTCCTGCTTGATGGCCGCCTCGTCCTCCTTGCGGACATACAGGAAAGCGATGAAAGCACGGGGGCTCCTGAAGAAGCGCTCCACGGCCCCAAAATCCACGAAGCATTCCGGCAGGATCCGCCCGTTTTCATCCATCAGCCATTGGGACGGAAGCGGATGCTTCGTGCGAAACAACGCGATGCGTTCCCGCCAGGTCAAACTGTCAATCCGGCGTCCTTTAAAGAAACTCCGCTTCTCGGAGAAATACAGGTGGCCGCACCCCCAGGGATACTCGCCCGGAAGTTTCCGGTAAAAGTCCATGCAGTTCCGGTAAGCATACATAAACCGAGACAACACTTTTTCCCGGATGACGACCGGCTTGCTCGCAACATGCACATGATCATCAGGATAATGTCTCTGCAACCGCTGCTGGAGCAGACTCCTGTAGCGCTCCGCCCGTTCTTCCGAGCCGTTAATGAGGGAATGGAAATGGGTATCATTCACCGTAACTACCCAGACCCGCACCCCGGCGATCTCAGCGCAGATGGCGACACTGTTCCATCCAAATACCTTGTCCTCCACCGTGTTGAACGGAATATCCGCCCGCGTGCCGTCAGAAAAGACATGCCAAATGTCATCGATTAGTTCATCCATCTCTTTTTTGCTCAAGGTACCGCAACCTAACCGTTTTCACAAAAAGGGAAACGGATAAAGTTGAAAATAGGCCGTAGAAAGCCTTGCAAGGACGATTTCGCCCTCGCCCTTTCTACAAAAACACCGGATTTTTCCGTAAAACGCACCCACCGCCAGATTCCGGACGGCTCCTGATTCGGCCAAAGGATCACCCGAATCTCCCGAAGTCTCGGTTGCAGAATCATCCTTCTACGCCTTGTTACGCAACATACACCCCTTCACGAGGTGGGGTATGTTGCAAATGGAGCCATAAGGGGACGGTTTTGCAACATTCTGTTCGGGAAGAACAGAACGAGAGGCTGGAGACTGATGGGGTTGCCGAAAGATCTTTGTTTATTACTTCGCCAAGGCCTGACGGATGCGGGAGAGGGCTTCGTCCAGGACGGAGGCGGGGCAGCCGATGTTCAGGCGGACGTAGCCTTCGCCGCCGGGACCGTAGGAAGCGCCGTTGGAGGGGATGATTTTCGCCCGGGTCCGGAACAGGTCCATGAGCTCGTCCTGCGGCAGGCCGAGGGTGCGGCAGTCCAGCCAGACCAGGAAGGAGGCCTCAGGCCGTAAAGGTTTGATACCGAGGTCATTGTCGGCAAAGAACCGCTCCACGCGGGCAATGTTTCCTTCGATATAGCGTTTCAGCGACTCCAGCCAGGCGGTGTCTTCCCGATAGGCGGCCAGCGTGGCTTCGATGGTGGGGATGGAAGCCTCGTCCAGTTTGGCATTCCGGAGCGTGCCAAGATACTTCTCCCGCTTTTCCCGGTCGGGGATGATACAGAAGGCCGTCCCCGAAAGACCGGCCAGGTTGAACGCTTTCGTGGGGCCGGCGAAGATGAGGCCCACGCGGGCGGCGGCCTCGCTCACGCTGCAGAAGGGGGTATGCTGACGGCCATAAAGAGCCAGGTCGCCGTGGATCTCGTCGGAAAGGACGATGACCCCGTGGCGCTCGCAGATTTCAGCCAACTTCGCCAGGGTTTCCCGGTCCCAGAGGAGGCCGATGGGGTTGTGCGGATTGCATAGGACCAGGGCCTTCGTCTTCGCATCAAACAGTTTTTCCAATCCTTCGAAGTCCATGCGGTAGCGGCCGTCCTCGAAGAGGAGGGGGTTGTCCACGGCCACCCGCCCGAGCCGCTCGATGTACAGGCGGAAATGGTCATAGACCGGCGGCTGGATGATGATCTTGTCGCCGGGGTCGGTGAAGGTGAGATAGGCCTGGTTGATGGACGTGATGACGCCGGGGGCATAACCGATCCATTCCTTGTCCGGCGCGTACCCGTGGGCCCGCCGCTCCCAGGCGGCCACGGCCTCCACGAACGCCTCCGGCGTGGTCGTATAGCCCAGGACATCCCGGTCCAGGCGCTTCTGGAGCGCCGCCCGCACATACGGGTCCGTCCGGAAATCCATGTCGGCGATCCACATCGGGATCTCCCCGTCCGTGGCCCGTCCATATTTGATGCTCCAGGTGCCGGTCCGGTCGATGACTTCATCGAAATCCCAGCCTTCCGCGGCCTCCCGGCGCGGCGCGCAGGCCGTCAGCGCGGTCCCGACCGCGCCAGCCGGCACCAGCGCCGTCGCGCCGGCGGCCGCCACGCCCTTGAGGAATGCCCTTCTTTTCATAGAAACAAAGATACGGGTTTTCGGCGGAAGAAGAAATAATCGTACCTTTGTACTGCCGTACACAAAAAACAAGAACTATGGATACCTATCGCTTCAGGAAACAGATACACAAGCTGCCCGGAAAGGTCATACACGCGATTCCCCTGCCCGAACCGGATGTGACGGAAGGTCACGGCGCCCGCCGGCAGATCGGCGGCATCTGCCGGGAAAACGGCTACAAGCAGGTGCTGCTCGTCACGGACCGGACGCTCCATGCGCTGGGTTTCGAAAAGCCCGTCGTCGCTTCGCTGGAAGCGGCCGGCGTGGGCTGCACCGTGTTTGACGATATCCATTCCGAGCCCTCCATCCCCACGATCGAGGCGGGACGGAAGCTGGCGCTGGAGAGCGGCGCCGACTGCATCGTAGCCCTCGGCGGCGGCTCGGTGATGGACACCTGCAAGATGGTGGCGGCCGGCGTGAAGATGCCCCACCTGCCGGTCAAGGCCCTGCTCCTGAAGTTCCTGCCTGTCCGGGGCGGTACGCTGCCCGTGATCATGGTACCCTCGACGGCCGGCACCGGCGCCGAAGTGACGGTGGGCGCCGTGGTGCTGGACGATCATGGCGTGAAGGGTTCCACCGTGCTGATCGGCCTGAAAGTGCCCCACGTCGTGCTCGACAGTGAACTCACCGTGAACGCGCCCCGGGAGGTGACGGCCGCCTGCGGCATGGACGCCCTCAGCCATTGCATCGAAGGGGCCGTCAGCGACACGGAGGTGGACGAGGAGGACATGAAGCTTTCCCTGGACGGTATCCGGCTGATCCTCCAGTACCTGCCCACGGTGATGGACACCCCGGAGGACATCGAAGCGCGGCTGGGCATGTGCCGGGCGGCGATGTACGGCGGCAATGCCATCAATACCCAATTGGCGGGGTATGTCCATGCCTTCGCCCACAGCATCGGCGCGAAATACCACCTGCCCCACGGGAAAGCCATCTCCCTGATGCTCCTGCCCGTGCTGGAATTCCAGAAAGAGGCCTGCCTGGAAAAATACGCGAAGATTGCGCGGTACTGCGCCCTGGCGGGCGAGGATACGGCCGATGCGGACGCCGCCGAGCGCTTCCTCGACGCCGTCCGGCACCTGCTGGCGCAGTGCGGCCTGGACCGCATCGAATCGCCCGTGCGCCTGTGCGACCACGAGGAACTCATCCCGATGATCGCCGCCGATTCCATCAACTACTCCTCCCCCGTCACCCTGAACAACGACCAGATCAAGCAGGTGCTCGACACCGTGACGACGGTGCAGACGGATGCGGACCCGTACACTGAAGGCAAAATCCGGGAGATCGTGGCGGCCCAGCGGCGGTTCTTCCGCAGCGGGGAGACGCTCCCCATCCGCTGGCGCATCAAGCAGCTCAAGCGGCTGAAGGCCGCCGTCCTCGCCCACGAGAAGGAGTTCGAGGACGCCCTGGCCGAAGACCTCGGCCGCAGCACCGTGGAAGCCTACCTCTGCGACATCGGCCCCATCATCGTCGAAATCAACGAGATGCTCGCCGGCCTGCGCCGCTGGGCGCGCCCGGAGTGCCATTTCAGCGGCCTCATGTGCTTCCCCAGCACGGTCACGAAGGTCTACAAGATGCCCTATGGTGTCTCCCTGGTCATCAGCCCCTTCAACTTTCCCATCCTCCTTACCATCGGCGTGGTAGCGGCGGCGATGGCGGGCGGAAACACCGTGGTCATCAAGTCCAGCAGCAAGTCCGCGGCCTCGACGGCGGCGCTCAAGAAGTTCTTCGCCGAGGTGTTCCCGCCGGAATACGTCACCCTCATCGACGGCGGGCACGACATCGCCGACCTGTGCCTGGCGCAGCGCTTCGACAAAATCTTCTACACCGGCTCCCCGGCCGTGGGCAAGCATGTCCTCGCCGAGGCGGCCAAGAACCTCACGCCCGTCGCCCTGGAGCTCGGCGGCGAAACCGGCAACTGGTGCGTGGTCCGCAAGGACGCCGACCTGAAGGACGCCGCCCGGAAGATCGCCTTCTTCAAGCTTACCAACGCCGGCCAGATCTGCATCAACATCAACCAGATCGCGGTCGCCGAAGAGGTGGCGGAGCCGTTCCTGGTGGAGCTCAAGCAGGCTTTCATCTCCCAGATCGGAGAACACGCCGAGGAGAATCCCGAGTATCCCAAGCTCATCACCGACGGCGCCTACGCCAAGTGCGCCCGCCTGGCCGACGAGTACCGCGACCGCATCGTCTTCGGCGGTGTCGGCAACCCGGAAACCCGCCGCTACGCCCCCACGATGATCTACCCCGTGGGCATCGACGAGCACATCGTGCAGCATGAACTGTTCTGTCCCCTGCTGCCCATCGTCCCGTTCAAGGACGCGGAGGTGGACGCGCTGATGGAGACCATCGCCGGCCGCGAGCATCCCCTCGCCATGTACTTGTTCACCCAGGACATGCGGTGGGCGAACCGCGTCATGCAGACACAGCAATACGGCGGCGGCTGCATCAACGAGGTGTGCATCCACATGATGGTGAAGGGGGTTCCGTTCAATGGCACCGGCCATTCCGGCATGGGCGCCTATCACGGCGAATGGGGCTTCCGGGAATTCACCCATCCCCAGACCGTCCTGAAAGGCCGCACCCGCTTCAACCTGCCGTTAAGGGAACACCCCTACAGCGGTAAAGCGGGCGCGACAAAGATGAAGCTGCTGCGATTATTCGAGCGGTAAGACCCTATTTCTTCTCGAACATGATCCAGCCGATCGCGTCGTTGAAGTAGATGTTGTAGGTGCCGGCAGGGAGGTTGAGTGTGCCGTTACCCGGATTAGTGTGTTCGCTATCTCGTATTTGAATGAAAGAGGACAACTGAGTCTCGGTAATTGTTCCTTGCCCCCAGTTGACATTCCATCCATCATCCCTCTTGATTTTCCACTCGTAAGGCTGTCCGGGTTTAATCTTTGCTGTCTCGCTAACTTCGACTTCGGCGGTCCAATTGTGTCCGACGATTTGATTCAACTGAATCCCGCCTTGTTCCCATCCGTCAAAGTTTCCGACCAACTTTAGTGTACGCTTATTGCCGTTTTCCCATTCCAGATTCCACTCTTTGTCCACCCATTCCGAAGTGTATGTCCAACTATTAGCTCCTAAGGTGATTGACACTTTATAAACCCCGGCCCCGTTCTGACTGCCGTCGAAATTTCCAGTATCCTTCCCGAAGGAGGCATCACCGAAAACCTTTCCAGGGGTAAAAGTGCTATTGGTAGCGGCGATGGTATTCTGCGTATGCGTTCCGAGATTGTACCTCTGGAGAATCCGGAGTCCAAGGTCTCTGTTCCCATTGGGGCCTTGGTGGCTATAAAGCGCTCCCAGGAATGAGTTCTCACCGGTTTGGATCATGCGGGCCAAAGTGACATCATCTGACCAGTCCGTCTCGGTGCTTGTCAGATAGAATTCCTTGCACTGAGGATCGAATGTGGGCATTCTGAGCATAGACGCCCGCTGGGCCGTGAATTCAGAAGATCGCGTTTTCTTGCAAAAGGTAAACCGGACATTGTCTTGTTCATTGTGAACACCGGAGGTGATGGACAAGGAAAAACCGTCGGCATAGGTAGCCGCAGGAAGGACGAAATAATAGGACTTGTTCAGCGCCCAAGGCGCCGTGATTGTCATCGTCCCATTACTGCCCACAGGGGTCAGGGACAAGTCATTGTTGACCACGAATGTGCCGGTGATAGGGTTGTTTCCCGAGACGGAGAATTTAACGAACTGGGGCCCCATGCCCTGACCCGGATAACTAGGGGTTGTGGTGAATGGAGCGACATAGACCATCGAAGCCAAATGCTGGAAAGCCATGGTTTTCCCGCTGACGGTCGCCTTCATCGGGATGGACTTTTTCATGACATCAAAGTCGTCAAAACTCGCAGGCAGGACAATCTGGTTCTGATTGCCCGCGACCGCGATGGAGGCAGGATAATAGACCGTGGCGCCATCCTCAATCTTGTCTCCGTCTTGAATGGTAAAAGTAAAAGTCGGGGAGACTCCATCATTGAAATCACCATCCTTGATAACACCAACGATTAATTCTCCATTACTCGTAAACAGAGCGACTTGATCGCTCGAGTCCCATACTCCTTCTCCGGTGGAAGTGTCAAAAGACAACCTTGTCTCCGGAGCGAAAGTGGCCTGCAAAGAAACCGTATAGGTCTTGGGCTCCGGTGTTTCTACGATTTCGCTTGTCTCGGGCAAGGTCTCCTGGGAACATGCCGCCAGCAGCAGGGCGGCGGCAAAGTAAAAGATTCTTTTCATAGCCTAATCCTTATCTTTCATCCCATTGACCAGCATCCAGATTGTAGGACTCCACTTGGACTCCCTCCTTCTGGGATGTATAATCGAGAAAACCCTTATCCCACATCAGTTCCAGCAGTTCGCTTTCCGGAACCTCGTAAACGCTCTTCTGTTTCATAGTTCTAACCTGTTAATACTGACTAATCTTACAAAGATAGTCTTTTTTGGGGACAATCGCTACAAATTCGTTTCCGGGAAGATTGTCAGACGCAGGGTTGTGCTGCCGTAAGGGACCAGGTCGATGTATTCGACGGGGCCTTCCGCATCGACCTTTGCCGGCAAGGCGGGGGTGTACCGGTCCTCCTGCAGCGTCCAGCCTTTCACGCCGACGACCGGAACGCGGATTTTCATCGGCACGGTAGCCGGGTCGAACGGGAATCCCTTCGCACCGGTCGGCCGGGCTTCGAGCCCGGTGAGCCGGTTCCGGACCAGCGCATAGTTCCATTTTCCAGTAGGCGTCATACTCCAGCTCTTGAAATCCGGATTGGCCGATACCTTCCCCGCCAGGTTCCCATACACGTTCGGATCCTCTTCGACCTTTTCCGGAACCGGGAAGGCATACAGGATCGGGCCTCGCTGGACGGAGGCGCCGGCCATGGGATTGTCGACAATCTCGATGTCCATCGGCAGGTCGACCGTCAGGACGTCGCCGGTCTTCCAGGTCTTGCTGACTGTCTTGAAACCGGACTCGGAGGCCTTGCACCATCCCGGAATCCGGTAGGTGAAGTCCATATCAACAGGCCGGTCCGTCTCCTTGCCACCGTGCAGGAAAGTGAAACGGAAACGCACCTGTTCCTCGAACGGATAGCCCGTTTCTTCCAGGATCCGCACGGACAGCCCCGCTCCCAAGTCATACTCCACGGAGGAAGGGCCGTACAGTGCGGCGACCGGATGTCCTTTCCGGTCCTTCAGCCACATCCGGGCCACATAGTTCGGCAGGAAACGATGCAGGTTGCCGATGCAGCACTCGGTCTCGTGAATGGGCCGGTAGGCCATCCAGGTGAGACCGTGCTTGAAACCGTTGTGGTTGGAATTGCCGGTGGCGATGACCTGGTTCGGGCAGGAGAAATACTGCATGGACTTGAAATCCTTGGTAATCGACCCCAGGCCGCCGTTGAAGATGCCTTTCTCAATCCGGTCCGCCCACTGGCCGTCCCCGGTGGTCATCAGGTAATAGCCCAGGGTCCAGGTGTAATCGGACACGTCGCAAGTCTCGTGGCTGGCGAGCGGATCGTTTCCGGCCAGGGCTTCGGAGGAGGAATTGATGCCGTCGACCAGGAGATTCGGGCCTTCCATCTTCCGCATCGCGTGCAGGGCGGCGTCGAGGTATTTCCGCTCCCCGGTATAGGAATAGAGGAGCATCGGAATCTTGAGCAGCTCGTTCATCGTCACCCCGTGCATATGGAATTCACTGTCATCCAAGGCATTGGCCTGGGTGAGCTCGGAAGCGCCCTCCTCCCAAGCTGCGATGGCGCGATCCAAGAGCGCCTTGTTGCCGGTCAGGGAATAGGTCCACAGCATCCCTTCCACGTTCACCACGAACCGGTTCATCGCCAGCTCCGGGACGGAATAGGAGAGATAGTTCTTTTCCAGGGCGGCGGGGATTCGCGGGTCGCCGGTAGCTTCATAATAGGCCTTGACCGCCCGGAAGAAAACGGCCCACGGCCAGGCCATGGAGCCCGTCTCCGGGCCGAGGCGGCCTTCGGGCCGGTCAGTGGCCGCGATGCGGTTCTCACGTTCCCGCCGCGCCTGCATCTGGGCGGCCCGCGCACGGGCCCGCGGATCGGCCGAAACCTCCGCATCGAAGTTCCGTCGCGGACGCCCGGCATCCCGGGCTGCCAGCTCTTCAGGCGTCAGACCGGCCTTGAAAGGCAGCGGATGGGCGAGGACATAGTCGATGTTCTCCTGCCAGACATCCAGGAAATGCCGGTCATCCAGCAGGAAGCCCAAACGGGTCTGGCCATCCAGATAATAGGCGGTCTGTTCGAAGCGCCACCAGTCCGCACCGCGGGACTCGGAGTCCCGCTCCAGCGTTCCAGCCCACAGGACGGAATTATAGGGATAAGCCATCGCCTCGGGATGGCCGGTCAATCCGTTGCGCTGCCGCTGGAGGATTTCCTTCAGCCATCCTTCCGGCTGGATCCGGTCGATCAAACCTTCGGAGAAAACGGCGTACGGCGGAGCCGGGACCTCCGCGGCGGACCGCAGTTCCAGTACATGCACGCCACGAGGCGCCATCCGGACGGTCGATGTCAAATTGACCGTCTCGCCGGTCACGACGTCGACCCCGATGGGGTGCGTGCCGATGACATCGGCGAAGCGGGTCATGTTCAGTTCGCGCTCGGTGTCGGAGCCGTTGAGGATGACGAGGACGGTGTCGTCGCCGGCGATGCGGGCATAGACGTAGCACTTGGTCTGGTTATCCGGGGTATAGTGGACCAGACGGCCTTCGGTAACCGCTTTCGAGGTCCGGCGCCAGGTCAGGAGCTTGCTTGCAAAGTCCCAGCACTCATTCTGGACGGGGGTGCGCCCGGCCGCCGTGAAGGCGCTCGTCGGGTCCTCCTTCCAGCCGCCGGGGAAATCTCCGCGGAGCTGGTCGGGACCCGCCATGGCGATCTCCGTGCCGTAGTAAATCTGCGGAATGCCACGGGATGTCACGAGGAACGCCAGGCCCTGCTTGAACTTCCAGACGGGGTCGCCCGGCTGCATGAAGCGGCTGATATCGTGGTTGTCCAGGAAGGTGAGCACATGGTCCGGATCGGGGATCAGGAAATCCTGCGCGACCGTCTCATAGACCTTGAACAGGCCTGCCTCGGAGCCCTCGGAAGTATTGCTTTCCTTCAGGATCTCGCGCTGGATAGTGAAGGTCAGGTCGAAGTCCATGACCGTCTTCAGATGCGTGTCGGACGGGTTCAGGGCCGATCCGCGCTGCCACCAGCCGGCGGCGGTATTACGGGGGTACCAGCCCTCGCCCACGATGTTGAAATCGGGATACTCGTCCTCAATCACCTTGCACCAGCGGACCATGAAATCATAGTCGGCATAAGGATAGGTATCCATCCGGATCCCGTCGATGCGGGCGTACTCGATCCACCAGACGCTGTTCTGGATCAGGTAGGTGGCCAGGTGACGGTTGCGCTGGTTCAGGTCCGGCATGCCGCCTGAGAACCAGCCGTCCAGGAGGACGTCCTTCTCCGACTGGGGCGCGTGCGGGTCCATGAGCACCCACTTGTAGTGGGTCGTGGTCGTCAGCCCGTCGTTCCCGCGCGGCCCGCGGCGGAATCCGCCTTCAGGCGGTCCCTGCCGCTGCCGCTCAGACAGCTTCTGCGCATAAGCGTTCTGATTGAACCAGTCGTCGTCCGGAATGTCCTCGATCCACCAGTGCGAGCTGCCCGAATGGTTGAAGATCATGTCCATCACGACCTTGATGTTCCGCCCGTGGGCGGCATCGACCAGACCGCAGTATTCCTCGTTGGTCCCGAGCCGCGGGTCGATCAGGTAGAAGTCCGAAATCGCATAGCCATGCGAGGCGTTGCTCCGGTTGTACTGGACCGGATTGAGCCAGACGGCCGTGACCCCGAGCGAATCGATGTAGCCCAGATGGTCCCGGATGCCCTGCAGGTCGCCGCCGTGGTGGCCGCCCCCGTTCCGGCGGTCGGCCTTGAACTGCTCCCAGTCATCGTTGGCAGGATTGCCGTTGGCGAAACGGTCCGGCATGATCAGGTACAGCACATCCTTGGTGGAGAAACCCTGCGCGCCCGTCTTCGTGTTGCGAGGACGGAGCTCGAAGGCCTTCTCGGTGACCTTACGGCCTTCCTTGAAATGGAAAGTCATCGTACCGGGACGGGCCTTCTCCGTGACATCCAGATACACGATCAGGTAGTTCGGGTTCTTGACCTTCGCCACCTCCTTGACCTGGACGCCCGGATAGGATTTGAGGGAGAACTCCGCCTGGGCGATGTCCTTTCCGTAGAACATCACCTGGAGTTCATGGTTCTTCATTCCGGCATACCAGAAGGGCGGGTCCATGCGCTGGATGTCCGCAGCATGCGCGCCCGCCGCGAGGAACAGGGCGGCGAGCAGAGAAAGGAGTCCGTGTCGTTTCATAAGTCGATGGGCCTATTCGGGCAGGAAAGTCACCGCAGCGCCGCCGCCGGGGGCGAGACGGAGGGTGAGGGTATCTTCAGAAGTCACGCTGCAAGTGGTGATCTCGTAGGCGGTGGGATTCGTGTCCCAGTGCGCGTCGGCGGCATCGCCATAGACGGTGGCGGTGTAGCGGACGCCAGGGCGCAGGAAGGTCAGCGGCTGGTCGAAGGTGCGACCGGTCTCGTCGGTGGAGGCGCCCAGGAAGAAGCGGTCCCCGGCGCGGCGGACGACGCTGATCCACTCGCCCACCTCGCCCTGGAGGGCCTCGGAGGCATCACAATCGGCATCGAAGTCGCGGAAGAACTGGAAGGCGGGATGGCCCTCGTAGTTCTCCAGCAGGTCGCAAGCCATCTGCATCGGCGAGTAGAGAATCACCCAGTTGGCCATCTGCTTCGCCAGCGTGGTGTGCTCGGAGAAATCCGAACTCGGGCGGCCCCAAGTGCGGAGCTGCGGCTTGCCCTGGACGCATGTGTACTTGATGTCGAACACGCCCGGCGTATAGTCCACCGGACCGCTCAGCAGACGCGTGTACGGGAGGATGACCGTATGGGACGGCGGATTGCCCGGGCCCCAGCCGTTGTACTCCATGCCGCGGACGCATTCCCGGGTCATAAAGTTGGGCCAGGTGCGGCGCAGACCGGTTTCTTTGATGACTTCGTGGCCGTCCACCATGATCTGCCGTTCGGCGGCCTCTTCGACCACTTTCTGGAAGTGGCGGACGCCGGTCTGGCTGTGGCGCGGGGCGCCGCCTGACAGACCGCCGCCGGCATAGCCGGTCTTCATCGCATGGATGCCCAGCGAGGCGTCCCAGTCCAGGGCGCGCTCCAGTTGGTCCTCGAAGCGGAGATAATTGCCGCCGGTTTCGTTATGGGTAATCAGGTAAATGCCCTTATCGCGGGCGTAGGCGGCCACTTTCGCCACGTCATAGTCCGGCGCCGGGCTCGTGAAGTCGAACTCGGGCATGGCGTCGGAATTGTGCCAGGCGTCGTTCCAGCCTTCGAACAGGACGCCCTGGATGTTGTTGGCGGCGGCAAAGTCGATGTAGCGCATCGCATTCTCCGTCGTCGCGCCGTGGCCTTCCCCGCCCCAGGACTCAACGCCCAGGTGCAGGCTCCACCACACGCCGATGTACTTCATCGGTTTGATCCAGGAGACATCCGTCAGGGCGCATGGTTCGTTGAGGTTCAGGATGAGGGAAGAATTGATGAGGCCCACGGCGGAACGGGCAACCTGGACCGTGCGCCAGGGTGTCTCGAAGGATCCCGGGACGACGGCTTTCACGTCATGGGTTTCCTCGACGGGCTGCCCCCGGCGGCGGCGCTGCTGCCGGAGCGGGGCCAGCGAAGCCTGGAACTCCAGGCCGTCCGCATGGCGAAGCACCATCTCGGGGAAATCGACCAGCGCGGCTTCGTGGACCGCGGCATACAGACCGTCGGAGAACTTGAGCGTCAGCGGCGTATTGGCATCCGGGAGTTCCGACAGCCGCATCTTGCGGTACAGGTGTTCGTAGGAATTGAAATCCCCCGGGATGGACCAGGTGTCCGCATCGGCGGCGAAGGCGAACCGGGTCCGCTCGCCGCTGATCCGCAACGTATCGACGCCCGGCACCGCATAGGCGTACCGGAAACCGAATCCGTCGTCGAACACGCGGAACACGACCTCCAGGCCCACGCCGGCGTCATTCTTCATCTTCAAGGAAAGTTCCCGATGGTTGTCTTCCACCTCCTTGTTCTCGCCCCAAGGCTGGTGCCAGGTCTCCCGGAAACTGCTGACCCGGGAGGACTTGAGCGCAAAGCCCTGGTCCAGGACCACGTCTTCGGAAACCAGGCCCATGGCAGAGGGCTCCAGCAACGGCTGCCCATCCACTTCCACGGCATAGGTAGGGACACCGGAAGGGGTCAGTTCGAACCGGACGGAAATCCGGCCGTCCGGCGAAGAGACGGAGGTCTTCGGGGAGCAGGCCGCGAGAAGGATCGCCACGGCCGCGAGAACGGTCTTTTTCATCGGAATGTGTTTTAATTTGCAGCCCGGGGCCCGGCCAAAGGCCCCGGACCAGTCCTACCCATTAACTAACTACACTCTATGGAAAGGACAAGTTTCAACCAAATCAACTAACTTTTCGAATCAAGGGCGGACTATCGCCGATAGTCCACGACCAGGGCGGTAAACGGAGCGACCTCCGTCGCGTCGGAAACGGTCACCCGCTTCCCCGTCATGACGTCGACACCCTCGCCGAGACCGGCGGAGATCTCGCGGAAACGGGTCCACGGGACTTTCACGGTCTGGTCGGAATTATTGAGGAACACGAACACCACTTCCCGGTCGTCATACCGGAAATAGCCGTACGTATTGTTTTCGGGGATGAAATGCAGGGTCTTGCCGTGCTGGACGGCCGACGAGCCCTTGCGCCACTGGAAGAGGGTGCGGGCGTAATCGTGGAGGTCGGCCGCATGGGCCCAGGATCCGCCGGCCTTCGCCCGGCCTTCGGCGGTGAAAAGGTTCACCGGATCGCCGGCCCAGCCGCCCGGGAAGTCCATCCGGAGACGCCCGTCGTCCCGCTGCGGATTCCCCGTGACGAACATCATCTCGTCGCCGTAGAAGAGCTGCGGAATGCCCCGGAGGGTCGCGAGCATCGTGAAGGCGAGCTTCATCCGGCGCGGATCATGGCCGAAGGTGTCGCCGATGCGGGCGATGTCGTGGTTCGACAGGAAGATGAGCATGTGGCTCAGGTCGTGGTAGATGAAATCGTGCGAAAGGGCGTTGTACACGGCGGAGATGTCCGGTCCTCCGCGGCGGCCGCGGCCCTGGGGCGGGCCCTGCCGCTGCTCCTCCCGGCCCGGGATCGGCGCCGTCAGCGCGCCGGTCATGGCCGCCTGCAGCGGGAAGTCCATGATGGACGGCAGGTAGGAATTGAAGCCGTCGGAGTTGGGGTTGTCTTTCTGCCAGTAGGCGACGAAGTCGGGATTGGCCTGCCATACCTCGCCCACGATGTTGAAGTTCGGATACTCGTCGGTCACCGCCTTCGCCCACTGCGACATCGGCACCTTCTCGTTGTAGAACCAGGTGTCCACGCGGAAGCCGTCCAGGCCCGAATACTCGATCCACCACACGGCCCACTGCTGGAAGTATTTCAGCATATAGGGATTGTCCAGGTTCATGTCCGGCATGTTCCGCACGAACCAGCCTTCCTCCATGATGGCGAGGTCCGCTTTCGAAGCGTTCGGGTCCAGGGCCAGGCCCATCTGGTGGTTGGAGTTCACATACGGGTCGTTCATATGGACCCAGTCCTTGAACGGCATGTCCTGCATCCACCAGTGTTCGGTGCTGGAATGGTTCGTCACCACGTCCAGAATAACCTTGATGCCCTTCTCATGGGCTTTCGCGACCATCTCCCGGTACAGCTCGTTGGAGCCGTAGCGCGGGTCGATATGGTAGTAGTCCGAGCAGGCGTAGCCATGGTAGGAACCGCGCGGGGCGTTGTCGCCCAGCAGCGGCGTGCTCCACAGGGCCGTCGCGCCCAGGTCGGCGATGTAGTCCAGGTGGTCGATGACACCCTGGAGGTCGCCGCCGTGGCGGCCGAACGGCTCGCCGCGGTTCGCCTTCTCCGTGGCATTGTCCACGGAATCGTTGGACGGGTCGCCGTTGGCGAACCGGTCCGGGACGATCAGGTAGATGAGGTCGGACGTCGTGAAGCTTTCCCGGTCGGCGGAACCCGGTTTCCGGGCCTCGATCGGGTAGGGATAGCGGACGACATCATTCCCCTTCTTGAACACGAGCGTGTAAGTCCCGGGCTTCGCCTTCGGGCTCACCTCCACGTCCACGAACAGGAAGTTCGGGTTGTCGGCCTGATGGACCTCCTTGATCTTCAGACCCTTGCCTTCGACGGAAACGGTATAGGCGCCGATGCCGGGCCCCTGCACGAGAAGCTGCAGGTCGGTCTTCATCCCAATCCACCAGGACAGGGGTTCCACGCGGGTCACTTCGCCCGCCAGCAGGGAGGCCGCCACCAGAAGACCGGCGGCCAGGGTCAGGAAACGTTTCATACGCTAGAAAGTCCAGATTTTGAATTCATACGCACCGAATTCCTGCGAGGTGGGAACGCCGTTCTTGCCGGCATTGGCCTTCGGGAGGGATGCCTTGCAGGCCTTGCCGCTCACGTTCACGCCCACGAGGGCCTTCGGATAGGCCACATAGACCACCCCTTCGGACTCGCTGGCCACCATCGCGCCGCTGCGATCCACCTTGGCGAGCGCCTGCAGGGCTTCCTGGTATCTGGTCTTCAGGGCGGCATTGGCCGTCCAGTCCATCGTCTGGGTGTTGAAGAAGTTGATGGTCTTGTTGAAACCGACCTCCTGGCTGCCGTACAGCATGGAGGATCCGTTGAGGGCGGCCATCAGCACATAGGCGGCCAGGGCGCCTTCGTTGGACTTGAACTGGGTAGCCGGCGCCGCTTCGGTGGCGTCGTCGTGGTTCGTCACGAAGAAGAGCTTGGTCTTGGGGGCCGGGGCGGCCTCCTGGTCGCTCTTGTACCAGGTAAAGAAATTCTTGGTGGAGGCGGTACTGCCGATTACTTTCCGCATCTCGCTCTTCATCTTCCGGTCGAAGATGATGTCGAACCCGTCGTCGAACATCCGGGTGAAATCGCTCTCCGCCAGCATGATGAAACCGGGCTTGAGGGCCTTCAGCTTGCCGATGGCCTCCTTCCAGAAGTCATCGCGCACGCCATGGGCATAGTCGCAGCGGTAGCCGTCGATGCCCACTTCCGTCACCCAGTATTCCAGGGCGTCTTCCATCGCAGCCCACAGTTCCTTCTTGCCAAAGTCCAGCTGGGCCACGTCCTTCCACTCTCCATCCTTGGTGGGCCAGGCAATGCTGCCGTCGGCCTTGTGCTCATACCACTCGGGATGCTCGGAAAGCCACACGTTGTCCCAGGAGGTGTGGTTGGCCACCCAGTCGAACATCACTTTCATTCCCTTGGCCTTGGCGGCGTTCACCAGGGCTTTCAGTTCATCCAGCGTGCCGTACAGGCTGTTTACCTCCTTGTAATTCCTGATGCAGTAGGGAGACCCGAAAGGCTTGTTTCCGGGCAGTCCCGGCAGGACGTCCTTCCCTTCGGCATACACCGGCATCAGGTACAGGATGTCCGTTCCCAGGGCCTTGATCTCGTCCAGCCGCGCCTGCACCTTGCCGAAGGCACCGGAGTTGCCGTACAGCTTCAGGTTCACCTGGTAGATCTGGTAATGGTCACGGGCCGTCGCCGGCAGCGTGAGCACCTCCGTGGCATAGGTAATGCCGGGCTCCGGGATGGTCTCCTTCCCGCCGGGACCGGTCTCCTGGCCGGAGGGGATGATGGGCAGTGTCTGCGGCTTCCCGCAGCCACAGGCGGCGAGAACGAGCAGAGCCGCTGTCAGGAATACTGTCTTTCTCATTTCGTTACAGGTTTCTTGGCAAGCCGGGGTCCGGTCAAGGGCCCCGGCCCGTAATCAGGATCAGAAGACGGACACGCCGGAAGCCGTCACCTTCAGGTAGTAGGCATTGCGCTCATACTTGAGGGCATAGTCCCCAAGCTGGGTGCCGTTGCCGCCGTTGTTGAAGATGAGATTCTCGGCCTTGCCGAAGGCTTCGTCGACGACGAACATCTTGGTGGCGATACCGTTCACGGTGGCTTCGCCGCCCACGGCCACGCCGGGCCAGCCGCCGCCGAGGTTGTTAACGTCACCCCACATGTACAGGGTGATCGTATCCCAGCCGGTCTGGTCGTCCACGAACACGACCACCGTCTCGGGCGCATCGACAGCCGTGACGCCGTCAGCCGTGACCGTCAGGAAGTACTCGTTCTTCTCGAACTTGAGGTCGTAGTCGGGGAGCTGGGTGCCGCCGCCGTTGTTGTTGAAGATCAGGTGTTGGTTGAGACCCAGGGCGTCCTCGAAGAAGAACACCTTCCAGTCCTTCCCGCCGATGGTGACCGTGGCACCCACCTGGGCGCCGGGCCAGCCGCCGCCGAGGTTGTTCACATCACCCCACTGGTACAAGGCGAAGCCGTCCCAGCCGGTCTGGTCGTCCACGAACACCGCCACGCGTTTCTTGTCCGCGCCGCGCGGGTTGCCGTCCACGACACCGAGGGAGTAGCTGGCGTTGATCACAAGGAACATCTCCTCGTCCGGAACGGTGATGGCGAGCTCATCGAGCTGCTTGCCGCCGCCGTTGTTGTTCACGATGAGGTTCAGCTTCTTGCCGGCCATCTCAGCCGGGAGGCCGAACACCAGGTATTCCACATCCCCGACCACCTCGGTATTCACCGGCGTAGCGCCCGGCCAGCCACCGAAGGCTTCGGCGTCACCCCAGGCATACAGGGCGATGGCGTCCCAGTTGGTCTGGTTCTGGATGTAGATCCGGATATCCGGGTTGCGCGGGTCGATGGGCGTGATGACACCGTCCGCATCCAGGGAGACAAACAGCTCTCCGGACAGGGTAACGGCGAAGCTCTCGGTCTGCGTACCTGCGTTGTTGTTGAAGATGAGGTTCTCAGCGCGGCCTTCCGCGTCATCGACGACGATCTTCTTATAGAAGACGGACCCGAACTTCTCGGTTTCGGTCACGGCCGTACCGGGCCAGGCGCCGCAGAGTTCCTTGTCGCCCCACATATAGAGGTACAGGTCCTCCCAGCCGGAGGCGTCCTGCACATAGACCGTCACGGGAGCCTTGGTCTCCTCCACCGGAGGTTCCGGGGTGTCGCCACCTTCACCGGAAGGCAGGGTGACCGGATCGCCGGCGTTCACGATGATGACGATGGCGGCATCCGGGTTTAGGAAGAGGTCGTAGGTACCGTCTTCAAGGCCCTTGATGTTGGCGCCGTCCTGCTTCACCTCGAAGGACTCGCCCAGCGCGACGAAGTCACCGCCGAAGTTGACACCCCAGTCGGCGTCCTTGCGGAACTTGAACTCGTCGGCGGCGGAAAGGGTCAGGCCCAGGCACGCATGCCAGGTGCCGTCGGTGACCATCGGCTCGTCCGCGCCCCAGCTGTTGCCGGTGCTGGCGATGGAACCGATCACGCCCCAGGGGCTGGTCTCGGTCATCGCGGCGCGCGGATCGGCGGACGCTCCGTCGATCGGATTCGGAGCCTCGGACACGCCGTCGGCCGTCACCAGGAGGAAGTAATCCTGCACGCCCTCATCGAAGTGGATGTTGTAGTCCGCGAGCTGCGTCCCGTTGTTATTGTTGTTGAAGATCAGGTTCTGGCCCAGGCCGAAAATCTCGTCGCCATACTCGAAGTACTTGTACTCCTGACCGTTGCAGGTCCAGGTACCGGTCACCTGCATGCCCGGCCAGTCACCGCCGAGGTTGTTCACGTCACCCCACTGGTACAGGGCGATGGCATCCCAGCCGGTCTGGTCGATGATGTACACGCGCACGCCGTCATGCTCGGGCAGCGTAGGCGTGTCCGGGGTCACCGGCGGCTCGAAGTACTTGGCCCACTTGTCGGCATAGACATTGGCCCATTCGCCCAGGCCGATGGTCAGCTTGTGCGTGACGTCCTCGTTCTTGGGACCGCGTTCGATACCCTGCTGGACATTGAAGAAGGTGAAACCGTCGGCGAGGGTCTTGCCGCCCTGGAACGCCGAGGGATCCACATAGACACCCCACTTGGCGGGGATGGCCGCCGAACGGGTGAGCCGGTAGGCGCTGTTGCCCACGGCGGCCTCGCCGCCGTTGAAAGCGCCGATGATATACACCTCATCGTCGGCCGCGGTCGCCTGCGGGAGGATAGCCTCCACCAGGATACGGTCGCTCCGGGTGTCGAAGGCCTGCTCCTCATGGGCGAATTTGATCTCTTCCTTCGGCGCGCAGGCAGCTGCGGCAAGGAAAAGGGCCGGTATCGTCAGATAGGATAAGATTCTTTTCATGGTCATTACTGAGCTACATAGTTAGGATTCTGCACGAGGCCGGGGTTCACCGTGAGGGCGGCCTCCGGCAGCGGGAACCACTCATACTTGCGGTCGCGCTTGGCGGGATAGGCGTCGTCACCCTCGCCACGGCCGAAGAACCACCACTGGCCCTGGGTGAACACGTCATAACGGCGGAGATCGGTGCGGCGGCGGCGTCCCTCGCAGAGGAACTCCTTGCCCCACTCGTTGAGCATCCAGTCGAGGTCGAAGGCGGAGAAGCCCGGACCCGGCTCATTCTGGACGGCCGTCCAATCGGAAGCCTTGAAGTAGCGCTTGCGGACCTGGTTCACGAGATCCTTGGCACCGTTGGCGTCACCCGCGCGGAGCTTGCACTCGGCCAGCATGTAATATACCTCGGCCAGCCGGAATTCAACCTCGTCCGTGTCGCGGAAATCCACGCCGCAGACATCCGGAAGGATCGGGTAGCGGAGCATGCGGAAACCGGAGTTCGTCTCACCCCAGTGCGGGGACATGACGGGCGCCAGGTCGCGGCCCTTGTTCTGGAAGGTACCCACCTGGTCCACGTACACGAGATCCTGGCCTTCGCGGTCGGCGTCGGCCGGCAGGGCGGCGCCGGTGTAGTAGTCCACCTGCGGGCCCATCAGGAAGAGACCTTCCCAGTTGCCTTTCTCGTCGGCGTGGTAAGCCTTCTTGCGGATGTCGCGGTTGTCGAAACGATCGTAGACGGCGCCCAGCTTGTCACCATAGTCGAACAGGAAGGACTTGCCGCCCGTGTCGGTACCGCCGGTCGGAAGGACCGTACCGGTGTTGTCGTGGGACGGGGTGATGATCACGCAGTTCCAACGGCCCTGGTCGTTGTTGGAGCCCAGGATGGAGAGCGGATCGCCGAAGGCGTTGTACGGAAGGAACGTGACGTCGCGCATGTTGTAGGCGTTGCCGGAGGACTTGCCGTACTCATAAGCAAGGGCGAACACGACCTCGGGGCAATTGACATTGTCCGGGTTGTAGATGTCGCGATAGTCGTCTGCAAGGGCGTAGGTGCCGAACTCACCGTTGATGATGCTCTGGCACAGAGTCGCGCACTCGGAGTAGTGGTCCTCCTTGATGAACACGGGGGCGTTCAGCAGCAGGCGGGCCTTGATCATGCGGTTGGTCGCCTGGTTCATGCGGTTCACGTTGTTCTTCGGAAGGTCGCCGAGGCTCTCGTCCAGCTCCGTCATCAGGAAGTCATAGATCTTCTTGCAGGAGGTGTCGAAATCGGGATCGGCCGAACCGGGGACCTCGGAAGTCACCTCGGTGTTGAGCGGCAGGGCGCCGCCCCAGACCTCAAAGAGGTTGTAATAGCACCAGGCGCGGAGGGTCCGCATTTCGCCGATGTACTGGGCGGCGTGCTCCGGAGAGACGCCGATGGCCTCGAGGTCCATGGTCTCCAGGTCATGGATGATGCTGTTGACCTCGCCGATGGCGCCCCAGGTGTTGTTCCAGGCGCTCTGGATGATGGAGGACTGGGAAGTCCAGGTATGGGAGGAGAGGACGAACTTCTCGGCGTTGTCCCATCCCCACTGTCCGCCGTTCCACACGCGCCAGGCGATCTGGTCGGCGGAGAACTCGTTCAGGTAGAAGAAATACTCGCCGAAGGAGCCTTCCGCCGTGTAGTACACGGAAGCGATGGCGCCCTTCACGCTGCCTTCGTTCTGGTAGAAGTTGTCGGCTTCGATCCGGTTGAAGGCCTGCTCGGTGAGGTCGAAGCAAGCGGTCAGGCTGAGAGCGGCCGCTGCAAGTGCGATGGTGTTGAATATCTTTTTCATGTCGCTCGCGGATTAGAAGGTGACGGTCGCACCCAGGGTGACAACGCGGGTCTCGGGATAGCCGACGCCGTTGTCCACGCCCGGAGTCAGCCCGTTGGTGGAAAGCAGGGCCGGATCGGTGCCGGTGTAGCCGGTGAAGGTGTACAGGTCGGTCGCGGTCAGGAAGATGCGGAGGCTCCGGATGATATCGTTGTTGGGATTCAGGGTGTAACCCAGGGAGACGTTCTGCAGTTTCATGAAGTCGCCGTGCTCCAGGAAGTAGGAGGTGACGACGCCGCCGTATTCGCGGACATCCTTGTCGCGGGTGTAGGCCGTGCGGAAGACGTTGGCGTTACCGGAGCTCTGGAGGTTGCCGGCGCGGCGGTTGTTGTAGATCATGTGGCCGAAGGCACCGTTCATGAACACGTTCAGGTCCCAGTGCTTGTAGCGGAACGTATTGTTCCAGGACAGGAACAGCTTCGGGATGGTGTTGCCGATGTAGCGCTTGAAGGCGGCGTTGGCGGAAGCGGCGGTGATCACGTTGCCGTCGTTGTCGTACACCATCATGTCGCCGAACTCGTTCACGCCCGCGGCCTGGTAGCCGTACAGGGTGCCGAGGCGGCTTCCTTCGGTGTAGCGGTAGTAGTAGGAGGTCTGTCCCAGGCCGCCGGTGCCCAGCATGTCGATGTAGGAGGCGCCGTAGATCTGGTTGGACAGGGTCTTGATCTTGGAATAGCCGATGGAGGCGTTGATGCCGGAGGTCCAGGTGAAGTTCTTTGTCTTCACGACGTCGGCATCCAGGGCGAGCTCGGCGCCGAGGTTCTGGGTCTCACCCACGTTCACGAGGATGGAGCTGTGGATGAACGGCGGCTGCGGAGCGGTGTAGTTGTACAGCAGGTCCGGGCTGCGGCGGTCATACAGGTCGAGGCTTCCGCGCAGGCGGTTGTCGAAGAAGACGAAGTCGAGACCGACATTCACGGCCACGAGCTTCTCCCAGCGCAGGTCCGGATTCGCATTGGAGGCCGGGCGGTAGCCCTTCACCCACTCACCGTCCATAAAGTACTGGCCATGGCTGCCGTAGGTCGGGCGGGACACGTTGGAACCGCCGCGACGGCCGGTGACACCGTAGGAGACACGGGGCTTGAGGCTGTTGATCCAGCGGGCGCCCCGCATGAACTCCATGTTCGCCATTTCCCAGGCGATGGAGGCGGCGGGGAAGTTACCCCACTTGTGGTTCGCACCGAAGTTGGTGGCGCCCTCGTGACGGAGGGACAGGGAAGCGAAGATGGTGTTGTTCCAGTTGTAGTTCACGCGGCCCAGGAGGGCGATGACCTTGGAGAGGGACTTGCCGGAACCCATGCCCGTCTGGGCAGGATTCTCGGTCCGGGCGGTACCGGCGCCGATGTCGTTCCACAGGAGGGAATCATAGGTGAAGCCCCGGTTGGTCATGTTCATGCTCTCGGAGTTGTGGTCCTGGTAGGAGTAGCCGGCCACCGCGTTGAGGTGGTGGGCCCCCTGGTGGAAGGAGTAGTTGAACAGCCACTCGAGCTGGTTGCGCCAGTTCTTGGAATAGCTCAGGGAAGCGGTGCCCTCATAGCCGTTCCAGTACTTGTCGTGGGACTCGATGGGGGTGTAGTTGTTGGACTTGTAATCGTTGTAGTCCAGGGAATAAGTGACCGTGGAGCTCAGGTTGTGGATGTCCGTCTTGATGAAGTTCGCCTTCAGGGACACGGCGCCGGTGGTGTACAGGCGCTGGCCGTTCGCGGTCTTGTTGAGCATCGCCTCGACCGGGTTCGTGGCGCCGGTCGGAGCGGTCGGCTGGTAGTAGGAGCCGTCCTCGTTGTAGATCGGGAACGTCGGGTTGATGGTGAGGGCGGTGCCGAAGGAACCGTCGTTGCCATACTCCTCGTTCACGCGGCGGGCGTTCAGGCTGATGTTCAGCTGGAGGTAGTCCTTGATGAGGCGCTGCTCCACGGCGGCGCGGGCGCCGAATTCCTCACGGGCGTCCACGAGGTCCACACCGAGGGAGTTCTTGTAGGATACGGAAGCGTTGTAGGAGCCCTTGGCGGTGCTGCCGTCCACGCCCACGTAATGCGAGTGTCCATAGGAGAAGTCGCGCAGGAGCGCGTTGTACCAGTCCGTACGGGCGCCGTAGTCGGTGCCGCGGCGGGAACGGACCCACTCATCCGGAGTCAGGACGGCGATCGGGGCCTTCACGAAGTTCGCGTTGAATGCGCCGTCATAGGTGACGTGGGCCGTACCGGCCTCGTCCTTGGAGCCCTTCTTGGTGGTCACGAGGATGACGCCGTTCGCGCCGGCCGTACCGTAGATGGAAGCGGAAGCCGCATCCTTCAAGACGGTCATGGACTCGATGTCCTGCGGAGCGAGGGAGCGGATGTCGCCGCCCGGCACGCCGTCGATCACCACGAGCGGGCCGTTGCCGGCCTGCAGGGAGGTGGCGCCGCGGATCTGGTAGTCGGAACCGGAGTTCGGGTTGGAACCCTGGCTGGTCACGACGTTCAGGCCGGCCACCTTACCGGTGAGCATCGTCATCGGGTTGTTGGTGGTGCCGCGGAAGAAGTCCTTGCTGTCCACCTGGACGATGGACGCGGAAACCTCCTTCTTGGACAGGGTACCGTAGCCGATGACCACGACTTCGTCGAGGAACTCGGTGTCCTCGAAGAGGATGACCTGGGCAGGCACCTCGGAGGCCTTGAAAACTTGCGTGGCGTAGCCGATGCAGCTGATTTCCACCAGTGCATCACCATCCGGCACGCGGAGGACGTAGTCTCCGTCCAGACCGGTCGTGGTGCCATTCATCGTGCCTTGCTGCAAGACGGTGGCTCCGATAACCGGACCCTGGGCGTCAACGACCACGCCCTTGACCTGGTATCCGCCCTGGGCGAATACCATACCCGCTGCGACAAGCAGGAGGGTCATTGCGGAAAGAATCCTTTTCATGGGGGTTGGTAGTTGGTTATTTTGGGTTACTGTTGTCAGTGTGCCGCAAAATTACCGGGATTCTTACGCGCGTCCGAAATAAATAGGGAAAATATAATTCTAAAACATTTTAATACGCTGTAAACCAGTGTATTGACACCCTCTTCCAGGGTAAAAAATATAACGGTTGTATTGGCCTTACCGGGCCCCAATCTTCATGATTTCGGCCTCGAACTGCTCGTTTTCCACCCAGGACTTGTTCTTCACGCGGGTCTTGTAGGTGTTGATGGTGTGGACGGAGTAGTCCAGGAACTTGGCGATGCGGTCCGTCTCGGAGATACCGAGGCGGATGAGGGCGAAGATGCGCATTTCCGGCGTGAGGCCTTCCGCGGGGAACCGCTGCTCCGTTTCCGGGAACAGGGCGTTGTAGTCGTTGACGAAGGTCGGGAAGATCTTGAGGAAAGTATGGTCGAAGGACTCGTACATCTCGTCCCGCTCCTTGTCAATGGTGGATTCCTTCAGGGAGCGGCGCAGTTCGTCATACTGCCGGGTGACGATCATCCGGTCCACCATCTTGTACAGCTGGGACATCTTGTCCAGGAACTCGGAATTGATGTAGAAGGAGTTGCCGATGTATTCGGACTTGATCTCGTTCGCCTCCGCGAGCTGCACATTCGCGGCTTCCAGCTGGGCGTTCCGCTCCTCGATGGTCGCGCGCGCCTCGTGCAGGCGACGGTTCTGCCGCCGGATGAACAGGAGCGCGGCCACGGCGGCCAGGATGACCAGGGCGAGCAGCGCAAGCCCCCATGCCAGCAGGTTCCTCTCCCGCTGCAGACTGTCATAATGGTTCTTCTCCACCAGGGGCAGCACCGCACCGACCTCCAGTTTGCGGAGGCGGGCGTTGTAGAAGTTGGCATCGTCAAAGGACTCCCGCACATAACGCGACGGCCGTTCCACCTCGCCCCGGCGGGTCAGGTATTCGGCGAGCATCCGGAGCGCGGTCGTCTCCTTGGTGGAGGACCTGAGGTCGAAGATGGCCGATTCGCACAGCGACTTGATCGCCTCGTCGTCCCGGCCCAGGCAGTGCTGGAGCCAGCCGACGGAGGACGCGAAGATGGCGCGGGAATGCAGGTCGAGGTTCTCGTCGGCCAGCAGGTGGTTAAACGCCGCAATGCCCTCTTCGTACTGCGCGCTTTCCATCAGGTAGTTCGCCTGATATTCCCACCAGGTGGGTGACCCTTCGGGAACCATCTCCAGGATTCTTCGGCTGTATTCCTCCCCCGCCCGGGAATAGATGTCCCAATACGGGGGCGTCTGGGAATACCCGCGGGCCGAATAGTTCAGCCGCACCTGCATCTTGTAGTATTCCAGCAGGGTCCTGGGCGAGACACCGTCCGTACGCAGGCCGTCCATCACGTCGAACGCCTCCTTGTACAGGCCGGCGGAAATCAGGCAGAACGTCGTGGCGCAGCCGGCCTCCACACGGGCATCCGGCAGATCCGCCACGGCCGCCAGCCGGGCCATCTCCTGCGCGTACGCATAGGCCGAATCGTACTTGTAGCTCTGGTATTCCTCGTACAGTTCCCGCGTGACGTCGTAGCGTTCCCGGTCATCCAGCGCAGAACGGAGCCGCCCGCGCAGCTGTCCGATCCGGGCCTCCTTCCGCGCATCATACTCGTCCTTCTTCGCCAGTTCCGCGTCCAGTTCGTCCAGCCACGGCTCCTTTTCCCGCCCCGGCAAGGGGGCCAGCGTCAAAAAAAGCAGCGCAATGATATGAAAGATCTTCATCATTACGCCGCAAGTTAGTTATTTTCAACGAAAAGCACAACCCTTACCCAGGGCCCGCTCCCGTTACAGCTTGAACACCACCGAGGAGTTCGGGCCCAGGGTGAGGACGTCGTGGTCGATCGTGGCGGTACCCAGGAGTCCGACCGCACGGGACATGTCGTCCTTGACGGTGACGTTCTTGGCCGAAGTGGCCGTGTTGTGGATCACGAGGAGCTTCTGGCTGCCGGCCGTCATATACCAGGCGGCGATGGAACTGCCGCCCCCCAGGGAGGCGTCGGTCATCGTGCCTTCGGCGAGGGCGGGATAGATGTTCCGCAGGCGGATCCAAGTCTTGTAGGTATTCAGGAGGCTGTTTTCGTCGGCCGACTGGGTTTCCACCGAGATGGAACCCTTGAGCATGTTGTTGTCTACCCGGTTGTTGACGCCCTTCTTGGCACAGTCCGTAGCGGAAGAATTCCACACAATGGGTGCGCGTATGTACTCGTCGTCCAGCTTGTCATTATCATCAATTCTCCAATAGCCCAGCTCTTCTCCCTGATAGACGAAAGGTTTTCCTGGGGTGGTGAGGAGCATGGCACAAGCTTGTTTTTCTTTGTTCAGATTCCTGTTCAAGTCGTCTGCGGCACGGTAGAAAGAAAGCCATTCGTTGTCGTTGTACGGATTCTGCTTGGCTTTCACGCTGGACTTGTCGTGGTTGGTCATGAAGAAAGAGGTGACGGCCTTGGGACTGGTCAAACGCTTTCCTTCATGATCGGAGATATAGCCGATAACCGTTGAAGCATAGGTGTCTCCTTTTCCGTTATTGATGGCAGGCAGCAGCGCATTTCTCCAGTAATCAAACTCGAAATTGGAAGGAAGGCCGGCATAGTACTTCTTCTCCTCACTGTGCCCGCCATGCCAAGCCTCGCCCACCATGAAGATGTCATCCGAATGGGTGGCTCTGTAAGCCTCGTTCACCGCATTGTACCACTTGTCCAGGAATTTGGCATTGGCGCTGGCAGATGCCGCATAAATCCATACCACCGCATCCAGACGGAATCCGTCCACACCCATATCCACCCATTTCCTGGCCGATTCCACGGTGGACTGGAACGCGCCAGAGTTCTCGCACTCGTCAGGCTTTCCGTAGTTCAAGTCCGGCATACTGGCGTCGAAGCTCGCATAATAGGAGGTACTTTCGCCAAAAACGATATCGGCCGCCGTGCTGTTGTCCAGCGGGAAGGGTTTGCCTAACGTAATGACATTAGCACCGGTCTTTCCTCCGTATTTGGTGCCCTCGGGCCAGGAATCATCGTTGGAAGTGCGCACCAGGAAGCCCCATTCGGTATCCACATCCAACGTGAGTTCAAAGATATTGGTAGACGTTTCATGCATCCCCAGACTGCCCTTGCTGCCCACGTGAATCCAACGCTTGGCATTGGAAGAATTGGGGGCCGTTACCGCCTCCGTGGTTTCCGTCACGGTCACGTACTTGGTATTGCCCGTCCAGTCCACCTTGAAATGCAGGCGGCCCTTATAACCGATATTGCCGTCTCCCAAGGAAACCCAACCACCCATGCCACCTACGGCTTCAAGAGGATAATCGCCGTTGGACAGTACGTAATAATCCCTATATGGACTGTTCTTAGGGTCGGCCTTCACGCTCTTGAACCATTCCGTGCCGGTGCCGCTGTGGTTGAGGACGTAGTCCATATAAATCTTGATGCCTTTGGCGTGTGCGGCGACGATCAGATTCTTGAAATCGGCTTCCGTGCCGAAAAGCGGATTCAGGGCATTGTAGTCATTGACATCATACCCGTGATAAGAATTCGTGGGATGCGCCGGGGACAGCCACAGGGCCGTCACGCCCAGGCCGTCCAGGTAGTCCAGCTTGTCCTGGATGCCCTTGAAGTCGCCGATCCCGTCGCCGTTGCTGTCGGCGAAGGAATAGATGAGCAGCTGGTAGGTCGTGGAGGAGCGCTTGTTGCCGTCGAAGCTGTCGGGATTCGCCACGACCGTGATGATGTTCCGGCCTTTCTGGGACACGGAAACGGTCTCTGTCTTCGAGCCTTTGACGGAGATCGACCCTGAACGGTCCTCGCCCAAGTTCGCATCGACCGTCACCGCCAAGGTTCCCTTGCCGGTACCGGAGGTCTTCTCCAGGTGGATCCAGGAGGCAGAAGGCGTTGCTGTCCACTCTTTCTCCGTGGTGACGTACACAAGCTTGGTCGAGGCATCCTCGGCTTCGAAACCGATCGAGGCGGGACTCACCGTCAAGGTATCCTGGGCCTCCGGATTGACCTGGGTCGGGTCGCAGGAGACGGTCAGGGAAAACGCCGCCATAAGGGGCAGGAGGGAGAGGAGGATCCGCTTCATAAGGCTTTCGGATTAATCATTGGCAGGCCGGGGTCCGGTCAGGGGCCCCGGCCCGAAAAAACATTATTCGATCACACCGGTTCCGGTGTTGAAGTCAAGGGTCACCTTGGCGCCGGCAGCCACAGACACGCGAGTCTGTTCGCCACCGTTGCCACGGTAGGCGATCTTGCCGTCCAGGATGATGAACTCGCGGGTCCACCAGTCGGAAGTGGCGATGGAGGAAGCGGCATACATCCGGAGTTCACCCGCGGTCGGGACCGTGATGGAGACCTTACCGTCCGCGTTGGCGAACAGGGCGCCGGACATAGCCTCGGACCAACCGCCGAAGCAGTCGCCGATGCCGTACACCTTGGCCGGCTCCACGCACAGTTTCTTGTTCTCGACATCGACATAGATCATGTACACACCGGTTTCAGCCACGAAGCAGTTGCCGCTGTCCACGGTGTAGCCGGTATCTTCACCAAGACCGGTGAAGTCACCGCTCCACTCCTTGACGGCGCAGAACTTGAAGCCCTTGCCCGCCTCGATGTTGCGGATGGCCCAGAACTGGCCGGGCTTGCCGTTGACCGGCGTCATGTCCACGATGTAATCGGCAGTCCAGTCCCAGCCACCGACACCGTCGCCGATGATGTACATCGTTTCAGGAAGCGTCGGGGCTTCGCCTTCACCAGCGATAGAGCCGGTGCCGGCATTGAAGTCAAGGGTCACCACCTGACCTGCCAGCACAGGAACCGCCCCCAGTTCGTCCATCAGACGAGGGACGATCTGGCCATCGAAGATGTTGAACTCACGGGTCCACCAAGCGGAAGTGGCGATGGAAGAAGCGACGTACATCCGGAGGTTCGCACCGGAAGGGACGGTGGCCTTCAGGGTCTTTCCGTCCGCCACGAACTGTGCGGCCTCCATCTCCTCGGTCCAGCCACCAAAGGCCTCGCCGATACCGAAGACACGGGCGGGTTCCACATGGACCTTCTCGTTCTTGAGGTCGATGTGCACGAGATAGAAGCCGTCTTCAGCCACGGTGCAGTTGCCGCCGGCCTCGGTAAAGCCGTCATTGGTCGTGAGACCCCAGAAGTCGCCGTCCCAGGCACGCTTCGCGCAGAACTTGAAGCCCTGGCCGGCGGTGAAGTAGCGGACCGTGTAGAACTGGCCTTCGGCCTCGGCACCCCAATCGGGGTTATGCAGGACCGGTGTCATCTCCACGACTCCGTCGGAATTCCAATCCCAGCCGCCGAACTCCGCACCGATCATGTACAGATGCTCGGGATAAGCCACTGCCTGGATAATCACTTCCTTGGTCGCCGGGGTGAACTGGACCTTGTACTGGCCAGCCTCAGGAACGGTGATGTTGCCACCGGGCTGGGCGGCCGTGAACGGCACGCCCACCGTAGGCGTGAAGCCGTCAGCCACGCCATAGGTATTGGCATCGTCCCAGGAGAAGTCGAAGCGGATCTTGAACCCGCCGGTGATTTCCACCACCGGGCTGGTCCACACGCCGTCCTTTTCATTCATCACGATATCCTTGCTCCAGCTGTCGCCGTTGATCTCGCCGATGAGCGAGTAGGCGGCCACGTGGGAGTCGATCTTGATGGTCTTGTTGGCATAGTCGAAGGTAACGTCATAGGTACCGGCCTCACCCACATGGATGTTCATGCCACCCGCCGCGAACGCGACGCCCAGTTCGGGCTTGTACACGTCGTACGGGTTCTCCGGATCGATGGTGCTATGGTCGTTTGCCTCAGGACCGCCGTAGTTCTCGTCCCAGCTGTGGTCTGCACGGATCTTGAACTCATCGTTCGCGGTCAGGGTGACCAGACGGGCGACCCAGATGTCGCCGGTGGTATTCACCATGTCGATATCGGTATCCCAGCCGGTACCGCCGATGGTGCCGATGAGCGACCATACAGCCGGCTTGCCGGGATCGGGCTCGTCGCCGCCGACCTTGGAGCTGACCTTCGCACCGGAAGCCTCGGTCACCTTGGCAAGACCATCGGCCGGATTGACGTAAAGGTCGTAGCAGCCTTCAGCGCCAACCTTGACATTCGGACCGTCCTGCGTCACGGCGAACTCGGTGTCCAGGCCGCCGAAGTCGCCACCCATGTTGACGTCCCAGGAAGCATCCTGACGGAACTTGAACTCGTCGGCCGCAGCGAGGTCGACGCCCAGGGCCACATGCCAGGTGCCGTTGGTGATCATCGCGAGATCACCGTTCCAGCTGATGGCGTACTTGGTCAGTTCACCGATGACAGACCAGTTGCTGGCCTCGGTGTAATCCGGGAACGGGTCGTAAGCCGCAGTAACCCAGGCGATACCCTGATCCGGGTTCACGTACAGGTCATAGACGCCGTCGGCGCCGACCTTGACGTTCGGGCCATCCTGGGTCACGCTGAACTCGTCGTCCAGGCCACCGAAGTCGCCACCCATGTTGACGTCCCAACTCTGATTCTGGCGGAACTTGAACTCGTCACCGGCGGCGAGTTTCACGTGGGCAGCCACATGGTTGCCCGCACCGTCGGTCCACATGTTCAGGTCGCCGTCCCAGCTGATCTCATAGGCGGACAGGGCGCCGATGACGGTCCAGTCGCTGGCCTCGGTGTAATCGGCATACGGGCTGCCGATGACCTCCGGAATCACGACCTCGAAAGAGGCGATGGAGATGTGCCCGTCGGAATCGACATAGCCGTTGCGGCCATTGTCCTTGGAGGGTTCCTGCGCGGAAGCACGGACCGCAAGTTCGACGGAAGCGGTGCTGCCTTCGGCCTTGCCGAGGGTCATCAGGATCTTCGCAAGGGTCACGTTCTTCAGGGTCAGGACGCCTTCCTTGTCGGAAGTAGTGAGGGTCTTGCTCACTTTCTGGCCGTCCAGGGAGACGAGGGCCAGGCTGTGATAGGGAGCCATCTCCTCATTGAAGCCCTGCTTGAAGACGCCGGGCGTATAGGAAGCCGTGATTGCATCTTCTTCCTGTGCATAGGACACCAGCACCGGGGCCGTGGCCTTGGAAGCATCGAAGACGGCGTGTTCCTCCTTGACGCAGGAGAGGGCCAGAATGGCGAGGACTCCTGCAGCGAAAATGGAATATATTCTCTTCATGGTCGTACGCTGTTATTTGCCGGCATAACCGGGGTTCTGCTGGAGCTTGGTATTGGCCAGGCGGTCGCTGTCCGGAATCGGGAAGAGCGCGCGGTAGGCGTCCACGTCGGTTCCTTCCTTGACATTGCCCTTCCACTGCCAGTTATAGCCAGAGGTGAACTGGCCGAAACGGATGAGGTCGTTGCGGCGCCAGCACTCCTGATAGAGTTCACGGGCGCGCTCGTCCAGGATGTTCTGGAGCGTCGGGTTGGCGATCGGGGCGAGGCCGGCACGCGCGCGGACGGCATTGAAGCCGGCGATGGCTCCGCTCACACCCGCACCGCGGACTTGGCACTCGGCCGCCATCAGGAGGACGTCGGCATAGCGCATCATCGGGAAATCGGTATCCACGAAGCCGGACTCCTTGCCGTAGCCACCGTCGCTGGTGCGGTTACGGAACTTGCGGAAGGCCATGCCGTTGGAGAACTCGCCGATATCGTCGATGTCCGCATTCTGGGTGTCAGTGTAGAAGAGGGCGCGGGCATCGTCGGAAGAGAACTTGCCGTAGAATTCCGGCGTCATGCGGAGACCGCCCCAACCGGAGGAGATACCCATCTCGTCCGGGTCCATCGCACCGCCCGTGGAGGCGAAGATCAGGTAGTTCGTCGCACCGTAGCTGGTGGTGTTCACGCCGTCCTGCTCCACCGCGAAGATGATTTCGTCGGTGCAGCGGTCGTTGTCCGCGAGGAACAACTCCTGGTAGGCGCTGTACGTGCCGGCGGAAGTCGTGTGGAGGGAATACCCGTCGTCCATCAGGTCGGCGAGGACGTTCGCGCACTTGTCATAAGCGGCCGTGCCGGTGTAGACCTCGGCGTTCAGGTAGAGCTTCGCCAGGAGGAACTTCGCGACGCTCTTGTTCACATGGCCGTACGTGGTACCGGCCTTGTCGGGAAGGGCGCTGTTGGACACGAGGTCCTTGAGTTCCTCTTCCAGCCAGGCGTACAGGTCGGCCCGGGAGATCTGGTCGGGGTTCACACCCACGACGGCGGTCTCGTCAGCGAACGGCACGTTGCCGAAGTTGTCGATGGCGTGATAGTATGCAAGGGCGCGGAGGACGCGGGCCTCGTCGATGTACTGCTGCTTCTTGGCGAAGTCCACGTCGGAGGCCTTGGCCTCGCGGATGAACTCGTTCGCCATGCCCACCTGCATGAAGATGCGGGAGTAGAACGCGTAGATGAAGGTGTCGTCCGTGGTCCAGTTCATCCAGTGGAAATTCTTGATGGTCTGGTCGTTCCAGCCGCAGACGCTCTCATCGGTCGTGAGCTCGCTGTGGTGGTACAGACCGCGGATGTATTGGGAAGCGCCGCCGTCCAGGCCGGAAATGGAAGCGCTGCCGTTGGCACCGTAGTAGCCGGAGGTGGCGAATCCCAGATAGACGCCGGACAGGAACTGCTCGAAAGCGGCCTCGTTTACGAGGGCCTTGTCAGCCGTATTGGCATTGGGGTCGATCGGAGTCACGTTGAGGTCCCCGACGCAGGAATTCATCGTCAGGAAGGCCACGAGGACACCGAGGATATAATTGATCTTTTTCATATGTTGTGCCCTTTGAACTAGAAGTTGAGTTTCACGCCGGCGACGAAAGTCCTCGGACGGGGATAGACCGTGCCGTCGATACCGCCATAGATTTCAGGGTCGATGCCCGTGTACCGGGTCAGGCAGCAGATGTTCTGCACGGTGCCGAAGATGTTCAGGGAGAACGGACGGTCGGCCGTGACGTTGAACAGTTTCGGGAAGGTATAGCCCAGCGTGAAGTTGTCGAGCTTCAGGTAGGAGCCATCCTGCAGATAGTAGTCGGAAAGGTACTGGGCCTGGGAGAACATTGACTTCGTGGCGCCGGAGACGCGGTTCGAGATGAACTGGTTCGTCCACAGGTCGGCGAGCATCTCCGTGTCGGAAGCGACGTTGTTGTACACCCAGTTGCCCAGGGAGGCGTGACCGGAGAGGGCGGCCGTCCAGTTCTTCCAGGAGAAGCTGGTGTTGAAGCCGAAGGTCCAGTCCGGATCGGCGTGGTGGCCGAGATACTTGTCGTCGGCGTTGATCTGGCCGTCGTTGTTGCGGTCCACATAGACACCGTTCACCGGGTTGCCGGCGGTGTCATACACCTGCTGGTACAGGTTGAAGGTGCGCATCGGATAGCCCACCTGGAACATCTGCACGTTGTTGCCGGTACCACCGGAGATACCGCCGGTCTCGACACCCGTGGCGTCGTCGTCGGAAACGGTCAGCTTGGTGATCTTGTTCTTGTTGTACGCGGCGTTGAAGCCCACGGACCAGCTGGCGTCGCGGGTTTCGACGAGGATGGCGTTCAGGTCTACCTCGACACCCTGGTTCGTCATGGAACCGATGTTGGTGTTCAGGTAGTTCGTCAGGTTGGACAGGGCCGGGACCGGGATGTAGTTGAGGATGTCCCGGGTGTCACGCTTGTACACGTCGACGGCGGCGGTGAGGCGGTCGTTCCAGAAGCCGAAGTCCATACCGACGTTGTAGGTCGTCGTGGTCTCCCAGCGGAGGTCGGCGCTGTAGCCGAGGGCCGCGATCGGGTTCGTGTAGCCGCCCGGCGTGGTGAAGTAGTACGAACCGAGCTGGGTGGTGAGGAACTGGGCGAAGGTGTCGTAATAGCCGCCCACTTCCTGCTGGCCGGTCTCACCCCAGGAGAGACGGAGCTTGAGGGTGCTCAGCTTGTCGCTGTCCGGCATGAAGCTTTCCTTGAGGATGTTCCAGCCGAAAGCCACGGACGGGAAGATACCCCACTTGTGGTTCTGGAACCGGGAGGTACCGTCGGCACGGAGCGTGGCGGTCAGGAGGTACTTGTCGTCAAACGCGTAGTTCGCACGTCCGAAGAAGGAGATCAGGAAGAGCTCGCCCTTGCCCACGGACTCGCCGAGGGAACTCTTGTCGGAGATGCGGAACGTCTTGCTGTTGTTCTCGTTGTAGAACCGCTGCCAGGAATAACCCGCCATCAGGTCCACATTGTGCTTCTCGGCGAAAGTCTTGTTGTAGTCGGCGTAGAACTCCAGCGTGGTGTTCATGCGGCTGTAGTCATAGTCGGTATGGGAGCCGCCGCCGGACTGGTTCGTGTTGTGGTAGGAGGCCTCGGATCCCTGGGCGACTTCCGTCAAGCCCTTGGACTTGGCCCAGTCCATACCCAGGTTGAGGTTCAGGCGCAGGTCCTCGAAACCGTGGACCTTGTAGTCGAACTGCGTGTTGCCGATGAAACGGTAGGCGTCGGCGGTGTCGATCCGGTCGTTCAGGAGGGCGACCGGGTTCATCGTCGCCATCGTGTTGATATTGCCGGAAGCGTCATACCAGGTCGTGTAGCCGTTGAGGGAATAACCGGGTTCGTTGCTGTGCACCGGCTTGGTCGGGTCGTAATGGTTCGCGGCGCCGATCGCGCCCTGGTTGGCATACCAGTTCTTCGCATAGGTGCCCTTCCCGTTGACGTTCACCGTCAGGTGCCGGTCGAAGAAGGTCGGGGACAGGTTGAGGGAGAGGGTGCCACGGTTCATCTTGGAACCCTTGAGGGTACCGCTCTGGCTCATGAAGCCGCCGGAAACACGGTACGGGAGGAAGCCCGCGCGGCCGTTCAGGCTGATGTTGCCGTCATAGGTCGGGGCGACCTGGTAGATTTCCTTCTGCCAGTCGGTGCTGTACAGCTTGCCGTTGATGCCCAGATGCTGCTCGGCGGCGGAATTGGCGCCGTAGAAGTCCCGGATGATCTTGACGATGCCGTCGGCATCCAGCAGGCTGTTGTACTTGGCGATGGTGTTCACGGAAGTGGTGAAGTCCACGGCCACCTTCGGCAGGGCCGTCGACGTCTTGGAACCCTTCTTGGTGGTGATCACGATAACGCCGTTGGAAGCGCGGGAACCGTAGATGGCGGTCGCGGACGCATCCTTCAGGACGGTGAAGCTCTCGATGTCCTCCGGGTTGATGGAAGCCATCGGGTCGGACATGCCGGAGATGCCGTCATTGGAGACGGGCAGGCCGTCAATGACGTACAGCGGCGTGTTGGAGGCGTTGATGGAGGAACCGCCACGGATGCGGACGGTCGCGGCGGAGCCAGGCATACCGTCACCGGCGGTCACGACCACGCCCGCGCTCTTGCCGCGGAGCATGTCGGCCGGGGAAGAAATGACGCCCTTGTTGATCTCATCGGCCTTGACCGTCGAGACGGAACCGGTGAGGTCGCTCTTCTTGACGGTACCGTAACCGATGACCACGACTTCGTCCAGGAAGTCCGTATCCTCGGAAAGGGTGATGGTTCCCGGAACCTCGGACGCCTTGAAGACCTGCGTCGCATAGCCGATGCAACTGATCTCGATCAGGACATCGCCGTTCGGGACGTTGAGTACGAAGTCGCCGTCAATGCCCGTGGAGGTACCGTTCGTCGTGCCTTGCTGCACGACGGCGGCCCCGATCACGGGTCCCACTGCGTCGACTACGACTCCCTTGACCTGATACCCGCCTTGGGCGAGCACAGGGATGCTTGTCAGGCTGGCCAGCATGACAAACACAGCTGTTAGAATCCTTTTCATTAGAGTGTAGTTAGTTTTGTATTGGATTGGTTCTATTTCTTGATGAAGCGCACGCACACGGCGCCGACCACCAGGTAGATGCCCGCCATCAGGAGCATCGCCGGCTGGCTGTCGCCCACCAGGCGCAGCACCAGTCCGCCCGTGGCCGCCGCAACGATCTGCGGCAGGCAGATGGTGCAGTTGAACAGGCCCAGGTACGAGCCCATGTACGGGCTGCCTTCCAGGGCGTTCGTGAGCAGGGTGAACGGCAGGGCGAGCATCGCGGCCCAGGCGAAGCCGATGAGGAAGTAGCTCACGAACAGGACATACTGGTTATGCAGGAACATCACCGACGCGAAGCCGACGGCGCCGATGAGGAGGCTCACCACGTAGCCGGTCTTCACGCTCTTGAAGCGCGGCAGCACCGTGGCCCACAGGATGGAGCCCACGGCCTGGATGGCGAACAGGACGCCCACCCAGTTGCCGGCGGCCTGGAAGCCGGCCGAGGCGGCGGCGCCTTCCACGGCCATGTCCACGCCCCAGCAGTTCACGGCGATGGCGCCGTTCGTGTAGTTCCACATGTACAGGAACGCGGCCCAGCAGAAGAACTGCACCAGGCCCACGGTCCAGAAGGTCTTCGGGGCCTCCACGAGCAGTTTCATCAGGCCCTTGTCGGACTTCTTCTCCTGGTTCTGGAGGTCGATGCCGTGGAACTCGGCATACTCCTTCGGCGGCATCTCCTTCACGCGCAGGAACGTATAAAGGACGCACAGGATGAGGATGGCGGCACCCACGTAGAAGGAGTACACGACGCTGTCGGGGACGACGCCTTCGGGCGCCTCGTTCGCGATGCCGATCCAGGTGAAGAAGATCGGGAAGAGGTAGCCCAGGAGGGAACCCGCATTGCACAGGAAGCTCTGGATGCTGTAGGCGGTGGTCTTCTGCTTCTCGTTGACCATGTCACCCACCATCATCTTGAAGGGCTGCATCGCCACGTTGATGGAGGTATCCAGGAAGATCAGGGAGAACAGGCCGAACCACATGGCCATGTTCAGGCCCAGGAGCACCCGGGTGGAGAAATGCAGGGAGCCCGCGTTCGGCAGGAACAGCATCACCAGGACGGCGATGACGGCGCCGACGATGAGGTACGGCTTGCGCCGGCCCATCCGGGTCCACGTGCGGTCGGACCACTTGCCGATGAGGGGCTGGACGATCATGCCCATCAGCGGGGGCAGGATCCAGAAGAACGAAAGCTGGTGGGGATCCGCGCCGAGGGTAGCGAAGATGCGGCTGATGTTCGCGCTCTGCAGGGCATAAGCGATCTGGACCCCGAGGAAGCCGAAGCTCAGGTCTACCATCTGCCGGAATGTCAAGTCACGTTGGGTTGCCATAGTTACTAATTTGCGGTTTCTTGCAAGGCAAAAATAGAATCTTTTCCCCGCAATTCCCTACGGGAATCAACCAACCCCCGTTTTTGGTGGACGGGCGGCCCGTTTTTCCGGACGAACGGACAGGGCGGTTTGTTTTTGAACGGCATTTTTCGTAATTTGGCCGTGCTTAATGAAAAGGATCGGAACCGGCTGGATCATCCACGGATTCGCGGCGCTGCACGTCGCGGTGGTCGTCGCGTGCGCCCTCCTCGGCTGGCCGGATTCCCTCCTGCTCACCGCCCTGACGATGTTCATGACCGTGGTCATCTGCCTGCGACGGAACCTCACGGTGGAGTTCACGGCCGTGTGCGTCGTCCTCGTGAACATCCTGGGCTACCTGCTGGGGCACGTGGGCGCCGAGCTCTTCAACTTCACCCCGGAAATCGTCAACAACATCCTGGCCACCTTCCTCACCACCGAGCTCATCGGCTGGGCGTTGGACCTGTTCGCCCGCACCTGGAACGTCCCGACCAGCGTACCGGGTTCCTGGAAGGAGAACCTCGGCTGGCTGGTCTTCGCCGTCATTTCGGTGTTCGCCCTCCGCCTGTTCATCGAGCTGTTCATCTTCCGGGGCGCGCCGTTCAAGGGCGTGGACATCTTCGGCGCCTTCCGGTCCTTCCTCGGGAATTCCCTGGTGGTCCTGGCGATGTTCGTCGGCACGCTCTTCTTCATCCGGACCGGGCACGACAAGCACTACAGCCTGGATGTCGCCACCATCGGCACGACCCTGTTCATCGGCCTGACCGCCGTCCTGGGCGCCCTGCTGCATTCCTTCGGCCTCCCCTTCCACTGGACCTTCCCGCTGGACCCGGCCGCCCTTTCGCGGAACATCGTCGTGGCCCTGCTTGTGGAAATGACCCTTTTCGGGCTCACGTACATGGTCGAGTATGCGGTGAACATCCGGCGCGAGCTGGGGGCCCAGCGCGAGCGCCGGCACTTGGCCGAGTACCGTTACATGGCCCTCAAGAACCAGGTGAACCCGCATTTCCTGTTCAACTCGCTGAACATCCTGGACGCCATCGTGCAGGACGGGGAGAAGGAAGAGGCCAGCCTGTACATCCACAAGCTCGCCGGCATCTATCGCTATATGCTGCAGCACGACAACCAGAAGCTCGTCACCCTGGGCGAGGAAGTCACCTTCGTGACAATGTATGCGGACCTGCTCCGCGTGCGCTTCCCCGAAGGTTTCCACGTAGACCGGCAGATCCGCGAGGAGGACCTCTCCCGGAAAGTCGTCCCGTGCACCCTGCAGATCCTCCTGGAGAACGTGACCAAACACAACGCCATTTCCGCCGATAAGCCCCTGCGCATCAGTGTCCATACGGACGGAGAGTATCTTACGATGGAAAACGACCGCATCCCGCGAGCCTCGGCGCCCGTTTCCACGGGCCTCGGCCTCCCTTATCTCCGGAAACAATACATGGACCTTTCCGGCAAGGAAATCCTCGTCGAGCAGACGGAGGACACCTTCCGGGTCCGCATTCCCCTTTTGTAACGCTCCCTGACCCAAACGCATATGAAAGCCCTGATCGTCGAAGACGAACCCCGCGCCCAGCGGGCCCTCGAGAACCTCCTAAAGGCGAATTTCCCGGATGTGGAAGTCGTCGGCCGCACCGCCTCGGTGAAGGAAACCGTCGACTGGCTCGCCGGGAACCGGCCCGACGTCATCTTCATGGACGTGGAACTCGCCGACGGCACCTGCTTCGACATTTTCGAGCAGACGCCCGTCGACGCCCAGGTCGTAATGACCACGGCCTACGACAACTACGCTGTCAAGGCCTTCGAGGTCAATTCGGTGGACTACCTGCTGAAGCCGGTGGACGTGGAGGAACTGAAGCGGGCCGTCGCCCGCGTGGAAAAGCGGTTGGGCGCCGGCGGCCCCCGCATCGACTTTGAAGCCGTCCGGGACGCCATCCGGCCCCGGGAGAAGTTCCTCATCCGGCTCAACGACCGCATCGTCCCGGTCAGCGTGCGGGATATCGCCTATTTCTATTCGGAAGCGAAGAGCACCTTCATCGTCACCCGCGACGTCAAGACTTACGTGCTGGACGACTCGCTGGACGCCATCGAGGCCGGCCTGGACCCGAAGGCCTTCTTCCGCATCTCCCGCGGCGCCATCATCGCCGAAAACGTCATCGACAGCGCCTCCAAGCTTCTCGGCGGCCGCTTGCGGCTCACCTTGGCGAACGGCATCCCCACCGCCACGGACCTCACCGTCTCCCGCGCCCGCGCCGACGCCTTCCTCGAGTGGCTGGAAGGCTAACCTTTCCGGGCCTGACCTCCGTCATTCCGGGCGGTTCCTGAGCTTGTCGAAGGATGACCCGGAATCTCCCCCGTAAAAGTGCAAAACACCCCTATTTCGCACCTATTTCGCCCGTTTGGGTCAATAAAAGTGCGAAAACCCGAGTATTTGCACTTATTTTCGACTGCGGCGGCGTCTGGCCGCACATCTCGTTAGCAATAACGGCCCGTTTTGCTTATGAAGTCGGCCAAGGCGTCCGCCCTGGACGCATTTGCGGCAAATCGGCCTTGGGCGGCGTTCTGCGTGCAGACGCGGCAAGGGAAAAGGCTAAAATGCGGGAAATCGTGGACGCGTCGGCAGTCAGAATGCACTGGAATGCGGTTTTTCCGCAATTGCGGCCGACAGGACCGCATCCTTGTACTTCCGGGAGATGGGGAGCTCGATGTCATCGACATAAAGAAGGTCTCCGTCGACACGAGTGATTGCCTCCTTGTTGACGAGGAAGGACCGATGGATCCGGAGGAAATGGGGACTGAGGATGGCTTCCCATTGGGAGATGGGGGTCTTGTTCCGGAAACGGCGGTCGCCCGTCGCGATGACGGTGGTGATGTCGTCGTTGGATTCCACGTACAGGATTTCT
>ODAJ014736359.1_pt1 | contig 45881 bp, 36 predicted proteins | sample 1539241 | NCBI WGS metagenome assembly ODAJ01 (sample SAMN02144231, study PRJEB22623) | gut metagenome | biome: sheep rumen | host: Ovis aries | place: New Zealand
TGTGTGGGATTTTTGTTTGCCCCTCTTTGTAACAAAGTCTGAAAGGCTATGGAAAATTATTTACTCCGTTATATATTTTATGTTCAAGGGTTTGAAACATGTGTCCAAGGGCTTTGGACAGTAGTTTAAGGGCTCTGAACATAAGTTCAAAGCCCTTGAATATAAAATCTCTCGAAGGGGAAATTATTTTCTGTTGAGATTCGTCCGAAATTAGAGTGGGAAGCGGGATTTCTTTCCCAAAATGTTATTCGGTAGTAAGATATCCGATGTGAAGATTGCCTTTTGTCAGTAGTTGCTTGACGTGTGCCTTGAGGGAGGCTGGGGTTACCTGGCTGACGTATATCATGCCAGCATGTTCTGTCACGATGCCGTTCAGTTCCTGTGTCAGGTAGTCGCGGCGACGGGTATATTCATTCTCCTTATAGTTAGCGTTCGCCCTTGCATACATCTTGAGATAGCTTTCTATCAGTTCCCAGGTGATGAGGTTGCCCTCAGCTATCTGCTTCACCATCTGCTCCACGTCTTTTGCTATGCGTTCGCGCTTGGTGGGATCGCAGGCGAAGGTGATGGTGAGTTTCATGTGCGGCACAGGCAGCAATGCATCTTCCATCTGTATTTGTGGGGAATAGACATCGCTATGCTGCACACGAAGCGTCTGTAGTAGCAGATTTCCAAGCACACCTTTCAGCACTTCGTTATGGGCATGTGTCTGCTGCGTATATTTAAAACCTTTCTCCCAGGTGTAGAACATAAAGGTCTGAGATATGGGAGTAGGGTTTTCTATCTTTTCTACCATTATGGTGTTCTCCGTCTTATAATGGTCGGCATGCCACGTCAGACGTTTCACACGTTCGGGTTTAGATGGCAGAGCTCCGACATATTTCAGGATATATGGCATGATGCTGTCGGCATCTACATCTCCCTGCACCACCATCACGGAGCCGTTGTAGTTGGAGTAGTAGTCCTTCACTAACTTGCGCAGGTGGTCAATGTTATATGTGGCGATTACATCGGCAGATGGCGGCATCAGACGTTTCGTACCAGCATTTGTCATCAGTGCTACCTTCTGTGCTGACTGCGCTAAGGGACTTGAAGTGGCGATGGCCGATGCCAGCAGTCTTTGCTTCTGCTCGGCAAATTCCACGGAGTCCACCTCTGTTGAGGTCAGCGACTTGTATAGCATCTTCAAGGTACACTCTGTCCTGAAGGCGTTGAGGCTGTCGCCCAGTATCCACCGAGCCGAGTGGTCGAAGGTGTCGTCAAAAGCCTTTACCCCAACCGTCGTCTCGCCATTCCAGCATTTGTATTTCCTGATGCAGCTGCTCAACATGTCGTGATAGTGGATGTCATCATCATTGAGCACAGAAAAGCCTTGCGGACGGCGAATCATGTAATGTATGAGGTCGGCATCTGTCTTCTGTTTCATCAGCACTACTTTTATGCCGTTTGACAACATCGTCTCGCTGATACTGTCATTGAGTGCTTTCTGACTGACGATGGTGCCCGGAATGGTAGGGATGTCAAGGCTGTCCACGTTGATACGCTCCAGTTTCTTTGCTCCCTCCACCTCAACTTCAGACAATTCTTCGTCGGTCATCTGACGGACACGCTGCCATACAGCTTCTACTTCTTCTTTCTTAGGCAATGTCGTGCTGTCGGTCATCATTACGCTTATCAGCATATTGCGCCCGCTGGTCATGCGGCAAAACTCCTCACGCAATTCGTCTGCGGTGATGGTGTTCTTGATATGGCGTTCCGCCAGCTGGCGAGCCATGTCTGATATGATGGGGATACCCCAGAAGAAGTTATTGAAACATCTGTTGAGATATTCCGAACTCTTGACATTATTGTCTTTTTTTGCAAACGCAGTATCAGTAAGGATGATGGCAGTAGAGTCGGCATTGTATTGCGGATAGGTAAAGCTATGCTCCTGTTTCCAGTATTTATCACCAAATCCTTTGCGGCGTATTACCTCCACCTGTTTTGCCATCAGTTCCAACGTGCGCAGCCAATGGTCAGCCCGAGGTGTTGAAAGGTCAAATATCCATAGCTTGTTGCGGAGGTCGGCAAGGTCTAATGTTGTAACGTCACCGCTGATGATATCTGCATATTTCGCCTTGAGACTATTGAGCTTCTTGCCCATCGCTCTCTTTATCTCGTCGCGCAGTATGGCGGTCTTCATGCTACCTATTGTGTTAAACTGTGCCAATGGGGCATCGGTAGTTCTCATCATCAGCCCGATGGAACAGAAGGCTTGCTGTTTGTAGGCATATGGCAGTATTTTCGGTGTTGTGTTGTCAGGAATACCCGATGGGGTAGGAGGTACGGTATTGCCGCGTTTGCGGTCGCCAAACATCTTCTTTACCTTCTTCACCATCTGGTCGGGGTCGAAGTCGCCCACCACCAATACGGCTTGGTTCTGGGGTTGATACCAGCGGTCATAGAAATCGCGTACCAACTGCTGCGAGCAGTTTTTCACGATGTTCATGTCGCCGATGGGGTTGCGTTTAGTGTATATAGAGTTGCCAAAGATATCTCTCTGCAACTGGTCAGCAAAGGATATGATGTTTCTGGCACGCCATTCTTCCACGACGACATTATGTTCACTCTCCACGTCTTTGGCATCAATAATAGCATCGCCCGCCCAGTCGCGAAGCAACAGCAGGCAGGAGTCCATCAGCAGTGTGTTGTCAACAGGAATGGCATTTATCTGATAGCGTACCGTCTCAAAACCCGTAAAGGCATTGGAATCGTGACCAAACTGCAAGCCGTTGCGGCGAAAGAAGTCTATTGTGCTGCCGGGGAAATGTTTTGTGCCTTTGAACAGCATGTGTTCTGTGAAGTGGGCAATGCCACGCTCGTTGTCCTGCTCCACGACAGAGCCAGCCTTCACCAAAAGGTAGAAGAAAGCCTGCTTTGCAGGATTGCTGCTCTTGCATACATAATATGTAAGTCCATTCGGCAGCACGCCTTTGCGCACCGCTGTGTCTTCGGGAATTACTTGTTTGTCAATCTCTGCCAGTTTCAGACCTTTCACTTCCTGCGAAAAGCTCGGGATGCAGAATGCTGCCAACCACAGCATCAATAGGATGTTTGTACGTAAATTCATTTTGTTTGTATTGTCAAGACTCTGCTATGTTAACCTTCTTCTGACGAGAAGAAGTCTGGTTTTTCTGCTATCAGTTCTTCAAACGAAGAACATTTCAGCTGACCTTTGTCCATCATCCATGCTACGTCTCCGAAACGCTTTGCATGGTCAATGTCGTGTGTGGAGAGAAGTATTGCCTTGTTTAAATCCCTCGCCACCTGCGTCAGCAACCTGAACATGCGGCGCTTGCTGGGATAATCGAGGAAGGCGGTCGGTTCGTCAAGCAGTATCACGGGCGTCTGCTGTGCTATAGCCTTCGCTATCATCACCTTCTGACGTTCGCCGTCTGATATCTCAGTAATCCTTCGGTTGACGAATGGAACCCCACCCCGACCCTCCCAAAGGGATGGAGATAGACCTTTGGCCTTTGACCTTTGACCATTGACAGTTGACAGTTGATAGTTGATACCTACCATATCGAGGCTTTCTCTGATTATTCGTTTGTCTTCGTCTGACAGATGTCCCCAGAATCCTGTGTATGGGCTTCTGCCCATTGCTACGACATCCCATACCGTCATGCCGCGAACGTCTTCGTTATGTGTCAGCACAATGCTGATTTTTCGCGATTTATCCGATGCTGTAAGGTCGCTGAGGTTTTCGTCGCCAACAAAAATCTCTCCGTCTAATGGCGGCAGGAAACCGCACATAGTGCGTAGCAGGGTACTCTTGCCGCAGCCGTTTACGCCTAAGAGACAAGTCAGCTTTCCGCTCTGCAACTCCGCTGTAACGTTACTGGCAATGACATTACCTTTGTATCCTATGGTGAGATTCTTTAATCGTAGCATTAACTATTGATCATTGACCATTGATAATTATGCATTAATTTTAGACAATCGGCAGGGAGGTCCCGTTGATTTTCTGGTAGAAGTCAAGGGCAAAGACGTCTGTCATGCCTGAGATAAAGTCGAGGACTGCCATGATACGGGTTTCGAGGTCGGGTGATTTTATCTCGTACTGACTGCTGACTCTCCTAAGCAGTTGCTTGGAATAATACCTGTCAGGATGTATGATTGCCTCTGTCATCTTCGTCATCAGTGTCTCGATGATGCTATAACCGCCAAGTTCGATGTCGAGGACGGACTTGGACTTGTAGATATGCGTAAAAGCTATTTCGGTACACGCCACATAAGCCTTATGCTGGCGTTCGCTTATATGGTCGATGAGGCTACCTTGGAACGTGCCATTCATGATTGCCTCCTCGTTGTCAAGGAATGCCTTGACACATTCGTTTTCCAGCTTGCCGATGACGCTGGCACGCAGATATACGACCTGCTCGTTGATGTCGAGTATCTGTTCGCGTTCGATGCGCTCGCGGATGCTCTGCTGTATCTCTTCGTCGAAGAAGGCATAGAGCAGGGAGAGTGTCTGTTCGTCAGAAAGGATCTTCAGTTTGTGGGCATCCTCTATGTCCATTATCTCATAGCAGATGTCATCGGCAGCCTCTACGAGATATACCAGCGGGTGTCTGCCTACCATTCCCAGTTCGTCGGCTATCTTTCGGAATGTTTCTGCCTCGCTGGAGAAATATCCGAACTTAGGATGCTCCGGAGTAGCTTGTGTGGAGGGGTAGGGGTATTTCACTATGCTGGCAAGTGAGGTGTATGTCATAGCAAAGCCACCTTCTCGTCTGCCGTTAAAGCGATGGGTCAGCAGGCGAAAGGCGTTGGCATTACCCTCAAAATGAGTGACGTCGCTCCATACCTCTGGTGAAACCATGTCTTTCAGTATGTTGCCAGGACCTTCTGTGAAGAATGTCTGGATGGCTTTTTCGCCAGAGTGTCCGAAAGGTGGATTTCCCATATCGTGGGCAAGACATGCGGTTGCCACTATAGTTCCGAGGCTTTCACCGCGGTTTATGTCATTGCCTAACGACATTCCCACGGAAGCCACTTCAAGAGAGTGCGTAAGACGGTTGTGTACAAAGACACTGCCTGGAAGCGGAAACACCTGCGTCTTGTTCTGCATCCTTCGGAAAGGTGCTGAGAAGATAAGGCGGTCATAGTCGCGCTTGAACTCAGAGCGTTCGTCGCGGCGTTCCGTATGTCTCAGTTCCTGTCCGAGACGCTTTTGCGATATGAGCTGCTCCCAGTTCACGCAGTATAGATATGGTTATTGAGATTCTCGAGCTGTGAACGTGTGCGGTAAGCCGCAGGTGTATTCTCTACAGCGAGGATGAGGTCATCGTCATCGAGGTCTTCGGTAGAGAAGACAAAAAGCTTATGAGGCTTCTTCACCATGCCGTTGCCATCGCTGCCATAGTATTTTATGCGACGCTCCTCCATGCGTTGGCGACGCTCTGCCTCTTCTGCCTCTTTTGCCAATTCTTCTGGCGTCTTCTTGCTGCGAACACGGTCGGCAAGAGCTTCGTTGATATCGGCAATGCCGAAACCGGTAGCGAGGATAGTAATCTTGACCTTCTCGCCCAGCGATGGGTCATTGGCAGTACCCCATTTGAGTTCAAAGTCGGGACCGAACTGATCCATGAAGTCGTTGATATCGTTCATCTCATCCATCATGAGACCCTTGTTTTCGGCATCATCACCACGGAAGGAGAGTGAGAGAAGTATCTTCTTAGAATTAAAGATGTCGTTATCATTGAGCAATGGAGAGTGGAGAGCGTCAGCTATAGCCTTCTTGACACGTCCGTCGCCTTCGCCGTAGCCAGTTGACATGATAGCCACACCACCATCCTTCAGAACTGTCTTTACATCGTTGAAATCGAGGTTTATGGTACCATGCACGGTGATTATCTCTGCAATACTCTTGGCTGCTACGGAAAGAGTGTCATCTGCCTTTGCGAAGGCTTCCATCATAGATAGTTCACCATAGATAGAACGCAGGCGTTCGTTGTTGATAACGAGAAGGGCATCAACATTCTTTGCCATTTCTTCGACGCCATCGAGTGCCTGATTGATTTTGCGGGCACCTTCAAACTTGAATGGTATCGTTACGATGCCGACGGTAAGGATGTCCAAAGCGCGGCTTTCACGTGCTATGACAGGAGCAGCACCAGTGCCTGTGCCGCCGCCCATGCCGGCTGTGATGAATGCCATGCGGGTGCCGTCATTGAGCATATTGCGTATCTGGTCAATGCTCTCTTCGGCAGCAATGCGCGCCCTTTCAGGACGGTTGCCGGCACCAAGACCTTCCTTACCCAACTGCAGATGTACTGGAACAGGAGAGTCTGCCAATGCCTGAGCATCGGTATTACAAAGGACGAAGGATACATCATGTACACCCTCGCGATACATGTGGTTTACAGCATTACCACCACCACCACCAACGCCAATGACTTTGATGATGCTTTTATTTTGGGTTGCGGGACCGAAATCAATAATGTCTGTCATAGTTGTCTTATTCTTCTGGGTTAGTGAGTGATTGGAACCAGCGTGAAATCTTAGAACCAATAGAATCGTTTTTATGTTCTTTACGTTTCTGCTGTTGCTCTCTGTATTGTTCTATCAAGCGGTCTTCCTCAGAAACATTTTCCGCTTTTTCTTCCTTCTTCTTTATCTCCTCCTTTGGCTTTATTTCTATGTTGGTGCCTCCGGCATTGTCGAATGTCTGGAAACCGGAAAGAGGTGTGGTAGTCTCTGACGCCTTCTTCTCTTCCGGAACAGATGTTACAGGAGTGAATATGTCTGTATTTGGCTTTGGAGCCGTTGTTTCTGCCCAACAGTTCTGGTCACCCTTGACAAGAATGCCGACAAGGGTGTTGTGCGTGAATGACGTTGGCACGATAGGCTGTGGGGTGAATGCCTCGTTGGTGTCTTTGGCAATGCGTACCTGTTCTATGTTGGTAATCTTGCGGAACGCCATTGTGATATTCTTCATCTGTGCACCGCCGCCGGTAAGGATGATGCCACCAAGTAGCTTTTCTTCGTATTCTGCAGGAACCAGATTCCAAACATTGGTGATAATTTCCTCCACGCGAGCCTCTACAAGGTCAATGACCTTGATAGCAGGAATCTTGACGGAAGCGGAAAGGTCGAATGTCGCTCCGCTGTCAATCTCGTTTTCGGGAGTAAAGGCAGAAGCATACTTTATCTTCAGCTTTTCGGCATCCTGCTCTTCAAGCTGCAGGGCGCAGAGGTCTTTTGTGATACTGTTGCTGCCAAGAGGAATAACAGCCACATGGCGCACTACATTCTTATAATATACAACGACGGTCGTTGTCTCGGCACCAAGGTCAACGAGCATACAGCCGCTACGCTTTTCGGTAGGTGTCAGCACCACGTCAGCCAATGCAGTAGGGGCGAGATAGACATCGGCAATCTTTATCCCGGCATTGGCAAAGCATTTCATCAGATTCTGATAGTGGCGCCTCTTCTGCAAGATATTAAGAAAATTGCCCTCTAAACGTGAGCAAGGAATGCCGACGGGGTCTGTCTGCATTAGATTGTCGGCACGATATTCTTGAACATGAACATCGAGGATCTCCTTGTCATTATACTCAGTAGCGCGGTTTTCGTCCATCATCTCTACAATGAGCTGCTGGGAAACGATGCCGCCATTCTCGCCAGGCATGTCGCAGAAGAGCAAGTTGTGGTGAGAATGGATAGACTGTCCGCCAATGCCTACGAAGACCTGTTTGATGCCAGTCTTTAACTGGGCGCGTAAGCGCTGGATGATGTTGCTGATTGCCAGTGTGGTCTTGTCAATGTTATATACTGTACCCTTTCTGATGCATTGGGTAGCATCCTCTTCAGACAGGGCAAGAGCACTGATAGTACCGTCAGGATTTTTCTTACCTGCAATACCGCGGATTTTTGTTGAACCAAGTTCAATGGCTACAATGAAGTTCTTCGTTGACATATTATTTGATTATTGTATTCGAGATTGATGTAATCATATAGCGAGTTTATAGAGTCGGTTGTGTCCTTTGGGGCTGCATCATTGAGAGTCTGTGGTACATAACGATAGAACAGCTCTAAGCGGGAGAGCTGATGTTTTAGGAATTTGTTTATTGCCTCATTCCTTTTGTTTGGGCTTATAGTCTTGTTGAATCTCGGCAAGCGTCCGATATTTACCACATGGTCGGCATTGCGTGGTACAAGTTCAATATCAAGTCTGTCTGTTATGTTTATCTGCTCTATCTCCTTACTCCACAACTCATCTTGCATTAGGTAACGTGCTATAACGCTGACATATTTCGTAGCATACTGCTTGCTGATGTTGCCGGTGGCTATCAGGATATTGCTTATATATTGAGAATTGGGCATTATGCCTCCGTTGTCATCAATATAATAGTCTTCATTTCTGGCATTTTTAATGCGTACCAACGGTGTGCGTTGTGTAATGACGATGATGGCATGCCCGTCTTGGGAAATGCTGCATTGGGCTTTGTTGACGAAAGGCATGCGCTTTAGTTCTTCCTCTATCTTGCGTGGATCGGCAACGGTAAGAGATTGTCCAAGCGGATAGATATTATGTTTCTTGAGGAGACGCTGAATCTCTTTCTGGGTAAGGAAGCCATTGGCATTTTCGTCTGCTACCTGAATGGTAACTTTATTGCAGCGTGGCGTAGGGGGCTTTGCCTCGTTCCATGATGTCATTGCCATTACCAGGTAGGCTCCAATGAAAATGTCGGATAATATGAAGAATATCTTTTTCATCAACGTTTCTCGATGATTTTTGTTATTTCAGGAACATAGTTGTCGAGGTCGCCAGCACCGAGGATTACGAGAACGTCGGTATCGTGTGTCCTGATAAACTCCAGCACCTCATCCTTCTTTATCATCTGTTTCTTCACACCTGGTGCCAGACAGTCGTAGATAAGTTGTGAGGTAACCCCTGGTATAGGTTGCTCGCGGGCAGGATAGATGTCACACAGTATCACCTCATCAAGTTGTGAGAGGGCAGCAGCGAAATCTTTATAGAAATCGCGGGTGCGGGTATATAGATGAGGCTGGAAGATAGCTGTGATTGTACGGTTGCTATACACCTGCTTGAGGCTCTTGGCACTTTGGTATATCTCTTTTGGATGGTGGGCATAGTCGGAGATTACCACATGCTTGTCTGTACGCAGAGCGAAGTCGAAGCGTCTGTCAACACCTTTGTAGGTCTCCATACCATGGCGCAACTCGTCAGCCGTGCAGCCATTGAGCTGTGCCATTGCCATTGCACCGATGCCGTTGTCGATATTGATAGGAATAGGTTGACCAAGACGTATGTTGCGGACATTTTCGACGGGAGAGATGAAGTCGAAGGTAATCTCACCATTCTCTATCTTTACGTTCTCAGCGTGGAAGTCGCCTTCCTCAACACCATAGGTGTATGTCTTAACACCTTCAGCAACGTTGGCTTTCATCTCTAAACCAACATGTATGATGAGAGCTCCGCCTGGCTGTATGAGGGTGGTATAGTGACGGAACGACTCCAGGTATGCCTCTTTGGTGCCATAGATGTCAAGATGATCGGGGTCAGAAGAGGTGATGACCGACATCCAAGGGCGGAGCCAATGGAAAGAACGGTCGAATTCATCGGCTTCAATAACCACGTAGTCAGATTTATCAGCAAGAATGTAGTTTGTTCCGTAGTTTTTGGAAATTCCTCCTAAGAAGGCATTGCAATCCAGATGGGAGTTATGCATAATGTGGGCACACATAGTGGAGGTGGTAGTCTTACCATGAGTTCCTGCTACGCAAAGACCCTTATGCTCTTTAGTCAATGTACCCAGAACCTGAGCACGTTTCTGGATATCAAAGCCATTTTGGGTGAAATACTGCAGTTCTGTATGAGTTTCGGGGATGGCTGGAGTATAGACAACCAGAGTATCCTTGGCATTACGACACTCTTCAGGGATAAGATTCACATTGTCTTCAAAATGAATGTGCATACCCTCTTTGATAAGCTGGTCGGTAAGCTTTGAAGGTGTTTTGTCGTAACCTGCGACAAATTTGCCCTGCTTGATGTAATAACGTGCTATGGCACTCATGCCGATGCCTCCGGCACCTATGAAATATACTGAGTTCATTACTGTTTAATTAGTTTTATACTTTCTTCTGCTATGATGTCTGCAGAGTTGTAGATGGCGAGTTTCTTTATTTCTTCCTCGAGCCTCTTAATTTGTTCTGCATCAGAAACAAGTGCTATTGCCTGTTCTACCAATACCTTTGCTGCTTCGCTGTCGGCAACGAAGACTGCTGCACCTTTGTCAGAGAGGGCGCGGGCATTCTTTGTCTGATGGTCTTCTGCCACATTAGGGGAGGGTACAAGTACTGCCGCCTTGCCGAGAAGACACAACTCGCTGATGCTTGATGCTCCAGCGCGGGATATTACGATGTCTGTTGCCTTGTAGGCTATTGCCATATCAGAGATGAAAGGCATTGGGTGAACACCTTTTGGAGAGTCGGGACCTGCATTGCGATAATGGTCTGCAGTTATCCTCTCGCAGTCTTCTGCATAGTATTTACCAGTTTGCCATATTACCTGAATGTTTCTGTCGTCGAAACGACCGATACCATCGGCAATCGCATTATTGATAGTACGAGCTCCCAGGGAACCTCCTATTACCAATATTGTGGGAATATCAGGCTTTAGACCCATCTTTATGCGCGCCTCTTCCTTCGTCATAGTATTCGAGAGTAGCGACTGGCGAACAGGATTGCCTGTTTTTATTATCCTGTTAGCAGGGAAGAAACGCTCCATTCCATCGTATGCTACACAAATTTTCCGGGCTTTCTTAGCGAGAGATTTGTTTGTGACACCAGCATAGGAATTCTGCTCCTGTATGAGGCAAGGAACGCCCATTGCAGCAGCTGCATTCAGGGTGGGAGCAGAGGCATAACCACCAACTCCGATAGCCACCTGAGGCTTGAAATCTCTTATGATGCTCTTCACCATAGAGCGAGAGCGGAAGAAATCAATCATGACACCAATATTCTTCGGGCTCCAAAGAGGACGTATCAAGCCTCGGACGGGAAGTCCCTTTATTTCATATCCGGCTTCAGGAACACGAGTCATCTCCATTCTACCCTCAGCACCAACGAAAAGTATCTTGGCATCTGGGTATTTAGCCTTGATAGCGTTAGCAATACTAATGGCAGGAAAAATATGACCACCGGTGCCGCCACCGGAAATTATTACCCGAGGATTTTTTATTTGGTTCATGATGTATGTTTAGTTAAGAGAAGATTCGTCTATTTTCTTTGCTGTGCGGCTGATAGATAGTATCATGCCAATGTAAATACAATTTATTATTGAGGAAGTACCTCCCTTGCTGATAAGAGGCAACGGCTGTCCTGTTACCGGTGCGAGACCTGTTGCTACCATCATATTGAAAAGTGCCTGTACGACAATGAGCAATGCCAATCCCATAGCCAGGAAGGCAGGGAACGGATTTGCACAGCGGCGTGCAATATAACCTGTCCTGAAGAGCAGGGAGATATAGAGTAGGGCGACGAAGGCAGCGCCAAGCCATCCCAGTTCCTCAAAGATGATTGCGAAGATGAAATCAGAGAATGCTAATGGCAGGAAGTCGCGCTGTACGCTGTTTCCAGGACCGACGCCAATGAAGTGTGAAGAGGCAATGGCTATGTTGGCATGACCTACCTGTCCTTTCTTGTCAAGGTCATAATCCTCTGGCGCTACATAGGTGTTATCCATGAAATCATCGATACGCTGTTTCCAAAGGTCAAGGCGATGAAGTATGCCACCACGCTTCGGAGCATCCTCGACCTCTGAAATGTCTTTGCTGTTACCATTTGTAGTTACGACCTCGGTGAGTTGTTGACTCTTCTGGATATCGCTAAGTTGTGATTCTGACTTGCCAATGGAAAGAACCAGCGTGATGCCGATGATTGCCGTAATGACGCAGAACGAGATTATATATCCAATGTGTTTCATAGGAACACGACCTATAATCATCATCATGAATACTACACCAAGCATTAATGCTGCGGTAGAGAAGTTTTCTGGGAAGATGAGAGCAATTAATGGCAATGAAGTGCCGAGAATGTATTTTGTGGCATTCGGATGTGCTCCTTCTGGTGTCTGCAACTGTGACAAGATGTGTGCTGTGGCAAGCACAATAGTACCTTTCGCTATTTCTGACGGCTGCAGTGGGATAATACCAAACAGCTTTATCCAACGAGCGGCATCGTTTTCTTTTGTTCCTATTATATATACGAGGATAAGTAATATTAAAGAGAATGGGACCAATACAGGGGTGGCAAGCTTGAAGTATCGACAAGGGATATTCAGTACGCCAATCATACTTACGACACCGACAAGAAGAATGATGGTGTGATATGTTGCTGCATACCAATAGTTACCCGACTTATAACCCAGTCGTGATGAAGACGAATAGACTTCCAACACACTGATGATACACAGTATGAAGAAAATCATCCAGATGATGCGGTCTCCTTTGAAAATATTTTGAAACTTCTGTAGGTCCAATGTGTTATTCGTTTATGCTTGTTGCTTTACTAATGTTTTAAACTGCTCTCCGCGGTCTTCCATGTTCTTGAATAGGTCGAAAGAAGCGCAGCATGGAGACAGAAGAACGGTATTACCGGCTTTTGCAAATTTCCGACAAGCTTCTACGCAATCTTTCATAGAGTGGGTGTCGGCTATAGGTAAACCGAGAGAGTCGAATGCAGCATGTAGCTTTGCATTATCAACGCCAAGGAATACTAAAGCACAGCATTTTTCCTTTACAAGATCTGCTATAGTGCTATAGTCATTACCCTTATCTTTTCCACCGACAATTAGGATTGTCGGGCGTGACATTGCCTCAAGGGCAACATGGCAGGCATCGACATTTGTAGCCTTGGAATCGTTAATCCATAGGATGTCATCTTTCTCAAGAACCCTCTCCAGACGATGTTCTACGCCAGGGAAATCCTTCAGACACTGTGCCAGTTTCTCTTTCATTTTTTCCTGCTGACCGGTGTTCAGTTCCATCTTTGCCATTGCAGCAAGAGTAGCATAATATGCCGCCATCATATTGCGGAGGTTATGCTTGCCGGGAAGCAAGGGATTAGGGAAACTTGCCATAGCAGAGAGGTCTTTATCGCTGAAAGGCTGTAGGGTAGGGTTGCCCATAACAGCATTTCGTGATGATGGTGTAGGCTTTGGAGCATAACCATCCTGACGCTTGAGAAGTTCCTTGTCGATATACTCATCATCTGACCAATATATAAAACTGTCTTTTGGTACCTGGTTCTGGATGATACGCATTTTGGAATCGACATAATTCTGCATCTTGAAATCGTAACGATCGAGATGGTCAGGTGTGATATTCATGAGGACAGATACATCAGCGTGGAATTCAAACATATTATCCAGCTGGAAAGAGCTGATTTCAAGAACATACCAATCGTGATCATTGGTTGCCACCTGTAGTGCATAGGAATGCCCAATATTACCAGCAAGTCCAACGTCAACACCCCATTTCTTCATGATGTAGTAAATCAGGGATGTTGTTGTTGTCTTGCCGTTAGACCCTGTAATACATATCGTTTTACCTTTGCTATATCGTTGTGCGAATTCCAATTCTGCAAGAATAGGGGTTTCCTGTTTTATCAAGGCTTGAATGATAGGTGCAGAATCAGGTATGCCGGGACTCTTAACAACCTCTGAAGCCGAAAGGATTTCGGATTCTGTATGATGGTTTTCTTCCCAACGTATATTGTTCTCGTCAAGGCTCTTCTTGTATTTCGCTTTGATGCTTCCCATATCGGAAACAAAGACATCATAGCCCTGTTTCTTTGCAAGAATAGCGGTGCCGACACCGCTCTCTCCTGCTCCAAGTATTGCCAACTTCTTCATCATCTAATCTTTAGTGTTATGATAGCCAATGCAGCCATGCCGATTGTAAGAATCCAGAAACGTACTGTTATCTTAGATTCCAGCCAGCAGCCACGAGGCCAATTTAGGAATATATGTATATCATCAGCGATTTGTCCTGGTTTGATGCGGAATGCATCATGTATAGGAGCACGTTTGAAAAGACGCCACTTCTTACCTTTCTTATTCCCCATTTTTGCAAATTCAACCTGGAGCAGCACAGAAATGCTCTCGCAGAGGAATATAAAACAGAGAATAGGGATGAGTAATTCCTTGTGAATGATAATAGCTGTTACAGCTATGATACCACCAATGGCAAGGGACCCCGTATCGCCCATAAATATTTGTGCTGGATAGGCATTATACCAGAGGAAACCTACTAAAGCACCGGTGAAAGCACTGAGAAATACTACTAACTCCTCACATTGCGGGATATACATGGTATTGAAATATGACGCAAAACTGAGGTTACTTGAGACATATGCGAGAATGCCCAGTGCTATACATATTATTGCTGAATTACCAGCACACATTCCGTCCATTCCATCGTTAAGATTACTACCATTGCTGACAGCCATCACGACGAAAGTTGTCAGGAATACGAAAAATATCCAACCGGCAGCACTGCGATATTTTCCTAACCAAGAGAAAAAAACATCAGTGTAGTTGAAGTTGTTATTCTTAACAAACGGAATAGTTGTAGTAGTTGATTTTACCGGTTTGCTCTTATGGATGACGATCTCTGTGCCTTGTCTCTGGGTAGAAACATTTTCACGGATTACGACATCAGGGGACAACCATAGGGTAAGACCTACGATTAAGCCCAGAAATGCTTGTCCAATCAACTTATAGATGGGTTTCAAACCGTCTTTCGATATTTTCAACTTGATATAATCATCAGCAAACCCGATGACTCCCAACCATATAGTGGTAACTATCATCAAGATAAGATAGATGTTTCTTAATCGTCCAAAGAACAAACATGGAATGATGGTGGCAATGATAATAATGATTCCACCCATAGTAGGGACTCCCCTTTTTTCGACTCCATATGGGTCGATAGTACGATCGCGCTGGGTTTCGGTACCACCATTTTTACGCATCCATTTAATGAAGTGCTCGCCGAACCATATAGAAATGATAAGCGAGAGGATGAGTGCCAGTATGGAGCGGAATGATATGTAACTCCACATTCCTGAACCAGGAATATTGAACTGCTCTAAAAATCTAAAGAAGTAATATAACATTTCTGATGTATTTTCCCGGTTAAACTTTAATTAGCAAAAGCATTACGTAGTTCTTCTCTATCGTCAAAGTGATGTTTCACACCTTTTATTATCTGGTAGTCTTCATGACCTTTACCAGCCACAAGAATCACATCTCCCTTATGTGCTAACATTACAGATGTCTTTATTGCCTCATGTCTATCAGCTATTACCACAACTTTTTTCATCTGCTGCGCATTTAGACCAGCCAACATATCATTGATGATATCTTGTGGCTCCTCATTGCGTGGGTTGTCAGAGGTGATAATTACTGTGTCGCTTTGCTTTACGGCCTCTTGTGCCATGAGTGGACGCTTGCCTTTATCGCGGTTACCACCACAACCGCAAACGGTAATAATGCGCCCTTCTTGTCCTTCCATTACTTCATGGATAGCTTTCAGAACATTCTCCAAGGCATCGGGAGTATGAGCATAATCAACAAGTCCTGTAATGCCGTTCTCGGAATGTATCGGCTCTAAACGACCTGCAACACTTTTCAGAGTGCTGAGGGTTATGAGAACCTCTTCTGGCTCCTTGCCTAACATGCGAGCTGCACCATATACAGCAAGGAGATTGGAAACATTGAATTTTCCGATGAACTGTACACCGACTTCGCGACTCTCAACGCGGCTTTCACCACTCTCTTCTATCCCAAGGTACATACCTTCAAAATGACATTCAATGATACGAGCCATGTAGTCAGCCATGCGCTGTGTGGAATATGTACGTACAGTAGCTTTCGTATTTTGGGTCATTACAAGACCATTCTTGTCATCAAGATTTGTAATGGCGAAGGCTTTCTTGTTTAAACCATCAAAGAATGCTTTCTTTGCATCGCGATAGTTTTCGAATGTCTTGTGGTAATCGAGGTGGTCGCGTGTAAGATTTGTAAATATTCCTCCAACGAATGTCAGTCCGCCGATTCTCTTTTGGGCGATAGCATGACTAGAGCACTCCATGAAGGCATATTCGCATCCTGCCTCTACCATTTTTGCCAAAAGTTGGTTCAACTCTATGGGGTCAGGGGTGGTATGTTCTGTCGGGTAGGCATCTCCTTCAACGTAATTGCAGACGGTAGAGAGAAGTCCGCATTTATGTCCCATACGGCGGAACATATTGTAGAGTAGGGTAGCAATGGTTGTCTTGCCATTGGTGCCTGTAACGCCTATGAGTTTTATCTTTTTGGTAGGATTGCCATAAAAGGTTGTGGCTATAATACCGGCGATGTCTTCGGTATTTTTTACCTTGATATAGGTGACGTTTTCTACATAATCCGTAGCTTCTTCACAAACAATAGCAGAAGCCCCTGACTCTATTGCTTTTGAGATATATTGGTGTCCATCCACCTGTGTGCCTCGCATAGCAATGAAAAGGTGACCTCTACTGATTCTCCTTGAATCAATATTCACCCCTGTGATGTTGATGTCAACAGAACCAACAACTTCAATGGGGTTTATTCCAGATATGATTTCTTGTAGTTTCATCCCAACTCAAGTATTATTTTTTCTCCTTTGTTTATAGAACTGCCAACACTTTTACTTTGATGGCGTACTTTTCCTTTTCCTTTAAGAATTACTTTAGCCCCCCTGCATTCTGCTTGATAGACAGCATCACGGGCTCCCATGCCGATAAGATTTGGCATTGTTTTTTTAGCTCCGCCATTAAAATGTTCTTTGCTCTTCTGCTCTGTCTTGCTTGCCAGTGCGAGCAATTCCTGACGAGATAGAACCCTTTGACGTTTTGGCTTCGCGCTTGCAGTATTTGCGGGTGAGTTTGAGAAATCAAGTTTTGTGTATATATTCTTTGCCATTATGCCTTCGGAGATATCGTGGAATACCTGACCAGACATAAGACCTCCAGAAGCGGGTAATCCTGCTTTTTGGATACATACGATACAAGAATATTTCGGCTTGATGCGTTCCTTCGTCTGAGGATCTATACCAGAGGGAAAGTATCCACAGAATGAGAGGAGATAGTGGGTAATACCATTTTTATATCCGCCATTGCTGGCTTTTTGTGCAGTTCCGGTTTTTCCAGATACACCAAAGTTTTTAGATCCGGCGCGTTTCCCTAAACCGATATTAACAACCTGGTATAGAATAGTTTGTATTTCGCGAAGAGCCTTTTCGTGCTTATAAATCTTCTCTTTAAGCACTTGAACAGGAAATTCTTTAATCACCTCCCCATTATGTTCTATTCGTTTTACGAATCGTGGTCGAACAAGTTTTCCGTCATTAGCAATAGCATTATAGAATGTTACCACAGAAATTGGAGGAACGTTTGTTTCATATCCGATACTCATCCATGGAAGAGCGGTGTTACTCCAGTTGGTATATTGCCCCCTGTCATTTTTCTTAGGCATACGAACACGAGGTGGCATGTATTCCGCAAATCCCAGATGTAGGTTTTCTGCTATTCCAACACGATGCAGCCCTTTTACAAATTCTTCTGGATGGGCATGATAATACTTGTCAATCAATGCGCTGACGCCAATGTTGGAACTAACTTGAAGCGCTTTTGGTACACTAATGACGCCATAACCACCTCTGTGCCAGTTATGGTCTCGCATTTTCGCACCATACATGTCCTTAATGCCGCAACCGGTATTAATAGTCATAGAGGTGTCAATCTTCTCATCATCAAGAGCGACAAGGAAGCTTGCTGTCTTGAATACAGAGCCAGGTTCGAGCCAGTCGGCAATAGCATGGTTCCTACCCTCGAAATATTCTCCGGTATTAGGGTCAAGGTCCATGTTTACCATAGCTTTGATGTCGCCTGTTTCTACCTCCATTACAATTGCTACGCCAGTATAGGCACCGTCTTTCTTTAGTTCCTTGATGAGCGCTCGCTCGGCAAGATCCTGAATTCCTACATCTATGGTCGTGATAACGTCACATCCATCAACGGCTGCAGAATCGAGTATGTCAACCCATCCGTTGAGAACCTTCCTGCGGTGCTTGTAACCAGAACGCCCCTTTAGGAAAGAATCGCAGGCGAGTTCAAGTCCTGAGAATGCTATACCTTTTTCTTTATAGGTGTCACCAATAACACTTTGTGCAAGTGAACCATAAGGACGATTGCGGACAGGAAATTTTTCTTCAGCAAATCCTCCGACATTCTTTTTTAGATTGAAAAGCGGAAGATTCTTGACCTTTTGATAGGTCGTATAATCTATACGTCGTTTGACAATACGCCAATAACGGCTATTTTTGTCAAATCCCTCTTTTAAGTATTTTTTGAATTCTTCTGCTGTCCTTTCTGGGAAAAGATGATTCAGCCCTTTGCATAGTTTGTCCAGTGCTTTTGTGCTATTTCCAAGGGAATCATACCAAAGCGTATCAGCTTTGCTGTCTTTTAAAGCTTTAAAGTCCATGAATATTTTGTATTCAGGGATGTTGCATGCCAATTGTTGACCATCGCATGCAAGGATGTTACCACGAATAGGATCTACAGGAATACTATCGTATTTTAGGATAGAACTCACTTCTAACCAATACTCTCTTTCAGCGGTCATGATATAAAAACCTTTTGCCAAAACGGCAAAGGCAACGAACGCAAGTATTACGGCAATACCTGTGTAACGTAGGAGAGGGATGTTAGAATTAAAGTTCTTCACTATTTACTTTAATTAAATAAGGTGGTTGACTACTTGACTTTAGTGTGCTATCTCCATTTTCATATAAACGTTTAAGCACATTGCTCTCACGACTCTTCTCTGTAAGAATACTGCTGCAAACAATAGCTTTATTATGTGCTTCTACAATTCTTGCTTCCAAACGGTCGAGCTCTACCATCTTCTTTTGACACATATATCTACAACTAATGTGCAGAATGAGAATGACGCATATGAGCAACATTAATTTCATTTGTCTCTGTGCAAAACGTGCAATGATTACTCCGCCCAAAGTGCGTGAAATGGAAAAGCGTGAAGAGGGCTCCTGCTCCTCTTTCGCCTCCTTCTTGATTACATCCTCAATAGTCTTACTACCAAGAATGTTCCCCGCGTCATTCTGAGTTAAATCGTGGTCGATTCTGATGTCAAGCTCGTCGCTCATTTGAGATTTATTGTTTAATACCTATTCTTAATTTTGCACTCCTACTACGTGGATTCTGCTGGATTTCCTCGCTGTTTGGAGTTATCACTTTGTTCGATAAAGCTCTGAGGGGCGTTTCTACTTTCCCATATATGTCCTCAATCACTGTTCCCTCTATATTGCCCCTTTTAATGATGTTTTTGACCATCCTATCCTCAAGGCTGTGGTATGTTATAATGCTTAGACGGCCATTCTTGCTCAGCAATTGCGTTGCATCGGTAAGCATGTCTTTAAGGGCTTCCATTTCCTGATTCACCTCTATGCGGAGCGCCTGAAAAAGCCTCGCAAGGTCTTTTTTGTCTTTTATATTCGTGGCGTTTATCAGGTCCATCGTTGTTTTGATTTCCTTTTCCCTGCGCTCTTTTACTATAGCAGAGGCTATCTTACGTGAATTTTTGAATTCTCCATAAAGATATAAAACATTGGCAAGTTTCTCTTCTTCATATTTGTTTATGATATCTGCCGCTGTTATGCCTGCTCGTTTGTTCATTCGCATGTCGAGAGGAGCATCAAAACGAAAGGAAAAACCTCGGGTCTCATCATCGAAATGATGACTGGAAACACCTAAATCGGCAAGAAGTCCATCAATCTTTTCTACCCCATAGTATCGCATCCAGTTTCTCAAATATCTGAAATTACTCCTGATGAAGGTAAAGTTTTTTAAATGTGTAGCGTTTGTGCTTGTTTGCCAATTCTTTTCTGCATCCTCGTCTTGATCGAAGGAATACAGATGACCAGTTCCGTTCAGCCTGTTTAATATTTCTCTGCTGTGTCCTCCTCCACCGAGAGTGACATCCACGTATGTGCCGTTGGGTTTTATGTCAAGTCCATCTACGCTTTCTGTCAGTAAGACGGGAATGTGATACATAGGGCACATGTTTTACTCGCTTGTTTTGTCTGTTCCCCCTAATAAAGCCTCCAGAGCATCGCTAAAATCATCAGGGTTCATGAAATTAGATTCTCTGTCACCTGACCATATCTCAATAGTATCACCTACACCGACGAATCTTACGGTTTGCTTTATGTCCGCCAAAGCTTGAGCCTTTTGGGATAATAGGAATCTACCATTGCTATCAAGGGTTATAAGCTCTACATCGCTTACGAATTGCCTAAAGATTTGCTGTTCCTGCTTGTTCCAGCGGTTCAGTTTCCTTCGCATGAAGTCTTCTTGCTCTATCCAGACGCTATCAGGATAAAGTACGAGGCACTTTTCATGGACATCTTTTCTCAACACGAGATGCTCGACACCTTCTTGCTGCAACACTTTCCTAAATGTTGCTGGCAAAAAGACGCGACCTTTTGAATCTGTCCGAGCTTCTATGTTACCTAAAAAACGCATGCGCGAATTTTTAATTATTCGTCTGCAAAATTACAAAAAAAATCCCCACTTTGCCCCACTTTGCCCCACTTTCTGTAAAAAAACCTCTTTTTTAGTAAAATTTAACAAGGATGGGTCGGTTATTATAAATAAAAGAAGTATTTTTGTGCGTTAAATACGGATTAAAATTAAATATTAAGAAAATATGGCAAAAAAAGCACTTTTAATGATCCTAGATGGATGGGGAATTGGTAAGCATGGTAAAGGTGATGTGATATATAACACTCCAACACCTTATTTGGATTATCTGAATGCAATCAGTAGTCATTCTCAGCTTCAGGCTTCAGGTGAGGATGTGGGATTGCCAGACGGTCAAATGGGCAATTCTGAGGTGGGACACCTCAATATTGGCGCCGGCCGAATTGTTTACCAGGATCTTGTAAAAATAAATCGTGCTTGTGCAGATGGCTCTATAAGCAAGAATGCACAAGTAAAGGAAGCATACGAGTATGCAAAATCTACAGGAAAGAAGCTACATCTTATGGGACTGTGTTCTAATGGTGGAGTACATTCGTCTTTAGATCATTTGTTCAAGTTGATAGAGGTGGGGAAGGAGTATGGCTTGTCACAGCAGTTGTTTGTTCATTGTTTCATGGATGGACGTGATACCGATCCTAAGAGTGGAAAGGGCTTTATAGAGCAAGTTTCGGAGAAGTGTAAAGCTAATGATGCAAACATAGCAAGTATTGTTGGAAGATTTTATGCGATGGACCGTGATAAGCGTTGGGAACGTGTAAAAGAAGCTTATGATTTGTTAACTGCTGGCATGGGAAAGAAAGCTACCGATATGGTGAAAGCTATGGAGGAGTCATATGCAGAAGGCGTGACAGATGAATTTATCAAACCTATTGTTAATACGTCTGTAAACGGAAAGATAGAGGAAGGGGACGTAGTAATCTTTATTAATTTCCGAAATGACCGTGCAAAGGAGTTGACAATGGTTCTTACACAAAATGATATGCCAGAGCAGGGAATGTCAACTATTCCAAACCTAAAATATTATTGCATGACACCGTATGATGCTTCCTTCGTTGGGGTGGGTATCCTGTTCCCTAAGGAAAATGTTGAAAATACACTTGGAGAATATCTTTCTCAGTGTGGTAAGAAGCAACTCCATACAGCAGAAACAGAGAAGTATGCACATGTAACATTCTTCTTTAATGGTGGTCGTGAAGCTCCTTTTGATAATGAAGATCGTGTTCTGGTTGCGTCGCCAAAGGTTGCAACTTATGATTTGAAGCCTGAAATGTCAGCTTATGAAGTAAAAGATAAGCTTGTGGAAAATATCAAGAAAGATATTTATGACTTTATCGTCGTGAATTTTGCAAATGGTGACATGGTAGGTCATACAGGAGTGTACAATGCGATAGCAAAAGCTGTACATGCCGTAGATAATTGTGTCCGTGATGTTATAGAAGCAGCAAAATCTGTTGGTTATGAGGCAATTATAATAGCAGACCATGGTAATGCTGACAATGCAATAAATCCTGATGGCTCTCCAAATACTGCACACTCGTTGAATCCTGTGCCGTGCATATATGTAACAGATAATAATAGTGCAACAATTAAGGATGGCCGTCTTGCTGATGTGGCTCCAACAATTCTTCATATTATGGGATTAGAGCAGCCTGCTGATATGACAGGAGAGAATTTGATAACAGATTAGTAAAAGTGAAAGTTTCTATAGAACCTTCGTGGTTGGAAATACTTCAGAGTGAGTTTGATAAAGAGTATTTTATCAAACTCACTCATTTTGTTAAGAGCGAATATTCCAATTATACGTGTTATCCTCCAGGAAAGGAAATCTTCAATGCCTTTAATCTGTGTCCCTTGTCAAACGTAAAAGTTGTGATATTAGGTCAGGACCCCTATCATGGTCCTGGGCAGGCAGAAGGTCTCTGTTTTTCTGTTAAAGAGGGTGTTCCTTTGCCTCCGTCATTAGTAAATATATTTAAAGAGGTAAAAGAAGATGTTGGAGTTGTTCCGGAAATAATTTCCGATGAAATGGGCAAAAGAATGTATAATGGTAGTTTGCGAAGATGGGCAAAACAGGGTGTGTTGTTGCTAAACACAACTCTGACAGTACGCGAGCATATGCCATTGTCTCACCAACGTCAAGGATGGGAAGAATTTACTGATGCCGTTATAAAGAAAGTGTCAGAAAATCGAGATCATGTAGTTTTCTTGTTGTGGGGCGGACCAGCGCGCAACAAAAGGAAACTTATAGATGCCAGCAAGCATTTGATTTTAGAGAGTGTCCATCCTTCTCCTCTGTCTGCAAACAGGGGAGGGTGGTTTGGTAATCACCATTTCAGTTTATGTAATCGTTGGTTGCTGCAACAGGGAATGCAACCTATTGAATGGTGAGTTCTTTGGCTGCTGTGCATAATCCCTCGTACCATTCAATTCCAAAGCGTCTAATTAACGGTTCTTTTAGAAATTTGTATAGTGGTAAGGATAGTTCCTTACCTTTTTTAATGCCATCCTTACATACTTCCCATCTGTGATAAACTAATGCAGTCATGCCATTGCTCAATTTTGATTCTCTGATGGGATAGAGTGCACATGAGATTGGTTTAGGCCAGCTGGTGAGCCCTTTCCTGTATGCTTTTTCGTAGGCACACAAACAGCAGTTTTTTACGATGTTATCGTTGGTTTCTGTTGTTTTGTTGTTCAAAAGGATGTCTTGGTAGCATGTGAAAACGCAATCTTTTCCGTTGACAATAGATGTTACCAAATCTCCTTCTGTATCTGTGTATGCTACCCCCTGCGATGCTATGACAAGTTGTGCTTGCATTGATAAATCTTGCTTTACAATGTCAAGGTTGTCCTCAAGTAGGGCTACTTCTTCGAGCGTAACAGGGGCTCCGGCGTCACCTTCAATGCAACAAATTCCTTTGCATTTAGAAAGGTCACAGCAGAAATTCTCGGTGAGAATTTCTGCTGATACAAGCACATTATCTATTTGGATAATCATTTTTTTGAGGGGCTATTTATCAAAGGGGATTATGCATCAATATTTGCATATGTTGCATTTTCTTCGATGAATAGTCTTCTGGGCTCTACATCGTCACCCATAAGCATTGAGAATATTTCGTCTGCATCTGCTGCGTTCTGGATGGTTACTTGCTTCAAGAGACGCGTATCAGGGTTCATTGTTGTATCCCATAGTTGCTCTGGATTCATTTCTCCAAGACCCTTGTATCTCTGTGTGTGTAAACGTGTGTCATCAGAGTTTCCTTCGCAGTATGTGTCAATGAATCTCTGCCTATCCTCCTCTGTGTAACAATATTCTTTGTGGTTTTTGTATGTACACTGGTAGAGTGGTGGAGTGGCTATGTAAAGATGGCCTTCCTGAATTACCTGCGGCATAAAACGGAAGAAAAGTGTCATGATAAGAGTATCGATGTGCGAGCCGTCAACATCGGCATCGGTCATGATAATAATCTTGTCATATCTTAATTTCTCGATATTGGCTTCCTTTGAATCTTCTCCATCTACACCGAAGCGTACTCCTATTGCTTGTAAAATGATGTTTACAGACTCTGCCTCGAAAACTTTATGCCATTGTACCTTCTCGACATTAAGAATCTTGCCTCTTAGAGGAAGTATGGCTTGTGTGTGACGATCTCGACCTTGCTTTGCAGAACCACCTGCAGAATCACCCTCGACAAGGAATATCTCGGTCTTCTTTGGGTCGCGTGAAGAGCAATCTGCCAGTTTGCCAGGTAATCCTCCTCCCGTCATAGGACTCTTTCTTTGAACGCTTTCACGTGCTTTGCGAGCGGCAATGCGTGCAGTAGCTGCCAATATAACCTTTTCACATATAGTGTGTGCCTCTTTTGGATGTTCTTCCAAATATGCGCTCATTGCTTCGCCTACGGCTTGCTGAACGTGTCCGTTGACTTCGCTGTTACCTAATTTGGTTTTTGTCTGTCCTTCAAACTGAGGTTCTGCTACCTTTACTGAAATGATAGCTGTAAGACCTTCTCTAAAGTCATCAGGAGCTATTTCTATTTTTGCCTTTTCTATTTTCTTTTTCAGGTCACTGTCTTCGTCTGCATATTTTTTCAGAGAACGACTCAATGCAATGCGGAAACCAGTCAGGTGGGTGCCGCCTTCTATAGTATTAATGTTGTTAACGTAAGAATGGATGTTCTCACTGTAGTCGTTGTTGTATAGCAGGGCTATTTCTATTGGCGTGCCATTCTTTTCTGTCTTTAAATATATTGGCTCCCCTATTATGCTTGTACGATGGCGATCTACATAACGTACAAATTCCTTCAAACCTTCTTTAGCATGGAAGACTTCTGGCTGGCGTACATTGCCCTCCTCGTTTGGCCTTAGGTCGGCAAGAATAATAGTGATACCAGCATTCAGAAAAGCCAGCTCACGCATGCGCCGTGCTACGATGTCATATTTGAATTCTGTTGTAGTGAAGATGGTTGGGTCTGGCCAGAATTGTTGTCTTGTACCACGTTTATCTGTTTCGCCAACGACCTTAACGGAATACAATGGCTTTCCCTTCTCGTATTCTTGCTGGTATATTTTACCATCACGATATACCTGTGATATCATGTGTGTGGACAATGCGTTTACGCATGATACACCTACACCATGCAAACCACCTGAAACCTTATAAGACCCTTTGTCAAACTTACCGCCGGCATGAAGAACTGTCATAACGACCTCAAGTGCGCTTTTGTGCATTTTGGGGTGCTCGTCAACAGGAATTCCACGACCATCATCCTCTACGGTTACAGAATTATCTTCATTTATAGTAACATTGATATGTGTACAAAATCCTGCCATCGCTTCGTCTATAGAGTTGTCCACGGTCTCATTGACAAGGTGATGTAATCCTTTCTCGGAGATGTCTCCAATGTACATGGCAGGGCGTTTGCGTACAGCTTCAAGACCTTCGAGGACTTGAATGCTACTACCCATGTAGTTTGTTTCGTTCTTCTGATTTTCCATCTGAATGTGAGTTTTTATAATTTTGATGCAAAGATACAAAAAAAAACTCATATATCCAAATAAAATACTTCGTATTTTAACAAAAAAATGCAACCTAATCAGGTTGCATTTTTGTTATGGATGAAATTTATTTGCTAAACTTCTAAAGTTGTGCAATATGCTGCATCAATGAAGACTTGATATTTGCTGCCTTATTCTTGTGAATAATATTGTTCTTAGCAAGTTTGTCAAGCATTTTTTGGATTGTTGGATAAAGTTTCACTGCTTCATCCTTGTTTGTCATTGCACGGAGTTTGCGAACTGCATTACGCATTGTTTTAGCGTAATAATGGTTGTGGGTTGTAGCGACTTTTGTTTGACGTATGCGCTTCTCACATGATTTGTGGTTTGCCATTTTTTTTAGATTTGTTATGTCTCTGGGGAGACGGATTAATGTTAGCTATGGGTCTTATGTTACTACAACTGCCCTGGCGAGTCTGTCCGACTCATCGTCACCATAATGGGCATCACTGCTCGATGACGAATAATCAATATTTGTAGCGCGTAGGGGAGTCGAACCCCTCTTGCAAGAATGAAAATCTTGAGTACTAGCCGATATACGAACGCGCCAAACCGATTGTCAAAAAGAACTTTTGCTCGTTTTGCGGCTGCAAAGGTACATAATTTTAATTAAATACGCAAATTTTTATGAAAGAATTTTTGATATGAAGGGGAAAAATGCTATTTTTGCATCCGAAATGGAACTAAAAACTCGTGCGATAGTACTAAAAACGGTGAAGTATGGTGAAGATAAATTTATCATAGATTTTCTCACTCGCGACTTAGGTAGGGAGTCTTCTATATGGAAAATCTCCAGAGGACATAATGCCAAGGTTGCAAAACAGTTGTTTCAGCCCCTTACCATATTGGATATCGTAGTTGATAGTAATCCTCGAAAACAGTTGTCATATATTAAAGAAGCTCGATTGGCTTTTGTTTATATGTCACTGCCTTTTAATGAGATGAAGATGGCATTAGCCTTTTTTGTTGCTGAGTTCCTGTTGTATGCTACCCGAGATTTACATAATGACAAAGCCCTTTATGATTTTGTTGAGCAAAGCCTGTCATGGTTAGATGTAGCAGATAAAGGAATTGCAAACTTCCATCTTATGTTTATGATTCGCATGTCAAGATTCCTTGGTTTTTTTCCAGATATGTCGAGTCATCATCAAGGGTATATATTTGATCTCAGGGAGGGCAGGTTTACAGGGGATATTCCAACGCATAAGGACTATCTCTTGCCTGATGATGCAAATAAGATGCATATACTTATGCGTATGACTCCATCGAATCTGCACTATTATAAAATGACAAAAAAAGAGAGAAACCGTGTAATTGATTTCTCCCTTCAGTTCTATCGTTTGCATATTCCCCAATTTGGGGAAATGAAAACTCTTGAGGTTCTTAGGTCGTTGTAATTTTCTTCATCTTTATTACGTTGTCATCACCGCATGTGATATTCTGTATGCTTTCCGGATGTTCTTTCACAAAGCTTTCTATGTGTCTGACACGCTTGCTTTCCAATATCTCGTTAACAGCGATGAGAATGCCTGTTTCTTCAACGTCTCCAAAACCTTTGTTTATTGCAGTGCCAAATAGCTTCATTGTTGGTGACAGATTCATGTACGCATTAACCAAAGGGGGGATGTTAAATCCTAATGCACGTATTCCTCCATTTAGTATTCGATAGTCTTCCTTGAAGTCCCTACCGCAGAAAATTTGTGACAATTCATCTTCTGGTGTTTCGAGATTCAACGGTTTCATCGGGAGTATAAGTTTTTCGTCGTCGTTGAAATGTTTTTTCAAGAAATAGAGTATCATATCACGTCCGAAGCGAATATATGATGGGTACATGGTCATTTTGCCAAAGTAGTACTTCATTTTTGGGTTTATCACAGTAAGAGCTCCCAGTCCGTCCCAGAGATTATCCAAGGCGAATAAACTTTTGGCTCCTTTTTTACTGCTTTGATATTCCGGAGTGACAAAACTTCTGCCAAGTTCAATCGTGTAGGGGGCATATTCTTTAATGAATTTTTCTGAGAATTTAAACATGTGGCTCGTGGCAAGTATGGGTTGTCCGTTTTCGTCATATTCCCACTCGTCACCCATTAAATATCGATATCCCCCAATAATCTCTTTTGATTCTGGGTTCCATACTATGAGCTGCTTGTAGCAGTTTTTACATGTATCAAACTCGTCTAAATCACAATCTTTACCTGTTCCACCTCCAGCAAGTCTGAATGTAATCTCTCTTAATCTGCCTATTTCGCGCAAGATATTCGGAGAATCGTGGGCAGTAATAATATATATTTCATTACTGCTTTTGTTTGTCATTCTTAAACGCTTGTCTGGGGTAAGTTCTGCAAGAATGAGGTCCTGTGGAATGGGGTCAATGATGTGCTGCTCGTTGTTCATTGTAGTTCGTAAACTTTGTTTCGTACAAATTCAGCCCATTGTATTGGCGTTCTTGATTTGTCGAACGTTTGCCATGGAATAGGCTTTCCAATGGTAATGGTGAATGTCTTGTTTGTGTTGCGGAAAAGTTCATCAGCAAGATATAGCATTGCTACGTTTACTGGGGAGTGGAGCGCCTTGCAGATGTTTGCTATGCGGTAGAACTTGTCGCTATTGCGTCCTGATGTATGCATAGGTACAATATCGCGTTTGTACTGTATGCTTTTCACCAGAAATGTCTTTGTCCAAGGTAAATCCTGTATCTTTCCATCTATTTTTCTTGAGCAGAGACCTGCTGGAAAGAAGAACATATTGTATCCGTCGTTAAAGGCATTGTTTATGGCTTCTGATGTTCCTCGGTTGCTTTTGTGTGCAACGGTGTTGACAGGGACACACATGGGAGCGAGTCCAGGGAGGTTTAGTAGGAGGTCATTAACCAGAAGTCGGAGGTTGCCTTTGTATTTATGCCCTAAAAGTTGCGCTATTAAAAGCCCGTCAAGTCCTCCTAATGGGTGATTGCTGCAAAAGGTGTATCGTTTGCCATCTGTGGAGGAAGGCAAATTCTCTGCACCTTTTAACTCTACGTTCGTCTTTAATGTCTTTAGAATTGAGTCAACCCATTCCACTCCTGACAGGTCCTTGTTTTCCCACAATATAGAATTACATTCGTCCTGATGAATGATTCGCTTAAGCCAGTTGGTGACAAAATTAGGGACTTTGTCGGCTTTGTTGCCCATTTTGGAGCGAAGTAGGGCATTGACATCTATGGTATGTTCTGTAACTTCTATCATTTATAAAATATAAAGCGTAATCCAGCCTGCAAAATTACAATTTTTTTATAATATGCGTAAATTCTATAAAGAAAAAATACGTTTCTTAACAATTATTTTGGTCGTTTTGATAGAATTAGTTACCTTTGTGTCAATTATTTGCCGATTTGAGTAATATCATGAACATATTCAATAGTATTCATCGTTACAGATTATAAATTTCTTATATAAGTATATAAATAAAAAAGGTGTAAAAATATGAAGAAGTTTTTTTCATTTGTCTTGACGGCAATTTCTTTTTTGAGTGCAAATGCTCAGGTAAACATTCAGTTACATTATGACCTCGGTCGTAATATCAATTCAGCATCGGAGCCAAATCGTCCGAAGTTGACATCTACAGTTGAGATGTTCAAGCCCGACCGTCTCGGTTCTACCTATTTCTTCGTTGATATGGACTATTATTCTGATGGAATAGCAGGAGCATATTGGGAGATAAGCCGTGAGTTTACCTTTGCAAAGCCTGCAGAGTCTAACTCTTTTGCTGCTCACATTGAGTATGATGGTGGTCTGTCAAACAACAAGTATGCTGAGAAAACCAGTTTGTATGCAACATCCCGTTTCCAGCAGTGTTTCCTCCTCGGTCCTGCATGGAACTGGCATAACAGTGATTTTTCAAAGACATTTTCTTTCCAGCTTATGTACAAGCAGTATCTGAGGCAGAAGTCTCAGTATAATGGTGCCGGCGACTATAAGGCAATAGCTTCTTTCCAAGCAACTGCTGTCTGGAGCACCACATTCGCTCATGGCTGGTGTACTTTCGCAGGTTTTGCCGACTTATGGTATGGTTACACCCCACGTTTCGATGCCGCAAAGGGAGAGCAGAAGAAAGGGCTCGTGTTCCTTACCGAACCACAATTCTGGCTTAATATTCCTGCCACAAAAGGTTTCAGTATAGGTACCGAGTGGGAATTCAGTAACGATTTTGTATGGGTTGCCACTCCTGATGGTAAGAAAACCAAGACCTTCATGTGGAATCCGACCATTGCTGCAAAATATGTATTTTAAAGATAACGTAAACAGAAGTTTTCATTAAGACAATGTCAGATATAAACAATCTATATCAGCTTGATGGTCGTGTGCCTGTCGGCAAGGCGATACCTTTTGGCCTTCAGCACGTGCTGGCAATGTTTGTCAGCAATATTACGCCGATAATAATCCTCGCCAATGTAGTAGGCATCGCCCCTGGTGTCAGTGCGGTGCTTATTCAAAACTGTATGGTGATAGCAGGTATTGGTACTCTTATACAGCTCTATCCTATATGGCGCATTGGTTCTCGGCTGCCTATTGTGATGGGCATTTCCTTCACGTTCCTATCTCTCTCTATCAGTGTCGCCACTACTCAGGGTATGGGCGTGCTGATGGGTGCTGTCATTGTGGGTGGTCTTGTAGAAGGAGTACTTGGACTTTTTGCAAAATACTGGATAAAGCTCGTCCCGCATATCGTCGCTGCAACGGTAGTGACGGCTATCGGCTTTTCTCTGTTGCCAATCGGTGCCAATAGCTTTGCCGGCGGTCAAGGGGCGGCAGATTTCGGTTCAATGGATAATTGGATTGTCGGTTCTGTGACGTTGGTATCTTGCCTTGTATGCCAAGTGTTTGCAAAAGGTTTCCTGCGTTCTCTTTCTGTGTTGGTAGGTTTAATTGTGGGTTATACTCTCGCTGCATGCATGGGAATGGTCAGTTTCTATGGCATTTCGCAGCAAGGCTTTATATCCCTGCCGCAGTTCCTGCCGTTTAAACCGGAGTTTAATACTGGAGCAATACTTTCCATCATCTGTGTATATCTCGTTTCTGCTACTGAGACAATTGGTGATACCAGCGCCTTGTGTAATAGTGCTTTGAAGCGTAATCCTCATAAGGTCGAGATGGGCAATTCTATCTCTTGCGACGGCTTTGTTTCTTCTGTTGCAGGTCTGTTCGGTTGTACTCCAATAACCTCATTCTCCCAGAATGTAGGTTTGGCAGCCATGTCCGGTGTCGTAAACCGTTTTACCATTGCTACGGGAGCATGCGTAATGATTCTTGGCGGTATATTCCCAGCTGTCGGCTTTGCCTTGACAACGATACCGCAGGCTGTATTGGGCGGTTGTACCCTCCTGATGTTCGGTTCTATCCTATTTGCAGGCTTTGGCATGATGGCTCGCAGCGGTTTCTCCCAGCGTAATATGATAATATCGTCCCTATCTCTTTCTGTGGGACTTGGTTTCACGCAGGCTTCTGATATGTTCAACCAGTTTCCGGAGCTTGTACGAACCGTCTTTGCTGAAAACTGCGTTGCTGTAGTCTTCTTGCTTGCTGTAATACTTAATATATTCCTTCCAAAAGAAAAGGAGGCAAAAAAATGAATTTCCTTGAAGAAAAAATCCTTTCCGATGCAACTATCAAAGAGGGTAACATCCTGAAGATAGACAATTTTCTCAATCACCAGATTGATATCGACATCATCCGTCAGATAGCTTACGAGATAAAACGCCGTTTCAAGGGCAAGGAGGTTACGAAGATTCTTACTATCGAGTCCTCGGGCATTGCCATTGCTACTCTCTTGGGTGAGATATACGACGTTCCCGTTGTTTTTGCCAAGAAGGGCGAGACTGCCAATAGCACTGATGACAAGTACATATCGCAGGCATATTCCTTCACTCACAAGAGGCATAACAATGTCTTTGTGTCAAAGCCATACATGCTGGCAGGCGAGAAGGTGCTCATCGTCGATGATTTCCTTGCAGACGGGCAGGCTATGGGTGCGCTTATTGATATCGTACACCAGGCAGGTGCCGAAGTGGTAGGTCTGGGCGTCGCTGTTGAAAAGGGACAGCAAAATGGCGGGAAAAATCTCCGCAGCCAAGGTTATCAGGTAGAATCAGTGGCTATAATCGACTCTATGGACTATAAAACGGGACAAATAGTATTCCGAAATTAGGTGATGTAAGGCAAAGTTTCCCATTTGACAGTCTTTTTTTGGAAATATATTTGGAGAATGGGAAATTTTTATTATCTTTGCCCCGAAAACAGAATTAAGAATAATGTTGCCGGAAGGAAACCCCTGAAGTTTATACTTTTTTGGTAGCAGGTCCAGAAGGCATAAAATTCATAATAACAAAAAAAGTATGAGAGTAATTATTGAACCGGACTACGATCGTATGTCCAAGTGGGCAGCAAACTATGTTGCCAATCGTATCAAAGAGGCTAATCCGACACCAGAAAAGCCTTTTAAGTTAGGATGTCCTACGGGCTCATCTCCATTGGGGCTTTACAAAGAGCTCGTCAAGAAGTATAAGGCTGGAGAAATCTCTTTTGCTAACGTCATCACCTTCAATATGGACGAGTATGTAAAGATTCCAGAGAATCATCCGGAGTCTTATCATTCATTTATGTGGAACAACTTCTTCTCACACATAGACATAAAGAAGGAGAATGTGCACATTCTTGATGGAAATGCTCCAGATCTCATTAAGGAGTGTGAAGATTATGAGAAAGCTATCGAGGCTGCCGGTGGCATCGACCTTTTCATGGGCGGTGTTGGTCCTGACGGACACTTGGCTTTCAACGAGCCTGGTTCTTCCCTGTCTTCAAAGACCCGTGTGAAGACCCTGACCACTGATACAATCATTGCCAATTCACGTTTCTTCGATGGCGACCTCTCTAAGGTGCCCACTCAGGCTCTTACCGTCGGCATTGGTACTGTGATGGCAGCGAAGGAAGTGTTGCTCGTTTGCAACGGCCATCACAAGGCGCGTGCCCTGAAACACATTATCGATGGCAATATCTCACACATGTGGACTGCTTCTATGTTGCAGATGCATCCACACGCTATCGTGGTATGCGACGAGCCGGCTTGCGACGAGCTCTCTGTTGCTACCTATAAGTATTATCTCGATAAGGAGAGAGGAAATCTGTAGTAGTTTAGTCGCTTTTTTAAGGTTAATAAGGGTTGACAACTCACGTGGACTTTCGGGTCTGTGTGGGTTGTTTTTTTTGTCTAATAACAAATTTAATACAAAAAATAATGCTTTTTTCTTGGTGGTTTGGTAGGAATTTGTTAATTTTGCATCCGCAATTGTGATAATTGCATACATTAGATTACGGCATGGCTCCCTCGTTTCCTATCACTTGCATACTTGTTCAAGTGAGATAATAAAACTTCCTGAATACGTGTTTAATTGGGGGCTGTGCCTTTTTTATTTTTCCTTTTCTTTTTCCATCCATTCGCTGGCAGTCATTCCCATAATGTTCTTGAATACCGTTGCGAAGGTGCGGTAGCTTTGATAACCGCTATTGTTTGCAGCTTCCTGTACGCTGAAGGGTCGTGCCTTATCTGCTTTGCGGTAAAGTTTCACAAAGTGGTTTATGCGTAGTTGGTTGATGTATGTATTGTATGTTATGCCCTGTTGCTGGAAGTATTGACCGAGGTATGTGCGGTTTGTTCCTATTGCGGTGCTCAGTCGGCTGAGCGATATGTCGTGTTGCAGGTACAGATGTTTGGCTTCGCAGTGGGTTTTGAGCAGTTTGCCGATGTGTGCCGTCAGTTTGCCAATGGGCACATTTTCTACGGTTTCATCGCTATTGACGGCAGGCTCTTTTTCCTGCTCCTGTTCCGCCATGTTCTCCTCCTCCTCGTTATCCTGCTCTTCGTCCAGTTGCTGTAGCGTTTCCACGCGCCATAGCAGGAATCCTATCAGCAACAGTGTATATAATTGCACGAGGTATTCTGTCATGGTTTCGCCGTAGTTGGTCTTGTAGCATAGGAACATCAGCATTATTACCAGCAGGAAAACGAGGCTCTGCCATACCTCCTTGTGCTCCATGTCTGCATAGTTGTTGCGCAGCCATCGTCCGTATTGTCTTACGGCGTGTGCCATGTATATTACGAAGCAGACGGTAATCGTGAACATGTAGATGCAGATGTATTTCTCGTATTCCGGATTGTGTTCTGCTATGCCTGCCCACAATGCTATGATTACTGTCGGCACTACTGCCGCGAATACGGGCCATACTGGGCGGCGTCTGTCTTGAAGCATTGTAAGGAGTGTTGCCATCATGGTTGGCACCATCGTTACGCTGTCGAGCATTATGTTGATGGCGTTTCGTGCTATGGTGTCATCCCCCAGCACTGCCGTTCCTATTGCTATCCACCATACGTGGCTCATGGCAACGGCGGCAAGGAATGCTGCTGCCCAGCGGCGCAATGCCAAGGGCGGCTCTGTCTGTGACAGGAAATTATGCCGTCTCAACAGCAGATACAGACACGACAGTATGGCTGACATCATTGCTGCGCCATATAATAAAAGGTAGAGATAGTCCTGTAATCCGTAAAGCTGATACATATTAGTAGATATTTATAGTGCGAACTTTTGATGTTTGTGTTTGTTTTTGCTGTCGTTTTGTGCTTTCTGGGTGCAAAGTTAAATTATTTTTCCGATATTTGACACTCTTTTTGTGAGAAGATTACAAAAAATAGTGCCAAATTTACAAAAACTGCATTTTGGGAGGAAAAATCTTACGATAAATCCGCGAAAAATCCATACCTTTGCAGCACAATTATCAGATGTATTTGTTAATTCTACAAAAGTTAGTCTTTTTTTCTATCTCAATAGGTATTAGGGTAAAAAGGATTGACGCCCGTGCAGAATTTTTATTTGCGCGGGTATTTTTTTGCCCTTTTAAATAAGTGGCGTGATGTGAATGGCGTTTTGTGTTCTCTTTCGTGACTGAGAATATATTTCGATGCGATATATATATTCTCTCATCTGAACAAGAATTTTGCGAGCCGCTCGCTACATTCTCCTACACGAATGAGAATATTATTTTTTTGTGTTTTTTATGTGAAAAAGTTAGGTGGGGGTCTCTCACCTGATTCCCATTTACCAAATCGTATCTTTAGCACGCTTTCATTAAGCGAAGCGACTGAAAGAAATCGCGTTTGCGGCTGCAAAGGTACAAAAAATAAACGAAATCGAAAACTTTTGAATTATTTTTCGTACCTTTGCAACGTGTTTTTGAAATAATAATGTATCCATAATGAAAAGAATTGTTTTTTTAGGAATGTTTTGCATGGCATTGTTGCTGTTGGGTTCATGCAATCAAAAAGGCAAAACAATATCGAATGACGCTGCGAGTGTGGACAGTCTTCTGTGTCCGAAGTATGCTACGGGTTATCAGGTGAAGAGTCTAGATGGCATGCGGCTGGTAGATATGGACGGAGACTATCACTTTGCGCTCGTAACATCTGATGATGTGACGGTACCTGATGGCTATACGAAGGTACGTGTTCCGATTAAGAATACCATCTGCATGACGTCTTTGCAACTCTCAAATTTTACTGCACTTGATGCTCATGATGTAGTGAAGGGCCTGACGGGTACGAAGAACCTTTTCAACAAGGACATTCTGGCACGGGTGAAGGACGGACGCATCGTGAAGATTGGTACGGAAGGCAATTTCGACCAGGAGATGGTGCTGGCTGCCAAGCCTGACGTGATATTCATTTCACCCTTCAAGCGAGGCGGCTACGATGCCATTAAAGAAACAGGTATTACGTTGATACCCCATTTAGGCTACAAGGAACTGAATCCGCTCGGTCAGGCAGAATGGATTAAGTTTGTGGGTATGTTTATCGGCAAAGAGAAAGAAGCCTGCGAGGTTTTTGCGGGCATCGAGAAACGTTATAACGAATTAAAGGAGAAGACACAAAATGTTGACAAGCGTCCTACGGTGACAAGCGGTGAGATGCACTATGGCAACTGGCATGCCGTGGGGGGCAAGAATTATCTGGCCCAGATTTTCCGCGATGCTGGGGCTGACTATGTGATTCACGATGAAGAGACGGCCGGCGAGGACATGGAGTTCGAGAAGATGTATGAGTTGGCAGCCAATGCTGACTACTGGCGCATATTGAACAGCTATCCCGGCGAATTCTCCTATGAGGCGCTGAAGGCCTCGGAGCCGCGCAATGAACTCTTCAAGGCATTTAAGGAGCACAAGGTCATCTACTGCAATATGAAGCAGACGCCTTATTATGAAATTTCGCCTGTAAAGCCCGATGTGCTTCTCAAGGACTTTGTTGCCATATTCCATCCGGAACTGGTGGAGCCGGACTATCAACCTACGTTCTATTATCTGTTGAAGTGATGATGCGGCCACAGATTACACTGATTCCACTGATTATTCTGCTGCTGGCGGCGATAATTGTCATGGCTGTCATCAACATGCTCATCGGTTCCGTGGAGATTCCGGTGATGGACATCTGTCGCATCCTGATGGGTGATGAGAGTAATGAGATATGGACGAACATCATCTGGAAATCCCGCCTTCCCCAGGTTTTGACGGCTATTGTGGCAGGAGCAGGTCTGGCCGTCAGCGGCTTGCAGATGCAGACCGTTTTCCGTAATCCATTGGCAGGACCGTCAGTGCTCGGTATCAGCAACGGCTCTGCTCTGGGCGTAGCCTTTGTAGTGATGCTGTCAGGTAGGATTGGCGGTGTGACACTCAGTAGTCTCGGGTACTTTGGTGAAGCCGCGATGAGTGTTGCAGCCATCATCGGAGCCTTGGCGGTTATGTCGCTAATTCTCTGGGTGGCACAGAAGGTGAAGGGCAATGTCACATTGTTAATCATCGGTGTGATGATAGGCTATCTGGCAAATGCTATTATCGGCGTGCTGAAGTTCCTGGCGCCCGATGAGGATGTGAAGTCGTTTGTCGTATGGGGACTTGGTTCGTTTTCGCGTGTTTCCGGTGACGAGATGATACTCTTCGTGATATTGATGTGCATCTTGCTTCCGCTGAGTTACCTGCTCGTCAAACCCATGAACCTGATGCTTCTTGGCGATTGTTATGCCGCCAACCTAGGCCTGAATATCCGCCAAGCTCGCATGATGATAATTATCAGCTCTGGCACCTTGGTGGCTATTGTCACTGCCTATTGCGGTCCTATTATGTTTATTGGTTTGGCCGTTCCTCATCTTGCAAAAGCTCTGTTCCGCTCTTCAGACCATCTGATTCTTATGCCGCTCACAGCCCTCTGCGGTGCCCTGCTGGCACTCGTTTGCAACTTCATTGCCCGCATGCCTGGCTTCGAGGGTGCGTTGCCGGTTAATAGTGTGACAGCCCTTGTCGGTGCTCCCGTCATTGCTGCCGTCATCTTTGGTCGTCGGAAGAATGAGTTCGGAGAGTAATCACAAGATTGTCATCACCTCCTTGAGACTATTTACAATAAATGTGGGCTTTTGAGGCAAATCATCTGTCTCAACGTTCCATCGGTTGAAGAGCATAGCGTCGATGCCGACACCCAAAGCCCCCATGATATCTGTCTGCAGATTGTCGCCAATCACCAGCGTGGTTTCTTTGGCGGCTCCAGATACCTTCAATGCATAGTCAAAATATAGAGGTGAAGGTTTGTTTGCACCGGCATCCTCACTTAGGATGATAGTGTCGAAACATTCCTTCAGACCGCAAGCCGCCAGCTTCTTATATTGCACTTCATGGAAACCGTTACTCGTCATGTGCAGCCTGTAGCCCCGTTCCTTCAGATAAGCCGTCAGTTCGTGCGCACCTTCCAGCGTACCAGATTTCGAAGAACAACAGTCGAGGAACCAGTCGTTTATTTCCAGACAAAATGCCTCGGTCACTTCCAGCCCGCGCCCCTCACTGAGTGGACGACGGAAACGTTCCACAATAAGATAATCGCGGGTAATCTCACCTCTTGAGTAACGTCCCCACAAATCAATGTTTGCCCACCAATAGGCATCAAAGAAGACTTGCGGTTCGGGAAAGAATCGTTCAAGGTGGAATGCCTCGAAGGTTTCACCCAAAGCTATTACCGCATTGCTGTGGGTATCGTACAACGTGTCATCGAAGTCGAGAAAGATGTCTTTATATTTCATGTATTTTCCCGTTGTCGTCAATGATGAGAATGGTGAGAATGCCGTTTGGCAGAAGATGATTGCAATGCTCTGCACAATGTCTGATGATGGTGGCAGCAAACGTATTCACTTTGTCGGAAGGAATCATTTCCCATAGCTCACGGGCCAAAGTAATATTGCTGATGTCAATATCACAACCGGATTCTTCGAGCATCTGCCGGATAAAGACTTTATCCATTGTTGCTTTACGGCTATGGGTATCCAAATGGCCGGCCGCGAGTTTCACGGCTTTGCCAAGCATCACGCCGAGGGTAACATAATTAAAACCGAGTTCATCGGCAATCTTTAAGGTCTCGCCGATATAATTGCCGTATTCTACAAACGCCTGTTGTGGCAGGTCCGGATAGCGTGCCTTCACGTAGCGTTCGCTCTTGCCGCCACTGTTAATCACCACACGGTTCGTTCCTGATGCCTTCGCTATTGTCATACATTTACGGATAGAGTCAATGAATGCCTCTTCAGAAAAAGGTTTGACAATGCCGGAGACACCGATAATCGAAATCCCCCCTTCGATACCAAGACGGGGATTAAAGGTCCTGCTGGCAATCTCTGCACCTTGAGGAACAAATATGGTAACGGCCAATGATTGATGGTCTTTGATGATTGGCTCAATGTTGTCAATGATCATTTTGCGAGGCCCTTTGTTGATAGCAGCTTCGCCAGGTGGATAGTCGAAGCCTGGAAGTGTAATGGTTCCAACACCCTCACCTCCTTCAATAGTAATCGAACTATGTTTGCCAGACCTCAGGGTACGCTCTACAATAGCCCCAATCATCAATCCATTCGTCACATCCGGGTCGTCACCAGCTTCTTTGATGCAATAGGCATAGTCATCACCGTAACCGACAGCCACCATTATCGTCTCGCCATTGGGCAGCACGACAGGTACTTCGTCAGGCATCTCGCCTTTTATCATTCGTAGCGTTTCAGCAACAGCAGCGGCCGTTGCACAGGTGCCTGTAGTCAGTCCGCTATGTAAGGGGAAAAACTCTGGTAGTAGTTTCTCAATGGCACGACGCAGACCATAAGGACCATTAACGCTATGCTGAAAAGACAACATAGGACGCTTTAAAACAATAATACGCATGCCCCTTTCTTTCGCCTCCGCGACTTTCTCGCTGAAGCCACCAGATTCTCCGCTCTCCTTCATCAACACAGCATCTGCCTCTGCCATCTGCGGATAGAAACATAGTTGTTCATCAGTAGCTCCTTGCTGATGAGCCAACTGGATACTACTCTCTCTGTTCAGAATGCGGTAGATGACCTTTATGCCGAGTGCTTCCAGATATTTCAGTTTGCTAATGCTCTGCACACCCGTCGTTGCCAACAGCGTATGGATATCGGTAGGAATCTGCGAATAGTCGTCAATCCACGTGATGTCAGCACTACGCGGTGGATAGATGCGCTTATATCGAACGACAGGAACCCCCAAAGTCTCTGATACCAGAGCAATTGTTTGGTGCAGTTGTGAGGCAAAAGGATGGGCAGTATCCACTATCAAACGAATACTATGCTCTTGGCAAAACGCCTGCATTGCCTCTGCATCCAGCGCACCATCCAAACGGATGCCATGGTGCAGCGTGATATCCTGCTCACCCGTCTTGGTGCTGTAATAGTAAGCGTTGCCTGCTTCTTCCAGCACCTCTACAGCCTTGCGACCTTCAGTTGTTCCTCCAAATACCAGTATCATGCATCGCCAGTTCTAAAGAGGTGTGTAAAGTGTTTGGAGTAAAGCTCCGAGAGTCCCTGACGATTATCTATTGCCTCACCTACGACGAGCATCGTGGTAAGTGTCAGATGATTGTCATGCACAATCTTCGCCAGGTCTTTGAGTACACCATGATAAATCTTTTGATCAGGCCACGTCAGGTGATAGCAGGCGGCGACAGGAGTGTCCTCAGGATATTCCATCAACAATTCCTTTTGTACATCGTCGACAATGGAGGCAGAAAGGAAGATGCACATCGTACTCTGGCTCTTAGCCAACAAGTGCAGTTGTTCCTTCTCTGGCATCGGTGTTCGGCCCTCACCACGCGTCAGAATAATCGTCTGGCAACGTTCCGGAATGGTGAACTGACTCTGTAATTCGGCAGCAGCAGCGAGAAAGCTGGAGATGCCTGGGGTGATGTGATACGACATCTGATTTTGGTCGAAGAAGGCCATCTGTTCCTGAATGGCTCCAAAGATACAGGGGTCGCCTGTATGCAGACGGACAATAAAATGCCCCTTGTCGTAGTGCTCCTTCATCAGCGCACATTGTTCCTCGAGGTTCATATCTGCAGATGAACGGACTACAGCCCCAGGCTTGTGGCATTCCGTCAATGCCTTGGGGACCAATGAACCAGCATATAATATAAGGTCTGCACGTTCCAGCATCTTGCGTCCTCGCACACTCACCAAGTCCGGATCGCCAGGACCTGCGCCCACAATTTCGATGTGTCCGGCCTCACCCCTAACCCCTCTCCAATGGGCGAGGGGAGTACGAAGATATTTATGGGCGATGGCCAAAGCGGCAGTCCAATTCCTACCCTTTAATTTGGGAATTATGAGTTTGCCATGATTTGAGCCGAGGATAGCAGCCGCCTCACAAACGCTTGGGGTGCCCACATGCTTCTGGACAGTAGCGCTGGGGTTGGGCACTTCAACAGCCGACAGCTCCTCAGCGGTGAAGAACACCACGTTTTCGCCATAGTTGTCTTCAAGCATGGAGCAGAACTCCTCATCTTTCTTCACGTCAATAGTGCAGTAGCGATGGGCACAGGGCAACACTCCTTGTTTGGCAAAGGCCTCGTCTATCTCGTCGTAGATGTTCTCGTAGTCATCGGGATGATGTGCCAAACCGAAACCGATGGTTCCCACCATTGGCACGAAATGGAGTTCGAGCATCCCCATAGGCGCATAACGAATGAAAGGCGAGACGATAATCAGCAGCTTGTACTTCTGAGGGTCGGCTTCGCTGATATCGTGAATTATAGTAACATGGTCTGGCTTCGTTGCTTCCAAATAGTCCGTACCTTTATCACGAACTTCAATAAATAATGCCGTGGGCTTCTTGTTCACGAAGGTAAAGATGCATTTATTCATGTCATCATCGCTGGCTACAGACCAATCGAAGCGTTGTTCAAACGTATCGAGTGCCCAGAGTCCGGCATTGTCGCTCTGAGTAGTGATGACATCACGAGCACCAATCACAGCAGCCACCTCACGAGCAAGGTCGTTTGCGCCTCCGATATGTCCTGAAAGTACGGAGATAGCGTTTTGCCCTATACTGTCGACACATACTACAGCGGGGTCTTCATGCTTATCTTTGATATAGGGGGCGATGGTGCGAACGCAGATGCCCATAGCACCAATGAATACAAAAGCATCGAACTCGCTCCATTGTTTTCCAACTTCGGTACGATTGATGATTTCCGCACTAAGTTCACGCTTGAGTGTGTAGGCAATATCCTTGCCAGCCTCGCTAATCTGTATAATCGCTACTTTTTGCATTTCAATATCTCAATAGGATGGTTTTCGTTGAGGATTATCTTGGTAGGTGGTTCTTGTTTAAGACCGAGTTCTGCACAAACCTCGTCCCAGAGCTGATGGCTGTCAGTCAGTACTTTTGGGGCTTTGACACTATTCATTACGATAATGCCGTTATCAGCCAAGACTGTCAACACTTTAGTGATAATATCTTTCAATTTTCCCCCATGTCCACCAATGAAAACAGCATCTGGCCTGGGGAGAGTCGTGATATCTGTTTCGAGGAAGTCACCAATATGCACGCTGATACCCGGTGCTCCGAAGCGGCGGGCATTCTCGTTAATAATGCCTTCGCACTCATGACGGATTTCGAAGGCTTCAATGTGCAGGTGTGGGAATTGCAGACGAGTCTCGATAGAAACGCTGCCCGTGCAGAAACCGATATCCCATAAGACGTGCTTCTTAGGCAAATCAAGCGCTTGGAGCGTAAGCAAGCGAATGGGCATCTTCGTTATCATCTTTTCACGACCATCTAATAAGGAAAACTCGCAATCTGCGATGCCAAAAGGCTTTGTGTGCTCGATTGCTTTTCCATCGAGAATCACGCAATTTGGCATGGAGAATTCGCTCCTTGCAGCTTCTTCAGGGGTGAGGGTAGTGACCTTTTCGAGCGTAGGATTTCCCAAATGTTCACCAACATGCATCGTATATTTGGAGTAACCATATTCCAGCATTCGTTGGGCAATGGCAGCTGGTGTATGTTCCTTGTCTGTGAGAATGCCAATCTTCTCCGCTCCTTCGATGAGTGCCTTATCGAATTCTGGCCAAGGACGACCTGTGAGCGATACAATTCGCATATCGTGATAAGGCAACACCAGACGATGGGCTAACATTTGCAGGGAATTGAAAGTAGGGTAGAGCACAATCTCTGCTTCAGGCATCTTGCGCTTAATGGTATTCGCGAAGCCAAAGAATAAGGGATCGCCACTAGCGAAGACAATCACCTCATCATGATACTGCTCGAAAACGGTGTCGAGTGGGGCGGTGATGTCGATCCACTCGACATCGGCTGGCAGGAAAGGCGCTACAATTTCATGATGGCGCTTCCCTCCTGAAAACACCTTACCATGCTTGATGATTTCCATCATTTCTGGCGGAAACCAAGGGCTTGGATCGTCCGTGATACCTATAACGACGAATCTCATAAGTCACGTCCTGGTTTTAGTTGTTCTGCATCATCGAAGGTGAGGATAGCATTACAGAGAGTGGCAGCGAGATTACTCCCACCCTTACGACCCTCAACAATCATCTTGGGGATATGTTTCAGCGTCTTTACGGCATGCTTGCTTTCACAAACATGTACAAAGCCAACAGGAGCTGCAATGATACCAGCAGGCTTCATCTTACCTTTGTGTACCAGGTCGCAAATCTCAAAGAGTGCTGTTGGGGCATTCCCCACCACATAAAGCGCATCAGGATATTCTTCCGCTGCAAGTTGCATGCAAGCCTGGCTTCGGGTAATTCCTTTTTCATCAGCCATCTGTTTGGAACGAGGATCGTTGATGTAGCAGTGGGTCTGAACACCAAGTCGCTCCAAAGCTCCCTTACGAATACCACTTGCAGCCATCGTAACATCTGTAACAATATGCTTCAGACTACCATCTTTCACCTTCTCATAGAGAATCTCTGTAGCACGTTCATCCATCCAGAGAATCTGCTCCATACTGAAATCAACGGTAGTATGTATAGCGTGCAGCAAAGGCCAAAGTCGCCATTTGGGTACGTCGGGATGTTGCATCTCAGAGAGGATAGTGCGGAAGCTATTCATCATAATCTGCTGACCTGGCTTCACGTCTTCATCCGCTCCTTCGCGATAATATCCTCTTGGGGTAATGATTCTTCCTTCTGAGATGTACGATTGGGAATTACCGATAATAATAACGGTAAACATATCCACATCCTCTGGGTCGAACTCTCCAAGGGTCATTACCTTGATTTTCTGTTCTTCTCTGCCTGCTTGACGCACATAGCCAATGGGGGTGTCAGCAGACCGATACTTGAGGAAAAGTTCCTGTAGGCTATAGAGCTGCCAATAACGTCCATGTGACTTGGGGTTATATACAGCAGTTACGAAATCACCTATAGCAGCAGCCTTGATACGTCGTTCAATAATCTCCCAAGGTGTCATCAGATCAGAGAGTGAGATGATACACATATCGTGACCTGTGGGAGCACCTAATAATGAAGCTGCCTTTTGGAAAGCAGAGATACCGGGCAGTGATACAATCTCTATATCAGCTTGACGTACCTGCTTCATCTCGTAGATTAATGGGGCCATACCATATAGTCCGGCATCACCAGAAGAAATCACGACGACGGTTTTGCCCTGTTCTGCCAACAGAAAGGCCTGTTCAGCTCGTTCGCGTTCTTTCTTCATGCCCGTGTCGATGCACTCGCACCCAGACCTCACATACGGCTCGATGAACTGGAAGTAATACTTATACCCCACGATGGCATCTGCCTTTTGTACCGCCTCTAGTACTGCGGGTGTAATGTCCTCCTTGCTGCCAGGACCTATGCCTGCTATAATAATCTTTCCCATATCGCCCGCAAAGATACGAATAAGTGAGCGAAAAAACAAATATTAATGCTTAAACTTAACTTTTAGTCCTACTACGAGCATGCGGCCTGGGGAATAGAGAGCGTATTTACGGGTGGCGGAGTCGATGCGACGATCTACCTTGTTAAAGATGTTGTCGATGCCGATGCTGGGTTCGAGGAATGCCCATTTCGTACAATCGATGCTATGCGTAGTATGCAAGTTCCATACGCCATAGCCTGGCGCATCCTCGTAAGTGCCAGTATAATAGGTTTTCGACTGTAAACGAGCGTTGAGGTTCACATTCAAGCCATAACGACCCCATGCATGGTGGTAGTTAGCGGCAATGGTAGCGGCGTGACGGATGCTGCGCTCCAATGCTGTCCACTCTTCACCACTCTTGGTGCGAGCATAAGTGTAAACATAATTGGTAGAGAGATTAAAGCCGGGGAAGAGGTTGACAGACACATTCACCTGTACACCCTTTACATCGCCCTTGTCGCTATTCTGGTAGAGAGCATACTGGGTCAGTTTCTTTGACTCAGCATCAGTCATCTCCGGGAACTCCTGACGCAGCATAGTCAAGGAGGCATCATTGACGGATATGTTCTGTTTCACCACCATATCGTTGATGCGGTTCAGATAGCCTGTCACACTGACAGCGACAAACTCGTCGCGATATTCTGCGTTCAAAGAAAAGTAGTTGCTCTTCTCTGGCTTAAGATCCTTATTGCCGAAGCTAATTTGTGGCTTGCCACGATTCACGGAGTAATAATGGTAATAGAGTTCGTCGAGTCCTGGGGCACGGAAACCTGCGGAGTATGTGGCACGGAAACGGAAATTTCCTGGGGCATACATCAGTGTAGCCTTTGGTGTCAAGTGGTTGTTAAACGTTTCGTGGTGTGTCAAACGCAGGCCAAGGGAAGCAGTGAAATCTTTCAGAAACTTCATCTCGTGCTGGGCGTAGGCAGCAAGAGTATAGACGTTCTGATCAATGTCGCCTGATGTAGCTGTGAGATAGTCTTTGCGCCAGTCAGCTCCAAAAATGGTGGTGCTGTTGCTGGTGAATCCTAAGATAGCCTTGAGTTCTCCATCTATCATGCGTTGTTTCTTCGACTGTACATAGTCTCCAACAGCGTATTCTTTTGTTGCCACACTGTACTCCTTACCATAACGGAAACGGTCAACGGCGAAGTTGGCCTGCAATGAGTTGCGACTGGTAAACTTGTAAATGCCACCAACGTTCCAACGCAGTCCTTTATAACGCATCTCATAGTCAGTACCGCCCGTGATGTCGTCTCGCGTTTCAGGGCGCGAGGTAATCTTATATGAATAGTCTAAACCCGCATTGAGTGCCAAATGCTGGTTGGGTGAATAGGTGAATTTCTGCCCGACGATGTTGGAACGGTAACCCGTAAAGAGTGGGGCGATGGAAGGCTGCGTTTCTGTGTCAGAGCCCTTTATATATTCGAGGTCGTTATTGCGATAGCTGTTGGCACAATCATGTGAGAACGAGGTATAGGAACCAAAACCGTTTTTATAGATATCGAGTGTGACGTTCTCTGTCAATATACCGTGCCCACTAATCCTGGTTCCACTAGTGATACTGACCAACTGGTCGGTAGGCTGGTCGGTGATGATGTTGATGACACCTGCAATGGCATCGGAACCGTAAAGCGACGAAGCGGCTCCGTCGAGAATCTCAATACGTTTTACACGAGCCATATTGATACGGTTGAGATCTACATTGTTGGAGATGTCACCATTGAGTTTCTGACCATTGATGAGGACCAGAATATATTTGTTGCCCAGACCGTTGAGGCGCAGGAATGTTCCCATTGAATTGGGGGCCATTGATACCTGGGGCATCATACGGGTGAGTGCACCGTCGAAGGTGCTGATACCCTGTTCGCTAAT
>ODAJ012117774.1_pt1 | contig 45856 bp, 30 predicted proteins | sample 1539241 | NCBI WGS metagenome assembly ODAJ01 (sample SAMN02144231, study PRJEB22623) | gut metagenome | biome: sheep rumen | host: Ovis aries | place: New Zealand
TCCGCAAAGAGTTTTTCTCCGAAGAAATTTCCCGTGAAGAAGGACTCCAAGGTTCAGAAAGTCAATTTCCGGAAATTCCGAAATCCCCTCGATAAACTGAATGTCTGGCAGAAAGTAAGACTGGCGGCGATTATCGTCATCGCGCTTTTGCTCGTCGGCGGCGGATTTTTCTTTGTGGAAAGCTACAAAGTCCGTAACGTAAAGGTCGAGGGCAGTACCCATTACACGACCGAACAGATCAAAAACATGGTCATTACGGATAAATTCTCGGAAAACTCCGTGTATTTGTCCTTAAAATACAAGAATAAAAAAATCGAAAACATTCCCTTTGTCGAGCACATGGATGTAGTCATCGAGGACAGAAACACGATTAAAATCGTTGTGTACGAGAAAGCACTTGCCGGATATGTAACCTATCTGGAAAACCGCATGTATTTCGACAAGGACGGCATTGTGGTCGAAATCTCGAAAGAGAGTGTTCCGGGAATTCCCGAAATATCCGGCCTGGATTTTGATCATGTGGTTTTGCACGAGCCACTGCCCGTGGAAGATCCGAAAGTTTTTAAGGATATTTTAAGCATGACGCAGCTATTGAATAAATATTCACTGGTTGCGGATAGAATTTACTTTGACAGGGCCGGGGAGATTACGCTTCATTTCGACGGGGTCCGCGTGACTCTGGGAACAAGCGATTATCTGGATGAGAAGGTGATGCGCCTTGCGGCAATTCTGCCCAAACTCAGGGGCATGAAGGGCCGTCTGCATATGGAAACCTATTCCGATGCGCATAAAAACACAACCTTCGACATTGACTCGAATTAAAACGGATTGACCGAATAGAAAATACTAAGCGGGTCAATCCTTACAAAATGTAGCGTTTTTGCGGCATAAAACTTCAAATTATAGTTGCAAAATGGCATTAAAACATATACAATTATGAAGGAATCATGGTGCCGTTTTTATGTAAAGTGGCCGTTTTTGTGTGATTTTAAGCCCCTTTCGGGACTAAAAAAAGTGTATAAAAAGGGATGTTAGGAGGAAAAAGCCTTGATCGAGATCAGAGCAAATGATGACAGTTCAGCAGCAAGAATTATTGTCGTTGGAGTGGGCGGCGCAGGAAACAATGCCGTAAACCGCATGATTGACGATAACGTAAGCGGCGTGGAGTTTGTCGCCGTCAATTCGGACAGCCAGGCGCTGAGGAATTGTAAAGCACCCAAGCTTATTCAAATCGGAGAGAAACTTACCAAGGGACTCGGAGCAGGGGCAAAACCTGAAGTTGGTCAGGCTTGTGCGGAAGAGAACAAAGAAGAGATCGGCGATGCTCTGCAGGGTGCGGACATGGTATTCGTTACCTGTGGTATGGGCGGCGGAACCGGAACCGGTGCGGCTCCCGTTGTTGCCGAGATTTCCAAGGGAATGGGAATCCTCACCGTCGGTGTTGTTACCAAGCCCTTCAAGTTTGAAGCAAAGACCCGTATGACCAATGCTGAAGGCGGTATTGAGCGTTTAAAAGAGCATGTGGATACTCTGATTGTCATCCCGAACGATAAACTTCTTGAAATCTGCGATAAGAAGACAACCATGCCGGAGGCACTTAAGAAGGCTGACGAAGTTCTGCAGCAGTCCGTTTCCGGTATTACCGATTTAATTAATCTGCCTGCAATCATCAATCTTGACTTTGCAGACGTACAGACCGTTATGAAGGACAAAGGCATCGCTCACATCGGTATCGGTAACGGTAAGGGCGAAGATAAGGCACTCGATGCAGTTCGCATGGCTGTTGAAAGTCCTCTGCTTGAGACCACGATCGACGGAGCAACCGATGTAATCATCAACATCTCCGGCGATATCTCCTTATTCGACACCAATGTGGCATCCAGCTACATCACCGATATCACGGGCGAACAGGTAAATATCATTCTCGGTGCAATGTACTCCGATGCGGAGCCGGATACCTGTAAGGTAACCGTTATTGCTACCGGCCTTTATTCCAAACCTGTTTCAGGTTCCAGATATTCCGTTCCGTCTTATGCACATTCCACTTCTGCAGCAGGCGGATACAGTGCGGCAAGACCGGTAACGGCGGCAGCACCCGTTCAGGCAAGAACCGTTCAGCCTACACCCGTAGTTGCCCCGCAGGTTGTAGCACCCGCTCCGAAGCCGGTTGTAAAGCCTTCCGAACTTCGCAGCAATGTACAGGAGAAGACCATAGCAGTTCCGGACTTCTTAAAGAAGAGAGGATAATTGAGAGGAGCCTACTATGAAATGTCCCTATTGTGGTCATGAGAACACCCGCGTAATCGATTCCAGACCGGCAGAGGAAAACAATTCCATCCGAAGAAGACGTGCCTGTGACGAATGCGGCAAAAGATTTACCACTTATGAGAAGGTGGAGACCATTCCCCTGATTATCATCAAGAAGGACTTAAACCGCGAAGCGTTCGACCGTTCCAAAATCGAAGCCGGCGTACTTCGTGCCTGCCACAAACGTCCCGTATCCGCAGAGCAGATTGCCCGCCTTGTGGACGAAGTGGAAACCGAAATCTACAGCATGGAAGAGAGAGAACTTCCTTCTGCAGTCATCGGAGAGAGCATCATGAATAAGTTAAAGGAACTGGATCCGGTAGCGTATGTAAGATTCGCATCCGTATACCGCGAATTCAAGGATGTTAACACATTCATGGATGAATTAAAGAAGATCTTAAACTAAGGAGATGTTTATCATCACCTGTTTAGGATAGATTGACCGCCTGGTTCGGCGGCAAAAAACAATTTCATATTCTACAATAGAGAAGAAAGGGAGAAAGAGCTATGAAAAAGAAGTTGACCGGGTTGGTCGCTATCCTTTCGGTTCTTTCACTTGCTGTTGCACTGTGCGGATGCACAGGTGACAAGAAAGGGGACTCTTCAGACTCTATCACCATCGGTATCCCGCAGGATATTGAAGAAACTCTTGACCCCCACAATATGGTGGCGGCAGGAACCAAAGAAATATTCTTCAATGTGTTCGAGGGACTGGTTAAACCCGATTCCGATGGTAATATCGTTCCCGCTGTAGCAAGTGAATATACTGTCAGTGATGACGGCCTTACCTACACATTCACAATCCGGGATGGAGTAAAATTCCATGACGGCACTTTGGTTACGGCGGAGGATGTTCAGTATTCCATGAACAAATGCGCCGATATCGAAGGAGGAAATCCGATGATACCGGCGCTTTCTAATATTGCGAGCGTTGATATCGTGGATGATACGCATGTGGCAGTTGTGTTAAAGAGCGCCGACAACGATTTTCTTGCAAATATTGCAACCGTAAGTGCGGCGATTATTCCGATGCACAATACCGATCCGTCAAAGTCCGCAATCGGTACGGGCCCGTACAAGTACATTTCCAGATCACCGCTTGAAAACGTGATTTTTGAAAAGTACGACGAGTACTGGGGCGAAGCCGCATATATTCAGAACGTAACGTTTAAAATCTGTTCGAATTCGGATACCATTCCCATGGAGTTTGAAGGCGGTTCCATCGACATGATGACCCACCTGACCAATTCGATTCGTCAGCAGATCGATACGGACAAATTCGAAGTATCCGCAGGTACCATGAACCTGGTACAGGCACTTTACTTAAATCATAACTTCGAGCCTTTTGCGAATGAGGACGTTCGTAAGGCTATGTGCTACGCCGTTGACCGTGAGGCGATTCTTGATTTTGTATCTGACGGAGAAGGCGTAATCATCGGAAGCAGCATGTATCCGAATTTCCGTAAGTATTACGATGCTTCCCTGGCAGATGCATATCCTCATGATACGGAGAAAGCAAAAGAACTTTTAAAGAAGGCCGGATATGAGAACGGATTCGAGTTTGAAGTTACCGTTCCTTCCAATTACACCCAGCATGTGCAGACGGCTACCGTAATCAAGGAGCAGCTTGCCGAGGTCGGAATTACCGTCAATATCAAGCAGGTTGACTGGGATACCTGGCTTTCAGAAACCTACATCGGACGTAATTACGATGCAACCGTTATCGGCGTGGATGCCGCACAGCTGACCGCTTCAAGTCTGCTTGCAAGATTCGTATCCGACGCGGGCAACAATTTTACAAACTATACGAGCACTGCATACGACAATGCATACAAGAAGGCCTTTGAGGAGAGAGACGAGGCGACGCAGACCGAGTTATTCAAGGATTGCGTAAAGATGTTAAGTGACGATGCAGCAAACGTTTATATTCAGGATTTGCCGGAGTTTGTGGCACTGAGCAAAAAGTATACCGGATATGAATTTTATCCCGTATATGTCATTGATGTAGCGAAGATTCGCCCGGCGAAGTAAATTTGTGCGACGATGCCCGGGTGTGTAAGGCCGGAAGGCGCGACAAGGGTGAGTCGTTCTATAGATGTAATGAATAAGGAGACCGCAATGGGAAAGTACGTAGTGAAGAAAATAGCATCACTTGCACTGACCCTGCTTGCGGTCTCTTTTGTTGTGTTTTTCCTCTTTTCCGTGATTCCGGGAGATCCGGCGACTTCGAAACTCGGTACCAATGCGACTCCCGAGAAAGTCGAGGCGTTAAGAGAGGAACTCGGACTGAACGCACCGTTTATGGTGCGGTATTTTAAATGGCTTGTCGGGGCAATCCGCGGGGATTTCGGAGATTCCTATGCCTACGCGATGCCCGTAAAACAGTTAATCGGCGGAAAACTGGTTATCAACGGAGTTTTGTCTCTGATGGCGATCTTTATCGTGTGTGCGGTTTCCGTGCCGATCGGAGTATATACCGCGAAACACACAGGCGGACTGATTGACCGCGTGATGACGGTAATCAATCAGATTGCAATGGCGTTTCCGCCGTTTTTACTGGGACTTTTACTGACGTTTGTGTTCGGAATGGTGCTTCGGCTTTTCTCGCCGGGGGCGTATGTCGGATATCAGACGAATTTCGGGAAGTTTTTACTGTATATGATTTGTCCGGCGATTGCGCTGGCACTGCCGAAATGCGCGATGTGTATCAAACTTTTGCGGACAAATATCCTCGAGGAAGCGAAGAAAGATTATTCGAAGACCGTGTATTCGAAGGGAAACAATACGACGGGGCTTCTTTACAAATATGTGCTGAAAAATGCAATCATGCCGACGATTACCTTTGTCGGTATGCTGTTTGCGGATATGATTGCATCGGGAATCGTAATTGAGCAGACATTCGGAATTCCGGGACTCGGAAGAAGCCTGCTTTCTGCCATTTCGGTCCGCGATTACCCGGTTGTGATGGCGATTATCATGCTGATTGCATTCGGAATTGTTGTGGTCAGCGCAATCACGGATGTGATTCATGCCATTGTGGATCCGCGAGTGAGAGAAGAGTAGGCGGGAGGCTTCTGCAGAAGGACGGAAGATATTTTCTGACGGAGTATTATGCAGAAGACTACAGATGTAGTTAGATTTAAGGGTAGAATGAAAAAGAAAAGAAACGTCCAACTGTATATCGGGCTTGGAATCCTGGCGGCGCTGGGTCTTTTTCTGTTGCTGGGATTTATCTATCATCCTTACGGAACCACGAAAATGGACTCTGCGATGAAACTGACCGCTCCAAGCCTGCAGCACTGGTTCGGCGCGGATAACTACGGAAGGGATATTTTTGAAAGAGTGCAGGAAGGGCTTCGGACGAGCGTTGTGATTGCACTTTTGTCGACCTTAATCGGAACGGCCGGAGGAACCGTAATCGGCGCACTGACGGGATTTTACGGCGGCCTTCTTGATGACGGAATCATGCGGATTATCGACGTTTTATTTTCGATTCCGAGTATCCTTCTGGCGTTAGTGTTCGTGAGTCTTTCGGATTTCGGAATGACCAATGTGATTCTGGCGCTCGGAATCGCCGTGATACCGAGTTTTGCGAAAATGATTCGGACCGAATTCAAGGAGCAGGCGAAGCTTGAATATGTGCAGGCGGCGAAACTGATGGGCGCGTCGGATTTCCGGATTCTGTTCCGTCACATTCTGCCGAATGTCATGCCGACGCTCATAAACTGCATGTTTATTTCATTCAATAACTGCGTGCTTGCCGAGGCAGGCTTATCGTACTTGGGAATCGGCGTGCAGCCACCGCAGGCGTCCCTGGGCGGCATGATTGCCGAAGGACAGGGCTATTTAAAAATGGCGCCGCATCTGATTATTGCACCCGGCGTGGTGATGGTGCTTCTGCTGCTGGGCCTCGGCCTCATAGCGGACGGAAATGCGAGGACGTTCTTTGTGGCGGTGAAGGGGAAGAAGAAAGAGTAGTGGTGCAGGAGGCTTGGCGGAGGCACCGACAGGTGTTAAAGGCAAGCCGGAAGAGAGTCTTGTAGGTAAGCAGACAGAGAGAAGTTGAGAGAAAAGTTTAGATGCTGGAAGTACGGGATTTGAAAATTGAATTCTACGACCATACAAGGCCGGAAGTAGCGGTGCGGGACGTGGATTTTACCATGAATGAGGGCGAGATTGTCGGCCTTGTGGGAGAATCCGGAAGCGGTAAGAGTCTTACCGCCACTGCAATAGCGGGCCTGATTCGCCGCGGGGATGTGAAGATTTCCGGCGAAGTGATGTGGGAGTTATCCGGGAAAGAGGGCTCTGCAGGGCGTTTTTCGGCGGAAGGCGGAGTTGCGGCGGAAGGCAAAATTGCGGCGGAAGCCGGCAAGGAAGAAAGAATCGACCTTCTCAAGGCATCGCGTAAGCAGATGCGAGCGCTGCAGGGGAAGGAAATCGGTTTTATTTTCCAGGATCCGATGACTGCATTTTCACCCGTTCATAAAATCGGTTACCAGGTGGAAGATGCGCTCAGGGTGCATGGAAAAACTGCGGAGGAAACAGGTTCCGGAAATGAGAATAAAGAGGGGAAGAGTGCAGACTATTCGAAAGAAGAACTCCGCAGGTGTGCCATTGAGGCGCTGGCGGCTGCGGATCTGCCGGATCCCGAAAGAGTCTACAATTCTTATCCGTTTGAGTTATCCGGCGGTATGCGACAGCGCGCGATGATTGCGTCGGCAATGATTTCCTCACCCAGACTTTTAATCGCGGACGAACCGACGACGGCGCTTGACGTGACCGTGCAGGCCGAGATTATCAAACTTTTGAAGCGAATCAACGAAGAGAAACATACGGCGATTCTCTTTATTTCACATGACCTGGGACTGGTTCGAAAACTCTGCTCGAAGGTTCTTGTTTTAAAGAACGGAGACGTGGTGGAGCAGGGTGCTGCCGGGGAGATTTTTAATGCACCGAAGGCGGATTATACGAAGAAGCTGATTGCGGCGGAAGTGAATTTTGAGGAGCTTGAGGCTGAGGAAGAGGCTGCGGAGGGCGCAGCAGAAAAAGGTGTAGCAAAAGCCGGGACACAGGGATTTGTGTCTGATGACGGGAAAGCTGCTGTTGAGGGCGCAACGGAGAGTTCTGCAGGGGCTGCTCGTGAGACTCCACAGGTTGAGTGTGAGGTGAGGAATCTCACATTTCTGTATCCGAAGAGGAGGAATATCGGCGATACGGTCATTTTTGCAAAGAAGACAAAAAAAGAGAGCCTTCCGGAAAAAACAGAAAGAACTGCGGATGCTGATCAGGCGAATGCCGGTATCGGCATCCATGACATAAACCTTACCATTCACAAAGGAGAAATCGTCGGACTCGTCGGAGAATCCGGATCCGGCAAATCCACGCTTGCAAAGTGCATTGCGGGCTTAAATGCGGTGAAGAAGGATGCGTCCGGGGAAGATCAAAATGTGATCCGTAAAAACCGCGTGGGCATGATTTTTCAGGATTCGTACAGTGCACTGAATCCGAAAAGAAGGGTCGGATGGCTGCTTCGCGAAGTTTTAAAACTGCAGGGTGTAAAAGACCGTGCGGAGCAGGATGATGCAATCGGGGGAATTTTAAAAGAAGTGGAACTTTCCGATGAACTGATGACACGTTTTCCGGCCGAACTTTCGGGCGGGCAGAGGCAACGCATCATGATAGCGATGGCGCTCTTGCAAAAGCCGACGCTTCTAATTGCCGATGAGCCGGTTTCGGCGCTTGATGTGGCGATTCAGGAGTCCATTACAAAGCTTTTAAAGAGATTAAGCAGGGAGCGGAATGTGGCGATTTTATTCATTTCGCACGATTTGCGGACCGTATATATGCTTTGCGATAAGGTCTGCGTCATGAAAGAAGGGCGGATTATCGAGGAGGCAAGGAGGAAGGAGCTTTACTCGAATCCGAGAGAGGAATACACGAAGTTACTGCTTAGAAGTGCACTAGAGTAGAATCGTTAAAAAGCGCATTGAAGCAGAAATGCAAAAACAGCACCGTGGTGCTGTTTTTTTATGGGAAAATGGTGCGAAAAGAACGGTTTTATGGTATAATTATTCGGTTATTGTGGGTAAGAATGCGTTTTGCTGAAATTAGGAATCGCGCACATGGGCCTGTTTAGCTGGATGTATCCGGACGAATATCTGGATTCCACGTATGAAATCGATTTTAAACAACTATATGAGGACGGCTTTCGGGGCGTCATTTTTGACATTGACAATACGCTCGTGGAGCAGGGGGCGCCTTCGGATGAGCGAAGCCGCGCGCTGCTTGCGTCTTTAAAGGACATGGGCTACAAGGTCATGCTCCTTTCGAACAACCGCAAGACGCGTGTCGATCTGTTCAACGAAGATGTCGGCTGTGACTGCATCCCGATGGCGAAAAAGCCGCTTACGAAAAGCTATAAAATCGCGATGGAGAGAATGGGTACCAATCAGGAGAATACCTTTTTTGTCGGCGATCAGCTTTTTACCGACGTCTGGGGCGCGAAACGCAGCGGAATCCGCTCGATTCTCGTCCGTCCGATTTCCGCGAAGGAAGAGATCCAGATTGTGATGAAGCGAAAACTGGAGAAACTGTTTTTGGCGAGGTATGGGAAGTAATACCGGGGTGGTAAATGGAAGCGAAGAGAAAAAACGGTCTTGATATACTTCGTATCATTGCCACGGTTTTAATTATATTTCACCATTATCAGCAGGCAGTGGGAGATTTTCAGGGAAGCAGGATTTCGTTCTATTCCGGCAGATTTTATTTCGGCTATATTGTGGAATTATTCTTTGTAATGTCCGGCTTTCTGGCGTTTCATTATGCGGAGAAAATCCAAAAAGGACTGAACTTTGGTGTATTTTTCGGAAAAAGAGCATTACGTCTCCTTCCCGGTGTATGTGTAGGAAGCGTTTTATTTTATGTTTTCAGCATTTTATATCTGCATCTGACGGAGGAACCGTGGCTCGGATCATATCCTCATTTCCGGGAAATCATAGTCAATGCAGCCGGAATGCAGGCAGGATGGTTCTTTGATGCGAACAGGCTGAACTTTCCGCTTTGGTATATCAGTGTATTGCTGATTTGTTACATTTGGTTTTATCTCTTTACATGGATCAGTTCAAAAATCAGGGTGCCGAAGGAAGTCTGGTACCTTATCATGGCGGTTGCCGGACTCGGAATCAGACTGTGTCTGGCAAGGGGTATCATCATTCATAGTCCGTTTTTTAACGGGTATACGGCCAGAGGGTATTTTGCGTTCTTCTTCGGACTGTTAATCGCCTGTTTTTGGAGAAAGTGGAAGAGAACGGATTATTATCTTGTGTTCGGAATGCTTCTGTTGACGGTCCTGCCGTTATTCTTTGTAAACATTCTGATTATGGAATATGTTCTCATGGTTTATGCATTCGGCGCGCTGACAGCCCTGTTTTCGATTCCTGTTTTGTCTGAACGGATCAAATGGCCGGGATTCGAAATCATCGGAAAAGCTACATACTGGGCGTATGTACTGCACATGCCGTGTCTGATTGTATTTGTATTGCTCGGTGAGAAACTGTTTCGGCAGACAGGTCTTGCGAACTATCCGGCAATGATCGGATTTACAATGATTATGTTTATTCCGGCAACCGTCATGGAGGCGGCGTGGGGGAAGCGGAGAAAAAAATGAAAATCGACGGTTTGAAGGAATACAAGGGAAAAATAGTTTTTCATTTTGTTCTAATGCTTTCTTTAGCGGCGATTGCCGTCATGGGGATTTTTGTTCTGACCCATTTCTATACTGTTGAAATCCCCTATAACTTTGTTCGTACAACAGTGGCGTTTGCGGGATTTTTGTTCATTCTTCTGAATGCATCCTTTTTGTATTTCTGTTTCGGCGAAAAAAAGGAAGATACAGGCTCTGCGGCATTTGCAAAAATCTGGTGCTTTTACGGAGAAAATAAAGAGAAAAAGAAGCAGGAGGACAAAATTCCCCGCACAAAGAAAGCTTTACTGGCTCTTCCGGGTGTATTCGGAATCGGCTATATGCTGTTTTTTTTCGGTATCAGCGAGACGTTCTTTGCAAATGTCCAGGAATGGCTGTTTTCATACCGTGATATCGTAATTCCGGCGACCTTTTTTACAGTTGCTTTTACGCTTGTATTTCTCGGAATTTACATCTTTCTCTTAAAAGGGAAGTACTACAACCGTGGGATAATTGTTCTCGCATCCGTATTTGCGGGCCTTTATCTTCAAAATGCTTTTTTAAACACCGATAAATTTATAAATGGCGCAAAGGATGAAGTGTCTCATTTTGCTCTTGCGCTTAATCTGATTGTCTGGATTCTTTTGATTGTTCTTCCGCAGGTATTCTACGGGAAAATGGAAAAATCCAGAAAGTACATCCGAAACGGGGCTGTTATTGTATCTGCGATTCTTTTCCTGATTCAGCTGATTCCGCTTCCGTATCTTTTTGTTTCGTTTGAGAAGAAAAAGCCGGAAGGATACGGAGAGAAGATAAAAACCGAGTATCGTCTGGCGGGAGATGAGCAGTTTACGGTATCAGCCGAAGGCAATATTATTGTTTTTATCATGGACGGGTATCAGGATACCAATTTTGAGTATCATTTAAAGAATTATCCGGAAAAAGCGGAGATTTTTAAGGATTTTATTCATTTTGACAATGTTGCAACAGAGGAAATGAATACCGTAACCTCCATGCCGAGTCTTCTTACGGCATCCCGCGTGGATTATACGATTGATTTGGTGGAATCCAATAAAAAAGCATGGAACGGTGATAATGCCAATGCATTTTATTCGGAGATCCAAAAAGCCGGTTATTCGGCTTTCCTGTATTCGGATTCCGATGATTACTGCGGGGATGCCGACAATATGGTCGGTAAAATCAAAAACGCAATCGAAACAAAATATGAAATAAAGACAGATCCCGTCAGGACCTTCTTTGCAATGACAAGACTGTCATTGTATAAATATCTTCCGTTTACCTTTAAGGATTTTGTAAACGTCAGCGGTTCCGAAGAAATAAACCGGTATACAAGCCTTCTTTTCGAAGGTGACGAGAAAGTGGATGCCGGCGAACTGTCGGATACCTTATATACGGCCATGGACCGGGGAATCTGCATGTTTAATTTCGATTACTATGCGGCATTGAAAAAGGGCCTTAAGGTGGAACAGGACGGGAAACGTATTGTTTTTGAGCATATGTTCGGTATGCATCAGCCGTATTACAGCATTCAGGGCAAGGAAGAAGTATCCAATGCAGAAGAGCAGGATGTCTGTTTTACGATTCTTGAAGAGTATATGAGCCAGTTAAAGGAACTTGGCTTATACGATAAGACCTGCATTATCGTGACCGCCGATCACGGTTTTCCGAAAATCGGAGAAAGCGATCCGGTAATGCTGATTAAACTTCCGGATTATCACGGGGAAGAAATGAAAACAAACACCGCACCCGGCTGTCTTCAGTCGGATCTGCTTCCGACGGTCCTTGAAATAGCAGGATGCAATGATAAGCGGATTAACGGAGGTTCTTCCCTGCTTCAGCTTCAGGAGAACAGTGTAAGGGAAAGAACGTTGAATTATATTACAACCAAGTCTTCCTTCCCGCCTGCAAAGAAGTGCAACGGTGTCGGATTCGCAAATTCCAACTGCTATGAAGAGTACCGTTTTACCGGCAGAAGCGAAGAAATTGATAAAGAAAAAGACCTCGTTGCAGAGAAACCGATTACCAGCTACTGGTGGTAATTACAGGAGGATAAAATGCAGACAATCATTAAACCTTTAATCTGGTTAATGGAATTATGTTACAACATATGCAAAAACTACGGCTGGGCGATTATTCTGTTCACGCTTTTCAGCAAAATCATCCTGCTTCCGGTATCAGTCTGGGTGCAGAAGAATTCAATTAAAATGGTGCAGATGACACCGGACTTGAATTTTGCAAAGGCGAAATTCTACGGGGACAAGGAACAGATTGCGGAAGAGCATTCCAAGATTTACAAAAAGTATAAGTACAGCCCGTTTGTAACACTGATTCCCACGCTGATTCAGTTGCTTCTTTTAATGGGCGTAATTGAGGTCATCAAGTACGGCATTAACAGCGGCATGTATGACATGAACTTCCTTGGATTCTCCTTAGAGGTGATTCCGACAAAGGTTTGGGGATTATATATTTTATCTCCGATTCTGGCTGCCTTATCGGCGCTTGTAATGTGCATCTGTCAGAATAAGAGCAATGTCATTCAGGCGGAGCAGAATTTCTGGAGTCAGGCAATTACCCTCGGGATTTCAGTAGGACTTTCCCTGTATCTTGGTTTCTTCGTATCCGTAGGTGTCGCGATTTACTGGATTGCAAGCAACCTTCTATCCACGGCACAGCTTTACATCCTGAATTTCTTCATCAATCCGAAGAAGTATGTGGACTATGAAAAACTCGAGGAAAGCAAGGCCGCGCTGAAGGAACTGGACAGCCTCGGAGGAGACAAAAAAAAGAAAGACCCGAAGGCAAAAGAATATGCCAGGAGAGAGAAGCAGGATTACAAGCGTTTCTTCTCCGTGGTAAACAAGCATCTTGTATTTTATTCCGAGAGCAACGGATTCTATAAGTATTATGCCGGCCTGATCGATTACCTGATGGAGAAGACCAACATCACGATTCATTATATTACGAACGATCCCGAGGATAACATCTTTAAAATGGCAGAGGAAAATCCCAGAATCCGTGCGTATTATATCGGCGAGAAGCGACTGATTACGCTGATGATGAAAATGGATGCGGACATTGTTGTCATGACGGTGCCGGATCTGGAAAATTTCCACATCAAGAGAAGTTATGTGCGCAAGGATATCGAGTACCTTTATGTCCAGCATGGTATGGGAAGCGTGAATCTGACTTACCGAAAGGGTGCACTGGATCATTATGATTCCATTCTCTGTCCGAACCGTGCGCAGAAAGAAGAAATTCTGGCGCAGGAGAAACTTTATAACTTAAAGCCGAAGAAGATCATCGAATGCGGATATTTTATTCTCGATGATATGATTGCGGCTTATGAGAAAATGGACAAAACCCCGAATCCGGACGGAAAGAAGAACATCTTAATCGCACCGTCCTGGCAGGAGGGAAATATTGTGGACAGCTGTCTGGAAGAACTTCTTTCCAAACTCGAAAATACGGGAAATCACATCATCGTAAGACCTCATCCCCAGCATGTCCGTCATAAGAGAGAGAAGCTGGAGAAATTAAAAGAGAAGTTTGCCGGAAACAGGAATGTGGAAGTGCAGCTTGATTTTTCCGCGACGGATACGGTATGGAAGGCCGATGTTTTAATTACCGACTGGTCGGATATCTCCATGGAGTATTCCTTCTGTACGCATAAACCGGTGCTTTTCATCAATACACCGATGAAGATTATGAACCCGGAATATGAGAAGATCGACGTGGTACCGATTAACGTGGAAATCCGCAGTATTGTAGGCGAAAACGTGGATGTGGACCAACTTGACAAAGTGCCCGAAATCATCAATAATTTACTGGGTAATCGGGAATTTTACGAGAAAAAAATTGCCGAATATGCCGAAAGCCAGGTTTACAACATCGGAAACTCCGCTGCGGTCGGCGGAAAGTATGTTGTAGAGCGCCTTATGGAGATCAAAAAAGAAAAAGCACAGGCTGAACAGAAATAAAGCCCGGAAAGGAAGATTTATCATGCAAGCGAATTTACTGTACATTGATCCGTCCGTAACCACATATTTGATTCAGGCAATCGCCGGCGTAGCCATCGCTGTCGGTGCCGGTCTTGCGATTTATTTCCGCAAGGCAAAGAAGAAGATGAACGAGAAACTCGGAATCGACGAGAACAAAAATAAAGAGGTTGAGTCCGACGATATTGAATTCAAAGAATAAGGTTTCATTCCGGGAAAATGGTGATATTAGGCTTGGCATGGCTGCCACTGATAATAAATACTGTTTTTTTTCTGTTTTTTCGAAAAAGATTTGTCTCCGATTCGAAAAAAAATGTCTTTACGCATTTTTTGCTGATTATAAGTGCCGATATTCTGTTATCGGTGATTATCGTTTTATTTCAAAAACTTTATCCGATTGAGATTAAATACAATCTTTATGTTTCCGTGGCAGGATTGTCAATTGTTTTCCTGCTTGCGGAAACGGTTTCTTTCATCCTGTACTGCTTACAGGCATCCGATGATTCCTCTGAAAAATCAAAGTTTGCCAATATATGGCTTGCTGTCTCGAAGGGCTATGTTTTTCCGAAAACAAAACCGGACCTGAAAAAGGGCCGCTTTTTGTTATTGCCGGTTGGCGGTTTTTTCTACATGATCCTTTTATTCGGAATTACGGAGACATTCTACGCAAACATTGACGAGTGGGTGTTTTCCCTGAAAAATATACTATTTCCGGGACTTGTTGCATTTTTGCTTCTGACCGGCCTGGTCTGGTTATCGGTAATTCTGTTTTTTCGCAATCAGACCATCGACAGAGTTTTAATCGGAGCAACGTCGGTATTTGCCATGGCTTATATTCAGAATGCGTTTCTGAATACGGATAAGCTCATTGACGGCGGGCTGGAACGAACGCCGGTATGGTTGCTTTTTCTTAATATCTTATTATGGATTGCGGTTATTACGATACCGCAGATTCTTTATTCCGTTTACGGTAAAAAGAGAAAACTGATTACCAACATCGCACTCGGATTGTCCGGCCTGTTGTTTTTCATTCAGCTTGCGCCGCTTCCGTATCTTCTTTTAACCTGTCTGCAGCATGAGACCAATAAGGCAAATATGACGGATTATCGTTTTTCGGGAGAAGAGCAGTATACGGTTTCCTCCGAACAGAATACGATTATTTTTGTAATGGACGCTTTCTGGGCAAGATATCTCGACGGTTATTTCGAAGATTATCCCCGGTTCAAAGAAACGTTCAAAGACTTTGTCGTATACGATAATGTCAGTACAAAATCTTTCTCCACACCGATATCCATGCCTTATTTTCTGACAGCTTCGGAAGTGGATTTCTCCATAGACTACAGGGAATCCAATAAAAGAGCGTGGAATAGTGAAAACGCGGTATATTTCTACCGTACGGTTCAGGAAAACGGATATAACGTATACCTGTATTCAGACTCCGAAGACTACTGCGGTGGAGCCGAAAATATGCTCGGTAAAATTCAGAATGTGGTCAATATCGAATATGACATCGAAACCAACAGCCTGAAGACCTATCTGTACATGGTGAAATTATCTATGTATAAGTACAGTCCTTTTTCCCTAAAAGAAGTTTTCTATGTGCCCGGGGCGGATGTAATTAACAATTGTTCCACATTCCGGTACGGCGGAATGGAGAAGTCTGATTCGGAGTTTGCCGAAACCAATGCGGATGCCGCAAAAGGCCTCGGAATCGATTATTTTAATTTTGACTATTATTTCAGCCTTAAAAAAGGATTGCAGGTTCGGGACGGTTCCAAGCGGATTATTTTCCAGCATCTTCACGGAATGCATGCACCTCTTTACGGGTATTCCAAAGAGGAGAGTGTGGATCCGAATGACGAGGTGGAAATCTGCTTTGAAATTCTGTCCGAGTATATTCGCCAGTTAAAAGAACTTGGACTGTATGACAGCTCCTGTATTATTTTTACGGCAGACCACGGCTTAAACAGTATCGAACATTCCGAACCGGTTATGCTGATTAAGGAACCGTATGCGGAAACGGAAGAGATGCGGTTTAATTCTGCTCCCGGTGAACTGCAGTCGGATCTTCTTCCGACCATTCTGTATGAGAATAACCTGAAATATGATGTCGTAAAAAACGGATATCCCCTTCCGTTACTGCAGGAAGACATGGTCAGAATCAGGACCGTTCAGAAAATCGAATACAGGAATTATTATTCACCGGTTCCGAAGTGCAACGGACTCGGAATGTCCGGATTTAACTGTTATTTCACGTACCGGTTTAACGGACGCAACAGCGAAATAGATGCCGAAAAGGATTTAGTGGAAGAAGGCCCGATTACTTCGTTCTGGTGGTAAGAAAACATGCTTGAGAAACTGGTAAAAAGAATAAAACCGAAGCATTATCCTTTTGTTGCGTTTGCACTCGGCTGCATCGCAATGTTTGTCATGCTCTCATACGCCGAATTACTGTCTTCCGGCCGGTTTACCGTTTTTAACGGAGACGAGTTCAAACTGTATTCCTATATTCGGATGATACTTACGAATCTTTTAAACGGGGAGAGTATCCGTTATTCCTTTACGACTTCCCTCGGAATGGACACATCGCTGATACTTGCCTATGATTTTTTCAGCCCGTTTAATATTGTTTATCTGCTGCTTTATCAGGCGGACCCCAGGGTAGCAATTGCTCTTGTTTTCATTTTAAAAACCGGGACGGCGGCAATGGCATTTCAGTTATTCGCTGCCCGGGGAATGAAGAGTAAAGGCATCGGATCCGTTATCTGGGCAGTGTTTTATTCCATGTGCGCATTCGGAGTGTTCTTCGGACTTTGCAACAATATGTGGGCAGATGCTCTGTATCTTCTGCCTTTGGTGTGTCTGTGTCTGACAAAAGGGATTCACGAAAAGAAGTATTATCTTCTGGCGGCAGTTTATGCCGTGACATTTATCATCCAGTTTTATATGGGTTATATGATCGGCATTTTTACTTTCCTTTTGTTTGTTTTACTGATGGTCACAGAGAAAAAACTTTCCGGAAAAGAGAAGGGAATTCATTTTGCTCTCTATTTCGCAAGTGTTCTTACCGCAATCTGTATTTCGGCGATTGTCTGGGTTCCGGCACTTTTCTGGATTCTTAAAAATACCGCATCGGATACGGGCAGTTTTGCATCCGCTTCCGTTAATCTGTTTGATTTGGGGAAAAGGCTTTTCTTCGGGGAAGCATCTTCAACCTACAACAATCTGCCGAATCTTTACTGTGGCATTCCCTGTCTGATTCTGCTGCCGGGATTTTTCTTTAAAAAAGAGATTTCCCTGCGGGAGAAACTGACAGCCGGATTGCTTTTGCTTTTCTATATTCTTTGCATTTTTATTGTTCCCCTGAATGCGCTTATGCATGCACTGGATATTCCGGACGGTTTTGCTTACCGGTATTCTTTTGTAATCAGTTTTCTGCTTTGTTTGATCGCTGTAAGGACTTTTGAACTTTCAGACAGTCTTCCGAAATTGCAAACCATTATTGTTCTTTGCGTGCTGGGGCTTTGCTATCTTGTCGGCATGACAGAAACTCTTTATAACGGTGAGGCGGGGCTTGTATCTTCAGCGGTTTTATGTTTGTTGAATATCGTTCTGACTGCCTGCTGGATTGGATTATTTCATCTCAAGAAGACAAAGAAAACCCTGGCCGCGGTCATGCTGGTTTTACTCGCCGTAGCGGAGAGCGCCGGAAACGGAGTCGTATTGTGGAAGGGACTGGATAAGCTTCCGGAGACGGCATATGAGAACTGGAGCGGTAGCATGAAGGAAATACTGGCAGATCCCGATATGCAAAAGAATGATTTTCGGATCGCGGTTCAGAACGATCTTTGCGATGATTCCGATTCCTTCTTCGGATATAACGGAATCGTGGATTTTGGAACGGCAGAGATTCCCTCGCAGAGAGATTTTATGCGTAAAATGGGATTTTTTACTTCCGCAAAACTGATTCACGCTACGGGCATTACACCGGTTACGGAAATGATTTTGGGCGTGAAATATCGCTATACGGCAGATAATCCTTATCGAATCATCGGAGAGAGAGAACCGGTAAAGAAGTCGGAGAATCCATATTGTCTGCCGTTAGGATATGCCGTGAATCCGGAGATTGCGAAACTCACGCTCCCGGAAGGGAATGCGTTTGAAAATCAGAACGCACTGATTCAGGCAATGACGGGTATTGAAAATGTTTACGAAAGAATTCCCATGAAAGATGCGATAATCGAAGAAGAAGGATTGCATCTCGAAAATACGCTGGACGGAATGCGGTTGATCAGAGAAGACGTGGAAGAGGCCGCGATTCGTTTTACAATTCCTTTCGATGATTCCGAAAGGGTATTTCTTCAGTTCGGCTATGAGCATCCCGGATTATATTTTGCGAGTCCCGTTGCGGAGGCAGCCGGAAACATCATGAATCTTGATATGGGGGCACAGGACGGTCAGATCCGCGGAGCAGCCGTATATGAATTGAAAGATACCGATAACGGGAAATTCCTCTTGGTAAAATCCTATGTTCCGGAGGACTGCCCGGTTTCCTTAAAAGATATCTATCTGTATCGTCTGAATCGGGAAAAACTCCGGGAAGGATTTGAAATACTGAATGAAAACGGTTTGCAAATATCTGAGAGGAAGGCCGGAATAATAAAGGGTTCGGTTAAAGTAACAAAAGAGAACCGGGTCTTAATGCTTTCCGTACCTTATCTTGAGGGATGGACAGCTACACTGAACGGGAAAAGTGCTGAAGTTATTCCTGTTGCGGACGGCACGTTTATCGGAATCCGACTACCGGAATCCGGGACATACGACGCAGAGTTTCGCTACCGGAATCCGTATCTGAAATACGGGTGTATCATGTCCCTTCTCGGGGCCGTTATGCTGGCTTCGCTGTGGGTGTCGTTATCCTTGACAAGACATCGGGAATCATAAATAATGATTTGGTATCCGGAAAACAGTACAGGACAGTAACCGCATGGATTCAAAGAAACAACGGATAAAGAAAGAAACGCTTATCAAAGTGGGAATAGCTTTTATATTCCCGTTTGTTCTTTGTTTTGTATACTGCCTGGTCCACAGGGAGTCACTGTTTCATTTATATGTCCCGTCTTCATACAACAATGACAGCCTGTACTATTTTAAAACCGTTGAGGCCATTCTCTCGCATGGTTATCCGAGGGGATATTTCGGATATAACGAGGGACATGCAATCCTTGGTTCGCTTGGATTCTGGCCGCCGGTTAACTATCTTCCCTGGGTAATCTGGGGCAGGATTTTCGGGATAAACAACGGATCCCTTATTTTTTGCAATCTGTTTTTCTTTTCTTTCGCTTTTTCCGGTTTTGTAATGCTTTCAAAACCGAAGTGGGAGCAGTTTTTTTTCAGCCTTTTGTTTTTATCGTTATTTCCGTCTGTTCCGGTTCATCTGCTCAGCGTCTTGCCGGAAACCTTTATCCTTTCCCTGACGTTGGTTCTGTTCGGACTGATGATGGGAGAGAACGGATTTGTTGAAAAGAAGGATGTCAGAAACTGTCTGATTGCCATGTTTGCATGCGTGTTTCTGCTTACCCAGGCCAGACCGTATTACGGACTGTTTACGGTAATCCCGTATCTTTTCATGAAGAAAAGGAAAATCAAAAGAGCCGAGATTACGGTGATTGCCTTTGGCATTGCTGCTTTGGGTATTTATTTAATCATCGGAAAACTGTTTACGGCTCCGTATTTTTCCTCAATGCCGTTTATCTCCATGCTGAAAGATCTGTTTAGCGGCAATGCTTCCGCATTCATCCGCCGGTTTACCAGGGCGATGAACGCTTACGGAGTCTGGTTTAAATCCCTTACGGCAGATACGTTTTTAAGAGGCTATCTCCCCGGAGTTCAGTTCCTATCGGCACTGATTTGCTTTGTACTGGTTACGGTACAGGGATTTTTTGAAGAAAAAGAAAACAAAAAACCGTTTTTTGTTTATACGGCCGCCATGGTAATTGTTCTTTTCCTGCTTGTTATAATCATGCAGAAGGTATATGAAGGAGGGCGGCATCTGTTTGTTTTTTCCGTAATCGGAAGCCTCCTGCTTTCATACGGAAAGCTTGGACCGAAGAGTACGGTACTGAAAACCCTGTTAATCAGCTTCCTTTTTGTCTGCGTTCTTCGCGGATCCTTTTTCGGCGCCGATTATGAGGCCCCTTTTGCGGATGCCGGAATCATCGAAGGCAACGAATACTGGGCGGAACGGTTTGAGAGTGTTTCGGTTGACCGGAAGGCAAAAACGGGATATGAGAATACTGTGGACTGGATTATTGGTGATTCGTTCATATTATCGTATAATGAATTGTATGCACTTCCGAAAGGCATGGGCCTGAACTGCTGTGAAATGACTTATGCAAAAGAACACTTAGACGATTTATCCGCAAAATATATTGCAGTATGTCCGGGCGGAACCATAGAGAGCCTTTGTAAGGACAGAGGATATGAGGAACTGGGAAGAACGACCGGGACGGTCATTTACAAAAGATACTAAAAAGGGATAGACTAGAATGCTTCAGAAACTGTTTCCGAAAAAGAGAATCCTTCCGATTGCGGTTTTATCCGCTGTTTTGACTTTACTGATTGTAACCGGATATGAAATCGATCATTTTGACAGTCTTTCATTTCGGCCGATTACTGCGGTTGCGACGGCCGGGACCTTTGTAATCTGCTCATTTGTGCTTGCAGCACTTTATTGTCTGATGGACAGAATACATTTTTCGGGCAACTGCACGATATCAAGAAAGAAGGCATTTCTGATTTCCTTCCTGATTTTGATTGTTCTGTATATCATTTTTCTGCTGGGCGTATTTCCGGGACTATTCAATTTCGATGCACAGGCGCAGTATAACAGATATCGTCTGAATCTGATTTCGGAACATCATCCGGTGTTACATACCGTAATTCTCGGATTCCTCGTCACCAGATTCTCGGAATCCGTCATGGACATTCAGAAGGGTGTGTTTGTATACAGTATCGTGCAGGTATTTTTGTCTGCCATGGCGTTTTCCTATGCCGTTTCCTATGTGTATTCCAAATTAAAGAATAAAATCGCGCTTTACGGAATGATTCTGTTTTTCGGAATTTATCCGCCGATTGTTTTACAGGTTTTATCCGCGACCAAGGATTCGTATTTCCTGATCTTTTTTATGATTTCGGTCACTATGGTATTGGAGTTTTTTGACGACGAAAAAACCTTTGTTTCCCGAATCTGGAAGCCGGTTATTCTGACACTTTCCGTGGTTTTGATGACGATTTTCAGAAACAACTGTATGTATGCAATTCCTGTATTATGGATTCTCATGCTTGTAAAATCGAAGAAGGAAACAAAGAAATACGCAGCCGTAATGACCGGCGCATTCCTGGGACTGTTTGTTCTGTATAAAGTTCTGTTTGTTCCCGCTTTTGTCACGGAGAAGGTGAACGGAAGAGAGTTTTATTCCGTTCCGATCCAGCAGATTATGCGTGTTTATACCTCGGATGATTCCGTTATTTCCGACAGTCAGAGAGAAATTGTCGAAAAGCTTTTTGCCGAGGAGGGAAGGGAGTATTATCCGGCCATTGCCGATGTGCCGAAAGCATACATTGATATGGATTATTACAAAGGCCATAAAAAAGAAGTGCAGCAGATGTATCTGGATGTAATCCGGCAGAACCCGAAGGATGCGATTGAGGCATTTCTTGCCGTGAACTGCGGAATGTGGTATCCGGGATGTGATCTGACTCTGTATCCCGAAGGAATTAAGGGATACTGGCCGATTGAATGCCTTGAACCCGCAAGACTGGAACCGGTTATTCCGATGATTTCGGATTTCTTTACCGGATTTGAAGAAAAGGTTTTCTCGTCGCAAAAGGTGATTTTCCCTTATCTGTTTGCACCCGGAAGCTTCTTCGTTCTGTTCCTGGCGATGCTTCTTTACGCAACTGAGAAGAAGAAAAAAGGCTTTGTCGTGGCAGGAATCTTTGTTTTTGTATATTGGCTGACCTTCCTGCTCGGACCGGTAGCGCTTGTAAGATATGCCATGTTTTTGTATGTCATGCTTCCGTTTTATCTGCTTTTGCCGGCCGGAAATAAAGAGAATGAATAAAAACCTCCGATTAAGTTAAGGAGATATGTGATGATAGAAAAATGGATTAAAAAAATCTCTCCGCGTTTTTACTGGATGATATCTTTTGTGCTCGGTGCGACGGCAATGTACGTGATGCTGTCTTATGCTCAGATGCTGACGACCGGAAAATATATTATTCTTGCCGGAGATTCGCTTCAGATTTATGCGGCGAACATGAGGATGTTAATCGATAACATTATTAACGGGGAGAATCCGTGGTTTTCTTTTTCCATGTCCATGGGGTTAAATACGGCATTGTCGCTCGCCTTTCAGATGATGAGTCCGTTTAACATTCTGTATCTGATTTTTTATGACAAAGATTTTAATGTAATTACGGCTGCGGTTATCGTATTAAAAACCGGTCTGGCAGCTGCCATGTTTCAGATTTTTGCATCAAAAGTCCTCAAAGCAAAAGGCATTCACTCCATTCTGTTTTCCGTATTCTACGGGATGTGTGCTTTCTCCGTAATCTACGGGGTATTTAATTTTATGTGGCTGGACGGAGTATATGCTTTGCCCGTTGTGGCACTTGCCGTGTATAAGGCTGTCAAAGAGGGTAAGTTTTCCCTTCTTACTTTCTCCTATGCCTATATTTTCATTGTACAGTTCTATCAGGGATACATGATCGGTATCTTCAGCCTTATGTACTTTGTTTTACTGCTGGTTCTGTTTAAGAAGGAAGAGCGGGTAATGAAACCGGTAAAATATGTATTGCATTACCTTCTTTCTCTGGTAAGCGCTGTTTTGATTTCGGCTGTTATCTGGGTCCCTCTGGCATTGTTTTTACTTCATTATCATCCCACCGACAGTACGGTATTCGAAGTAATGAATACGGATCTGCTGGGGGTAGGCAATCACCTGTTCTGGGGAGCTTTTCAGAATCTGTATGACAGTCCGTTTATTTATTGCGGAATTCCGGCTCTTTTGTTATTCCCGTTTTTCTTCCTGAATAAGGAAATCGATAAAAGGGAGAGAATTATTGCCGGAGTTTTGGTTGCGTTCTTTTTTGCCGCGTGTATTTTCCTGCCTCTGTATAAGCTGATGCACGCTTTTGATGCACCTGATATGTGGGGATTCCGTTTTTCGTTTATTCTTTCCTTCCTGATTTGTGCCGTATCGTGTAGAGAATCACAGTACATCCCGACAATCGGTTTCAAACGTCTCGGAGCTTATGTCCTGTTTCTGTTCGGGCTGTTCTTCCTCGAACAGCAGCTGGAAAAAGCAACATACGGAACGTTTGTATACAACACCGGCAGAAACCTTGCCGTAAATCTCGGACTGACGGCACTCTGGATTTTACTTGTATTTTTGTATGAGAAAAAAGAACAGTGGAGAACGACACTTGTTGCGTTGATGATTTTCGCGGGAATGGCCGAATGCATCACGAACGGTTCCGTAAGACTGAGTGATTCCTTCTTCCGTGAATCGTTTATGAAAGAAGATTATTATTACGCCTGGTATGAAGATATGGAACTGTCCACCGGGGCTATCGATTCGGTGGGGGATTCCGATTTCTACCGTACGATTATCCTTTCGGACATGGGCAAAAACAGCGATTCTTTCTGGGGATACAACGGCGTTTCCGATTTCGGAACGGCAGAGAATCAGAATCTCAGAGAGTTTTTGGACAGCATGGGTGTTTATACAACCATCCGCAGAACGTTTGCCACCGGTTATACACCCTCTCTGGAGATGCTTCTGTCCGTCAAAATCAGGGGTAAAATCTATACGGGAATGAAGATGGCCGGATATGATGCCCAGCCGGTTATTTCCGAGAACAAATACAGACTCCCGGTCGGCTTCATGGTGGATGAGAAAGCGTTATCGGAAGTTGAGATGACAAACAATGCCTTTGTGAATCAGAACAGGGTATTTGCGGCACTCACGGGAGAGGAAAGTGTTGATTTATATAAGCCCGTGGAAGAGGATAAGATTACCTATGAAGAGAACGGGCTGATCCTTACGGGAGAAAACAAAAATCTTTTCCTTCGATCCGGTGTGGAAGACGGAAATATGGTAATTCGCGTAAAAGACGTGGATGACAGTGTCTATATGCAGATTGTATCAAATGAACCGAAGGATCTTATTCAGGGTGTTTATGTTTCCCTGGTTGAAAACATGAACGAGGAAGAAGACAACTCCGCCTGGATTCCGGCGGCTTACAAGCTCTGGAGAACGAACAACGATCATTATATTCAGTTATATACTTCCGGTAATTTTGACATTATGTTTGAGACAGCCGGAATTCACATTTACCGGTCCGATGAAAAGGTTCTCGGTGAAATCTTTGAGGATTTAAACCGTGAGAGTCTGCAGGTGGAAGAATGGGAGGACGGATATGTAAAGGGCACGATTCAGACGAGCGGGGAGAGAAAGGTTCTGTTTACTTCCATTCCCTATGTCGAAGGATGGGATGTTAAGGTGGACGGAATCCGAGTGCCTGTTGTTCCGGTTCTTAACGACACCTTTGTCGGTGTGGTGATACCGAAAGAAGGAGTACATGAAATCGAACTAAGATACCGTTGTCCCGGACAGTGGGCAGGAGTCTTCTGCATGCTTGCCGGAATCGTATTGTTTGCGGTTTTGATTTATACGGAATACAAAAAGAAATCGAAAGGAAACGCAGTCGTAAATGACAACGTCACCGAAAAACAGGGAGAATAAAGAACAGCTGCGCAAGCGCCTTTTGTATATGCTTCTTGCAATGGTTTTAACGTGTCTTGCCACGTCTGTTATTTTCGTGCTTGCACATCGGTTTCCCGGTTGTGAGTATACGTTTCTTTTCGGAGACCAGGAGGTTCAGTTCGCGCTGGTGGACCGCATGTTCTGGCGGCATTTCCTCCTCGGAGAGGGATTGGATTTCTCCTTCAGCTATTCCATGGGATTGCCGACTTCGGCCCTCTATGCCGTATTACAGATGAGTCCGTTCGGAGTGATTCATGTTTTGATCGGCAATGCGGAATGGGCGGCGGTCATCATTTATCTTTTAAAGATGATGGCAGCAGCCGGTGCATTCTGGTGGTTTAGCGTAATCATTCTCAGGGCAGATGAAAAAAAAGCGGTTTTATTTGCGGTTATCTATGCACTTTCTTCCTATTCCCTGCATTTTTACATGAATATTCATTTTCTGGATGTCGTATATATCATGCCTCTTTTGATGCTTGCACTGGTACACTTTGCGGATACCGGACGAAGGGGATGGCTGATTCTTATCTATACCTTTGGTTTTTTGAATATTTTTCTGACCGGTTACAGCCTCGGTATTTTCTCTTTTGTGGTATTTATTGCCATTCTGATTCTGAAGGGAATGAAAGGACGTGAACTGGCCGGTAAACTTTTGGCTTATTTGTTGAGCGTAATAGCGGCCGTACTGGTATCCATGATAGTAATCCTGCCAGCCGCACTGTTCTTTATGGAGCATATGCCTGGGGGAAGTACTTTCTCCGAAACGGAACGGATGCTTCCCTGGGAGTTTTTCATCAGTTTTCTGCCGGCAAGAAAAGCCCTGGTATTTAATACGTTGCCTGCGCTGTACTGCGGCCTGCCGGTATTGTTACTTGTACTTTTGTATTTCCTGGATTCCGGTAATCCGAAACGGGAGAGAATTGCGGCATCCGTACCGCTTGTTTTTCTTTTAATCTGTACTTTCTGGCATCCGGCGTACCTGATGCTGCACGGATTTGACGAGCCGGACAGCTTTGCCTTCCGTTTTTCGTATCTTTGGGTTTTTTATCTGTTAAGCATAGCTGTTACGGAGTTTACGCGAACCGTTAAAAAGATGCCAAAGAAAAAGGCATATGCAGCATACGGATTCATTGTCGGGGCTTATTCGCTTTTGTTTTTTGCCCTGATTTTTACCAGAATGCCTTCCGAAAGGCCGACCCTGATGCAATGGGCCGTCAGTCTGTTACTGATGAGTGCATATGCGCTGTTACTTGCAAAAGGAAAAGAAGAAGCTGGATGGACGTTTGCGGGAATCTGGCTTGCGGAGGTTGTTATCAGCGGAGCCGTATCCCTGCAGAATCTGAAAATGGATACGGATACTCTTCGAAGCAGTGTTGAGGAGAGGGCATTAAGCACCGGTTACTTAAGGGAAATCTATGAAGAAATCAGTGAAAAAGAGCAGGATTTGTTCTTCCGTGTGGAACTTCCGACTTCCTATTCCTCCAACGAAATGATGGAACTGGATATTCACGGTACGGGCTATTTTTCATCCATAGAGAACTCGAATCTTCGAAATGAACTTTACAGTCTCGGATATCAGGGAAGACCGCAGTTTGTTACCGGTCGTGGCGGAACGGATTTTACCCGCATGATATTCGACAATAAATATACTGTGGAAAAAACATGGGGAATCGAAGGAAGACGGCAGTTTGCCGTTACGGAACACGAGCAGACACTGCCGCTTGCGTTTATGGTTTCCGACAGGATTCTGGAATACGCCGCAAACGGAGACAATCCTTTCGAAAACCAGAATCGTCTGGCTTGTGCGATGACCGGAAAAGAAACGGAAGTCTTTTCAAAACAGGCTTTCGGAGGAAACATTGTTGGAGTCACCCTTTATCCGGAAGAGGACATTACATATATCATGATGAATGAGGATTCGGGCGGAATCGGTGCCGTGGAATTCTATGCTCTGCCGGAAACGGACGGAGAGGCATATCTGTACCTCTCCCAGGATACAACGCATCCGGAAGAGTACAAGGGAGCTTCCATTATGCCGGATGAAGTCGGCAGCGACTGGGCCGGCGTCGGATATTCCCTTTATGTTCCGGGAATCGTTCCGATGGCGGAAACAGCTGACGGAAGCAGAGTGGCGACTTTGATTCTGCAAAGAGATCCGGGTTCGGTGGTATCATTCCTTCATGCATATTGTGCGATGACGAATCCGGAGAATCTTTCGGAAGTATATAAGAGCCTTCTTCCCGGAGCTCTTAAAATGACCTCGTTTACGGAAACTAGAATCGAAGGTACCGTTCTCGTCAGTGAAGATCTGCCTGTTCTTTATACATCAATTCCCTACGACAGGGGATGGCATATTTCGGTTGACGGTATTGAGACGGATACCTTTGCCGTAATGGACGGAGCATTTCTTGCGGCAAAACTGACTCCGGGTGAACACAGTGTTGTGATGTATTATGATGACCGGAGAGCCTATATCGGTTCGGGAATGGCTTTGGCCGGACTGGTTTTATTTATGATTCTTCTCTGGCTGGATGTCAGAAAAAAGAAAAAGGCGTGATTCGGAAAGGAACGCAATGCTTCAAAAACTGATTACAAAGGAAAACAGAATCCATATTTTTGTGCTTTCGGGAATCCTGACGATTTTACTGATTCTCGGGTATGAAATCGAGCATTACGACAGGCTTGCATTTTATCCGGTTACCCTCCTTGCAGCGGCAGGAGTGTTTGCGGTTTCTTTTTGTGTTGTTACGCTTTTATTCTATGCTTTTGACAGAATTACGCTTGTGCAGAATAAGGAGATTCGAAGAAAGAAGGTATTCCCTGCTTCTTTCGGAATTTTGTTCGTGATTTATATAATCTGGCTTCTGGGAGTATACCCGGGACTGTTTATATTTGATGCACCGGAACAGTTTGCACTTTATTCCTATGGACTGATTTCCGAACAACAACCCGCCCTGCATACGGTTTTGCTCGGATTGATTCTGAGCACTTTTGCGGATGGGGAGAATATTTCAACGGGAGTATTCGTCTACAGCCTGATTCAGATACTGGTATCGGTGGCGGCTTTTTCCTATGCAATTTCCTATATCGCAAAGAAGGCCGGAAACAAATACGTTCCCGTTCTTTTGACGGCATTCTTCGGAATCTATCCGCCGATTGTTTTCATGGTTCTATCCACAACGAAGGACAGTTGTTTCTTTGCATTCTTTATGTTTTTTGCAACACTGATGGCGGAATATTTTGAGGACACTGCAGGATTCATGAAAAAAGTTCCGAAAGTGATTTTATTCTGCATTTCCGTGACCATGATGATGATTTTCAGAAATAACTGCGTGTATGCCGTTCCATTTCTGATTCTGCCGCTTTTGATTCTGACAAAGAAGGAAAACCGAAAGTACGCGGGAATTCTGACAGGCGTTATCGTTTTGCTTTTCTTATGTTATAAACTTCTCTTTGTATCCGCTTTCGTAAATATCAAGGTGGACGGAAGAGAGAAGTATTCCATTCCCCTCCAGCAGATGATGCGAATTGCTACAAGCCGGGATTCGATTGTCACAGCCGAGGAAATCGAAGTGATTGAAAATCTGGTTTCGGAAGAGGGAAGGGTTTATGTGCCTGCAATCGCCGATATTCCGAAATCGAAAGTGAATATGGATTACTATTATGCGAATAAGTCAAAGGTGCAAAGCGCTTATTTTAACATGATTGCCGATAATCCGGTGAGCGCGGCCGAAGCTTTTCTTGCGACAAACTGCGGGCTGTGGTATCCGGCAAGCAAACTGACTCTGTACCGAAACGGAGACAAAGGATACTGGCCTGCGGAGAGTTATGAGCCTGCCAGAACCGATTCCAGACTCCCGATGATAACGGATTATTTAAAAGGCTTTAATAATATGTATTATTCAGACCAGAGGGTGATTCTTCCGCTTTTGTTCTCGCCGGGAAGCGCATTTTTCCTGTTTTTGTTCTTCTTTACGTATTCGATTTACAAAAAAAGGAAAGATTTTATTACATTGGGAGTATTCGTGCTGATGTATTGGGCGACGTTTTTGCTTGGCCCCGTGGCGCTGGTCAGATATGCGATTTACCTGTATGGGATGATTCCGTTTTATGTTCTTTTGATTAAGACGCGCAGAGGTGAACAGAATGAGTAAAATATCGCTTGAACGTCTGAAACCGAAATATTACTGGATCGCAGCCTTTTTGCTGGCAGCACTTTCCATGTTTCTCATGCTGACCTATTCCCAGATGCTTACGTCCGGCAAATTCGTAATCCTGGGCGGTGATGCGTGGGAGATTTATATTGCCAATATCCGGATGCTGATTCGGAATCTGTCTCACGGCGAAACCGTCTGGTATTCCTTCACCACATCGATGGGATACAATACGGCACTGACGGTAGCATTTGAACTGATGAGCCCGTTTAATATTCTGTTCTTTATTTTCCAGTGGACGGATCCGAATGTTATTCTGGCGGTCATTATTATTGCGAAGATCGGAACTGCAGCGGCCGCTTTTCAGCTGTTTGCATCGAAGGTATTAAACAATAACCGGCTGTCGTCTGTTGTTTTTTCGGTATTTTATGCGATGTGTGCATTCACCGTAGAGTACTGTATCGCCAATTTTATGTGGCTGGACGGGCTCTACATGCTCCCGGTTGTGGCGTGGGCGACTTATGTTGCGGTTAAAAAGAACAAGTATCTGTTTTTAATCGGGACCTATACATATATTTTTATCGCGCAGTTCTACATGGGCTATCTGCTGGCAGGGTTCAGCCTGATTATGTATTTCCTCATGCTGATTCTTCAGAAGAAAGAAGAGCGGAAGCTTGCACCCGGAAAGAGCATTTTAAAATATGTTCTTTCGGCGCTTGTCTCGATTATGCTTTCGGCATTTCTGTGGATGCCCGTACTTGTATTCCTGATGCGTCATACGGCCTCGGACAGCACAACGTTTACTTCCCTCGGAGTTTCTCCTTTTGAAGTACTCAATAATCTCTTCTGGGGAGAATTTCAGGATTATCATACGTTCCCGTATATCTACTGCGGATTGCCGTGCATGATTCTGGCGCCGTTCTATTTTATAAATAAAGAAATCCCGAAACGGGAGAGAATTGTTTCTGGTGTGCTGCTTGCATTCTTTATGCTGGGATGCATGGTACTTCCAATCTACAAACTCCTGCACGCATTCGATGCGCCGGATATGTGGAATTACCGATTCTCCTTTATCATCAGCTTCATACTCTGCGCGATGGCTGCAAGACAGTGTGAGTATATAGAACGGATGAATAAAAAATACCTTCTGCTTCTCGGCGTGGGGCTGATTGTACTTTATGCGGTCGAGCAAAGGCTTCAGCCGCTTGAAATCGGATGGGTGGCGAGAAACAGCAACAACGGACTTCTGATTAACGCTGCATTTGTGCTTCTGTGGGTTCTTTTCGCCGGTTTATTTATAAAATTTACCGGGAAACGTTCCGAAATCATGGCTGCCATGATGCTTCTGGTTGTGGCGGAGGTGGTTACGAACGGCTTTGTCAGAACATTTGATATCAACTGGAAACAGGGACTTACCAGAGAAGACTATTTCTATGCGTGGGAAGCGGAAACTGAAAGAAATTTAAACGGTATAGCGGATTTAAACCGGTATACGGATGAAGACGAATTCTACAGAATCTGTCTGTACGGAGATGCCGTTCATAATTCGGATGCTTATTTCGGATATAACGGAATCACGGATTTTAACTCCGCGGAAAACGAAGCCCTCAGAGATTTTATGCATAAGATGGGCTTTTATACCTCAACGAGACGTACCGGTGGTACGGGACTTACCCCGCCGATGGAGATGCTGCTTTCCGTAAAGAATACGGCAAGGCTGTATGTGGATATGGCAACGGCGAATATTGCCACGGACCTGAAGGTATATGAAACCCCGTATTATCTTCCTGTCGGATACATGGTAAATTCCGGGATTCTGGAGGATGCGGAATACACGGACAACGTATTTGAAAACCAGAATGCACTGATTTACAGATTGAGCGGTGTGGAAGGAATTTATGAGCCGGTTCCCGAAGATAAAATCGAGGCAAAGGAAAACGGCCTGATGTTTTCAAAGAAGGATCAGGCATTTTATCTTACGAATCCTTCGGGCGGGGAAGTGATTTTTGCCATATATGATGTGGAGAATGAAGTATATGCAGAGATTGTTCCGGACGGGGAAAACGGTGCCGTATCCGGAATTGAATGGGAAACCTTTATGAATCAGGCCAATTCACTGGACTCCAAAATCCATGTTCCTTTTGCGGCACAGACGATTGCGGTCGGAGAGAACCACATGATCGGTGTCGAGGCGGATGAATCGTTCCCGGGAGTATATAACACCGGCGGATTGCTGTTCTATTCCATTAACGGTGAAAAACTGCAGGAAGCATATGAAATACTGGCGTCGGAAGGTTTTAAAGTCGAAGAATACGAAAGCGGATATATAAAAGGTAAAGTCTGTATAACCGATGAAAGAAGAGTGCTGTTTACATCGATTCCGTATACGGACGGCTGGACAGTGAAGATAAACGGCGAGGAAGCGGAAATAATCCCTGTTTGCAACAAAGCATTCTGCGCGGTTGTTCTTCCTCATGTCGGAATGTATGAAGTGGAATTTTCCTATCAATGTCCCGGGGCTGTGGCAGGGCTTGCAATCACGGTTTTCGGCCTGGCTGTACTTATACTTATGATTTACGTTGGCAGACGTCGTAAGGCAAATGTACTCAACAACGAAGAGTGATTTTGGGTATTTTGCACAAAATCCAAAAAACATTCGCGTTTGTATTTATTTATCAAGGCAGTTATGCCATAATATCTAAAGTGGTCGCTTTGTGCGCTCTTTTTGCGCGTTTACAAATCCGAAACGGCCAAATAAAACAACTTGAGGGTGGCAGAAAATGGCTATTTTTGGTAACCGAATCCGTGTCGGTGACTTATTGGTAATGAAGGGTTGCATCACCGAAGAACAGCTGACGGATGCACTGGAAGAACAGCAGAAAACAAAAGGAAAACTCGGACAGGTCCTGATTGATATGGGATTCATTACCGAGGACGTACTGGCGGGTGTTATTTGTGCCCAGCTCGGTATTGAAGCAGTGGATTTAAAAGATTTTAAACCGGATCCGCAGCTTATTGAATTAATCGGTGAGGATGTTTTACGTAAGGACGAATTAATCCCCATCGGATATGATGAAAACAATTATAATGCATTAAAAGTTGCCATGGCCGATCCCATGAACCTCGGAGCTATCGATGATGTTCAGCTGGTGACCGGTATGGAAGTTGTTCCTTACTACGGAAGTCTTACCCAGATTAACATGCATTTGGATAAGTTGTTTGGTAAGAGACAGGCACAGGAAGCTTTGGAACAGTTCCAGATGGAACATGCCGATGAGTTTGGCAACGATGATGAGCAGGAAGAAGATGAGTCCATCAACGATGCTCCTATCGTAAAGATCGTTCGCTCCATGCTTCAGGAAGCGGTTCGTATGGGAGCTTCGGATATTCATATCGAAGCACTTGAAAAAGAAGTTCGTGTAAGATACCGCGTCGACGGTGTTTTGCAGATTGTAGCAACGTATAATTTAAATACGCTGGCAGCTATCGTAGCGCGTATTAAGATTATTTCCGGACTGGATATTTCCGAGAAACGTAAACCTCAGGACGGTCGTTTGACCGAAATCGTTGACGGCGAAGAATTCGACGTCCGTGTTTCCATTCTTCCTACGGTTTACGGTGAAAAAGTCGTAATGCGTCTTACCAAGAAAAAAGGTCTGACCAAAGAGAAGAAGTACTTAGGTCTTTATCCCGATGACGAGGCAAGACTTGACGGTATCACCCATAACCCTCACGGAATTATCCTGGTAACAGGTCCTACCGGTTCCGGTAAGTCTACTACCTGTTACACGGTTTTGAACGAATTAAATAAAGAAACGGTTAACATCATTACCGTAGAAGACCCTGTCGAGGCAAACGTTCCCGGTATCAACCAGGTACAGGTTAATGTAAAAGCGGAACTTACCTTCGCATCGGCCCTTCGTTCCATTCTCCGTCAGGACCCTGACATTATCATGATTGGTGAGATTCGAGACGGTGAGACAGCGCAGATTGCGGTACAGGCGTCCATTACCGGACACTTGGTAATCTCCACCCTGCATACCAACTCGACATCCGCATCCATCACACGTCTGGTCGATATGGGCGTTGAACCTTACTTAATCGGTGATGCGGTTGTAGGTATCATTGCTCAGCGTCTTGTACGAAGACTTTGCAACAAATGCAAAAAGGCCAGATCTGCTACGATGGCCGAGAAGAAGATGCTTCAGTTAAAGGCTGAAGAACTTGAGAAGGAAATTACGGTTTACGATCCAATCGGTTGTGATGAATGCAACAAGGGATACAGAGGCCGTGTCGCTATCTATGAGATTATGCCTATCACCACGAAGATTCGTAAGACTCTTCATGAGACATTCACCGCGGATGATATCCAGAAGGTGGCTGTATCCGAAGGTATGAATACGCTTCGTATGGCAGGTGCGAGAAACGTTCTTGAAGGCAAGACCTCCATTGATGAGATGGTACGTGTTGCATACGATATGGATGAAGTGGTAGAGAACGAGTAATCTGCCACATCCGATTCAAACAGTGTGTAATGCCGGAAGGCTTACATTATAAAAACGAAAAACAATAACAGTAAAGGTGGGAAAGGAAACTATGGCTCAATTTTCTTACACAGCGATTGGTCCTGACGGAAAAAAGAAAAAGGGTAAAGTAGAAGCTAAGTCCAAGGAAGTAGCAGTAGCGAATTTGAAAGCGGAAGGCTTTACCGTAACCAATATTGACGTAGCATCCGGCCTCGGAGGGGTTGGAAAGCTTTTGTCGTTTGGACAGAAGGTTAAAAAGAGAGACTTTGCGGTTTTCTGCCGTCAGTTTACCAGTATTGTTCAGGCTGGTGTGTCCATTGTAGATGCATTCGGTATGCTGGCTGAACAGACTCAGAACTCTGCTCTTCGAGGAGCAATTGAAGCAACACATTCCGATATTTCCAAGGGTGATACTCTTGCGGCTGCCATGAGAAAAAGAGGCGGTGTCTTCCCGCAGATGCTTTGCAACATGGTTGAAGCGGGTGAGGCTTCCGGTTCCCTTGATAAATCCTTCGACCGTATGGCAACCCAGTTTGAAAAAGATGCAAAACTGGAATCCGCGGTAAAGAAAGCAATGATTTATCCTATCGTATTGATTGTCGTAATGATCGGCGTTGTCTGCGCGATGATGCTCTTCGTTATTCCTCGTTTCGTCGGCATGTTCGATGAAATCGGTGGAGAACTTCCTGCAATCACCAAAGCGCTGATGGCTATTTCCAACTTCTTTGTTCATTACTGGTGGGCAATGGCAATCGCCGTTGTAGCTATTGTTGTAGGTTATAAAACATTCTACGCAACCCAGAACGGTAAGGAATTAATCGACAGAATCAAACTTCGTATTCCTGCACTCGGACCCGTTCAGATCAAATCCGCCTGCGCAAAGCTTGGACGTACCTTATGTACCCTTCTCGGTGCCGGTGTTCCTATGGTAGATGCACTTGATATCACGGCTCGAAGCATGGACAATGAAATGTACCGAAAAGCAATGAAGGATGCCAAGGATCAGGTTACCCGAGGCGTACCTCTTTCCAGACCGTTAAAGACCTGTGGCTTGTTCCCTCCGATGATTATTCACATGATCTCCATCGGTGAGGAAACAGGTAACATCGAGCAGATGCTTACCAACGTGGCAGAGTACTATGAGGAAGACGTTCAGAATGCTACCGAATCCATGATGGCATTAATGGAGCCTGCGATCATCATCGTAATGGCCGGTGTTGTAGGTTTCCTGGTACTGGCAATGCTTTCCCCTATGTTCTCACTGTACGAGAGTTTGTCATAAGACACGGATTGTCGAAATTATTAAAGGGTGCGAGAAATCGCACCCTTAATTTTTAGTTTATAACAATTTTTTGACATGAAATAAAGCGCGTTTTGGCAATAGTAACGAGGAGAAGAAAAATTTCTTGTGAATTTGCACAAAAAGAAGGCGATTTTTGAAGATTTATGGACAAACCGGTCAAAAAAATGATATATTTTGTTCACAGAGATGTCACAAACAAATGTCACAAAAACACAAAAGAAGGAGAGACAAAACAATGAAGAATAACAAAGGTTTTTCATTAGTAGAACTTATCATCGTTATCGCCATTATGGCAATCTTAGTTGGTGTTATGGCACCTCAGCTTATCAAGTACATCGAGAAGACTAACGTTTCTTCCGACGCTCAGCTTTGCGACTCCATTAAGAGTGCGCTTCAGACTTCCATGCTGGATCCTGAAATCATCGCAAAGAACGACTCCACTCTTTCCACTGTTGCAGCTGATGTTAAAGATATCAACGGTTCTGTAAAGAACAACATGGAAGAGATTCTTGGTGTATCCCTCACCAATCTTGAGTCCCAGCTTAAGTCCCACGTTGGTGGTTCCAAGGCTTCCGGAATTAAGTACATCGTTGAGAACGGAAACAGCGTAACCGTATGGATCGCTACCTCCGATGCTACTGGTAAGAAGTCCAGCACCTCCGGTTCCAAGATCGGTGCAGGTACCTACGCTTACAACTAATCTGAAAGATAAGAATCTACAGACTAAGTTAAGTTAAAATCAAGTGCGATGCCCTATGGCATCGCGCTTCTTTTTTTGCTATAATGTGCATGCCGGTTTAATGATCCGACAGAAAACAAATTGCGAGGCTTTGCTTTGAAAGCGGAAGAGAAGAAGACAAATAAACTTACCCGTAAAAAAATATTTATTGCGTGTGTGGAAGCTGCGGCTCTGATTTTGTTTGCGACAGCCCTTTCTTTTTACATGGGGTTTTTGCTGGCTGTATGTATTTCTGCAATTTTATTTCTGGTATTTTTTGTTGTCTCCAAGAATTCTGCCTTCCGATTTGAAAAAGATATCCGGTTCTGGGGAAATGATATTGTAATATCCGCCACAGTGGGGTATTTTGTTCTGCTTTTCTTTGACGGGCAGATAAAAGGCGTTGAAACGGCAAACCGCATTTTCTTATTTCTGGCTGCGACGGCTGTTTTTATTCTTCCGTCTGTTCTGATTAATAACCTTTTAACAAAGAAAAACAGCAAAAATGAAAATGCCGGTCCGGTTTATCTTTATCTTTCGTTATCTCTTGTGGTTTTCTATTTTATTGTCATGATTGATTTCCCGACGGAAGTCTTTTTGAATAATGCATCAGAGTTTTCCTATACATTAAAGGACGAAATCATTTCGCAGCTGGCTCCGGTACCCTATCTGTCACTGGCTGTCTTTGCGCTTGCCCTGTTGCCGGCAAAAGCGGCTGATTTGATTTTTATGCTTGTTTCTGCGCTGAATGTATGCGTTTATGCTCAATACATGTTTTTTAACCGTTATATCGGACAGATTTTCGGCGGCACTTACGATTGGAAGCAGAATCCCGTGTTTTCCGTTTTATCCCTTGTTTTCTGGGTGATTATAATTGCATCTGCTTTTCTGGTAAAAAAGTTTTTGAAAAAGAAGGCGGATCTGTACGTCCTTGCAGCATCAGGAGTGACTTTTGCCCTGCTTTTTGTTTCGCTGATTTCCACTGTTGTTAAGGCGCCGGAAGAAGCTTTTCGGTATGATTCGTATTATGTAAGCGGAAAAGAACAGTTTACAGTCGGAAAAAAGAACAATTTTGTGTTGTTTGTAATAGATGCGGTAGATAACAGTTATATTAAGGAAATCCTGGCGGATGATCCGGAGTTTTTTGAAGCATATAATGATTTTACGCTCTTTACCGATACCTGCAGCGTATACGATCTGACTTCACATTCCGTTCCGAACATGATTCTCGGCTATACGTATCTGGAGGAGGAAAACAAAAGAGGCGTGCCTTTTTTAAAACGCTTTCGCGATAACGGATACAGAATCCTTTTTTACAATGTTTATGCCGGCATGGAAACGGAGTATGTGGATAACTATGAACTGATCTCTGATAAAGGAGATCTGCTGGAGGTCAATTACGAAAGAATTCAAAACGACATGACCAGGCTTGCCATTTTCCAGGCACTTCCCTGCGTTGCTAAAAATGCGGTTCGAATCGAGGAGGTTTCTTTTACAAATTATGTATATTTCGGAAAAGATGATTATGAAATGATCGGAAACAACGATTTGTATGAGAAGAATCTTCATCTTTCATATAATGAAAACAGCGATAACTGCTTTTATTACATTCATCTGGAAGGTGCTCATTTTCCCTGCGAAGATCTGGTGGGAGAGTCGAAATACTGTCTGACGATTTTTAAGGAATATATGAGACAACTGAAAGAACTGGGAGTATATGATGATGCGGCCATTATTGTGTGCGCAGATCACGGAAGACACGATGATGACGGCGAGATGCCGTATCCTTCCGCGGCAACGCCGATGTTTATGGTAAAGAAAGCCGGGGAGAAGCACGACAAAATGGTGATTTCCGGAGCTCCGATGTATTACATGGATTTTCAGTCCACCATGCTGGTAGCAGCAGGATTGTTTCATCCCGATACGGATTATGATTTGTTCGGCAAGTCCGTCTATGACTATAAGGAAGGAGATGTTCGGACCAGAACATGGTTTGATACGGATTTTCACGAAGAAGGAATCGTGAAGGTGACATATACGGGAGATACTGCGGAATTCGAGCGTGTCGTGAATGCGGGAGAATATGAAAAAGTGGATTCCTGGGCGTTCCGTTATTCGGAGGAATAAGGAAAAACTGGGGTTTTTCTGTGATTGTGCACATAAAATAAATACTCAAACTGTGTAACATTACTAAAAGTTGGACGATATTATGTAAAATATAATTTTTTCTTGCCCGTTTCCCTTTGATTTGTTATAATTTTTTTAATTGGATAGTTGTGCGCTTTTTTTGCGCCCTAAAGAGGAAAAATGGCGGATTTTTGGTACATCGGACACAATGCAATAGTAGTAATCTTTGTAATGCTTTTCCTGGTTGGCATTGTTGTCGGAAGTTTCTTAAATGTGTTGATTTTCCGCATTCCGCTGAAAGAAGACATTGCAGTTGAGAGATCTCACTGTATGCATTGCGGTCATATCTTATCCTGGTATGAACTGATTCCTCTTTTCAGTTGGATTATTCAGGGAGGAAAGTGCAGAGCCTGCAAGGCAAAGATTTCCGTGCAGTACCCGATTGTAGAGGCATTAAATGCAATCCTCTGGATGGTGGTTGTTTGGGCATGGGGATTAAGATGGGAGAGCGTATTGTTCTGCATCTGCTCCTCGATTCTGATTGTCCTTTCGGTTATCGACGAAAGAACGCAGGAGATTCCGGTCGGACTGAATATTGCGATTGCAATTCTCGGTGCCTTTAGAATTATTTTAAAACTTACCGGAGTCGCAACTGCGACCGGCCCCTGGTATGAATACTTAATCGGGGCTGTATGCGTAAGCGGATTGTTCCTTTTAATTGTACTCATTACCAAAGGAAGAGGAATGGGTGGCGGCGATGTGAAACTGATGGCCGCGGCGGGATTACTGCTTGGATGGAAGCAGATTATTCTTGCCATGATGATCGGATGTATTCTGGGTTCCGTGATTCACCTGCTTCGCATGGCGCTTGATAAGAAGAAAAAGAAAGAACATGTTCTTGCTTTCGGACCTTATCTTGCAATTGGCATTTATCTTACCATCATTTTCGGAAATCCGATTATCGACTGGTATTCCGGTTTCTTCACCAGAGTATAGTTTCGATATTAATCCGGCCAAAGCGTCGGTTAATAGATAAAAAATCAAGACTTTAATGAAAGGGGACGAAAAAAATGGAACAAAAACTCTTGTCCATTTATATCGGCAATGATGTAACGCGAATCTGCGAACTTGTCAGAAAGTCTGCAACCAGCATTATCGTCAATAACGCTACCGAAGTGTCGACACCTTCCGGTGCGCTTGATGACGGCTACATTACAGACGTTCCTTCAATCGCAGAGGCAGTCAGAGGCTGCGTTTTCGGACGTGGATTCTCTGCAAAGAACGTAGTCTTCACGATTTCTTCGAAGAAGATTGCAAGCAAGGAAATTGTAATTCCTTTTGTAAAGGGAGATAAGAAGATTTCCCAGATTCTTACGGCAAATGCTGCAGAGTATTTCCCGATGAGTGCGACGAATGATTTTATCTTCGCACACACTGTTATGGAGAATTTCCAGGACAATGAAGGAAAGAAGACCCGTCTTACTGCGGTTGCAGCACCCAGAGACATGGTAGAAGGTTACTATGAACTGGCAGAAGAATTAAGACTTCAGGTTGAAAGCATTGACTACGTAGGAAACTCCGTTCTCCAGCTTCTTGCACTTCAGATGAAAGAAGGAAGCACGGAACTGGTTCTTCAGATTGAGAAGGAGTCCACTTTCGTAAACATCATGTCCGGTAAGGACGTTATCCTGCAGCGTTCCGTTCCCTATGGTAAGAATGCCGTTATTAACTCCATGATGGAGATTAAGAAATTAAGCGAGAAGGAAGCGAAGGTTCTGCTTTCCAACCGCAAGATGATCGCCGAGCAGGTTACCGAAGAAGAATACGCGGAAGCGGTTCGTTATCTGGTAAGTTCCATCGGGCGTATTGTAGAGTATCACAGATCCCGTAACCCGGAAAGAGTTATCGACGGTATCAAGGTATTCGGTGAAGGTTCCGCAATTGAAGGTATCGACGAAGTATTGCAGCAGGAGTTGGGTGCTGAGGTTAGTCACTTCGATCAGTTAAACGGTGTAAGAGTTGCAGGTAAAGCCTATCTTACCTCAGAGACCGCTCTTCATTATCTTGCAAACTTCGGTGCTGTACTGAACCCTATCGGTTTGACCATCACAGTCAGCAAATCCAAAGAGCAGAGTTCCCAGCTTGTAAACAAACTTCTCTTTGTAGCTCTCGGTATTGCGGTTGTTGTTATGGGTACGCTGAGCGCATTAAAGCTTGTTAAGTACTTCGGACTTAAGACCGCGGAGAGATTAATAGAGGAAGATATTGCCCAGATGGAGGATATCGAGCAGATTGCACAGGAATACGAGAAATCGGTTGAGTCCTACAAGATTGTAAAGAATTTCGCAGACGGAACCGTATCCGACAACGAAATGGTTTACCAGTTTGTTTGTGACTTGGAAGGTATCCTTCCTTCCAATGCTTATATCAATTCTTTTGATTCCCAGGACGGTATCGTGACATTAGAGCTTACAACCAGTGAGAAGGATGCGGTTGCAGACGTTATCGTAAAGGTAAAAGAACTTGATTATGTTCAGTCCGTAATGCTTTCCGATGGAAGCGATGAATTTGCAGAATATGCTCTTCATATTACCGAACCCGGAGAGAATGAAGTATTCTCAATTAACGGACAGGAATATGAGAACATTGAAGATTTCGACAGACCGGTTATTTTCCCTCTGGAGATTCACTTAAAGAACAGTCAGGGTACTGCAATCAGTGATGAAGTTGCAGCAGCCCTTGCAGGTGTGACCACCGTTCCCGATGCTGATGCGGCACCTGCAGCAGCCGAAGGAGGTGAAGAATAATGAAGATGAGTGACAGAGACTTAAAATTATTGGTAATCGTACTTATTGCAATCGTAATTGCATGCCCGATTTTCTTTGTTCTTCGTCCCTACAGCAACAGAATCAAAGAAACGGAAGATCATATTGCAAAGTTGCAGGAAAGACAGTCATTCCTTGCAAAGCTGAATGAAAACAGAGCATTTTACAATTCCAGTATCGCTTTACTCAGTGAGGAAAGAAGCAAAATCATCGCTGATTTCTCCGAAGGTTTAAGAGATGAGAATTCCATTATTTATTTGGCAAATACCGAGCGTCAGATTCCGATCGCTATGAAAGGTATGTCGTTCGAAGAACTGGAGCCTACCAAGATTTCAGATTCGACCGTAGATGCAGAAGGAAAGGTTGTGGAAGGACTTGTTGCAAAGACATCCGTTACAACCGTTGATTATGTAGCAGAGTATGAAGATATTAAAGAGTTCTTAAAATTCATCCTTGATTCCGACAAGAGAACCGTTATTTCTGCGGTATCCATGGATCAGAACGATGAAAACGGAAACATCGAAGGTATCTTTATTCTGAAACAGTATGCAGTTACCGGTGAGGGCAGAGAGCTTGCTCCTGCGGTTATTCCTACCGTTCCTCATGGCGTTGACAACGTATTCGGTATCCCTGCATACGAGTATGAGCAGGAAGAATAGGCTCAGAATTCCCCAATTCAATTAAAGTAAATGGAAGCCCTCCGCAGAAATGCGGGGGGCTTTTAAAAAATGTGAAAAATTTGTGTTTTTTCTCTTCCATTTGTGATAAAAATGTGTTTTAATAGGATATAGATAAAAAAATAGGTTAATTGTGCATATTGGCTTTTGCATAAAACGCTTATAAATAGAAGGAGAATAAGGGAGGTTTCGTAAAAAATGAGGAAAATGAGGAAATCGAAGAAAACGAAACTCTTGAATCAAAAAGGCTTTTCGCTGGTTGAAGTTCTGATGGCCGTTGTGATTCTCGGTTTAATCGCTGCACCCATAATGCAGATGCTGATGACTTCCTATCAGGTCAACAAAAGATCCAAACGTCTGATGGTGGCTTCCGATATTTCGCAGACAACCATGGAAGCAATTACCGCTCTTTGCTGGGAAGATACGTCCACGCTTGGCGGTACGGAAATTAAAGGTGTAAGTTCATATTATAAGAGTTTTACCGGACAGAAACCTCTGTATCCGAATAAGATTACAGATCCCGGGATGCCGGTGGTTTACGGAGTATATGCCGGAAAAGATGATTCACATGATAACAAAATCATTTATTACTTTAACGATGTGAAATTCTACGAGTACGGTGATCCGGGCGACGGAACGTCGGTACTTATGGAATCTCCCGCACAGAACGGGGAAGATGCATTTCAGATGGAAATTGAATTCCTGATGGATGACTATTCCGAGAATATTAACAGTCCGAGCAAGGAATTTTACGCAGTTGAAGTTTTTATTCGAATTTTTGATAATGACGGCAACCCCGTTACCGCGGCTAACAGAGACAGCGCGCCGAGACTCCAGGTTATGAATTCGGCAATCGTGAGCAAATTCAGAGATGACAGATAATGCAGAAGGAGGAAGAAATGAAAGGAAAAATGATGAGTCTTAAAAAACTTAACAACCGTGGCGTTGCCATGATTTCCATCATGATCGCGGTTGCTTTCATTACGGTAATTGCATCTGCATTACTGTACATTACTTACACAAACTACTCGATGAAAACCATGAACCTTCGTTCAAAAGAGAACTTTTATGAGATCGACGGTCAGATTAACATCATCAGTGCGAAGACCAGAAATGTGCTTAACGGAACAACGTCTGATGATCCGACGAGCAATATCACAAAGCTCACCGTCGGTAATGCAATGCCTACAACTACTACGCCGGTACAGTATGATGTAAGACATTTTTATTACATGGCCGCACCGGTTTATTCACATTTGTGGCCCGAAAAAGTCGGAAATCTTTCGGCAGCTTCAGATGCATCCGAATATGCGAGAATGGACGACGGCGGCGTACACCGTACCGCTGATGATCAGATTCGTCTTGATTCCGAGGACATGGATACCTTCTCATATTATACCGAATATGGCGCAGGCACCAATGGTATGGTTACCGTAGAGGAAGATTCCACAACGGGAGCTACCAAATATACATTCCATAACCTCTGCATCGAAGAGCAGGCAGGCGGCGGATATGTAAACAGAATTAAAACCGATATTGAGATTACTACCGTTAAGAGAACCGGAACCGGTGAAGAAGGTGGAATCGGTGATTTCTCCATGTTGTCCGACAGCTCCTTAAAGGTTGACGGCGGCGGATTTACCGTAATGGATATTTACGGAAACTGCTACTTCTCATCCACGGACGGAACCGGAACCTATCAGAAGTCCGACGGAAGCAACGCAACCTTCACAAAGCCCGGCACCAGCGCTCTTGTGTTAAATGATGAATCCAAAGTCAACGTTATCGGACAGTATGTTGTTGTATATGGTGATATCGTATTAAATCAGAATTCCTGCTTATATATCGGCAGCGGAAATCTTACGGTTTATGGCGATATATATATTAACGGAAATTCCACTTTGATCTGCAACGGTAAGCTTTATATGGTAGAAGGAAATCTTCCCGGAAGAACATCTGAGTCTCAGATTAAGATTGCATCCGGAACCAAGGAACAGCACATTTATCCTGCAAGTACAACCGTTACCAGGCTTTCCAAGGCACAGTTTGAAGAATTCTGCCATACCCTTTGCTTCGATGATGCGAATACTTCCAATGACGGTATTACCAAGCAGATTCTTAAGACTGTAAACTTAAGCGGCGGAACCTTTGATCCCTGCAATTTCTCCGGCAACATTAACGGAAATCCGAAAGGTGAATTAACCTCCTTCTTCGGTCAGGACATTGCAGTCGGATTCAATACACAGGACACCATCAATAATGATATGAAGAACAGGGTATGCTTCAACTTGAAGGAAGCAACAATCAGAGAATCCAATCCCAGCACAACCATTATTTCCTGCAAGCCCGTAAAGGTAGATCAGAAGCATAGCGTTTCCCTTACCAAGATTGGTGACGATGTATTCGAATGGTTAATCGGATATCAGAAGACCGATACCGGTGAAGAGTTGTTTGATGCCAAGGTACACAACTTTGAGTTACAGACTTCCACGGCAGGAAGCGGAAGAATTTCCACTGCTGATTTATTCCAGCCCGATTGCAACCCGAAGGTTAAAAAGATGCTTCGTCAGGCAACCGGCGGCGGAAGCGGATCGGATTCCTACTACAGCTCCATTCGTCTTGTTAACTACGTTAAGGATTATGAATAGGGGGGCTGATGTATGAAACGTAATCGAAATAACAAAGGCTTTTCCTACGTGGAAATGATTGTTGTTCTCGGAATTATGTCCATCATGACAGCTTTCATTGCCTTAACGTTGGGAACCGTAAACAGAAACAATGTCAGACGAGCTTCCGAGTCCATACAAAGTAAAATGAATGAAGCGAGAGTCAGCGCGATGTCCAAGGGTACACAAAGAGGATATCTGATGATCGCAAGATATAATAACAATATTTACACTTATGTCGGCCAGGGAATTGATCCGACAACCGGAGACTTATATACCGCGGAAGCCATTTCCAAGAGAGGCGAAAAACTTTGCTCCCCTAAATTAAACATAACGGTAGCGGGTCAGGAAATGAACGGAGATGTCGGCAATGTGGTTTATCTTCAGTTCAAGCAGTCAACGGGTGGCTTGAACAATTGCAGCGGAACAATAAGCGGCAACCAGGTAACTGTTAAAGTCGCAAATGATAAGGACACGATGGTATCTTCTTTCAAGATTTTTACACAATCAGGAAAGATCAAGAGTGAATAGAGAGGAGAAAAAGATGAAAACAAATAATAAAGGTTACAGCCTTGTTGAACTTGTTATGACGCTTGGTTGCTTCTCTATCATTATGCTTGCGATTATGCTGATGATGCGTACGACCATTGCAACATACAAGGACGGTTTGCTTGAAGCCAGAAAGCAGCAGGAAGCGCAGATTGTTGCGAATCAGGTTGCGGATCTGATTGTTGATGCAAAGGCTTACGGTGGTGGCTACAATTTCACAACGGCTGAAGGCGACAACAAAGTATTTGTGCTGGATGCAACCACAAAAACATTGTATTTTGATGTTCCCGGTGCGATTTCTTCCGGATTCGGAACCCCGCTTTCGGATTGCGTAACGGATTTTGAGATTGAAGGTTTGAAGTCAGCAGCTCTTGAAAAAGCAGGAGGAGCTACCGATGCGGAGATTAAACTTCGTGAATATGACAACACCTGCCGTGTAAAGATTTCCATTGATTACATGGGTCGTGAATATGAAGCAGTAAAAGATGTTCATTTCCGTAATGAAATCGAGAATCCTACACAGTATGATGTATCTCAGGATGATTCCGCTGCTCCCAGCCCTACTCCTTCCGGAGAAAAAGAGATTGTAGTTCTTCGTTACGAAACGATTGACTTAACCAAAAAGTACGGTATTACATCTATTGTTTCCCAAACCAATATGGCAGGCTGGTATGATGTAGATGATACCGTTGTAAGCAAATCTTCCCACGGTATTACCGTAAAGTGTAACGCAACCATTAACGGCAACTTAAATGCACCCAATAATAAAACTTCCAACTGTAAAATCGTAGGTAAAGATGCCGATGGACATGAAACCACATTCTGGTTCTATACCGAGCCGTTCTCCTTTGATGTAGGAACCAAGCCGGTATTCATCGACTACTACGAGAGTATTACCAACAACGGTTATCATCAGGATATGCCGATTAAGGGCGTTCACATCAATGAAATGCTCAGGGCAGGAAAGTCCATTAAGTACAGAGTAGAATTTAAGTCTAACGGTGTTACCAGAAAACTTTCCGATGAAATCACGCTTTCTGTAAATAACGGTGGAGACAACGGACAGGCTTCCAGCGAATTGCAGTTCGACGGAATGAGACTGAAACTTGGTCTTGTGCCGAATGCATTCTCCAATGACCTTATTATTTCAACCGGTAACGAAGCTCATAACCAGGATGCTACCGGTAAGCAATATCGTACCAATGACGGTAAGCAGGAATTGATTTTCCACATTTACTTCCCGGGTGAGACTTCTCCGAGAACAGTTACCTACAAGTATTACATGGCTGGTGCAACTCTTGAACATGCAGGAGATTGATAAAAGGTAATTTAAAGAACATAAGTCAGCTATTTAAGCGCAGCGGTTTATCCGCTGCGCTTTTTCTTTGTATGACGGGCATGCCGTCAATCTGTGGTGAAAGTCCACGTGGGGCGTAGTTGCCGACGAACCCCAAAGCGACTCCCAAGGCTCACAC
>ODAJ012006714.1_pt1 | contig 45624 bp, 36 predicted proteins | sample 1539241 | NCBI WGS metagenome assembly ODAJ01 (sample SAMN02144231, study PRJEB22623) | gut metagenome | biome: sheep rumen | host: Ovis aries | place: New Zealand
GCCATTTCTGCCATTTCTGCGGGACTTAAAAAATGATTGGGGAAGAATGGAAAGGGGAACAGCCGTTCCCATCGGTACTGTCTTTTTTTGGTAAAAAATGATTAAATGCTTTACAGATTAATTTATATTTGTTAACTTTGCGCCACGCTATGCGGAAAAATGGTATAAATGACACATAAATGGGAGTAAAAAGAACTAAAACGAAGATATGAAGATTATGAAAAACCTGACAGCAGCGGCAATACTTTTTGCTGTCACCTCATTCGCAGGACACGCCGCACAGAACAAGGAGATTGTATCCCCCAACGGCACTTTGCATGTACAATTACAACAGAGTCCTTTAGGATGGACGGTTACCAAGAACGGAACCCTGCTCTATACCATGAAGGATGTAAATATGCAGATTGGCGGTAAGAACTATGCCGGTAAAACTCCTTTCAAGGGCGTAAAGACAAACGCTGTAAAGGAAACCATCAAACCTGTCGTTCCCATTAAATATAGTACGGTAGACAATGTTTATACGCAGGCTACCCTTTCATATGGAAACTACACTGTAGAGATGCGCGTGATGGATAATGCTGTTGCATACCGATTCGTAACCAAGATTAAGGGTACGGTTGAGGTTCAGGAAGATAACTTCACCTTGGTTCCTGCTGAGGGCTATGTAGCTCATCGTCAGACGACAGGTAACTTCAATACTTCATTCGAGGAGGCTTACAGACACGAGAATCTGGAGCAGTGGAACCAGAGCGACCGTAAACTTTCCACCATCCCCTGTTTGCTTTCAGGCCCTAACGACAGCCAGTTGTTGATGGGCGAGGCTGATGTGGATGACTATCCCCGTCTTTTCTTGCAGCCCACAGCAGAAGGTATCGAAGCTATTTATCCGAAGGCTCCTATTAAATGGGAACCCAGAGGCGACCGTGGAGAGAAGATAACAGAGGAAGGAAACTTTATTGCCAAGACAGCTGGTACCCGTACCTTCCCTTGGCGTTATGTTGTATCTACAGACAGTAAGGGAATCGTAGAGCAGACAGTTACATTGCAGCTCTCACGCAAACCTGCCTTCACAGATACCAGTTGGATTAAGCCCGGACAGGTAAGTTGGGAATGGTGGAACGGTGCAGCTCCCTTCGGCCCTGATGTTGACTTCGTGTCTGGCTGTAACTACGAGACCTATGCCTACTTTGCAGATTTCGCAGCTAAATATGGTGTTGAATATATCCTGTTGGACGAAGGCTGGGCTAAGGATACCCGTGATCCCTATACAGCAAACGATGATATGCGTCTGAAGGACCTGATTCAGTACTGCAAGAGCAAGGGTGTGGGTGTTATCCTGTGGCTCCCTTGGTTGACAGTAGAGCAGAACTGGGATCTCTTCAAGACATACGCAGAATGGGGCGTAGCTGGTGTGAAGATTGACTTCATGGACCATGCAGACCAGTGGATGGTGAACTTCTACAAGCGTGTTGTCTCTGAGGCTGCCAAGTATAAGCTGTTGGTTGACCTGCACGGATCATTTACCCCCACAGGTTTGGAATATGAGTATCCCAACTTCCTGTCTTACGAGGGCATACGTGGTTTGGAGCAGATGGGTAGCTGTCGTCCTGAGAACACCACCTACCTCCCCTTCATCCGTAACGCTGTTGGTCCTGCCGACTTCACTCCCGGCGGTATGAACAACATGCAGCCCGACCGTTACCATGCCAGTCGTCCCAACAGTGGCGCTATGGGAACTCGTTGTTTCCAAATGGCTCTTTATGTAGTACTGGAGAGCGGTATTCAGATGTTGGCTGATAATCCTACACGTTACTATCAGAACGATGACTGTACACGCTATATAGCTTCTGTTCCCACTACATGGGACGAGACCCGTTGTCTCGCTGCCGAAGCTGGTAAGTATGTTATCACCGCTAAGCGCAAGGGTAACAAGTGGTTCATTGGCGGTATCTGCAACGGTGAGGAGGATTCACGCACCTTTAGCCTGAAACTTGATTTCCTGGGCGCTGGCAATCATACGCTGACTGCCTACAAGGATGGTGTGAATGCCAACTGGCAGGCTATGCACTACAACAAGGAGCAGCGTCAGGTTAGCGCCTCCACTACACTTGACATTAAGATGATGAAGAACGGCGGTTATGCTGCTGTAATAGAGTAATAACTATATCCCTAAATATAAGAAATTAACTACAGAAGATGAAACGTAATCTTTTTTTAAGTGCCATCCTTGTGATGGTGAGTCTAATGTCATACGGACAACGTCTTGACATTACGTTGGATGACAACACCATTGTCTCCTATGATGTACAGAAAATCAAATTTCTGGAGTTCATGCCAGCATCAGAGCCAGGTCAGCTTAGTGGATACTGGTATCTGGGATGGCGTATAATGAGCAGCTCGACCAAACATTACGAAGGTGATGAGAGGTGGGTATTCAGCGGTCCTGTGATGAAGCAAATAAAAAGCACAGGCGAGGAGTCTTTATTCGATCTTGTATATGCCGACGACATGAAGAGCTTCAAGGCCATCCCTCGTGGGGCTGGCACTACAAGCACCTATACCATTCTCAATCATGATGATGAGTTACTTGTATTAAAGGCAGGTACCATCGTCCGCCATTTCTATAAGTCTCCTGCAGCAGCACATGATGCAACGGAGAGCGTTCCCTTCCCTTCTCGTACAACTATCTATACAGATACAACTAAGGTATGGAACTTGAAAGGCAGCTCATCACACTCCAGCACTTCACCTATGGGTAACAAGTATGCAAAATATGCTGCAGCTACCCAGGAGCAGATTGAATGGCTGGCCAACGCCAGCAACCAACCGGATTGTGCGGTTGCCGATGTAAATGCTGATTATAACAAGTGGACAGCAAAGTCAATCAACCTTTACCCACTTAACAATGGTAATCCTACCCCTGCCGATGTAAATCAGCATGGTATTGGTGACTGCAGTATGTGTGCCGTATTTGCCTCTCTCGCATATATCTACCCCGACTTTATCAAGAGTATCATCACTAAGAAGACAACCACCCAGTACGTTATAAAGATGTTTGACCCACAGGGCAATCCTATTGAGGTGGCTGTTGATAACAAACTGCTTTGCAACAGCAGCGGAAGCTGTGTTCAGGTTAGCGGCAAGAATGGCGTTTTCAACTGGGCGACCATTATGGAGAAAGCACTGATGAAATGGCTCACCTGCTTTGGCACAGGTAAGTTGGGCGGCATCGGCACAGAGCATGCGGCTCCCCCTTTTACTGGCGATGGTGACAGTTGGTCATACGGCTGGAACACACTCTACAATAATGAGTTGTCCATCGTTGTTGACTATGCGCTGAAGAACGGAATGATCAGCGTAGGTGGATTCCACGAGGGTGGCGTGCCAACCGGCACATTGGAGACCGTTACTGGTCACGCCTTCACGGTTATGTACACACGTTATCCTGATAAATATGCCTTCTCCATGCGTAATCCTTGGGGTGTTAGCGAAGTGGACGGCGTATTGGAGATAGCCGAAAAACGTTCTCTCATGTATCTCATCGACTTCCGTTTGGTAATGCCAGGTGCAGCTGCACCCTATAAGCGCCAGGATCTGGGTGGCTATATACCTCCCAAGTTCACAATGGGCAAGGATGACAGATTCCTCAGTCCTGAGATACTGAAGATGTATAACCTGAAATCCTACGGTCCCACTCCAGCAGAGGAGGATGAGGAAGTAATCGACGAAGAATGACAATACTGGTAACAGGAGCCAGCGGCTTCATAGGCAGTTACATAGTCCAGGAGGGACTGGACAAAGGGTTCGAGGTCTGGGCAGGTGTCCGCGGTACCAGTAGCCGCGGCTATCTGCAAGACGAACGCATACGTTTTGCCCAACTCGACCTTTCCAACCCTACCCTACTGCGCCAGCAGCTCTGCCAATATAAGGAGCAGATGGGCGGTAAGGGATGGGACTATGTAGTGCATGCCGCCGGCGCTACCAAGTGTCTGAACGAGGATGACTTCTTCCGTACCAATATGGACGGCACCCGACATCTCATAGATGCACTACGTGCAGAGGATATGGTGCCAAGGAGGTTTGTCTTTGTGAGCAGCCTGAGCATCTATGGCGCTATCAGAGAGAAACCCGTGCGGAAGGCGTCAGCAGACAATCCTTGGATATACAGCCCTATACTGCTTACAGATACCCCCCAGCCTAATACCGCCTATGGCCGTAGTAAACTGCAGGCTGAGGAGTATCTGCAACAGCAGAAGGACTTTCCCTACACCATCCTAAGGCCAACAGGTGTATATGGCCCGCGCGAGAAAGATTACTTCATGATGGCAAAAAGTATCAGTCAGCATATCGACTTTGCTGTTGGTTACCAGCCTCAGGAGATAACTTTCGTTTATATGATGGACGTCGTTCAGGCCATATATAAATGTATGGATGCACCCGATGCCGTTGGTAAGGGCTACTTCCTCAGCGATGGCGAGATTTACAACAGTCGCCGCTTTAGCGACCTGCTGCAACAGTGCCTTGGTAATCCCTGGGTTCTGCATATAAAGGCTCCCCTGTGGTTGCTGCGTATCATCTGCTGGGTAAGCACGCGTGTAAGCCACATCACAGGCAAGATGAATGCACTGAACGATGATAAATTTCACATACTTAGCCAACGCAATTGGCAATGCGACATAGAACCTGCTAAACGCGATTTTGGCTACAATCCTCAGTGGAAATTGGAGCAAGGCGTTCCAGCTACCATAAAATGGTATCAAGATAATGGATGGATATAGCTCTAAACCCCTTTTCTGCGCAGGAAAAGCAAGAAAAAATACTATTCTGTCAAAAAAAACAAAAAAAAATAAAATAATCTTTGGTGGTTGAAAAAAAATGTGTAAGTTTGCATCGTATAAGTGTGCTTAGACCTAGAAAGCTTACTTCAAGACATAAACTAAAACAAATAAAAACAATTTATTCACTTTAAAAATTTATCTTATGAAAAGAAGATTTTTATTTATGTTGATGGCTGCACTCACCTGCATTGGTGCAAATGCTGCTCTTAAACGCGCGAACAACTACCTGGAAGCAAGTGAGGCAACGGCTACCGCAGGTAAGACTGTCGTAGTTAACATCCTCATGATTAACAACCTTAACATCGTCAACTGGCAGACTAACCTCGTTCTTCCCGAGGGTATCACTCTGGTTAGTGCAGAGGCTGCTGAGAAGTGGGTAGATCCTGTAAACGTTGAAGGAAACAAGATTTCTGCTGAGACTGAAACACCTGTTGGTCCTAGCCAGAAGGCTGTTATTGCTAAGGTTACATTGCAGGTTGCTTCTACTGTAGCTGCTGGTGAGTATGAGATTGCTCTTCATGGTACTGTTATGATAGATGAGAATTCCGACATCGTAACTCAAGAAGTCGACAAGGTTTCTAAGCTGACCGTTGAAGAGGGTCATGCTAAGGAAGGTGACCTGACAGGTGATGATGAGGTTAATGCTGGCGATATCCAGGCTATGCTGAACCTCATTGCTGCTGGGGAAAATAACCCAGCTGCAGATTTGACAAAAGATGGTGAAGTTAACGCCGGCGATATTCAGGCTCTTCTGAACATCATTGCTGCTCAGTAATACGCATTGATTAAATAAACAATTAACAATAAAATATTTTGATTATGAAAAAGATTTTTACTTTACTGGCTGTCTTCGCTATGACTATGGCAGCAAAAGCTCAGACCGCAGAACTTATTGTTAGTGGTGAGGGTAATGACATTATTACCGTCAGTGTTAAGAATGACTTCAATCTTGGTGCATTTGGTTTCAAGATTGACCTCCCTGCAGGTGCTGAACTTAAGAAGAATAACAAAGGTAAATACGTTGTTACCAAGAACGAAGATCGTTTCGAGGGTACAGTAGATATTAAGACCACAGAAACAGGTTACTCTATTGTATGCTATGGTGAGCAGGTATACGAGAATTCTGGTGAAGTTTTCAGAATGCAGTTAGCAGCCCCCGTTACCGGTGATGCAACTATCAAGGGTATCAACTTTACTGATATGGGTCAGGACCTGCAGGGTACTACTTCTGTATATATGGAAAATAACAAGGACCTTACTCTTCCCCTTCATCTGAGTGCTGACGCTATCAAGGGTATCTCTGCTGACGAGACTAAGAGCGGTGTTATCTACAACATGGCTGGTCAGCGTGTAAGCAAGGCTACAAAGGGTATCTATGTAATTGATGGCAAGAAGGTTGCTGCTGGCAATTAATCCTGAATTACATCTTACAAGATAAACATTAAGGCTCGACTTTTAGTCGGGCCTTTTTTTGTTTATATACGCACGTGATTTTATCTCCCAGGTTAGAGAAATATTTTTCCCTAACCTGGGAGTATAAGTAATATAATGTACGCATGCGCGAGGGGGAACCCCTAAAAAAACAAAAAAAAGCCTGCATCGCTCTGATATATAAAAAGAAAAGTGTAACTTTGGCATACAAATGTATAAGCTAACAAATCCTTTTATCTGGCTTAGACGCATCAGACACCGATGCGGATATGGAGTGCACTCGCCCTTCGCCTTCCGTTTTATAACGGATGTGCTGTACATGAAGCTACCCTACTACGCCTACGAAGAACTGGACAAAGGGTTGGCTTTTAAGGATACCTTCAGAGTCAGGAAGATTCTTCACATGTTGCTACGTGTAAGCAACTGGAGGCAACCCGAGACGATAGTTTGTCTGTCCGCCCCAGTAGATGTGGCAAGCTATTTACAGGCGGGATGCAAGAAAGCTAAGTTGACTGACCACATCCCCGAAGGAGAAGTAGATATGTGTTGGCTAAGTGAACCTAACGATGAGATTATCAGTCATCTACACGAGCATTCGGTGCTGATACTGGATCACTTAGACAAACATAAGGAATGGTTCGGAAATCTTCCTTCGGTAGTTAGCTTCGACCTATACGACACTGGCATAGCCTTTTTCAATACCAAGTATAACAAACAACACTATATTGTAAATTTCTGATGAAAAAATGTAATGTCTATACACGCACAGGAGACCGTGGAGAGACCAGCCTTGTTGGTGGCAAACGCATACCTAAGGCCAGTTTACGTTTAGAGTCTTATGGCTCAGTCGATGAACTGAACAGCCAGTTAGGACTCCTGCTGACCTACCTGAACGAACCTGCCGATTGCGAGTGTCTGATTAAAATTCAAAATCGGCTCTTCTCCATAGGAACCATTCTGGCAACAGATCCCGAGAGTACTCAACCATGTAAATGTCAGATAACTGAGGAGGACATTGCCGAACTGGAACAATGCATAGATCAGGCCAATGAAGGACTGCCCGGATGGCGCGGTTTCACACTGCCTGGCGGATGCAGGGCAGCTGCAGTAGCACATGTCTGCCGAACGGTATGCCGACGTACAGAGCGAAGGATTTATGCACTGGATGCAGAGGAGCCTGTTGACAAAAATGTGGCGGCATACATGAACCGTTTAAGCGATTATCTGTATGTTCTGGCCTGCCGACTGAATTTTTTGGGCGGTACAGATGAAATTTTATGGAGTAAAGGTTGATTATTTCGAGAAAAATTGTATCTTTGCGGCTCATAAAAGGGAAACCCTTTTAAAAGACCATGGACTTTAGGCATTAAACCTTAGTCAAATTTATTATTGAATTTAAAATTTGATTTAATATGTACTGGACATTGGAATTAGCCTCAAAACTGGAGGATGCTCCCTGGCCTGCGACCAAAGAGGAGCTCATAGACTATGCAACACGTAGTGGCGCTCCTCTTGAAGTGATAGAAAATCTATCCGAGATTGAAGATGAGGGCGATGTGTATGAAAACATCGAGGATATCTGGCCTGATTATCCCACCAAGGAAGACTTCCTATTCAATGAAGACGAATATTAGGATAGTCTTAAAGCAAAAGGACTTAACAAAGTATATATAAATATGGCACAACAGGAAGACGTTTTCAAGAAGATAGTTTCACACTGTAAGGAATACGGTTTTGTATTCCCTAGCAGCGACATCTACGATGGATTAGGCGCTGTATATGACTATGGACAAAACGGTGTAGAACTGAAGAACAACATAAAGCAATACTGGTGGCAGAGCATGGTGCTGCTGCACGAGAATATTGTGGGTATTGATGCAGCCATCTTCATGCATCCAACCACATGGAAGGCATCAGGACACGTAGATGCTTTCAACGACCCCCTCATCGACAACCGCGACTCTAAGAAGCGCTATCGTGCCGACGTGCTCATTGAGGAGCAGCTGGCCAAATACGAGGATAAGATTCAGAAGGAGATTGAGAAGGCAAAGAAGAAGTTCGGTGATGCCTTTGACGAGGCACAGTTCCGTGCCACTAATCCCCGCGTTCTGGAGAATCAGGAGAAATTCGATGCACTGCACAAGCGTTATCAGGAAGTGATGAATGCCGAGGGCGGCATTGACCTGGATGGCATGAAGCAGATTATCCTGGACGAGGGTATTGTATGTCCTATCAGTGGTACACGCAACTGGACAGACGTTCGTCAGTTCAACCTGATGTTCAAGACAGAGATGGGTAGTACCGCAGACGGTGCCTCTACTATCTACCTGCGCCCCGAGACCGCCCAGGGTATCTTCGTAAACTATCTGAACGTTCAGAAGACCGGCCGTATGAAACTGCCTTTCGGTATCGCTCAGATCGGTAAGGCCTTCCGTAACGAAATTGTTGCCCGTCAGTTCATCTTCCGTATGCGCGAGTTTGAGCAGATGGAGATGCAGTTCTTTATCAAGCCCGGAACAGAGTTGGATTGGTTTGCCAAATGGAAGGAGATACGTATGAAGTGGCATCAGAACCTTGGCTTCGGTGCCGAGAACTATCGTTTCCACGATCACGATAAGCTGGCTCATTACGCCAACGCCGCAACTGATATTGAGTTCCACATGCCTTTCGGCTTCAAGGAGGTTGAGGGTATCCACTCTCGTACCAACTTCGACTTGTCACAGCACGCCAAGTTCAGCGGTAAGAAGATTGAGTACTTTGATCCTGAAGCAAACGAGAGCTACACTCCGTATGTAATAGAGACTTCTATTGGCGTGGATCGTATGTTCCTCTCTATCATGTGCCACAGCTACGAGGAGCAGCAGCTGCCCGACGGACAGACACGTACCGTTCTGCACCTGCCCGCAGCATTGGCTCCTGTAAAACTGGCTGTATTCCCCTTGACCAAGAAGGATGGTATGCCTGAGAAAGCTCAGGAGATTATCAACGACCTTCGCTTCCACTTCAACTGCAAATACGAGGAGAAGGACCAGATTGGTAAGCGTTACCGCCGTATGGATGCCATTGGCTGTCCCTACTGCGTAACTGTTGACCAGCAGACACTGGAGGACAACACCGTTACTCTGCGCGATCGCGACACAATGGAACAACACCGTGTTGCCATCAGCGACCTGCGTAGCATCATAGAGGATAAGGTCAGCATAACAAGTCTGTTGAAGAAGTTGCTCTAATGAAAAAGATTCCGGTTTTTCTAGTTAATCTAGCAGGACTAGTCGGGCTAGTATGGCTAGTTAGCCTAGTCTTCGTCTCTTGTTCTGAAGAGAGCACAGAGTGGGATCCCTATTACAGTTGGGAAAGTAGGAACGCTTTGTGGTTCGAGAATGTTGCGGACTCTGCTCGTACAGCCATTGCTGCTGCCAAGGCTCAGTATGGCGACGAGTGGGAAGATCATTGTCAATGGCGAATGATAAAAAGCCTGCAACGCAGTGAGGATACCCATGGCCCCATTACCGACAGCATCATCTGCAAGATTGTTCCATCCGAGCCAGGTACGGTAAAGGGGACAAAACCTGCAAACTACACAGATTACGTGCAGCTACACTACAGAGCATGGCTCATGCCCTCAGAATACATCTCAGAGGACAATGTCACCAAGGAAGAGAAAATGGCTGTCTTCAGCCAAAGCTACTACGGTGACTTTAATCCTGCTACTGCTGTACCCGTAACCATGTCTGTTGCCAACCTGATTGAAGGATTCCAAACAGCTCTGCAGAATATGGTAGAGGGTGATGAGTGGTACGTGTATATTCCTCAACAACTGGCATACGGTTCAGAGGAGTCAAGTGCCGTTCCCGCTTATAGTACCTTATTATATTTAATAAAGCTGGTGGGCATCTACGAAACAGAAGATGATGTCCCCGACTGGAAATGATTATGTAATCATACATTAAAAAATATCGGAGGTGGATTCAACAATCCACCTCCGTATTGTTTAACGGCGAACGACAATCTCCGCCAAATCTTTACGTTTCTTCTCAGTCGGTTGCATTCCCGCAGCAGCCTTTCCTATCGGAATAAGCACAACAGGTTCCTCCGTCTCAGGAAGCCCCAGTAGCTTATGGCAAAGCTGAGCGTTGAAATTGCATACCCAACAGGAGCCCAATCCCTGCTCAGCAGCAGCCAGACAGATATGCTCGGCTGCAATGGCAATATCTATATCGCCATGACGCTTCCCATCACTTCTCACCCACTCTACATCATGCTGAACGGTCAGCAGGATATACAAGGGTGCCTGGCTCAGCCAGTCGCGTTTGTAGCACTGCTGCAACAGCTCTCTGTCCTGCTGCGAGGTCATCACATAGAACTTCCAGGGTTGCAGGTTCACTGCCGAAGGAGCCAGACGGGCACATTCCAATATATACTGCAACTGTTCCTCCGTTACAGGCTCACCTGAATAGGAACGAACGGAATACCGTTGGGCGGATAAGGTTTTAAAATCCATCATTCACTTTAACTTTTATCTTTATCTTAACTTTTAATTCTTATCTCATTTTTATCTTTTCTCTTATAACTTTTATCTCTTCTCCTTTATCTTACCGATAAAGTCCTTCATCTCTGCCTCGTGCGCCTCTATGCTGAGCAACAGATGCAGCTGGTTATTAGAGCGGACGAAGTTATGCTCTGGATATTGGCACTTCCAGTATTTGTCGCCACTGAGGTAATCCCACAAGAAACGCACGCACTGCATATAGGGGAATAGCTTCACGGCATAAGGCAAGTTCTCTATCTCCACACGGGTCAGGAATGAAGAAGCACTGCTCAGATAGCCTTCTGTGAAGGCCTTGAATATCTCTATATTAAACTGAACCTTATCCATATCAGGACAATCCTCAGCAACCACATTGGCACCGGTACGCAGGAAGTCACCGTAATCAGAGAAGATGAAGTTGGGCATTACGGTATCCAAGTCGATGACGCAGAGCACATTGTCGTTCTTGTCGAACATCATATTGTTAACCTTGGTATCGCAGTGACATACACGCTTGGGCAGGATACCTTCGCGTCCCATACGCTCAGCTTTGCACATCTCTTCGGCACGGGCATCAATCTGACGCAATACCTCCTGCACCTGTGGTTCGCTGACACGACCCACGGGATCTGCCTTCACTACCTCGCGTAACTGCTGCAGGCGGAACTCCATATTATGGAAATCCTTGATCGTCTCGCCCAACTGAACGGGGATGTCAGCCAGCATAGCCTGGAAGTTACCGAAGGCCTTACCAGCGGCACGACTACTCTCGGGATTCACAGCCTGCTTGGTGATGGCATCAGGTATGAAGATCATGATACGCCAGTACTTACCGTCAACCAGCGCATATAACTTCTTGCTGTCGTCCTTCAGCGGAATAAAAGTCAGCACCTTGCGGTCGATATCCTTCTCACCCTTCTGCTCCAGCTTCTTACGTATATGACTGGTTACGGCATCAATATTGCGCATCACCATGTCCACATCGGGGAAAACCACATGGTTAACACGCTGCAGCACATAATCAGGCTGATCGGCTTCTGCTGTCAGTACCTTATAGGTATCATTGATTAAACCCTCGCCTAAAGGCTTTATCTCACTCACTGTGCCACGAATGGCAAATTTCTCGATAATGTTTCTTAATTCGTTCATAATATCATGGTTTAGGATTATCTGTCTTCAGGCATACTCTTGCCTGTATAAAGTGTTCCATCTGAGCCCATTCCTTCTGCGCTTATCGCTATCTGGGTTTGTTTGCTGTTGTTATAGAATCGGACCTTAGCTGTTCCTGATTCATCCAGCTTCAGGTTGGGATTCCAGTACAGCGTTCTTCTGTAGTCCTTTGTCTCGGGGAGAGGCTTATTGCTATAATCGGGATGATAGAAATCGTCTGGTGCCGAGAATCCGGGCAGGACGAAGATGCGGTCACGTCTAACAGTACGCTTTGCTTCATTAGGGAAGGTACGTAGGTCGATTGTAACCTCTGGTTGGTTACTTGCCTCGAAATGTTTGTCTCCCTCGCGGCGCGGACTATAGTCGGTATAGATATACACCTTATCCAAATTGGTGAATTTGTTAAATTTCTCCTGTTCCTCGGGAGTCATCTGGAAGCTATGCCAAGTGGGTACGCTTGGAGCGCCGGTTTCCCTCTTCTTCTTCTCAGATTCCGACAACTCAGATAATTGAATAGTGTTCAGACGAGTTCTTAAATCATACTGGCGATCCGTATTCATATCACCGATATAGGCTCTGGCCACATCAGCGGTGAAACGACTCTGTCCGACAAAATAGCCCGTACAGAGTCCTGCATCAATAGCCTCATTAAGGGCAGTGTAAGCATCTACCACGAAGGCAGGTTTGCTGGGGTCGAACTTCCTTAGCATATTGCGTTTGGCTCCAACCGTAACCTCGTGCAGGGTTCGTGCCCCATCCAACAACCAGTCTTCATCCAGAACACTTCCCTTGGGTGCCTCGGCCAAATGCTCTTGATACCAATCGTAGGGTTTTACAAATCTGGGATAGATATTATGCACACGCACATAGAACTCAGGATAGTTGATATCGCCATATCTGGTAGTTCCTGATTCAATCCACACATGCTTGTTGTCTTTCCACTTCGTTGTATCCGAGGCGGACAATTCCATAACACAGCCATCGTAGAAGCGAGGGGTTTGAATGCTGAACTGCCCGTTCTTTGTCTCAACCTCACCCACTACATCGTCAACTCCGTTCTCTATCTTCTTCTTGAAACTGGCATGCACCAGCATCTCTCTCTTCAGGTTTCCTTCTTTTTTATTAAACCGTTCGCGTGCATCGTGCAGGGTCTTTATCTCCTTGTTTTCACGGTCATCAACGGTCTCATTTGTTACAATTTCACCCTCCTGAAGCAATTTCTCCTCCTCCTGGTTACCTAACTTCTCGGCTGACTCAGAAAACAAATCTTCTGCCGTCTGCGCCTGGAACTTGTTGACCTCTCCTGTCATCAACGGGGTCTGTTCCGGCATGTGGTTCAGCACAAAAGCACCAGGCGTAGCCATCGTGTGCCAGTCATACCTGCGCCAGCCCTGAATCATTAGCAACAGATCCAGTGCACGCTGATGCTCGTTATCGTTTTTCTCAAAGAAATATTCAGGCTGTTCTACGAACCCGCGAATCTGGCTGCTCAGCAACATCTCCGTAAGGATGTTACCCGAGTCATAGATATACTCCGTACGTGCAGCATCACGCACGGCAATGCTGACATGCCCGTTGGGCATATCGGTTTTCACCTGCAGATCGATAGGATCAAAGGGCTCGATAGGTACATCAGCAAAACCACTGAAGGTAATGTTCCGGGGTTTAAGGTCGTCCTTGCGAACAAAGAAAAGACGGTCGGCATAAATCCTTCCTTGTTCATTGAAGACTGTCACCTGGCATACACCCGTTTTGAGTTTGTCGGGTGCAAGGATGGCCGTCAATTGCTGCCCAGTTCCCAGTTCCTGGAAGTCCAGCAACAGTCCCTGATTCATAACCGTCATACCCAAAGGCTCGTTAGCCGCTGTACCGCTCTGAGCCAGATTAACCTTCACCTCACCGTTCTCCTGCGTTACCATGATGGCACAACCATCATCCTCTACCTTGGGCAAATCCTGTTTACCCATCTTCAGGCTCCACGTGAACTCAGACTTATATTTCTCTCCACTCGCGGGGATAAACTCTATGCTACCCCTTCCGCGCTTCTCCGTCTTAGCCTCTGCCACAATGTTGCCTTTCGAATCCTTAACGGTCAACTTACCTTCTATGTGCATGCCGTCATCATCGTTGGCTTCAAAGGCAACGCGGTTCTTGACGCCTGCTACCAGATGACCGCCCTCTGGGTAGAAGTGAACGACTGCCTTTGGCAATTCTCCCTCGGCCTTGAATACGCGGCGCAGGGGGCGCAAAGTCATAAAATGCTCATAGTCGCCAGGAGTCTTAGGCTTGTCATACACAGGGAACACCTTGCTATAAAGCTTCTCGTAATCCCTGTAGTAGTCCTTGGCCATCTTTTTATTATAGAACCACTTCTCGGCATAGCTAGTATGCGGATGTTCCGTCTCGCCCCAGTTGAGCTGCCATCGCGTATAGGCACGCAACTCATAGTATCCGCCGTACAGGGTATCTTCCAATGCGAAGTCACCATGTGCCTCTCCCTTGTCCAGTTCCAGCAACTGACGCTGTACCAGATAGCCATCCTGATTCAGCAGTTCCACATAGAGCACCTTGCTCACCCTGCTGGGCAAACCGTCGCTCCTGCGCACGTACGCCTTATAATATATAGTATCACCCAGGAAGTAACACGTATTGTCGGTATGAATGAAAATCTGTTCCTGCGGGATGTTCTTGCCGAATTTCTGCAAACGGTCGGCCCACCCATCCAGGGTGCTAGGAACATTAGCCTGAGCCATCAGACTCAGGGGAAAAAGGAGAAAAGCGATAAAAGAAAGTAATTTACCCATATTTGTGTGAGTTCATATTGTTGTTAGCGTAGGCAAAGATAAGGCTTTTTTCCTTACATTCCCTTGTATAACCCGTTTTTTTACGTTAAATTTGCGAAATTATTATGAATGCTGAAACAGCAATTATGAATTATGAAGGCTGCGATTAAGCGAGTGCAATGATAAACTTGTTTAAGCATTGCCGAGCGTGAGCAGGCTCGAAGCACAGCTTCAAGTGTGAATTATAAATTATGAATTATAAATTATGAATTGTGAATTATAATTTAACTCCATACCAGCCAGAGTCAGCGGCAGATTTTTATGCCGACATCCTTACCATCCTCTCCAAGCGGACGAAGGATGCCGATCGCTATCTGCTGCTGAACCGTCTTTTCCTGCATCTGCTGGAGGAGCATACGGCGCATTTGCCTGTGCATCTGGTAGGGCCTTTTGCCAAGACCGACTACCTGCTGAAGGAGCACAAAGCCTCCAAAAGGCTCTCTCGCATGGTCAACGACCTGCGTGTCAGGCTTATCCGCCTGAAGAACGGAGAACTTACTCCCGAGGAGCAGCAGCATATGCTCGCGGACGATGCGCAGGCGCTCAGCCTCTTTGTCAAGCTACTCTACGGCATTCCCGTTCCTGATTCCCTCGTTGCCTTCTTTCCTGCCAAGAGGCAGCGGCGCACCGGCAAGACACTATTAGGCGAATGTGTCAGGATGATTGTCGATAGATGGGATAATGACTACTTGACTGGCCGATTAGAAAGCGATGGCGTGGAGGAAGTTCGGGTCTGCTACTCAGAAGGGAATGAGCATTATCCATTCGACTGGTCGTATCTCACCCCGCTGCTGAAAGCGGGTATGCAGCTTCATCTGATAAGACCCGCTGCCAACGAGGAGGGAACTCTCTACCCCGAACTTATCATTCTGGAGCCCGACTACCTGGTGGATATCTCGCAGATAGCCCGATGTATGGACAGCTATTCCGACTCTCCCCTTGTCTATTTGCTGCATATGATAGAGCCACCTGCCGAGTCAGAGGCTATCATGTTGGGTAACTTGGCAGGACAACTTCTCGACGAGACCCTTCACACGCAGGGACATTCTTACGCAGCCTCCGCACGCGAATTCTTCCAACAGCATGCCTTGAGCCTGCTTGCCACCCCTCCCAGTGCCCAGTTCCATACTAATGCCCAGACACAGCTACATAATATACGCAAGGCCATCCATGAGGATTTGCCTGCTCAAGTGGGCAGTTTCCATACTGACAAGGTGATGGTGGAACCCTCCTTCTTCTCGTCCATGTTAGGCTTGCAGGGACGTATGGATATGCTGCAACTCGACCTGCGCGTTCTGGTGGAGCAGAAAGCAGGCAGCGGTGCCTTTGTCCCTGGCGATGCCGATCCCTCTACGCCCAAGGCTCAGCGGGCCCATTACGTGCAGTTGCTCCTCTATATGGCGCTGCTGCGCTATAACTACAGAAAACAGTACGAGCAGAACAACCGCGAGCTTCATGCCTTCCTGCTCTACTCCAAATACCCCCAGTCGCTCCTGGGATTAGGCTTTGCACCCGAGCTACTCTTCCATGCCTTCCGACTGCGTAACCAGTTGGTATGGCATCAGTTCCGTCTGGCAGAGGGAGGGTTCAACGTGTTAGAGACCCTCACACCCGACCAGCTGAACCGCAACGGTGTGAAGAACCGCTTGTGGAAGGAGTTCCAGCGCCCCAAGATAGAACAACTGTTGGCCCCCATTCATCAGGCAAGCCCTACGGAGAAGGCTTATTATTACCGTATGCTCACCTTCATTGCCCGCGAGCACCAACTCAGCAAGTTGGGCAATCAACAGAAAGAGAATTCGGGCTTCTCCAGCATCTGGATTGACAGCCTCGACGATAAGCTTTCTGCCGGCAACATCTACCACCAGCTGCATTTGGTGTCCCCAGCCGAGGGTGCAGAAGGGCGTGTGGACCAGGTGGTACTACGCTTTCAAAAGGATGCTTTGAACGATATGAGCAACTTCCGCCCTGGAGACATTGTCATACTTTACTCCTACAAACAAGACAGCCTCCCCGATGCCTGCAACACGATGGTGTTCCGTTGTAGCATCGTGGCTATTACTCCAGAGGATATCACGCTGAACTTGCGCAAATCCCAGGTGGATGCCTATGTCTTCCTGCGTCATAAGGATCGCTTTTGGGCTATCGAGCACGATTTCTACGAATCCTCCTACACAGCCCTTTACCGAGGAATGCATGCCTTCCTCTCCGCTCCGAGCGAGAGACGGGAGCTGCTGATGGCAGCACGTCACCCAATGGTGGACGAGAGTCTTTCCCTGAAGGGCGAGTATGGTGCGTTCAATGAACTCTCCCTGCGTGTCCGCCAGGCACGCGAGCTATTCCTTATCATAGGTCCTCCTGGCAGTGGAAAGACATCCTATGGTATGCTCAATACACTCAGAGAGGAACTACTGCACTCGGATACCAATGTGCTATTGTTGGCATATACCAACCGGGCGGTGGATGAGATTTGCAGCAAACTTCACGGCGAAATTCCTTTCCTGCGCATCGGCAACGCGCTGGCTTGTCAGCCGCAGTATCAGGAGCATCTGCTCGATAACCGGGTCAGAACTTGTTCCGACTTGCAACAATTACAGGACTTGATTCTTCAGACGCGTGTCTTTGTGGGCACCGTAACGGCTATGAACAGTGCGCAAGCGCTCTTTAGGTACAAACAATTCTCCTTAGCCATTATCGACGAGGCATCTCAGATTCTCGAACCGCAAATCATAGGATTGCTTAGCGCCAAGCATAAGAGTCAGTCGGCGATACAGCGTTTTGTGATGATTGGCGACCACAAGCAACTCCCCGCCGTTGTGCAGCAGACAGAACAGGAATCGGTTGTCCTCGACCCCCTACTCCACCAGATAGGTTTGCGCAACTGCAGGTTCTCGCTCTTCGAACGTCTGCTTCACCTCTATGGCAAAGACCCGTCCGTTACCTATATGCTTACCCGCCAAGGACGTATGCACCCCGAGATTGCAGCACTACCCAACCAACTGTTCTATGATGGCAAGTTAGAGGTCGTACCCCTGCCGCATCAGGTGGCTACGTTGCCCAAGGAGGGTGGAACGGATGATGAGCTGACCAACCAGCTCCTTACCCGCCGCGTGATGTTCCTGCCCTGCAAATCGCCCAAGCATTCACCTTCGGATAAGGTCAATCAGGCTGAGGCTGACATCATAGCCTCACTGGTGGAACGTATCTATAAGATAGAAAAGGAAAAGTTCAGCGCTCAGGATACAGTGGGCATCATCGTCCCCTACCGCAATCAGATTGCCACCGTGCGCAATACCATAGCACGACTGGGCATCCCCGAGTTGATGGACATCACCATAGATACGGTCGAGCGATACCAAGGCAGTCAGCGCCGCTACATCATCTATGGCTTCACTATCCAGAAGCATTATCAGCTACGTTTCCTAACCAACAACACGTTCATCGAGGACGGCAAGCTCATCGACCGCAAGCTGAACGTTGCCATGACAAGAGCGCAGGAGCATCTTATCATGATAGGGAATCCGGCCATCATGAGCAGCAATCCGCTGTTCAAAGAAATATTAAGCCCCCTCCCCGCTCCCCCTTTGGGGGAGTGATAGGTATGCGTTTTTGAATTTTGCTTTTTGAACGTCGAAGAGGTCGCGAGCGAAACGCAAGAACGAAGTGGCAATCTTGAATTAGAAGACCCTCCCCCAAAGGGGGAGACGGAGGGGGCTGACCTACACCGCATTCTGCGGCCTGCCCTCCATGAATGCTTTTACGTTTGCTACGGCAATGTTCAGCAGACGCTCCCTGGCTGCCTTTGTTGCCCAAGCAATATGGGGTGTGATATAGCAGTTGCGGGCATTGATAAGGGGACTGCCGTTGCGTGGCGGCTCCTCCTGCAGGACATCCACGCCAGCCGCCATGATACGACCCTCGTTGAGGGCGTCAGCCAGCGCTGCTTCATCCACCAGCGGGCCACGACCGGTATTAATCAGGATAGCCGTTGGCTTCATCAGTTTCAGGCGCTCGGCATTCACCAGATGATGTGTTTCTTCGGTAAGCGGACAGTGCAAGCTCAAGACATCGGCTTCGCGGAACAACTGTTCGTAGCTGCCAGCTTTCTCTATGCCCATTTCCTTTAGAGCATCAGCACTCTTGCTGCTGTATGCCAGGATACGCATGCCCAAGCTCTGTGCTATGCGTGCCGTGGCGGTACCTGTGTTTCCTAGTCCCACAATACCCAAGGTCTTGCCGTCCAACTCTATCAAGGGAGTCAGTGAGAAGCTAAAATCCTTGTTCCGCTGCCACTCACCCTGCTTGACGGCATCGCTGTGCAAAGCCACCTGATTAGTGATATTCAGCAGATGAGCTATCACCATCTGAGCCACCGACATCGTGCTATAGGCTGGGATGTTCGTAACGATGATGCCATGCTTGCGAGCAGCAGGAATATCTACCACATTGTATCCTGTAGCCAGAACACCAATATAGCGCAGGTCGGGCAACTTATCCATCAGTTCCTCCGTGATAACCACCTTGTTGGTCAGTATCACCTGTGCCCCTTGGGCACGTTTCAGCACATCCTCGGGTGCTGTGCGGTCATAAACCGTCAGTTCGCCCAATTCTCTAAGGCCATCCCACGACAAATCGCCTGGGTTAGCTGCATATCCGTCTAATTCTACGATCTTCATTTTGAGAATTGAAAGTTGAAAATTGAAGGCTGCGATTGAGCGAGAGGAAAGCTAAGCTTGCTTAGGCTATCCCGAGCGTGAGCAGGCTCGACCGCAGGTCAAAGTTGAAAATTTTATTTCGATATCTCGTTATCTCGATATTGACTTTTTTTCTTAAGTTCGAAAAACGCTATGCTTGCTGCTGCTGCCACATTCAGTGAATCAACATTGTTATACATCGGAATGCGCACCACATAATCGGCGGCATCTATGGTTGCCTGTGGCAGGCCATCCCCTTCTGTACCCATGACAATGGCCAAACGGTCTATTGCCTTCAGCGTGGGAGAGTCGATGTCTATGTTGTCGTCCCTGAGTGCCATAGCAGCAGTCTTGAAACCGAGGTCATTCAACTGCTGCAGCCCCTCAGTGCCTGCAGGAATCCATGTCCAAGGAACTAAGAACACACTACCCATAGACACCCTCACAGCTCGGCGGTTCAACGGGTCGCAGGCATCCTCAGTCATCAGCACGGCATCCATGCCCAGGGCAGCTGCCGAGCGGAAGATTGCCCCTACGTTGGTGGTGTCGCACACACTGTGCACCACCACCACCCTACGGGCATCCTTCAGGACCTCTGTAAGGGGACGAGGCGTAGGTCGGTGCATAGCACAGAGCACACCGCGTGTCAGCGTATAGCCAGTTAGTTGAGCCAGCAACTCGCGCGATCCAGTATAGACAGGGACATCCTCGCCTGCCATTGCCAGAATCTCCTTGGCATCGCCCTCAATATGTTTCTCCTCGCACAGGAACGACTGCGGCTTATAGCCAGCCTGCAGCGCCACCTTTATCACCTTAGGGCTCTCGGCAATGAAGATACCCTTCTCCGGCTCCAGCCTATTCCTTAGCTGTGCTTCCGTCAGCGTAGCATATGGCGCCACCGCCGGATCCGTAATATTACTGATATTGAATTTTGCCAATTGTGAATTATGAATTGTGAATTATGAATTATGAATTATTGAAGTTTAAACTTTACCTTACAGCTGATATTATCCGCCGCATCTCCCACCAATGCCATGAAGTCGCCTGGCTCAGCCTTCCAGTTGTTGGTCTCCTCGTCCCAGAACGAGAGGGCACGCTTGTCGGTCTTCAGCTTTATGGTCTTTGTCTCGCCTATGTTCAGGAAAACCTTTTGGAAGGCTTTCAGTTCCTTCACAGGGCGATCAACGCTGCACTTCATATCCGTAATGTAAAGCTGGACAACCTCAGCGCCAGATCTGCTTCCTGTATTGGTAACATCCACGCTGAAGGTCATATTACCGTCTTCAGTGACGGTATTCTCAGCTCTCAAGTTGCTTATCTTGAAAGTCGTGTAACTCAGGCCATGACCAAAGGCAAAGGCGGGTTTCAGCTTCTGCTTGTCTGTCCAGCGGTATCCTACATAGATACCCTCCTTGTATTCCTCGTCGATAATATTCTTCTCCCCGTTGCGCCAGATGCCAGGGAAGGCAGCCTCGCCGAATGAGTGGGCACCCACCTGCTTCAGGCTCTCGTACCAAGTGAAGGGCAGTTTGCCGCGGGGGCTGATATCGCCCACCAGAACGGATGCCAGTGCTGTACCTGTCTCACTACCCAGGAACCATCCCTGCACAATGGCAGGTACCTGCTTCTTCCAAGGCATGCAAACGGCATTACCGCTTATATTCACATAGATGGTATTCTTGTTGACAGCAGCAAGGGCCTTTATCAGGTCGTCCTGAGCATAGGGCAACTCCATGCTCTTGCGGTCGTGACCCTCGCAGTCCTGATAGTCGCTCTTGTTCAGACCACCGAAGATAATCACATAGTCGGCAGTCTTGGCCTTCTCCACAGCCTCGGCAATGAGCACCTCGGGCTTGCGTTCATCCTTCAGGTTCTGTCCCGTTGTCACACCATTGTAGTTACCCGTTACATCGCCCACATAGCCACGGGCATATTCTATCTGGCAGTTGCTGCCCTTCAGTCGGTTCTGCAGACCCTGCAAGGGACTGATCTCGTGCTGTGCCTTCAGCGAGCTGGAGCCACCACCCACAGTCATCATCTTGATGGCATTCTCACCAACCACCAGAATCTTCTTGCCCACAGGGTCTATAGGCAGCACATTACCTACGTTCTGCAACAAGACTATACCGTCCTGCGCAATCAGTCGGGCTGCCATGTAATGCTCCTCGTTGCAGAGGAATCCATAAGGTTTCTGCTTGTTCATGGTGGTACGGAAGAAGGTACGCAGGACACGACGAACCTTGTCGTTCAATTCTTTCTCTGTGTACTTACCCTCCAGGATAGCCTTCTGGTATTGCTTCGAGAGGTAGTACATATCGTAGGCATTCGAAGCTCCCTCCGTCAGACCGTTGGTCCATGTCCCGAACTCCATATCCAGTCCGTTCTTCACAGCCTGGTCCAGATCATGTACACCACCCCAGTCGCTTACCACAACACCGTCGAAGCCCCATTCTTGCTTAAGGATCTTGTTCAACGTAATGCTGTTATGGCAGTTATGCTCGTCGTTATAGAGGTTATAGGCACCCATGATACCCCAAGCCTTACCTTCCTTGATGGCAGCTTCGAAGCCAGGCAGATAAATCTCCCTGAGGGCACGGTCGCTAACCTTAACATTCACATTATGTCGATACTCCTCCTCATTGTTCAGACAGTAGTGCTTAACGCAACTGGACACGCCCACGCTCTGCAAGCCCTGAATATAGGGAACCACCATGCGGGATGTCAGATAAGGATCCTCGCCCATGTACTCAAAGTTGCGTCCGCCCAGAGGGGTACGGTATATATTGACGCCAGGGCCCAGAATCATGCTCTTGCCACGATACAGCGCCTCCTCGCCTAACGCATGACCATATATCCACGATAAGGTGGGTTGCCACGTTGCTGCCAAGCAGGTCAACGCAGGAAAGGCCACACACGAGTCGTTGCTCTGCCCGGCCTGCTCCCACTGATCCCACAATACATCGGGGCGAACGCCATGAGGACCGTCGTCAGTCCAGAAATCCGGGAATCCCAAACGTTTGATACCAGGGCTTGAGAATTTGCTCTGCGCATGAATCACGCCAATCTTCTCGGCCAGCGTCATACGCTTCAACGCATCTTCTATGCGTTCCTCAATGTCCTTACTTTCATCCAGATAGACAGGTTTTGTCTGCTGAGCCAACATAGCCGTGCTCACCATCATTAGGCATATGAATTGAATCTTCTTCAACATAATGTGTAGTTTTTTGATTTTCGTGATGCAAAAGTATGGAAAAATATTGAAACTCAAAAATTTTCAGCCGCTTAGAGAGATTACAGAACTCCACTTCCAGTGGTGAGTCCTGTAACAACTCTCTTTAAGAGTATGTTCATTTATAAGGGATTTATGTGCTTTTTCAGAGACAGAAAACCAGACAAAAAAATCAACTTAGAAAAATAATTATTTAACTTGATTGCCAACAAAAATCAAGTCGTTTTTTGTGCAAAAACAAGCTGAATAGAATTCAACGTGCAAACTCATCGAATTCACGCTGAATTCGAGGTGAATTCAGCGTGCAAACGATCCGCAATCAGCCTTCATGCTCGCTAACTATCAATAATTATGAATTGTGAATTATGAATTTTGAATTAAAATTTGCACCTTTGTCCCGCAGATAGATGAAGATATGACACAAGGAACCTATACTATGGACGAAATCGGCAAGCTGGTAGAGGAACAAGGCTTGGCCGTATTTGAGATAACACAAATGCCCGTTTATAACGAGCCTATTGTTTCACCCTTTGTTGTAATTGCCTTAAATAACAGCGGATGGATTAGGTCGGAGTATGATTTTGAGCCAGATTTATTTGGCAAACACGACTTCACCCTTCTTAATCCGGGACATGTAATGGTTGCGCTAGAGACAAGCGAGGATTATCATGCCACTTTGGTTATAGTTTCTCCCCGACTCTATGAGTATTTAGCCAAGATGTTCCCTGATAATTACAAGTATAAACATTACTATCAGACAACGTTCCATCTTACAGATGCTCAGTACAAAGGAATCCGGTCTTGTCTCGACACACTGAAGATTCTCAGTACGTTGGATCATCCTTTCCGTGATAAGCTCTTGGTTTCGCAGCTCGATATCATGGCCCATCTGACGGAGGTTTACGGTGCGGAGAACGGCTTTACTCCTGAAGCCAAGACTGGCACAGAGCAACTGCTTCTGCGTTTCCATGCCTTAGTAGCAGAGAATTACTGCAAGAGCCGTGAGGTGAAGTTTTACGCCGACCGCCTTTGTCTCTCGCCCAAATATTTCGGTACCATCGTCCGTCAGGCTCTGGGATATAGTGCTGGCGAGTTGATAGCACGTTACGTAATGGTACAGGCCAAATTCATGCTGCGTGTTAAACGTAAACTGTCCATCCAACAGATTAGCGACAAGATGGGATTCTCCGACCAAACCGCTTTTGCCCGCTACTTCAAAAGTCATGCAGGCATAACTCCGCAGGAGTATAGGGAGGGAAAAGAGGAAGAGATAAAAGAGAAAAATTAAAAGAGAAAGGTTAATTATCGAGATAGAATTCCGGAATAGCGAAGCGATCCGGAGTAGCGTTAGCGGTCCAGAATAGCGTCAGCGGTCCGGCAAATCTCAATACTTTTCTATGAAATCTCTGACCAGACGGAATACGGGTTCGTAGCTGTCGAACTTGACGGTCTCGTACGTATCGAAGATAGTGTGGTAATATTGGAAGGCATCGCCTTTCTCGTTCTCTAAGAAGATGCAGGGCACATGGCGTGTGGCAAAGGGGTAATGGTCGCTATTGGCAGCCAAATCGCCACGATGCAGACTGGTAAAATAATGCTTATCGTTGTTAATCTGCTCGAATAGCTGATAGCCACGCATGCCCTCATCGCTGCACTCGCAGTACTGAACGGGATTGTTGTCGCCAATCATATCTATATTAAAGAGGTACTTTATCTGGCTTAGTGGCACGATGGGATTGTTGGCAAAGAACTCCGAACCGCGCAGGTTGGCATCCTCGCCCGAGAAGGAGAGAAAGTACATGTCGTACTGAGGCTTATGCTTGGCGTAATATTCAGCCAGAGTGACAATGCGGGCAGTACCCGAAGCATTGTCGTTGGCGCCAGCGTAGAAGATTTTCTTTCCCAAATTTCCCAAGTGGTCGTAATGTGCCGTGAAGACGTAACAACTATCGTGTCGCTGTCCCTCGACCTTGGCAATCACATTGAAACATTCGTAGTCCTTCAGGAACTTATTGTCCACGTTCAGGCGGACACGTTGCACATCCTTTATAGCCTCGGGTGTCACCCAGATGATAGGCTTCTCCACTACCCTATGGCCGTATGCCTTGAAGAACTTGATGGGCGCAGGCCAAGTGTAGATAAGTCCGGCATTGTTGCACTCGCCAGCTTTTTGCAAACGCGAGAAAGCCTCCTTGTGTCGATAGGTAAACCAGAATTCGCATGCCACCAGAGCATTGGCATACTCAGGCTTGGCAAGGTCGGCAAACATACGGTCGGCATCGAAGTTCAAGGTATCGACATGGTAAACAGGGAACTCGCCATGCACACCAGGCGAATACTCTCGCATAGAGAAGTCCACACCGGGCGTAAGCTTTTTGAACCCCCTCTCCAACTCCCCCGAGGGGGAGGGCATCATTTTCTCCCTTCTCCGCGGAGAGGGGACGGGGGTAAGGGTTCCCATTTCCATTCTACCACTGAAGGTGTTGATATCCAGCTTGAAAGGTTGCAGGGTTACCTCGTCCACGCCCGCCTTTTTATATTCCTTTTCCAGAAACAATCCAGCCTTATTGGCACCACCCTTGGCATAGCCACGTCCTTGATACTTGGCACTCGCCAGTTCCTTAATCACTCGTTTGTAATGCGCCAAATCCTGCGCACCAGATTGCATGGCACAAAAAGCCAGTAAAATCAGTAGAAGGAGCCACCTCCTCTCTCCCGCCATGGGGGAGTGTTTCATGTTAGAAATAAGCATTGTTAACAAAATATATATCACGTGTTGTTAGCCAGACCGCTTCGCTATTCCGGCAATTTTTATCTTTTAATTTTTCTCTTTTATCTTATCATCTGTCGATTCTTCATTCTTCACTTCCTTCGGTTCCACATGGACCGCAATGTGTGTCTCCTCACCATAATGACTGCGAAGCAGATCCTCCACCTCAGATGCCTTTTCGTGTGCCTCGCAGAGCGTGATGTTACCATCCATCAGGATGTGCAACTCTATGGCATAATGGTTGCCAATGCGACGGGTGCAGAGCTCGTGCGGCTCAACAACTCCTTCTACGGAGGCAGCCAGCTGCAGAATCTCCTCCTCCACCTCGTCGGGCAGGGAATGTTCCATCAGGTCGCCTATGCCATCGCGCAGCAGAAAGTAAGAAACTCTAATGATGAAAAGACCCACAATGACAGAGGCTATAGGGTCGAGCACCGTCCAGCGTTGTCCCAGGAAGATGGCACCGCCAATGCCAATAGCTGTTCCTATGGACGAGAGCGCATCGCTCCTGTGATGCCAGGCATTGGCCTCTACGGCCTGCGAGTTCAGCTTGCGTGCCTCACGCATGGAATAACGGAAGGTACCCTCCTTTAGCACCACAGACAACAGTGCCGCCCAAAGTGCCAAGGTGTCTGGTGCCTGCAGCTCCTCGCCATGCGCCCAAGCCACGATCTTAACGATTCCACCATAGACAATGCCCAAAGCCACCAATAGCAGAGCCATGCCGATGATGGTCATAGCCAGCGTCTCGTACTTGCCGTGTCCATATTCGTGAGACTTGTCTTGAGGCTTACCGCTGATATGAACGAAGACGAGTACGACAATATCCGTCACGAAGTCGCTGAACGAATGCACAGCATCGGCAACCATAGCGGCACTGTGGCCTAAGATTCCGGCAACGAACTTGAAGACCAGCAACACCACGTTCACCAGCCCTCCCACCAGGGTAACCTTATAAATCTGACGGTTTCTTTCCATCAAAAACAGTTATTTTGCCAACAAAAATAGCACTTTATTCTAATAAATGAACCAAAAATCTCAAAAAAAGTGCTACATTTGCGCCTGCAAAAACGAAACTAATCAACATAAACCCCAAAAATATACTATTATGAAACAACGAATCCTTAGCTGCCTGCTGGCAGTATTGCTGAGCCTTTCCGCTATGGCCGAGGTGAAGTACGTTTTCTACTTCATCGGCGATGGTATGGGCGTTAACCAAATCAATGTTACCGAGACCTATCTGGCTGCCCTGAAAGGCAAGATTGGTTTCGAACCCCTGTTGATGTCAAGCCTGCCCGTTGTAGGTATGGTCAACACCTATTCTGCCACCAACGGCGTAACAGACTCTGCTGCTGGCGGTACAGCCCTGGCAACAGGTAAGAAGACCAAGAACGGTGCCATTGGCGTACTGAAGGACTTGGAAACTCCCTGCTACAGCATTGCTCAGTGGGCTAAGAACTCAGGCAAGGCCGTTGGTGTTGCTACCTCAGTAGCTGTAACACACGCCACACCCGCCTCTTTCTTTGGTCATCAGGCCGACCGCAACATGTATTGGGAGCTAGGTAAGGACCTGTGCAAGAGCAACTTCGACTTCTTCGGCGGTTCCGACTTCCACACTCCTTATACCAAGGAGGGTGAGCCCTCGCTGCACGAGCAAGCAAAGGCTGCCGGCTACACCATCGTTAAGGGTTACAAGGAATACATGAAGAAAGGTCGCCAGGCAGAGAAACTCTGTCTCTTCCAGAGCGACAAGGCCAACGAGAAACTGGGAAGCGACCAGATTCCATACGCATTGGATCGCACCAAGGATGACCTGACACTGGAGCAGATTGTACGTGCTGGTATCAACTTCCTCTCTTCAAAGAACACCGATGGTTTCTTCTTCGAGGTTGAGGGCGGTATGATCGACTGGGCTTGCCACAGCAACGATATCGGCAACTGCATCAACGAGGTAATTGACTTCGACAAGGCTATCAAGGTAGCTTACGAGTTCTACGAGCAGCATCCCGACGAGACCATTATCGTTATCAGCGCCGACCACGAGACAGGCGGTTTGGTAATGGGTGTTGGTCCCTACGAGATTCATACCGACCTGTTGAAGTACCAGCGCAAGAGCATCAACGAGCTGAAGTGGATGCTGAGAGAGCAGTACAAGAAGGCACCCAGCAAGTTCACATGGGCTGCTGTTGACAAGGTGCTGAAGGAAGAGATGGGCTTCGGTGCTGGCATCAATCTGGACGACAAGCAGAAGGAGCGTATCCAGAACCGCTGGAAGGATATTGAAAAGGCCTTTGGCGACGACAAGAAGGTACGCGACCGCATCGGTGACCTCTGCGAGACAACCAAGCATATCCTCTCTGAGGTTGCTATGATCAGCTGGGCAAGCGGCGGCCACTCTAACGGCTACGTTCCCGTCTATGCAGTCGGTCCCGGCACAGAAGTCTTTCAGGGTAGAATTGACAATATAGAGATTGCGCCCAACATGGCAAAAATTGCTGGGTACAAGACAGAATAAGAGATAATAGTTAATTCAAAATTTATAAATTCAAAATTCAAAATTGAAGATTATAAATTGAGAACTATGAGTCAAAAGCCTCTGAGCAATGCTCGGGGGCTTTTTGCTTATTAAACTTTCAACTCTCAACTCTAAACTCTAAACTCTCAACTCTAAACTAATTTCCGTCGTATATGATAATAAAATATTTATTTTATTTTCGTATTCCCTTACTTATTCGTAATTTTGCAGGCGAATTATAAAAGATTGTATGCAAAGTATTAGGAACATAGCCATCATTGCCCACGTGGACCACGGAAAGACTACGTTGGTGGACAAGATGTTGCTGGCTGGTAATCTTTTCCGCGAGAACCAGCAGACAGGTGAATTGATGTTGGATAACAATGAGTTGGAACGTGAGCGCGGAATCACTATCCTTTCTAAGAACGTTAGTATTAACTACAAGGACACGAAGATTAACATTATCGACACTCCGGGTCATAGCGACTTCGGCGGAGAGGTAGAGCGTGTCCTGAATATGGCCGACGGCTGTCTGTTGCTGGTGGATGCCTTCGAGGGTCCCATGCCTCAGACACGTTTCGTGCTACAGAAGGCCTTGCAGATTGGTCTGAAGCCCGTTGTGGTAATCAACAAGGTGGACAAACCCAACTGCCGTCCCGAAGAGGTATATGAGATGGTCTTCGACCTGATGTGCGATCTGGACGCCACAGAGGAGCAACTGGACTTCCCCGTTATCTACGGCTCTGCCAAGAACGGCTGGATGAGCGAAGACTGGAATAAACCTACTGACAATATCACATATCTGCTGGACAGTATTCTGGAGTACATCCCCGCCCCCGAGGTATTGGAAGGTACACCTCAGATGCTGATTACCAGCCTCGACTACAGCAACTACACTGGACGTATTGCCGTAGGACGTGTACACCGTGGCACCCTGAAGGAGGGCATGAACATCACCATCGTTCATCGCGATGGCAGCAAGGAGAAAACGAAAATCAAGGAGTTGCACACCTTCACAGGTATGGGACGCCAGAAGATTTCAGAGGTTTCCAGCGGCGACATCTGCGCTATCGTAGGTCTGGAGCACTTCGAGATTGGCGATACCATCTGCGACTACGAGAACCCCGAGGCACTGCCTCCCATCAGCATAGACGAGCCAACGATGAGTATGCTCTTCACCATCAACGACTCACCTTTCTTCGGCAAGGAGGGTAAGTTCTGTACCAGTCGCCATATCGGCGATCGTCTGACAAAAGAGTTGGAGAAGAACTTGGCACTGAGAGTGGAAACACCAGAAGGCTACACAGACCGTTGGATTGTAAGCGGTCGTGGTGTGCTGCACCTGAGCGTGCTCATCGAGACCATGCGTCGTGAAGGCTACGAGCTGCAGGTAGGTCAGCCACAGGTTATCTACAAGGAGATTGACGGCGTGAAGTGTGAGCCTATCGAAGAGATGACCATCAACGTACCCGAGGAGTTTGCCAGCAAGATGATAGACATGGTTACCCGTCGTAAGGGCGAAATGACCAGCATGGAGAGTCAGGGCGAGCGTGTGAACATCGAGTTCAACATCCCCAGCCGTGGTATCATCGGTCTGCGTACCAATATGCTGACAGCCAGTCAGGGTGAGGCTATCATCGCACACCGCTTCAAGGATTATCAGCCTTTCAAGGGCGAGATAACCCGTCGTGTGAATGGTTCGCTGATTGCCTTGGAGAGCGGTAATGCCTACGCCTATGCCATCGACCATCTGCAGGACAGAGGTAAGTTCTTTATCGAACCTCAGGATCAGGTATATGCAGGTCAGGTTGTTGGCGAACATGTCCACGATAACGACATCGTGATTAACGTGTGCAAGGCTAAGCAGCTGACTAACGTTCGTGCCAGCGGTACTGACGAGAAGGCTCGTATCATCCCCGCTACCATCTTCTCTCTGGAGGAGGCACTGGAGTACATCAAGGAGGATGAATACGTGGAGGTAACTCCCAAGAGCATGCGTATGCGTAAGGTCATCCTGGATCATCTGGAGAGAAAGAGAGCGAATAAATAAAAAGCCCCCTCTAACTCCCCCTTTGGGAGAGAACAGAGGAGATAAGAACTAAAAGATAAAAGTCACGCTAACCCCTAATCTATCACTCCCCCAAGGGGGAGCAGGGAGGGGGCTGATAATTGTTAAAAAATGGAACATATGATACCCATATGGATGCTGATACCTTTTGTTTGTCAGCTTCTCTGCATAGCAGTATTCCCGCTTACCAAGCTGGAACACTGGTGGGACAATAATATGCACAAACTGGTGGTGTCCCTGCTGCTGGGTCTGCCCGTTGCGGGTTGGCTCTGCATGCATGGCATGACACATGAGTTGGAGCATCAGATGGTGTACGACTACGTACCCTTTATCCTGTTGCTGATGGCCTTGTTCGTGACCACAGGCGGCATCTGCATCAAGGGCGACCTCAGGGCTACCCCGCTGATGAACTGCGCCATCCTGAGCACAGGTTTCCTGCTGGCTTCCTTCATGGGAACAACAGGCGCAGCCATGCTGCTTATCCGTCTGCTGCTACAGACAAACAGTCAGCGTAAGTACACCACACATACGGTACTGTTCTTCATAGCTATGGTTGCTAACTGCGGAGGTATCCTTACCCCGTTAGGCGACCCCCCATTGTTCCTGCTCTTCCAAAAGGGCACACCCTTTGACTGGTTCCTGGGCTTAACTCCCGAATGGCTGACGACAGGACTCTTGATGCTGCTGGTTTACTTTGTGATGGACAGTATCTTCTACAAGCGAGAGGCTCACGAGAGACTGAAAGCCGACGAGGCAGAACAGGAGAAGATTACCGTTACAGGACTTATCAATCTGGTGTGGCTGGCATGTGTGATACTGAGCACTATGTTCATCAACAGCACCTACATCCCCGCTATGGGTGACCCCGATGCTCCCTTCTATCTGAAGTTGCTCAGGGAGTGGGCCTTCCTGCTGATTATCTGTCTGTCTATCCTGACAACCAAGAAGACGGTACGCGTCAACAATAACTTTGCATGGACACCCATCCTGGAGGTTGCATGTGTCTTCTGCGGCATCTTTGCTACCATGATTCCTGCATTGATGTACCTGCAGCAGCACCCTCTGCCCATAACAGAGCCCTGGCAATTTGTCTATTGCACAGGATCGCTGTCGGCTTTCCTAGACAATGCACCCACGGCTATGGTGTTCCACGCTACCGCCACTACACTGTCAGACCCTGCAGCTACCAATCTGGTGGCAGGCGTATCAGAGCCCTTGCTGCGTGCCATATCTATGGGCGCCGTATTCTTCGGCTCTATGACATACATTGGCAACGGACCTAACTTCATGGTGAAGAGCATTGCAGAGCAGAACGGATTCCGTATGCCCAGCTTCTTTGTTTACATGCTGAAGTTCTCGCTCATCATCTGCCTGCCCATCTTCATCATTGTTCAACTGTTATTCCTGTAATCATTACATGAACGTAATAGACATCATAAATAGCAAACAAGGAACGGCTTTCTCGTTCGAGGTGCTCCCCCCACTGAAGGGTACGGGAACCCAGAACCTCTTCAACACCATAGAACGCCTGCGCGAGTTCGAGCCACGATACGTAAATATCACCACTCACCGCAGCGAATATGTGTACCACGAGATGGGTAACGGCCTGATACAGCGTCAGCGTATCCGTCGTCGTCCCGGTACCATTGCCATCGCCGCATCCATCCAGCAGAAATACAACCTGCATGTAGTGCCTCATATCGTATGCAGCGGCAACAACAGGGAAGACCTGGAGTACATGTTGCTGGACCTTCAGTTCCTGGGGGTGAACGATTTGCTGGTGCTCAGAGGCGATAAGGCCAAGGAGGATTCCAGCTTCCAGCCCACAGGGGACGGCCCTACTCATGCAACAGAGCTGATTGAGCAAATCAACAAGTTCAATGCTGGTCAATTCTGGGATGGCTCTGCAATTAAGGTGCCTGGTGTTCCCTTCCAGTACGGCGTTGCCTGCTACCCCGAGAAGCACGAGGAGGCAGCCAATCCGGAAGCTGACCTGAAGGTGCTGAAGCAGAAGGCCGACATGGGAGCTCAGTATGCCGTAACACAGTTGTTCTACGACAACGATAAGTACTTCAACTTTGTCGAGAAGGCTCGTGCACTGGGCATTAACATTCCCATCATACCGGGCTTGAAGCCATTGGCCAAATTGAGCCAACTCTCTATCGTGCCCAAAACTTTCCATTGCGACCTGCCCTCTGACCTCTATGCAGAAGCTGTAAAATGCAAGACCGACGAGGAAATCAAACAGGTGGGCATCGAATGGTGCGTGAAACAGTGTAAGGAGCTGATGCAAAAAGGTGCTCCCAGCTTGCACTTCTATACGGTAAGCGCCGTAGATAGCATAGCCCAGATTGCCAAACAAGTATATTAAGAGATAAGGATATATGTCATACGGATTCCAGCAGGTAATAGCACAACAGAGCGTGAAGGATCATCTCCTCCAGATGGTCAGGGAGAACCAACTCCCCCATGCGCTGATGTTCTGCGGCCCCCAGGGAGCAGGCAAACTGCCGCTTGCCTTGGCCTTTGCCCGTTATCTGCTGTGCACAGAACCCGCAGACAATGATGCCTGCGGACAATGTGCCGGATGCCGTATGCTGGACAAATGGGCACATCCCGACCTGCATTTCTCTTTCCCCGTTTACAAGGGCAAATCTTCCGACCATCCTGTTTCAGACAATTATCTGGAGGCTTGGCGCACCCAACTGATGGAGAATCCGTACTTCGATACGGAAATGTGGCTGAACGATATCAAGGCTGAGAATCAGCAGATAACCTTCTATGTACAGGAAAGCGATGCCCTGCAAAGGAAGCTGGCGCTGAAATCCAGTCAGGGCGGACGCAAGGTGGTGCTAATGTGGTTACCAGAGAAGATGAGTCAGGAGGTTGCCAACAAACTGCTGAAGCTAATAGAGGAACCTCCCTTGCACACCTACTTCCTGTTGGTGAGCGAAGACCCCGAGATGGTATTGGGAACCATTCAGAGCCGTGTGCAGCGCATCAATGTTCCCTCCCTCGCGGAAGAGGAGATTGCCAATGCCCTGATAACACTGCGTGCCGTACCCGAGGAACTGGCCAAAAACATCGCCCACATCTCACGTGGCAACTACACGGAAGCCTTAAAGCGACTGGAGGCAGGCAACGAACAGCAGCAGTTCTTCGAGCTGTTCAAACAACTGATGCGAAGCAGCTATATGAGAGACCTGCGCGACCTGCAACAATGGACACAGAGTGTTAAGGAACTAGGGCGCGAACGTCAGAAGCGAATGCTGGATTACTTCCAGCGACTGATTCGCGAGAACTTCATCTACAACTTCCACCAGGATGAACTGAGTTACCAAACTAAAGAAGAGCAGCAATTCAGCTTGAGGTTTGCTCCCTTCATAAACGAGATAAATGTAATAGGAATTATGGACGAGCTCTCTGATGCTCAGCGCGACATAGAACAGAACGTTAATGCGCAGATGGTCTTCTTTGACTTCGCCCTGAAGATGATAATACTGTTAAAGAGATAATGGAATACAACTATAAATGCGGATGCAGGGGGCGAGGCCTCTGCGCCAAAGGCAGTAATACAGGTCACTACGGACAGTTGAACACCTTCAACTACTTAGCTGACATACCTGAAAACCAAGAGGTAACGGACCTGGTAGAGGTTCAGTTCAAGAATACACGTAAGGGTTACTTCCACAATGTCAACAACCTGCCGTTGCAGAACGGAGACCTTGTTGCTGTGGAGGCAACAGCCGGACACGATATAGGAACGGTAACGCTGACAGGCAAACTGGTGGCCCTGCAAATTAAGAAGGCCAACCTGAAGAGCAACGAGGAGATCAGGCGTATCTATCGTATAGCACGTCCCAACGATCTGGAGCGCTACGAGGCTGCCAAGGCTCGCGAGCACGAGACGATGATCAAGAGTCGCCAGATAGCCAAGGACTTAGGTCTGGAGATGAAGATTGGTGACGTGGAATACCAGGGCGACGGCAACAAGGCCATCTTCTATTACATTGCCGACGGACGTGTTGACTTTCGCCAGCTCATCAAGGTACTGGCCGAGGAGTTCCGCGTTCGAATAGAGATGAAGCAGATTGGTGCCCGTCAGGAGGCTGGACGTATTGGCGGTTTCGGTCCTTGCGGACGCGAGCTTTGCTGCGCCACATGGATGAAGAACTTTGTGAGCGTAGGAACAGGATCTGCCCGTTTCCAGTATCTGAGTTTGAATCCTCAGAAGCTGGCAGGACAGTGCGCCAAGCTGAAGTGCTGCATGAACTACGAGGTTGATCAGTACATCGAGGCAGGACAGAAGATTCTACACAAGGATGTGATTCTGCAAAGTCAGGAAGGCGATTATTATTTCTTCAAGGCCGACGTGCTGAGCGGCATGGTCACCTACTCTACCGACAAGCGACTGGCTGCCAACCTGGTTACCATAACAGCTGACCGCGCCCTTGAGATTGCAGAGATGAACAAGAAGGGCGAGAAGCCTGAGACCATCGAGTTAGGCGGACGAAAGGAGCCAGAACGTCCTGTTGACTTGGCTACTCAGGACGACCTGAACAGATTCGACAAGAAGAAAAAGAAGAAAAAGAAGAAGAAACCCCACCACCACAACGATGGTGAGAATAATGCTCAACCCACTGCCAAGGAGAAAGAACCCAGGAATGCATAGACAGGTCTTTCTCTTCCTGATAGCTGTCTTTCTGCTGGTAGGTTGCGACAAAAGCACATTGGTGCATTCCTACCAGCCAATGAAAGATAATTGCTGGGACAAGGCGGATACCGTTACTTTTACCCTTCCAGCGCTGACGCAGGATGATAATTGCAGTTTGCTGATTGGTCTTAGACTGAACGGCAATTATCCGTACGAGCAATTGGTGCTGCAGGTGGAGCAGGATTTCCAGCATCCCATAACCCACAGGTTAGATACAATCTATTATCAGCTAACCGACGAAGGCGGCGAGTTTTCACAAGAGGGAGTTAATTATTTCCAGTATGAAACACAGGGCATACCCTTATATCTTAGAAAAGAACAGACGGGTGAAATCAGAATCCGTCATCTGATGAGAAAAGAGGTATTGCCCGGCATTACGGATGTTGGCATTCACATCATCCGTTAGCGCTTCATTCTGTTACGTCCTGCATCTATTCTCAGGAAAACAAAGAGCAGGATGGTAAAGCCCCAAAGCGAAGAACCTCCGTAGCTAAAGAAAGGCAGTGGGATACCAATCACAGGTGTCAGACCCAGCACCATCCCAACATTTATAAATACATGGAACAGGAAGACACTCATCACACAATACCCATATACGCGCCCAAAGGTGTAGGGTTGCCTTTCCGCCAAATGAATCAGCCTTAATATCAAAGCCAGGAAAAGCAGTAATACCACAGCACATCCTACGAAGCCTTCCTCCTCACCTACCGTGCAGAAGATGAAGTCGGTATCTTGTTCAGGTACATATTTCAACTTTGTCTGTGTACCATTCAGGAAACCCTTTCCCTGCAAGCCTCCAGAGCCGATGGCAATCTTGGCCTGAATAACATTATAGCCGGCACCACGCGGGTCATCCTCCAAACCAAGCAGCACGCGGATACGTGTCTGTTGGTGGGGCTTCATCACATTATTCAGCACAAAGTTGGCAGAATAGAAGAAGCACAAGCTACCCAAGGCAAACATGGCTATGTAGAAGTACCGCGCCAGGTTATCCCTAAGCGCACGGTATATCAAGTAGAGGATGGTAACAGCACACACGCCCTGCAAAACCCACATTACGTTGCACTTAATGATATAACGGGCAAATAACAAGGCCAGCATCATTACCAATGAACCCCAACCAAGGATACGCCATCCGACCTGCTTGTTCTTGGTATATACCCATACCATTCCCACAGAGAATATCTGTACGAGTATGAGCACCAGTGTCTGTCCCAATGTCATACCCGTACCCTCCATCATTTCCGTCTCCGAGAAACGCACACCTACCACAAAATAGACAACTGCCGCAACAGCAGAGAAGAGTATGCTGCCCGGCATTCCCTCACGATAGAGCATCAGGAAAAACGCACTATATACGAGGGCACTTCCCGTCTCACGTTGCATGACAATCAGCACCATAGGTGCAACAATCAGGGCCACGCTGATGACAAAGTCCTTCCATCGTCTGACATCAAACTCGTAGGTACTCATCACCTTGGCTACACAAAGGGCTGTTCCGAACTTGGCAAACTCGGCTGGCTGTATGCTGAAGCTGCCAATCTTAATCCACGACATGGAGCCCTTGATATCATGAGCCAACAACGGGGTAATCGCCAACAGTACCAGAAACCCTAAATATATAATGTAGGAGAGGGATTCTATCAGACGGTCGTCCGTCATAAGTATCAACGTACCCAGCAGCAGCGAGGTGCCAATCCACACAATCTGCATACCACTGCGGGTAGCAAAATCCACAATGCTGCCTCCCTGGTCAAGGTCGTAGCTGGCACCACAGACGCTCATCCATCCCATAGCCAACAGCATCAGGTAGATGAGTATGGTAAACCAGTCGATAGAGCTCAACAGGTTAGGGCCTTGATTTGTTTTATTCAGATTCCGTCGCATTATAGATAGTGGGAGTAAATAGATATTTATGTTCAAAGACATTGGCTTTTTGCTGGCTGCTCTCAGAGAGTTTGCCGTTGATGTACTGTTCCATCATCAACGCGCCAATGGGAACGCCATAGGTGGCACCCCAGGTTCCGTTCTCGACATACACACAAATAGCAATCTTGGGATTATTACGTGGAGCAAAGCCCATAAACACGCTATGGTCCTGACCATGAGGGTTCTGTGCCGTTCCCGTCTTACCGCATACCTCGTACATACTGGTATTGGCTGTACGACAGGTTCCGCCCAAGACGGCGTGGCGCATTCCCTCCACCACATATTCGTAGTTCTTACGCTCCACCATAGTGTAGTGCTTCTTTGTATATAAGGTATCCAAGGGTTGCCCCTGCACCTCCTTCACCACATGTGGTATGATGTAATAGCCTCTGTTGGCAATGGTAGCGCCCAGGTTGGCAATCTGCAAGGGAGTCAGGTTCACCTCACCCTGGCCAATGGAGATACTGATAACGGTCAGCCCGCTCCAGTCACCTCTGTAAGCCTTGTCGTAATACGGAGCATTGGGAATCATGCCGCGCTTCTCGCCAGGCAGGTCGATACCCAGCTTGTATCCGAATCCCATAGACACCATGTAGTCCTTCCATCTGGTCATGGCATCCTGAACAGTAGGATATTTCTTGCGGTTGCCGAACATATAGTAAAGTCCCCAGCAGAAGTATCCGTTGCAGGATGTGGCAATGGCAGGAATCAAAGGCAGGGGCGACCCGTGGCCATGACAACCTACAGTAAGTCCTCTGTTATGGAATCCATGCGTGCAAGAGTAGGCTGTTCCCGGGGTGATGACACCCTCTTGCAGGAAGGTCAGCGCCTGACTGGTCTTGAAGGTAGAGCCAGGAGGATACTGTCCCATGATAGCTCTGTTGAGCAAAGGCTTATGTGTGTCCTGACTCAGCAGGATATGATTCTTACCTCGCTGACGACCCACCATCATCTTGGGGTCATAGGTAGGACTGGAGACCATACAAAGCACCTCACCTGTGGAAGGCTCGATGGCAACGATACTACCCAACTTGCCCTTCATCAGCCTTTCTCCCAGAGCCTGTAGCCTTACGTCGATACTTAACTTCAGGTTACGACCAGGAACAGGAGCCACATCGAACTTGCCATTCTGGTAGTGTCCTTTCAGACGGCCACGTGCATCCCTGAGCAGAATCTCCTTACCCTTCACGCCACGTAGCTCATTCTCGTAACTACGCTCCACACCCAGTTTTCCTATATAGTCACCACTCTGGTAATACTGATCCTGCGACAAGTCATCAGGGTTCACCTCTCCCACATCACCCAAGATATGGGCAGCATAGGGATGACGGTACTGACGGATGCTACGTTTCTGTATGTAGAAGCCGGGGAAGCGGAAGAGCTTCTCCTGAAAACGGCTGAACTCCTCGGTAGAAAGCTGACTCATAAAGAGCTGCTGGGTGAATTTGCTGTAACCTGGATTGCGCCTGCTGTCCTTAATCTCCTCCATACGATGCTCGTACCATTCTCTGGTGATATGCAGGCTCTGGCAGAGGTCCATCGTATCCACGCCTATCTGCTCGTTCATGATTACCATCACGTCATAGGCTGGCTGATTGTACACCAGCAGTTCTCCGTTACGGTCGGTGATAATACCACGAGCAGGATACTGGATACGCTGCAGGAAAGCATTGCTGTCGGCATTCTTCTTGAAGTCGTCGCTCAGCAGCTGTAGCGTAAACAGCCTAACCAGATAAATCAGTATGATGAGGAATGCCACACCACCCAATATGTACTTCCGCTTCTCTAAATCGTAATTGACAGCCATACGGATGGGGGCGTTTTATTTTGTTTTGCGGAATGTCTCAAGGAGCAGAGCCAGCAGAACACTGCTAACCCAACTTGTTAGCATTAGAATGATAGCATCCGTCATGTGATATAGCGAGAAACTTTCCAGTCCATAATAAACCAAATGGTGGATCATGAAAATAATCATCGTATATCTGACGTAGTTCCAGGTTCCCATCGTCTGCATGGTAGGCACAATGTCCTCGGCAGCATCTCTGGGAGCCATCAGTTTCAACAAGGGTGGCTGTATCAGGGCAGCAAACGTCATAGCACCACTGGCTACACCGGGTGTGTTGCTGAATATATCCACTATCATACCTGTACAGAAAGCCCACAGAAGAACTCCTGCCTTCAGACTACCCAGAGGCATATACAACACCATGCAGGCAATGATGATCGGAGTTCCATAACCCGATATCTGCAGGTGGTTAAGCATCAGCACCTGAAATGCCACTAACAGCAGCATTATCAACAACCGTTTTAACAGAGTTACTATCATTGCCTTCTGAGTGAGTCTAATTCTTCCTTCATTTGATGCTTCAGCACACAAACGTTCTGCACATGGGCGATATCCGTTCCCATCTGAATCTCCAGCGAGTAAGCCAGACCGTCGCCGCTGTTATGAATCTGCGCTACCCTACCCAGGAAGATACCTGCAGGGAAGAGGCTGCTAAAGCCACTGGTCTCCACGATATCACCTATGCGAGGTTTGGCATGGCGGGGCACATCATCCATTGATACCTGTAAAGGATTGCCTCCGTTCCACTTCATATAACCGAAGTATTCCGTTCCTCTCAATCGGCAGCTGATACTGCTACGGCTGTTCAGTACGGAAAGGACAAGGGCGTAATGCGGAGTTACCTTGCTGACAATTCCCACTACACCGGTTCCGCTGATAACACCCATCTCAGGCTCTACGCCATCGTTGCTTCCTACGTTGATGGTTATCAGGTTATCACGCTGACGTACACTGTTGGAGATAACCTGAGCAGGAATCATCTCTATGTCCTTCAGCAAATCAATCTGGTATTGCTGCGTTACGGATGTATCCTTCTTCAGCTCCGCCAACTCATGACGAAGTACGTTCAAGTTGTTCTGTAATAGAATGTTCTGGCGTACAAGGTAAGCGTTCTCCTTGCCCAGATTCATATATTGGAGGCCTTTAGCTTCCCATTCCAACACTTTCCCGGCAACCGCATTGGCTTGTGTAAACCATACGCTACCCTGATAATGGTTGAACTTGAAAAGCATGAATCCACTGAGCACTTCCAAAAGCAGGAAGATAACCCAGTGGACATTCTGTGATATTCTATCGAGTAGTTCTCTCAAATTACATCAAGAAGGGGAATTCACGAATATTCTTCAACGCGATACCCGTACCCTTAGCCACACAGTGCAAGGGATCTTCTGCTACATGGAAAGGAATGCTGATCTTCTCTGTCAGACGCTTTGCCAAACCACGCAACAGGGCACCGCCACCAGCCAGATAGATACCGTTCTTTACGATATCAGCATACAATTCTGGTGGAGTCTCCTCCAAAGCGCTCAGGATGGCAGCCTCAATCTTGGCGATTGTCTTCTCCAGACAGTGTGCAATCTCCTGATAGCAAACGGGAACTTCCATAGGCAGCGCTGTGATACGGTTAGGACCGTGAACCACGTAATCCTCGGGTGCATCGTCACCCAGATCGGCAAGGGCTGCACCAACGTGAATCTTGATACGCTCTGCCATACGCTCACTGACCTTAACGTTATGCTGACGGCCCATGTATTCCTGGATGTCTGCTGTCAACACATCACCTGCGATACGCAAGCTCTTGTCGGCAACAATACCACCCAAGCTGATTACGGCGATTTCTGTGCTACCACCACCTATGTCAACAATCATGTTGCCCTCGGGTGCCAACACATCCAGTCCTATACCGATGGCAGCAGCCATAGGCTCGTATATCAGATAAACCTCACGGCCACCGGCATGTTCTGCGCTGTCTCTTACGGCACGCAGCTCTACCTCGGTACTGCCGCTGGGAACACCAATTACCATTCTCATGCTGGGAGAGAACAGGCGGTTTCCAGAATGAACCATCTTAATCAGACCGCGCATCATCTGCTCACAGGCATTGAAGTTGGCAATCACACCATCACGCAGAGGGCGGATGGTCTGGATTTCGGGATTCGTCTTCTCGTACATCATTTTTGCCTTGTCACCTACGGCAATCATACGCTCGCTGCGACGATCCAGGGCAACAACGCTGGGCTCATCAACCACTATCCTACCATCACTGATGATGATGGTGTTAGCAGTACCTAAGTCCATTGCAAGTTCCTTGCTAAGCGAAAACCATTTCATATTTCTTTATTTAGTTGACAAGTTGGTGAGTTTACCGTTTGTTTCAAGTTTCATGGGTCTGCGACCCGGTTTCAGGTTTCAAGTTTCAAGGAGCTCAACTCCCCTCGCCTCGGAGAGGGGCTGGGGGTGAGGCCCATTCTTCACTCTTCACTCTTCATTCTTCACTCTTTCTCAAACCACGCGTGGATAGCAGTGTCGTAATGACTGCTTACACCGAAGGCACGGGTGGCGAACCAACGACGATCCTCGATCTCGCTCTGTGCGCCCTGCTTCTGCAACAGATCCAACAGAGGCTTGTACTCAGCCTTTGAAGGAACGATGATAACATCGCGGAAGTTCTTTGCAGCTGCACGAATCAGGCTGATACCGCCTATGTCAATCTTCTCGATGATGTCTGCTGCACTGGCGCCGCTGGCTACAGTATCCTCGAAGGGGTACAGGTCAACAATCACCAAGTCGATAGCAGGAATCTCATACTGCTTCATCTGCTGCTGGTCGCTCTCCAACTCACGACGACCCAGAATACCTCCGAATACCTTGGGGTGGAGGGTCTTTACTCTACCGCCCAGGATGCTGGGGTATGTGGTAACATCCTCAACCTTCTGGCAAGGAATGCCCAGACTCTCGATAAAGGTCTGAGTACCGCCTGTGCTCAACAGTTCAACACCTTGCGCATTCAGAGTGCGCAGAATCTCCTCTAATCCGTCCTTGTGGAATACAGATACCAGAGCTCGCTGGATTTTTCTTGTTTCTGCCATATATTATGTTTGTTTGTGCGTACGTGTTATGTTAAATGGAGGTGCAAAAGTACACATTTTCTATCAATGAGCCACATTTTTTTCTCCAATTTTTAATAAAAAACAGAAAAATGTGTAACTTTGTCTCTCGTAATGAAAAAAACCATAGAGATAACTATGAACTGGTTTGGCCGTACGCTCCTTATTATACCTATGCTTTTGATGTGCCTGCTGGCCAGTGCTCAGCAGGTCGAGAATCCTGTATGGCCTCGTAACTGGCCCGATCCTACTATTTGGCAGGCAGACGACGGGCTGTATTATTGTATCGCCACCAATCCGCGTCGCAGCCTTGTCAGCAACGACCTCTTCAGTTGGAGCATGTCGGATATCTCTCCCATTGATGCAGAGTCATGGAAGACTATGTCGAGTATAGCCCACAACTACTGGGCACCTGATGTTACCAAGGTAGGCGGCAAGCGTCTTATGTACATCACCTTGTATAATAGTGCCGAGGACAGCAACATTGCCGTACTGCAGGAATCCTCTCCCTGCCAGTTCCAGTACAAGGGAATCATCACAAGGGGACGCGAGACAGGTATCGAGGATACAATAGACCCAGAGGTTGTTACCGACCCCAAGACAGGACGGGTATGGATGTTCTTCGGCTCCGTTGGCGGTATCCACCGCATTGAGCTTACGTCCGACGGACTTTCCGTAAAGGAGGGTGCCAAATACCAGCACGTAGCCGGTCTGACCGTACACAAGTGCCCCGACCGCTCACAGGTCTTCGAAGGCTCTTACCTTCATTGGCACAAAGGCTACTGGTACCTGTTTGTAAGTTCCGGTTACTATGGCAATCACACCTACCAGTTACAGGTAGGACGCAGCAAAGAACTGACTGGTGAGTTCCTGAACCGTGAGGGTAAACCAATGGTTGAGGGATTTGCCACACCTGTGTTACACAGCGACGAAGATGACAATTTCTTTGGCCCTGGTCATTGTGGCGAGATATTCACCGCTATAGACGATAACGAATACATCTTCTATCATTGCCACGTGCGCGAAAGCCAGCGCCCAGGGCAACGCCCCTTGTTTATGTCACGCATCCAGTGGGACAAGGACGGGTGGCCATATATAGAAGGAGGGAAACCGGCGTAAGAGTTGAGAGTGTAGAGTGTAGAGTTTAGAGTTTTATTTCGATATTTCGCAATCTCGATATTTCGCAATCTCGACATTTCGTTATCTCGTTTATAAATTTTGAATGCCGAAGGGAAAAGTCAACGAAGTGGCAATTGTGAATTATGAATTGTGAATTATGAATTAAAATAATTAATGGCTGTTGATGAGAGAAACATAGTGCGCGGCCTGATGGAAGGCGAAGAGGATGCATACAGGTATGTGTTCAGGACATACTATGGACCTATGTGCATCCTGGCCGAGAGCATCCTTTTGGATGAATTTCTGGCACAGGCCGCCGTATCCGACGTCATCAGTCATATCTACGAGATACGCAGCGAGATAGAGATTCACTCCAACCTGCGCAGCTACCTTATGATGAGTACGCGCAACCACTGTCTGAATCTGCTTAACTCCAAGACAGTACGAACCGTACAGACATTCAGTACACTTAGCGATAACGACACCACAGACATATTCTCTGGCGTTGATAATGTTACGCCACAGGGTAAGCTGCTCGACAGCGAGCTCGAAGGTCTTATGCACGACTGCATTGAGCAACTCCCCGAGCCAATAAAGAGTACCTTCATCAAGAGTCGCTTCCAAGACATGACCTACCGCCAGATTGGTGCCGAAGACGGAGTTTCCGCCAACACCATTAAGGTGCGTATCCAGCAGGCCTTGAAGCTAATCGAGAGGCGTTTCTCTAAATATTTGGCCATTTTAACATTTTTTATGGTATTGATTTAACACAAGAGGGCAAAAATTTTGTCATAGATATGAGGACAAGCAAATATAGAAGAATGAAAGATCTTAAAGATATCAGTCTTTATATCATAGATTACCTTACGGGGCAAATCTCTGACGAAGGCAAGGAACTACTGGCCCAATGGGTGCAGGAGTCCGAGGCAAATCGTCAGCAATTTCTCCGTATGCGTGAAGCATGGATTGGCTCTTCCATCATAGATCATACCTATGATGGCGAGATGGCATTCCTTCGCTTCAAAAAGCATGTCCTGAACCGCTCTAATATAGCAAAAAGCACATGGTTCATGCGCAACAAATCCTATATACATAATACAATGAGATGGGCTGCTGCAGTTCTTCTTCCCATCTTGCTCACATGCACTGTGTTTATGTACTATAGTATCACCAATCTGCGCGACGGACAGATGATTGTCTCTACTGCATCTGGCGAGACCTCAACACTTCAGTTGCCAGACGGCACGCAGGTAATGCTTAAGGAAAGTTCGCAGATTTCCTATTCTACAACAGACTTCTCACACGGCATCCGCGCTGTGGATTTCCAAGGCGCCGCCTACTTCTATGTTTCCTCAGATGCCAGCCACCCCTTCACCATTACAACAGATAAAGAACAGGTGCGCGTGTTAGGAACAGAATTCTATCTGGTCAGCGAGAAGGGCGGACAGAAAGACGTACTCTCCTTGGACAAGGGAAAGGTTGACTTCACAGACATCAAGACCGGCCAGATGGTTCACATGCAGTCGGGCGACGAGCTTGTCTATAACAACTTCACTGGTAAAACCTATTGCAGGGCTCGTACAGAGGAGGAAGTTAAGTTGGCTCAGGAAACCTACAGGAACAATGCGGTACCCAACGCCGTTTATGCCGAACTGGAGCATGTTTCCACAGATCAAGAGGGCAGCTACAATATACAATTGAATGTAAGCAAGGGCCTAAGACCCGGTCTTTATCAGGTTCGCGTAAACAGCACCTGCGATATGGCCAGCTTCAGACCTGCCGAGGAGACCTCTAAGTTCTCTGGCGGCGACGGAAGCGTCGAGCATCCCTATCTTATCAGCAATGCCCGTCAGATGTGTAACATGAAGTCAGTGCTTACGCCTTATAAGATGACTTACTTCGCTCTTACCAGCGACATCGACCTGAAGGGTATTGAGTGGATGCCACTCAACGACAAGGCAGACGAATACTCGCTCTGGGTAACACTGGATGGTCGCGGACATGTCATCCGTAACCTCACCACCAGCAGATCATGCTATTTCGGCAGCTTCTTCGGTGTACTGTGCGGTGTTTGCCGTAACGTGGGATTCGAGGATGTGAACATCTACTGCAACGGATACGGAGCAGGAGCAATCGCTGGCTACCTGGGACACTCAGCCTATCCTCAGGCATCAGTTATCGAGGATTGCTATGCAACAGGCAGGGTTTGCGGACAGAGCTATGCAGGCGGACTTGTTGGCAACATAGGCAGCAAGTCGGTACTGAACAGATGCTACTCCGATGTGGATGTCAGCAGCATCAGCAGCTATGCAGGCGGATTGATTGGTAAGGTACGCGCACCATTTGTTATGGAGTCTTGCTATAGCACAGGTAACGTAACTGGTCAGTATGCTGGCGGAATTGTGGCAGGCGGTCAGAAGAAAGGCACGCCCCACTCACGCATACACGATGTAACGGCTATCAACCGCGGCGTTAACGGTTCGCGTCAGTCCTATGCTGTTATGCCTATTATCGACGGTGATACTTTAAGCCACGTGTCTCATTCCTCTAATCTTTATTTGAATGGCAAACGTATTAATAGCGGATTGTCAGATAAAGAGGTAAAAGAGCGTTTGAACACCCTTCGACACACTTGGTACGGCTCTAAGGTAACACTTCCGGCAGAATAATTACAGCCACAGCAAAAATTTCCCCTGAAAAGTTTTGTAGATAGCAGAAAAAGCCATACCTTTGCAACCGCAAACGCAAAAATGGCGGGATAGCTCAGCTGGTTAGAGCGTCGGATTCATAATCCGGAGGTCGTGGGATCGTGACCCACTCCCG
>ODAJ014728660.1_pt1 | contig 45618 bp, 39 predicted proteins | sample 1539241 | NCBI WGS metagenome assembly ODAJ01 (sample SAMN02144231, study PRJEB22623) | gut metagenome | biome: sheep rumen | host: Ovis aries | place: New Zealand
GTGTATAAACATTTGAAGATGATGTACGCTCCATGGAAGTCTCTCCTTTTCCTAAGGAGAACACTACTGGATTTATGCTGCAAAGTCAAGAGCGGATTTGGGGAGGATTCGATGTGTGGGGACGGTTCTCCTCTGCGGAGAACCGTCCCCCTCCGCGGAGAACCGTCCCCACACGTCGAAATTTCCTGCTCCCCTGTGACACTTCTGTGACAGGCCCCGTGATATAGTGAAGTTGCTTCAAGAGAAGCAATGAAAAAAGACAATTACTTACGTTAAGATAAAAGGAGAAACAATCATGAAAAAGTCCATTAAAATCGCCGCAACCGTCGCTCTCTGCATCTCCCTCGCAGCCACCGCCTTCACGGTGTTCAAGCTCGGCAACAAGATGGCCGCCACGCAGGCCGCCTCCGTAAGCCGGCCCACCGCCGTCACGGCCGCCGTGATCAAGACCCCCGAGATCAAAAATGTCACAAGCAAGGCTGCCGAGAACAAGACCGCCGAGGTCCGGAATTTCACCAGCAAAGACGCCGCCGAGAAGAAAGCCGAGGAGGTAAAGAAGGCCGAAGAGGCAAAGAAGGCTGAGGAGGCGAAGAAGGCCGAAGAGGCTAAGAAAGCTGAGGAAGCCAAGAAAGCTGAGGAAGCTAAGAAGGCTGCAGAGACCGAGGCCGCTGAGCCCGCAAGCATCAAGGACCTCCACAATCCGATGTACTCTAGAATCTACCCGGGCATGGAGGCCGAGTCTCAGGCGGAGGCTTCAGAGGAGTCTATCGGTGAGATCACCGATGAGTCCAGGGCAATCCTCTTCGACACCTATGCAAATATCTACAGCGAGAAGCTGGTGAGCGCCCTCCGCGAGTACTTCGGCGACGACAAGGCCCTCGACAAGCTCGCCGAGATCGAGCAGGCTCCCTTCCGCAGCAGAGTGTATCCGGGCATGGAGTCCGAAAATGAAAACACCGGAAACGACGAGTCCATCGGCGAGCTGACCGAGGAGACCAGGCAGGTCCTCATCGAGTCCCTGACAGACTCCTACGGCGAGAAGATGGTCAGCGCCTTCCGCGAGCAGTTCGGCGACGAGAGAGCGATCAGCATGCTCCTTTCGATGCGCAATGCCGTGTCCTACAGCAGGGTCTACCCGGGCATGTGATCCGATTGAACCAGACAGATCAAAATACCCCCCATAAAAGAGCGGGAGCCCCGCCGGATTGATCCGGCGGGGCTCCCGCTCTTTTATGTCCGGTGCAAACACTCCGCGAGGTATATGTTGAAAATACAAAGGATTTATGTTTTTTGAACATTACAGACGTTTGCGATACTGCAAGGGGTGGGTATGAAAAAGATGCTTAAGATAATCGGAATCATTGTGCTTGTCTTCGCGGCGCTCGTTGTTCTTCTGTTTGTGAAGGCGGCGGCGACGCCGGCGGTGCCGAAAAACTACACGGAAACCGTGGAGACCGGAGTGGGAGCGTCAAAGTACAGGGAGCAGTTCCGGCCCTCCTGTTATTTCACTGCCATGTCCGTCTGGACATACCGCTGCTTCACCAGCAGGAAGTCCTCAAGACTCATCAGGATATGGTAGAGCACCGCTCTGTTCTCGAACTCGTCCCGGGTGACCGGGAGGGGTTCATTTTTCATATGGGCGAAAATATCGTCAAGGCGCGCAAGCTGCTCCGTCGGGACGTTCATCGCGGTCACGTACTTACTCATGTAGCGGATGTAGTTCTCGACGACGGCGGCCTGGGCGGGCAGGCTTTTGATCTTCCGAAGCTCGGCGTGGAGCTCCTCGAGGATCTCGCACTGGCGCTCCCGCATCTCGAAATACCGGATGTAGTACTCGGGATTGTCCTCGAACGAGTTGCCCTCGTACTCCGCGGAGAGATGGATCCAGCGGTTGAGGCCTGAGAGGAGCACATCGATCTCCTTCCAGATGTCGCGGTCGCCCAGCGTCCCGGCGAGGTAATCGGCGGTGCCCGTCAGGATCGACTGCATTTCATTTTGAATGCTCGCGATTCCGCCATCGAGCTTCTTCTTGGTGGTGTCCGTAGCGCGAAAGAGGTTGAAGAGGAAGGCGAAGAGCATGCCGATGATGACGATGTAGAACTCGTTTATGATGACGCCGGTCGTGAAATTGTCGACGCTAAGGAAGTGCGTGCCCGCGACCACATTGGCCGAGAGGGCCGCGCCCCAGCCGAAGAGCTCGCTCGCCATGACGGTGATGAAAATGAAGATCCCGAACGCGACCCACTCGCTGGGGACATAGTGGAAGAGAACAAAGGCCGCGGCGGCCGTGATGCCGAAGCTGATGATCCTGGCGACGGAGAGCTTCAGCGTGTCCTTGGCGGTCGTCAGCATCGAGAAAATGCAGATCACGCCGGCCTGGGTGTAGAAGAGCAGGCCGCAGGCGTGGGCGGTCAGGACCGCGAGGGAGCTGCCGAGGGCGATGCGGAGGGAGTAGATGAACCATTTTTTCCAGTTGGCTTTAAGGCGGTCGAGGTACATGGGGGCCTCCTTTGGAAAGTGCGGAAAAACAGGAAAATTATACAATTATTATAGCACGAAAGAGGAGATTTGGAAGAATAATTACTGATTTAGCAGGCAGATATGTCTTTATGAATACAACTCTTTACGGTATAATGATAGGAGAGCCACGGAGGTGCATATCATGGAAAATAAAAACAGATTCAAAAAGTCCAATACGACACTAAAGTGCGGGCTATTTACAGCTGTGTTCGCGGTGATCTTCTACTATTTTTATCTGCCGCCCGTCAACATCAAGAGCGCGAGATGCATGTCGTATCTCTTTATCGTCTCGCTGGTCTTCACGATCCTCTACTATTTCAGCGGGGGAAATGCGCCTGTGCGCATCCAGGGCAACACGATCTCCTTTGACCCGCAGGCGAAAGCGAAGTCGAAGATACCGGGGATGATCACGGCAGGGCTGTTCATTTTACCGATGGTGATCACATTCATTTTCAGCAGCACGATCTTTCATGCGAGAGCCTACAGCCGGATCCTCACGGTGACGGAGGGAACCGTCGCGGATATCCCCTCGGCGGAGAAGACGGCCTCGATCGCGCTCATGGACACCGCCTCGGCGGAGAAGCTCGGCAACCGCGAGATCGGGTCCCTCTCCAGGGTGGTCAGCCAGTACAATGTGAGCGGCTACACGCAGATCGACTACCAGGGAACCCCGGTGAAAACCTCACCGCTCCGCTACGACGGCATCATCAAGTGGTGGAAGAACCGTAAAAACGGCGTCCCGGGCTATGTCCTCGTGGACCCGGTCCGGATGGATGCGGACTACACGGAGCTGCCGAAGGGTATGATCTACGTCCCGTCGGCGTACTTCAATGAGAATCTGGAGAGGCATATCCGGTTTCATTTCCCGACCGTGATGTTCGACGATGTGCATTTTGAGATCGACGAGGAGGGAAATCCCTGGTACGTGGCCTCGGTCTACGACCATCTGGTCGGCCTCTACGGCGGCGACCAGGTCGTCGGGGCGATCCTGGTGGACCCGGTGACGGGCGCGTGCGAGAAGAAGGCGGTCGGCGACATCCCGCGCTGGGTGGACGTGGTTTTCCCGGGCGACCTCATCTGTGCTCAGTACAACAACGCGGCTCAGCTGCATTCCGGGTTCATCAACTCGGTGATCGGCCAGAGCGGCTGCCGCAAGATCACGGAGTACGAGAGTGACGATGAGTACACTTCGGACTACGGTTACATTTCCAAGGACGGGGACATCTGGATCTACACCGGCGTGACCTCGCTGAACAACGACAGCTCGAACATCGGGTTCATTCTCTCGAACGAGCGGACCGAGGAGACGATCTTCATCACCTGCTCAGGCGCGGACGAGTTCTCCGCGATGGCCTCGGCCCAGGGCGAGGTGCAGGAGAAGCGCTACGCGGCCTCCTTCCCGTCGCTGATCCTGCTCGACGAGGTTCCGACCTACATCATGGTCCTTAAGGACGCGAGCGGGCTCGTCAAAATGTACGCCTGCGTCAACGTCGAGCAGTACAACATGGTCGCGACCGCCACGACCCAGGCTGACTGCATCGCGAAGTACAAGGCGCTGGTCGCGGGCCGCATCAGCCAGGCGGAGGCGACGGCGGAGGGCACCGTGGTCGATGTGCCGGAGGAGACGGATACGTCTTCCTGGGAGACCCGGACGGTCACGATCGCTAAGATGCGGGAGATCGTCAGGGACGGCAACACCTATCTCTACATCGTCGATGAAAATGAAAACATCTACTCCGCCCGCTACACGGACGTCATCGATATGATCCTCGTCGAGGAGGGCGATACGGTGACGATCCTTACGGACGGAGAGAGGTTTGTGATGAAATAATACTAAGGCGCCCGGGACGGTTCTCGGACAAACGATTCGCAAGGAGAATCGTTTGTCAAGAACCGTCCCCGGGCTTTCCGGGAGCCATCCCTTTCAACTTCAGAACCGCTCCTTCACCTGCGCAAGGAACCGTTCCGCGACCGGGGTGAAGGCCTGGTAGCGGTTCCAGATGAGGTACAGCTTTACCTCGAGCCTCGGGGTAAGCGGACGGAAGACGAGGCCGCTCCCCTCGGAGACATCGACGAGGTCGCGGAAGGAGAGCTGGTACCCGAGCCCCTCCTTCACGAAGAGGGAGGCGTTGTAGGCGAGTCGGAAGGAGCCCTCGAGGCGGAGCTCGCCGAACCGGTCGCCGGCCCACGCCCTGATGTCTCCCTCCCAGCCCTGCTCGGAGGTGAAGAGGGGGAGACCAGCGAGGTCGTCGATCAGGATTTCATTTTTCTTGGCCAGCGGCGAACCGGCGGGGAGGATCAGGCCCCAGACGTCCCCCTCCGGGAACGGGACAAACTCGTACTTTCGCGTGTCGGGAGCGTCGCAGATCACCGCAAAGTCGAGAAGACCCTTATCAAGTTTTTCAGTCACCTGCTCGGTGTCTCCGCTTGTGATGTGATAGCGGAGGCCCGGACAGGTTTCTTTAAATGCGCGGATCTCCCGGGCGAGGTAGCGGATCTGGTAGGATTCGGCGAGCCCGAAATAGAGGTCGCCCCCTGAAATATCGTCCAGCGAGAGAAACTCCTTTTCGATCTTGTCCGCCATCGTGACGAGGTCCTCTGCCCGGTCGCGAAGGAGGGCGCCCTCCTCTGTCAGCGCGATGCTGAAGCTGCGGCGGATGAACAGCTTTTTCCCAAGCTCATCCTCCAGCGCCTTCAGCGCCTTGGAGAGGGTGGGCTGGGTGACGTGCAGAAGGTCGGCGGCGCGGGTCATATTTTCCTCGCGCGCGACAGCCAGGAAGTAGCGAAGGGTTCTTATTTCCATGAAAATACCTCTTTGGGATATGCCTTAAAAGAATATCGTGATATTCATTATAACCATTAGCGCAAAATCCCGCAAGCAGGTACAATAAAACCGCAGATATTGAGAAAGGAGAGCGCCATGGACGAACGGCTTGAGAAAATGACGATCGCGCTCGAAGATGCCGGCTGCGGTGAGGCGGTCATCGCAAAGGCTGCGAGGCTTCTTGAGGCCGGGCGGGGAGAGGAGCTCGTGCGGCACCTTCGGCTCTGCCGCTGTGACCTGATGGAGGACCTGCACGAAACCCAGAAAAAAGTGGACCGTATGGACTATCTGATCCGGCAGACGGAGAAGACGATTGCAGTGAAATAAGAGGAGGAAACCAATGATTTACAGAGATTTTCAGGATATCAGACTGTCGGCGCTCGGCTTCGGCGCGATGCGCCTTCCGGTGCTTGACGGAGACGACGGCAGGATCGATGAGGAGGCCGCGCTCCGCATGGTGGACACGGCCATGAAAAATGGCATCAACTATTACGACACCGCCTGGGGTTACCACGATGAGAACTCGGAGCTGGTTCTGGGCAAGGCTCTGGCCCGCTATCCGCGGGAGAGCTTCTATGTCGCGACCAAGTTCCCGGGGTACGACCCGTCCAACTGGGGAAAAGCGGAGGAGATCTTCGAGAGGCAGCTTGAGAAGCTGGGAGTTACCTATTTTGATTTCTATCTCTTCCACAATGTGTGTGAAATGAACATCGATGCCTACCTCGATGATGAGAAGTACGGCATTTTCAGTTATCTGATGGAGCAGAAAAAGAACGGACGCATCAGGCACCTCGGATTCTCCTGCCACGGGGATCTGCCGGTTCTCACGCGCTTCCTCGATGCGTACGGCGATCACATGGAGTTCTGCCAGCTGCAGCTCAACTATCTCGACTGGACCTTCCAGAACGGCAGGGAAAAGGTGGAGATCCTAAATAAGCGGAACATCCCGGTGTGGGTCATGGAGCCGCTGCGCGGCGGAAAGCTCGCGAAGCTCGCCCCGGAGTACGAGGCGCGTCTTAAGGCGCTCCGCCCGGACGAGGAGATTCCGGCGTGGGCGTTCCGGTTCCTCACGAGCATCCCGTCCGTGACCATGATCCTCTCCGGGATGTCAAACGAGGAGCAGCTTGAGAAGAACCTTGCTACGTTTTCGGAGGATAAGAAGCTCTCCGAGGCGGAGATGAAGGAGCTCATGGATGTTGCGGATAAGATGCTCTCGGTCGGCACGGTGCCCTGCACGGCCTGCCACTACTGCGTGAGCCACTGTCCGCAGGGGCTTGATATCCCGAATCTCATTTCGCTCTACAATGAGCATGTCTACACGGGAGGCGGGTTCATCGCGCCGATGGCGCTCGCGGCGCTTCCGGAGGAGAAGCAGCCGCAGTCCTGCCTTGGGTGCAGGAGCTGCGAGGTGGTGTGTCCGCAGCAGATTAAGATATCCGAGGTGCTGGCGGATTTTGCCGAGAAAATGAGATGAAGTTTCAACGCTTGAGGGACGGTTCTGTCGACGTCGACAGAACCGTCCCTCAAGCATTGACGAAGAAAAGCCGGGGACGGTTCTTGAAAAAAGCCCTGACCGGGCTATTTTTCCGAGAACCGTCCCGGCTTTTGTTTTACCTTCTGCCGCCGGGCATCTGGCCGCGGCCGCCGAAGCCGCCCTCGGGCATCTCGGGCATCGTGCCGTCCTCGGGCATCTGACCGTCACCGGGCATCTGGCCCTGGCCGAACTGACCGCCCATCCGGCCGCCCATCATGCCGCCTCCCATCATCTGGGTTGTCATCTCGGTGACCTGCGAACCGTTCACGGTGACGGTGCCGCCGTAGATCGCGCCGCCCCGCTCGTAGTCGAATGCGGACATTCCGGTGATCGTGATCGTGCCGTCGTAGACGTAGATGTAACCGTTGGAGTCGACCGCGTCGGTGTCGCCCTGGCCCATCACGATGGTGGTGTCGCCGCCGTGGAACTCAATTAAAATGTCAACCGCGGTGGACTTGTCGGAGGCATTGATGCCGTCGTCGGAGGCCTCAATGTAGATCGTGCCGTCATTGATCGTGACGCTTGTGGACTCGAGACCCTCCTCGGCGGAGATATTGATGTTGCCGCCGTTAATCGTGAGGGTAGTCGTCGCCTGAATGCCGTCGGACCCCGCGTCGATCGTAAAGCTGCCGCCGCTGATGTAGACGGAGCCGACCGTGAGGTCTTCGTCATTTTCACAGTGGATGCCGTCGCCGCCGGCTGTGATCGTGAAGGTGCCGCCGCTGATCGAGACGGAGTCGTTCACGTCGATACCCTTGCCCTCAGCATTGATGATCCATGTGCCGCCGGTCGCCTTGAAGTCGTCCTTGGCCGCGATGCCGTGGTCGGTGGAGTTAATCGTCAGAGTTCCGAGACCGTTCAGGACCAGATCGTCCTTGGAGAAGATCACCGCGTCGGTGTTGGTGTCGCCGTCCGCCGTGAAGGTGCCCGTGACGGAGAGGGTATTGTCGCTGCCCTCAGCCGTTGTGACGAAGACCTTGTCTGCGCTCTTTACATAAATGGCGGGAGAGTCATCGTTCGTGATGCTCACGTTGTCGAGCACGAGCTGGACTTTGGCGTCATCTGCTGCCTCGATGATGATGGTTGCATTTTCAGCAGTTCCGGTGATTATGTAGGTGCCTGCCTCGGAGATCGTGATGTCCTCGCTGTCTGCGACCTCGATCGTCTCGGCCTCGGAGGTGTCGGCCTCCTGGAGAAGATCCCGGTCCGTGAAGATGTCGCTGTCGTTTATCTCCGTCCCGGAGGAGGTGCTGTCAGAGGCAGATGCTTCGGAGGACCCCGCTGTTACGGTCTGTGTGTCTTCCTCGAAGATCACCTGGCCGCTTGCCGGCTCCGTCTCCGCCTCAAAGGTGACGGATGTTTTGGAAGCTTTGGTTTCTGTATTGGAAGAGCTGCAGCCCGTGATAAGGAGGGAAGAGCTGACCATGACTGCGAGTGCGGCTGCGATGAACTGTTTTTTCATTTTTGGAAATCTCCTTTCGATTTGATGATGCATACGATACAGGGAGATTTAGAACATTCTGTGTCCAAAATCGTGGGGATTTGTGAAAAACATGTTTGTGATTTGTGAAAACCTCTCTGCGGGCGGGTTTTTACCTATTATTAAGCGGAATCCGGGGAGCTGTCAATGGGAAAGAGCCCGGAAGGTGCACGGGTGTATGAAATTATTCATATAATCTTCACAATTTCAATCTTGAATTATCGAAAAAGGATGGTACACTACATTCTATAAGGAAGGGAAACTTCCGGAAAGGAGATTCATCATATGAATAATGATTACAACAGGGATTATGAAAATCCTTACTATGAAAATGAAACCAATCAGAATTCCTACAACTACGGAACCGGCGGATACAATGCCATGGCCGGCATGGGTGCAGTCACTGAGTCGCTCAGCAGCTACATCGCAAAGACCTTCATGTGGATGGCGCTCGGCCTCCTGGTCACCTTCGGCGTATCGATGGGACTTGCGCTCTCGGGATTCATGAACAGGCTTATGATGAGCGGAGCTCTCAGCATTGTCCTGATCGTCTGCACGGTCGCCCAGCTTGCCGTTGTGGCGGTTATGGGTATCCGGGTCCGCAAGCTTTCCGTCGGTTCGGCGAGAGGAATGTTCCTCGCATACGCGGCGCTCACGGGCGTGACGTTCTCCATGTACTTCTACATGTTTGACCTCAGGATCCTCGTGTTTGCGTTTGCGGCGACGGCAATTCTGTTCGCCGGCATGGCGATCGCGGCAAGAGTCTTCAATATGCAGCTTGACACGATCCGCCCGTATCTCTTTGCGGGGCTGATCGCGCTTCTTATTTTCGGTATTGTCCGGATCTTCCTCCGCATCGATATCCTGGATCTTGCATTCTGCTATCTCGGTGTGGCGATCTTCCTCGGCTATACAGCCTATGACACGACCAAGATCCGCGACAACTACTATTACTACACGAATTCGGGCGACGGCACCATGCTGGCCAAGGCTTCGATCTTCTCGGCTCTGCAGCTCTACCTCGATTTCGTAAATCTTTTCCTCTACATTCTGCGGATCCTCAGCAGGAACAGCGGAAGCAGCAGGAAATAAACCAGAACGGCAGCAAAAAGGCGGTTCCCTTGCGGGAGCCGCCTTTTTTATGGCAGTATCAATGTCTCGTATCGTCCGTAAACCGCTCGCAGAACCGGGCGTGGAACGAGGGCTCCTCGCCGCGGGAGGAGAGGTGGGACGTGTCCCCGAAGGTGAGCATCCGGAAGGAGGCGACCCCCTCTTCCCGCTCCTCGGTAACCAGGGTCGTGACGGAGGCGGGCAGTGCGCAGGTCCCGTGCAGGAGCGGCACCAGAGGGAGATTCAGAAGCCGGGAGAGAAGCACACACTCCAGCCCGAAATGGCAGAAGAGCGCAACCGTCTCCGCGTTCGGCTTCTCTGCCCGGTAGATATAGCCGTCCCGCCGGTAGCCGTGCTTTGCAAGGAGCGCATCGAGGCCGTCTGCAGCCTCCTCGTAGCGGCCCTTAACGTCCCCGCTTCTTGAAACGGGGGTCTCAAGCCAGTGATCGATCGTGAAATTCTCGGGGTGACGGGTCCAGTCGGCTGGCAGATAGTCCCACGGGATTCCCTTGTGCGTCCCATCCTCGAGCGTGACGCGGACGTCGAACTCGCGAAGCCAGGGGAGAATGTGCTCCTCCTCGCCCCGGCGGGCGAGCGTCGGCGCGGCGGTCATTCTGGCCCGCCCGTAGGGGGAGACATAGAAGTGGTCGATCGGAGCATGCTCCAGCCGGTCCGCCAGAAGCTGCGCCTCCCGAAGACCTTTTTCGGTCAGGCTGTCGTGCTCGTAGTCGGGTTCAGCGTGCCGGATGATCAGTATTTTCATTTTTAAATCCTTTCTGCCCGCGGCTTATTGCGCCGCTGCCGTACTTATCATTGATCTTCTGCATCATGCCCGTGAGCTTGTCGTCGCGGGCTTTCTTTTTTTGGGCGGCCGCATCGTTTTTCTTCTTCTCCTCCGCCCAGGAGAAGAGATCGAGCTGGTCAAATGTGCTCTCGGTGAGGGATGTCACACCGACCCCGACAAGGCGGATGGCCTCCCCGTGCGCAAACAGACCGGAGGGCGGCATGAGGAGCTCATTGGTAAGAAGGAGGGCGGCTTCGGTGATGCGGCCGGCGTCATTTGTCGGGTTATCGATCCGCATCTGCCGGGAGTGGCGCCTGAAGAGGGCGGTTTTTACGGAAATGAAAACCGTCGAGCCCCTCACCCTGTCCCTCTGAAGGCGCTCCGCGACGCGGCCGGAGAGTTTTTTAATGGTGGGCACGCAGGCGGCGTCGAAATTCTCCAGCGTGATGTCCTCTGGAGTGGTCGTCTCGTTGGAGTAACTCTTGGCTTTTTCGCGCGTGATTACGACTTCACTTCTCGAGAGGCCGTTCGCGGCGCGGTGGATGTAGCTGCCGGCCTTGTCCCCGAGAATGGAAATGAGAAGATCCGGATCTGCCTTCGCGGCGTCGCCGATGGTCTTAAGGCCGAGGCCGGTCAGCCGCTCGGCGGTTTTGGGCCCGCAGCCGTAGAGCTCGCCGATCGGGAGCGGCCAGAGCTTTTCGGGGACCTCCTCCGGGTAGAGCGTGTGGATCTTGTCGGGCTTCGTGAAATCGCTGGCCATCTTTGCGAGAAGCTTGTTGGAGGAGATGCCGACATTGACGGTGAAGCCTAAGGTATCGCGGATCTCATTTTTAATAAGTTCCGCGGCGCAGCGCGGGAAGGTGCCGCCGGCATTCAGCTCTTTCTGGAACCGGCCTTCCAGCCCGGTCATGTCGAGGTAGGCCTCGTCGATCGAGGCTTTCTCGACGGCGGGGCAGTATTTTTTCAGGATCTTCATGAAGGCGTTCGAGTATTTCCGGTAGGTCGTGAAATCGGAAGGAATGAGGACGAGCTCGGGACATTTCTCGAGGGCCCGCATGACCGGCTCGCCGGTTTTCACCCCGAATTTTTTGGCGGGGATCGACTTCGCGGTGATGACCCCGTGGCGGGTCTTCACGTCCCCGCCGACCGCCGAGGGGATCAGGCGGAGGTCCGGGGCGTTCGGGTCCTCGGACAGGCGTTTGACCGCGCTCCAGGAGAGGAACGCGGAGTTGACGTCGATATGGAAGATGATGCGGTTGTCCTGAGTGTCTTTCATGGCGGCCTCCCTTATGAGGAGTATAGCATAAAAGTGCGGGGAGCGGGAGAGAACTGTTGTAAAATCAGGGTATTATCCCGGGATACTGCCCAAAAGGGACTTGCATATTATTCTAAAAAGTTGTAAAATAAATTCGTTTTTGGAATATAAATCGTGCCGGCCCCAAGTTCGAACCGGCAAAAAGGAGGTAATTATGAAAAAGAAATCTTTGAAGGCACTCGGGATTCTCATGGCAGGCATCATGTCTCTCGGAATGCTCGCAGGATGCGGCGGCTCCTCGTCCTCTTCTGCGGCTCCGGCAGCGGAGAGCACCGCGGCAGCCAGCACCGCAGCAGCGGAGAGCACCGCTCCGGCAGCAGCGTCCGATGTCTCCGCCAACCTGACCATGGGCACCGGCGGTGAGTCCGGCACCTACTACGCATTCGGCGGCGTCCTTGCAAACTACATCGGCCAGAACACCGGCGTCAAGATCAACGTCGTTTCTTCCGGCGGATCCGCAGCCAACATCAGCGATATCGTCCTCAACAAGACGGTTGAGCTCGCGACGGTTCAGTCCGACGTTATGACCTACGCGTACAACGGCACCAACTCCTTCGCGGAGACCGGCGCCATGAGCGACTTCCGTGTCATCGGCGGCCTCTACGCCGAGACGGTCCAGATGGTCACCTGCAACCCGGATATCAAGTCCGTTGCCGATTTCAAGGGCAAGAATGTCTGCGTCGGCGATGTAGGCTCCGGCACATACTACAACACCATCGACATCCTCAATGCTTACGGCCTCACCCTTGACGACATCACTCCGATCTATCAGTCCTTCGGTGATTCCGCAGAGAGCCTTAAGGACGGCAAGATCGACGTCGCATTCATCTGCGCCGGCGCTCCGACGACCGCTGTCACGGACCTCGCTACGTCCAAGCCGGTTTACCTTGTCTCGATCGACGATGAGCATATGAAGAAGCTCCTTGCCGACTGCCCGTGGTACGCTTCCCTCACGATTCCGGGCGGCACATACCAGGGATTTGATGAGGATGCTGTGACCATCACGGTCAAGGCTACGCTCATCGCAAGCGCTGACATGGATGAGGAAGTCGCCTACACGATCACCAAGACCATCTTCGACGGCGCTGCCGACATCGCCGCCCTTCACGGCAAGGGTGCTGAGCTCTCCCTCGAGTTCGCGACCGACGGCATCGCGGTTCCGTTCCATGCGGGCGCTGCAAAGTATTTCGCAGAGAACGGTGTCACGGTCGAAACGGCTGAATAATCCGAAACAGTAACAAGGCAAGTGCTGTCTCATCGGAGGCAGCACTTTTTTCCAATATAAGGAGGTACGGATGGCAGACAAAGATAAAAATATAAAAACAAACACACAACCGGCAAGCGACATCGCCTCAAAAGAAGAGCTCGAGGCGGTCATGAAGAAATACGACCGGGAATCCAACACCCGCGTGTGGGAGGGGACGCCCCGGATCATCGTGTATGCGATCATGGCTGCATTTTCCGTATTTGTCATCTATGTCACGCTGTTCGCTACCTGGCTTGACCTCATCCGCTATCCCTCCTTCGTCGGCTGCATCATCATAATCGGTTACCTGATGTACCCGGCAAAGAAGGGCGTGCAGAAGACAAACCATATCCCCTGGTATGACTGGATCATCATGATCCTCGGCGCAGGCGCCTATTTTTATATCGTCGCCAATGCGCAGGACCTCACCGTCCGCCTCGGCATGATGAACGTGAAGCCCTATGAGATCGTGATCGGCATCATCGGAATCCTTGCGACCTTCGAGCTCTGCCGCCGCGCGGTCGGCATCCCGATCCTGTGCGTTGCGAGCGTGTTTGTCATTTACGCGCTGTATTATTACGGCATTACCAAGGGCCTCGGCATGCAGAGGGCCGTCACGAACCTCACGATCGGCCTTTTCTACCGCACGACCGGCATCCTCACGACGCCGATCCAGGTCTGCGCGAAGTTCATCGTCGTCTTCATCATCTTCGGGTCCTTTCTGGAGTGCACGGGTATTTCCGATTTCTTCATCCAGCTGGCCAACTGCGTGGCGGGCGCGTCCTCGGGCGGTCCGGCCAAGGTTGCGGTCATTTCCTCGGCACTCTGCGGCATGGTCTCCGGATCCTCGGTCGGCAACACCGTCACCACGGGTTCCGTCACGATCCCGATGATGAAAAAGACCGGCTACAAGCCGGAGTTCGCGGGAGCGGTTGAGGCGGCGGCCTCCACGGGCGGCCAGATCATGCCCCCGATCATGGGCGCGGCTGCGTTCCTGATGGCGGAGTATGTAGGCGTTCCCTACTCGAATATCATCGTCAGGGCGATCCTGCCGGCGGTTCTTTATTTCCTCGGCATTTTCATCTGTGTCCATCTTGAAGCTCAGAAGCTGGGCCTTAAGGGTATCAGCCGCGACCAGCTTCCGAAATTCGGCAAGCTGATCAGGAAGATCTACCTGCTGATCCCGCTCATTCTCCTTGTCTACATGGTCTCCAGCGGCCGCAACACGATGGCGTTCTCGGCCGCGGTGGCGATCATCGCTTCCATCGTCGTGAGCCTCTTCAACAAGGACTCCCGGATGACTCCGAAAATGTTCTTCGAAGCCCTCGCCGGCGGCGGCAAGAGCTCGATCTCCGTGGCAATCGCCTGCGCGATCGCCGGCGTGATCGCGGGCAGCATCGCGATGACCGGCCTGGCTTCGCAGCTCATCACCGCGATCATCACGATCGCGAACGGCTCCAAGTTCATTGCGCTTTTCTTCACGATGCTCTGCTGCATCGTCCTCGGCATGGGCGTTCCGACGACGGCCAACTACTGCATCATGGCCTCCACATGCGCACCGATCCTGATCCAGATTGGGATCCCTGCGATGGCGGCGCACTTCTTCGTATTCTACTTCGGCATCGTGGCGGATATCACGCCGCCGGTCGCGCTGGCGGCCTACGCGGGCTCCGCGATCGCCCGCAGTAAGCCGATGAAGACGGCGCTCAACGCGACCAAGCTCGCGATTGCGGCCTTCGTCGTCCCGTACGTCTTCGCGCTCAACCCGGCGATGCTCCTCATCGACACAAATCCGCTTGAGGTCATCCAGGTCGTCATCACCTCGATCGTCGGTATCGTTGCGATCGCGGCGGGCCTTGAGGGCTACCTTGAGGGCAGTCTGATGATCGTGTTCCGGATCGTGCTGATCGCGGCCGGTCTGCTGCTGCTCGTGCCGGGGACGCTCACCGACGTGGTCGGCATCGGCGTCGTGGCGCTCGTGATGGTGTTCCAGATCATAAGAAAGAAAAAGGCTGCATAAATCAGATCATGATGTTTATTTACGGAGGGACGGCTCTGACAATGTCAGGACCGTCCCTTCGCCGTTGCGGGGACTGTCCCCGCAACGTTGTCAGAACCGTCCCCACGGCGGTGCAGCACTGATTTTTTATCCGGTTTTGCAGGATGGCACAGATTTTCTTACAAATTTGCAAAAACCCCGCCATTTTCATCAAATATGTTGTATACTGGTATCATCGGATATGATTTTTATTTTTCATACAACAACAATGAAAGGTGATTACGGAAATGAAAAAAGAATTTGATCTTCTTGCCCTCGGAGAAGTCCTCCTTCGTCTCTCCCCGGTAAACGACGACCGCCTTGTCCGCGGCGACACCTTCGAGAAGCGTGTCGGCGGCGCGGAGCTGAACGTCCTCACCGGCGCCTCTCTTTTAGGGCTTCGGACCGGTATCATCTCGAGGCTCCCGGACAATGACATCGGCAAATACGCGAAAAATGCAATCCGTTTCTCCGGTGTCAGTGATGACTATCTGGCGTACGACAGCTCGAAGGACGCGCGTCTCGGCATCTACTACTACGAGTCCGGGCTCTATCCCAGAAAGCCGCGCGTCGTCTATGACCGCGCCTACAGCTCCTTCCAGAAGATCAGCATCGACGATTTCGACGATTCGATCTTTGAATCCGCCCGGTGCTTCCACACCTCCGGCATCACGCTGGCGCTCTGCCCCGAGTCCCGTGCGACCGCGATCGAGATGATCAAGCGGTTCAAGGCGGCCGGAGCGATGATCTCATTTGACGTCAACTTCCGCGGCAACCTCTGGTCCGGCGATGAGGCAAGGGCCTGCATCGAGACGATCCTGCCGTATGTGGACATTTTCTTCTGCTCCGAAGACACGGCCCGCCTGACCTTCCTCAAGGAGGGAACCGCGGAGGAGATCATGAAGAGCTTCACCGAGGAGTACCCGATCTCGGTTGTCGCCTCCACACAGCGCGTCGTCCACAGCCCGCGTCACCATGATTTCGGCTCCGTCATCTACAGCAAGGCGACGGACACCTACTACAAGGAGGAGCCCTACAAGAGGATCCAGGTCATCGACCGTATCGGCTCCGGCGACTCCTACGTCGGCGGCGTGCTCTACGCGCTCCTCTCCGAGCCGGACAACTTCCAGCGCGCGGTGGAGTTCGGCAATGCCTACTCGGCGGTCAAGAACACGGTCAGAGGCGATATGCCGCTCTCCGGCTGCGACGAGATCGAGTCGGTCATCAAGGACCACAAGAGCACCGGCTACCAGAGCGAGATGTCGAGATAAAGGACGCCTGCAGGTGCATATTGACGATAAAAAAGTAAAATTTCTGTAAAACTTGCTATAGTCATAACTCCCCCGGAGGATGTATAATAAAATGCATCCTTTCGGGGGTTTAATTATTGGATTTATTGTGCAGCTTCTGCTGCGGCCGCTTACGAAAGATAAGAGGTGTCCCATTGCTGGAGAGAGTCAAAAAGATCGATCACAATTCGCTGCCCTGGATTCAGGACAGGATGCAGACCGAACGGATGGACAGGTTTTTTAAGGCCTATACCGCCACCGGGGATTCCGGAAAGCTGATGATCGGGACTACTGCGGCATTTCTGCTCTTTAAGAAGACCCGGACCGCAGGCCTCACGGCCGGTCTGGCTCTGGCAAATGAAGCCATCCTGACAAACCTGATCATCAAGCCGCTGTTTAAGCGGGACCGCCCCTGGATCACGCTGGAGGATTTTGATCCGCTGATCTTTGAGGATGATCCGAATTCCTTTCCCTCGGGCCACACCGGGGCGGCCTTCTCGGTCGCGATGGCGGTGGTCAGGACCTTCACCAGGCGCTGGTGCAAGTTCGTCGGGATGATCATGGCGGCGCTGATGGGCTTCTCGCGGATGTACGTGGGGGTTCATTTCCTGTCGGATGTGACGGTCGGCGCGGTGATCGGCGTCATTTCCGGGCTGAGTGCCGACAGGATGGTGAAGATGATTGCGGCGAAGAGAAAATAAGGATAACGTAAAAAGCAGGTCCGGACAGACCTGCTTTTTTTGTGAGAAACTTTCCTGAAAATCACAGCTTAATCACGTCGCTGAACTTTGCATGCTCCTTGACCTTCATCGTGAGCTCGGCCAGGCGGGAGGTGTCCCCGACCAGGATCACGCCGACCAGGCGGTTCTTGTCGAACGTGTACTTCTCGTAGTGTCTCCGGCGAAGATCCGTGGTCTCGACGGTCTTGTAGAGCTTCGCGGGGTCATTCCCGTTGTCGCCGATCGCGAAGAGCGAGGTGTTCATGCCGTTGAAGGCAAGCGCACCGTCGACGGTCTCGTAGGACACATCGTCGCCGGCGGCGTTGGCGCCTGCGGTCTTGCCTTGCTCGACGGACTGGCTCCAGAGCGCGTAGTTGATTCCGTTGTACTCCGCGCAGTCGCCGGCGGCATAGATATCGGGCAGACTGGTCTCCATATGGTCATTGACTTTGATCGAGCGGCCGATCTCAAGGCCGGCTGTCTGGGCGGGACCGAGGTTGCTGCGGACGCCGGTTGAGACGATGACGAGCTCCGCAGGGATGAGCGTGCCGTCGGCGAGAAGGACCCCTTCCTCGTTGATCTCGGCGGTGCTGGCGGCTGTCAGGACACGGATGCCGGCGTCTTCCGCGATCGTCTTTAAGAGTGCGGAGGCTGCCGGGTTTAACTGGCGCGCCATGAGTGCCGGCGCTCCCTCGATGACGGTGACTTCGAGTTTTGCGCGGCGCAGTGCCCAGGCGGCCTCGAGGCCCAGGACGCCGCCGCCGATGACGGCAGCCGTACGGATCTGCGGGATCATATTCTTGATTTTGGAGGCATCCTCGATCGTGCGGATGGCGACGACCTTGTCGAGCTCCGCGCCCTTGAACGGCGGCACAAAGCAGTAGGAGCCGAGCGCGTAGATCAGCTTGTCGTACGCGTAGACCGCTCCGCCGGCTTTTACAAACTTCTGGGCCGGATCGATGGATTCGACGAAGGTGCCGGGGATGAAGCGGATTTCATTTTCAGCAAACCAGGAAGCCTGCTCGACCGCCATCTGGTTGTCGGAAAAGTCGGAGAGCAGGGCCTTGGTGAGCATCGGACGGTTGTAGGGCAGGTGCTCCTCGCCGGAAATGATCGTGATCCTGCCGGTCTTATCCCGCTCGCGGATCGCCCGTGCGGCCTCAAGCCCGGCGACACCGCCTCCGAGGATGAGGTAACTCATGTCTGTGTCTTTCTGATAACCGCTTCCCGCGTCCCCGGCAGGGACGAAGTTCTCCGGCCCGACACCGCAGACGGGACACTCTTCGAGGGACGAATCGAAGATGGCACCGCACACAAGGCATTTTACCAGCGTGCGCGCACCCGGAGCGCTCTGCTTCTTCTGTTCCTTCTTGAGCAGCACGCAGCCGAAGTTGTAGCCGAAATCGTAGGCGTCCGCGAGCTGATTGGCATCCGGCCGGAAGCGGACGCGGAAACCGTCGAGAACGCGCAGGCGGATCTGTTTCAGGCGCTCGATGATGTGGGGGACGCCCTCACCGGACCAGCCGTAGCTGCCGAATGCGGAGGCGAGCCTGCCTTTGAAGACCGGCGGGTACATGCCGAGAGTCAGGTTGTAGACCGGCTCCAGGGCTTCACCGAGGATCGTGGGTGTGCCGAAGAGATAGCCGTCGGCGGCAGCCATGTCGGCGGGAAGATTTGTCTTGTCGTCAAAGACGAGATCGTAGCGGTGCACCTCGGCGCCGGCCTCCTCGACACCCTTTGCGATCGCCTCGGAGAGCGCTTTCGTGTAGCCGTAGGCGCTGACGTAGGGCATGACGACCAGCTTCTTTTCCTTTTTGGCGGGCGCCTTGCACCACTCCCGGTACCAGCCGAAGATCTGTTCAAAATGAGAATCCAGCACAGGGCCGTGGCCGCAGCAGATGTGCTTGATCTCGAGATCCCGGATCCGCTCGAGGGCATTGTACATATAAGGATAGGCGAAGGGGCCGATGATGCAGTCAAAATAGTATTTTGTGGCATCCGCGTAGCCTTCCTCGTCCCTGACGGAGGAGCGGAGGATGCCCGGAGCCGCAAAATGGGACCCGAAGGAGTCGCAGGTGAACAGGGTTTTTATTTCATGGACATAGGTGTACATGGTGTCCGGCCAGTGGAGATTCGGCAGGACCATGAATTCCAGTGTCTTATCGCCGAGCGAGAGGGTCATTCCGTCGGAGACGGCGATGCTGTTGAAGTCCGTGTTGATGATATGCTTCAGGAACTGAAGGGCGGGGCCTGTCGCGACGATCGTGATGTGGGGGTTCAGGTCGAGGAGCTTTGCGATGGAGCCGGCGTGATCGGGCTCGGTGTGGTCCATGATCAGGTAATCGATCTCGGAGACAGAGGCGACGGATTCGATGTAGCCGACCATCTCGTCGAAGAAGGCCTCCTTGGCGGTCTCGAAGAGAGCGGTCTTCTCGCTGCCTTCGAGCAGGTAGGAGTTGTAGGACGTGCCGTATTTTGTCTCCATGATAATGTCGAATACACGCAGCTCGGGGTCAAGGACGCCGGTCCAGTACAGGTCCTGCTTGATTTTGAAAGCTTTCATGATTCACCTCCTTAAAAATGAAAACAAAGACTATATAGTGCAATTATACTACAAAAAGGAGGAGATAGGAAGAGAAATGTATACAATTATGACGGACGGGACGGTTCCCGGGATTCATGCACAAAAAACGCAGGTTCGTAAGAACCTGCGTTTCGTGCACCTCCAGGGGCTCGAACCCTGGACACCCTGATTAAGAGTCAGGTGCTCTACCAACTGAGCTAGAGGTGCGTTTGCTCGCTTTCCGCGGCGCAAGTGTTATTATAGTCACTTGCTCCGGAAAATGCAAGCTTTTTTTTATTTTTTTTTAAAATTTTTTTTCAGGCTCAGAGAGAACCCTTGGTGGACCACACACCGGCTACGCGCGGATCGAACCCGGTCGCCATGTCGAGCGCCTTCGCGAACGCCTTGAAGGAGGCCTCGGCGATGTGGTGGTTATTTCCACCGGTGATCATATGGAAGTGAAGATTCATCTGCGCGGAGTAGGAGACCGCGTAGAAGAACTCGCGGACCATCTCGGTGTCCATCTCCCCGATCTTCGGGACCGAGAAGGTGACGTCGGAGGAGAAGTAGGGCCTGCCCGAGAGGTCCACCGCGCAGAGGATCAGGGTCTCGTCCATCGGGAGGGCAAAGCTGCCGTACCGGCGGATCCCGGCCTTGTCACCGACCGCCTCGCGGATCGCGGTGCCGAGCACGATCCCGACATCCTCGATCGTGTGGTGGGAGTCGACGGCGAGGTCGCCCCTGCATGTGCAGGTGAGGTCGAAGAGGCCGTGGCGCGTGAAGCCGTCCAGCATATGGTCGAAGAAGCCGATCCCGGTGTCGATGGAGGAGACGCCGGTTCCGTCGAGGTTCAGGGTGACGGCGATGTCGGTCTCCTTGGTGGTGCGGGTGACGGTGGCGGTGCGGTCATTCATTTTATTAGAGGACATGGTAAAAACTCCTTGTAAAAACCTTCTTAGAAGAACTTTACCACAGATTGGGGGCGCGTGCAAGAACCGTCCCGGAGAAACACGGTAAGAAAGCCCCTTTATATCAGCTTAAAAATCGTGTATAATAGATAGGCTGCAAAGACCCGAAAAAGAGGCATAAGACTATGAAAGACAAATTCAAGAAAATGATGGAGACTCCCTGGATCTCGCTCACGTTCGCGCTCTCGTTTGCGGTGGTACTGTATTTCCTGCTGCAGCACATCGGCACCTTCGTGGGATTTCTGGGCAGCTTCTACGGAACGGTGCGGACGATCGTCGTGGGTATCGTGATCGCTTATGTTTTCAATCCGCTGATGGTTTTTCTGGAGGAGAGAGTCTTCGGGGATATCAAAAAGGAATCAAGGCGGCACATCGTATCCGTCATCGTGACGTTCGTGATCGTGATCGCGTTTATCGCGGTGCTCTTTGTCATGCTGGTCCCGTCGGTCGTGGACGGTGTGGTCACGATCTTCAACAACAGGTGGCGTTACGCCCAGACGATCTCCGACCTGCTGGCAAGGCTGAATGAAACGGCTTCCGGCCTCAACATCGACACGACGAAGATCAGCACCCTGGTCGTTGATAAGGTAAATGAACTCCTCGCGGCGATACCGAACAACGCCGATACGATCATCGCGACGTCGGTCAACATCGGATCGAGTATCTTCAATATCGTGATCTCGGTCATACTGGCCATCTATTTCCTGATGGAGAAACAGTCGCTCCTTGCCGGCATCGACCGTCTCAGGCACGCATTTCTCACGGATAAGACTTACGGGCGCAACTCCCGCTTCTTCATGCGCTGTCACACGATCCTGGTCCGCTACGTCGGCTGCGATATTCTGGACGGCATCATCGTCGGTGCGCTTAACGCGATCTTCATGATCGTCATGGGCATGGCCTATGTGCCTCTGGTCTCGGTACTGGTCGGCGTGACCAACCTGCTGCCCACGTTCGGCCCACTGATCGGCGGCGTCCTGGGCGCCTTTATCCTCCTCATGTCGAATCCGTGGCATTCGGTCTGGTTCATTGTATTTACGATCTTTCTCCAGACCCTGGACGGCTACTACATCAAACCCAAGCTCTTCGGCGACACGCTGGGCGTCTCTCCGGTGTGGATCCTGATCACGATCATCGTCGGCGGGAAAATGTTCGGCATCATAGGCGTGCTTCTCGCCATTCCGTTTGCGGCGATCTTTACATTTATCTACCAGGAGTTCATTATGAACCGGCTGGAGAAAAATAAAGCCCGCAAGGATGAAATGTTGCATTGAGAAGCAGAAAATTATATAATGTAAAATGTCCGTAAAGGACAGAAAGGGGGGTTCGCTATGAAAAAATATGTAGCGGAATTCATTGGAACTATGGTACTGGTACTCCTGGGCTGCGGGACAGCGATGCTTGTCGGCTGTGACGCTGCCATGGGCGGCGGTTACATACTGACTGCTCTGGCATTCGGCCTGGTGATCGTCGGGATGGCGTACACGATCGGAAATGTCTCCGGCTGCCACATCAACCCGGCTGTCTCTCTGGGGTGCCTGCTGGCCGGCCGCATGGACGGAAAGGATTTTGTGCCCTATGTGATCGCGCAGTGTGCGGGCGCGTTTGTCGGTGCGATTCTCCTTGCCATCATCTTTGCGCTCGGCGGCGTGACGGACATGACCGGCGGTTTCGGCTCGAACGGCCTGGCCGGTGTGAACGGAAGCATCCTTGCCGGACTCCTGGTTGAGGTACTGCTGACATTCATTTTCGTGCTCACGATCCTCGGCGTCACGGATTCCAAGTTCAAGCACGGCTCCTTCGGCGGACTTATCATCGGACTCACGCTGACTCTGGTTCACATCTTCGGCATCGGCCTCACCGGCACGTCGGTCAATCCGGCGAGATCCCTTGGCCCGGCGATCATCGCGGCGTTCACAGGAAACATCCGTGCCCTGCTTGCGCTTCCGGTCTTCATCATCGGACCGTTTGTCGGCGCGGCGCTCGCAGCTATGTGCTACAATTTCATGACAGAATAAGAAAAAACGGCTCAAAAAAAGGAGTTCTCCGGGCGGAGAACTCCTTTTATGTTGGAAACCGTTATCCGAGAATACCCTTCTTCGAGTTTTTCAGGACCGGGATCTCTGTCGTATCCTTGTCGTCGATGTGGCTGCCGCTGTACTTCTTCGTCTCGTCGGCGATGACCTTGGAGAGGAGAAGGACCGCGAAGATGTTCGGAACCGCCATGAGGCCGTTTAAGAGGTCGGCGATGTTCCAGATCAGGTTCAGCTCGACCAGGGAGCCTACGAAGACGCCGATGACCCAGAGGACCTTGTAGACGATGATGACCTTCTCACCGAGGAGGTAGACCGCGCAGCGCTCGCCGTAGTAGTACCAGCCGAGGATCGTGGAGAACGCGAAGGTGATGAGGCCGACGATCAGGATCGGAAGGCCGATGCCCGGGATCGTGGAGAAGGCCATGGAGGTCAGCGCGCTGCCGTTGCCGGAGAGAGCGTCGATCGACGGATGCTTGATGATGCAGGAGACCAGGACGAGACCGGTCATGAGACAGATGATGACGGTGTCCCAGAAAGTGCCGGTCATGGAGACCAGAGCCTGTCTCTTCGGGTTGCGGGTCTGGGCTGCGGACGCGACGAGCGGCGCGGAACCCATACCGGATTCATTGGAGAAAAGTCCGCGGGCGAAGCCGTAGCGGCAGGCCATGGCGACCGTGCTGCCGATGAAGCCGCCGGTGGCAGCCTTCGTCGTGAAAGCGGAGGTGACGATCGTGACAACAGCCTCGCCGAGAACGTCAACGTTCATGATGAGGATGATGAGGCAGCCGATGACGTAGAAGACGGCCATGAACGGCACGAGCATCTCGGAAACCCTGGTGATCGACTGGATGCCGCCGATGATGACGAGGCCTACCAGGGCGCTCAAGACGATCGCGATGATCCACGGGGCGATGCCGAAGTTCGTGGTGAAGTTGGCGGCTACCGCATTGGCCTGGACCATGCAGCCGATACCGAACGCGCAGACAGCTGCGAGGATCGCGAAGATGATGCCTGCCCAGCGGGCCTTGAGGCCGCGGTCAAGGGCGTACATCGCGCCGCCGATCATGGTGCCGTCCTCACTCTTCACGCGGTACTTGACCGCGATCAGGGTCTCGGCGTACTTGGTGGCGATGCCGAAGATACCGGTCAGCCACATCCAGAGGACGGAGCCCGGGCCGCCGCAGGCGATCGCGGTGCCGACGCCGATGATGTTGCCGGTGCCGATCGTTGAGGAGAGGGCGGTCGTGAGCGCTCCGAACTGGGAGACGTCGCCCTCCGCGTCAGGATCCTTCGTGACGGACAGCTTGATGGCCTTGAAGATGTCCTTCTGGATGAAGCCCGTGCGGAATGTCATAAATATGTGGGTGCCGAAGAGCAGGATGATGAGCGGCCAGCCCCAGATAAAGTTGTCGATGGTTGAGATAAGATCACTGAAACTCATTAAGGTTCCCCCTTTATAAAAATTTTAGAATTATTTTATCACTTTACTACGCAAAAGTAAATATAAATATACGCATCTATGCGGTCTTGCGCTCGCCCTTCATTTCCTCTATACTGAAGGTATGTGAGGTGTTTTTTTTATGGGAAGAGAAAATATTCTGGCAGTTGAGGAAAATATAAACCGCGTCCTCATCGGACGCGAAAAATGTGTGCGGAAGGTCCTGGCCGCCCTGATCGCGGGCGGGCACGTGCTCCTCGAGGACGTCCCGGGGACCGGCAAGACGACACTTGCGCGGGTGCTGGCGGCGTCGTTTCGGGCTTCATTTTCAAGAATCCAGTTCACACCGGACCTTCTGCCCTCGGACGTGACGGGACTCACGGTCCTGAACCGGAAGAGCGGCGAGTTTGAGTTCAAGAAGGGGCCCGTGTTCACGGATATCCTGCTCGCGGATGAGATCAACCGCGCGACGCCGAGGACCCAGGCGGGACTCCTCGAGTGCATGGAGGAGCGGCAGGTGACGACGGACGGGGTGAGCCGGAAGCTGCCGGCGACCTTCTTTGTCATCGCGACCCAGAATCCGGTCGAGACGAGCGGGACATTTCCGCTGCCGGAGGCTCAGCTCGACCGCTTCATGATGAAGCTCTCGCTGGGGCTTCCGGATCTCTACGAGGAGACCCAGATCATGAGAAGCCGCTTAAAGGGCGACCCGATGGCACAGATTACCCCCTGCGCCTCGCCGGAGGACATCGCGGCGGCGCAGAAGGAAATGAAAACCGTCGAGATCGCCCCCGAGCTCATCAAATACATCGCGAAGATCGTCGGCGCGACCCGGGAGCACCCGGACACGGCCTCCGGCGCGAGCCCGCGCGGGACCCTCATGCTGATGCGGGCCTCCCAGGCCATGGCCTACCTCGACGGGCGCGCGTACGTGATCCCGGAGGACATCAAGGCGCTCGCGGAGCCCGTGCTGGCCCACCGCCTGCTGCTTCTGGGCAATTACGGGAGCATCCGGTCGGGAAATGAGATCGTGCGGGACATCCTCCGGGGCATTGCGGTCCCGACGGAGAATTTCGGGCGGTGAGGCCCGGAGGGAGGCATTTTGCTTATCATTTTTATCCCTGCCGGGATCATTATACTTTTTCTGGTGTTTCATCTGGTTTTCACGAGCCTCTGGGACCGGGGGCTCACGGCCGACATCGCCTTCTCCTCGGAGAGGGTGCACGCCGGGAGCAAGACCGGCCTTCTTCTGACGCTCACGAACGCGAAGCGCATGCCGATCCCGGTCATGATCCTCGAGTTCAAGGTGCGGAGGGGGCTTGATTTTTCGGAAAATGAAAACATCACCGTCACCGACCGCGTCAACGTCCTCGAATACTTCTCGGTCGGCGGGCGGGAGGAGATCACGAGAACCTGCGATATCACGGCCGCAAAGAGGGGAATCTACCGGATCGACGAGCTCTTTCTGACGGTCCCGGAGATCTTCGAGGTGGGAACCCAGCGCCTGCGCGTTCGGGCCGGCACGCGGCTCACCGTGGTGCCGAAGAAGCGCGATGCGGGCGAGATCGAGGGGATCAGCGAGCTTCTCTTAGGCGAGGCGGCCGCGAAGAAGCGGCTCTATGAGGATGTGTTTTCATTTCGCGGGATCAGGGAGTACACGACGTCGGACCCGCTCTCGGCGGTCAACTGGAAGGCCTCGGCGCGCACCGGGGACCTTATGGTCAACGAGCGTGACTTTACGTTCGGCCGGGAGGTGAAGATCTTCCTCAATGTCGACGTGCCGGGCATCCGCTACGACGGGAACCTTCTAGAGGAGGGGATTTCGATCGCATTTGCGGCGGCCGCGGCTGCTCTGGCGGCCAAAATGCCGGTCTCGCTCTTCACGAACGGCTGCGGCATTTCCGGAAAAATGATCAGAATCGAAGCCGGGAGCTCGCGGGGCCACCTTGTCCAGATCGGGGACGCGCTCGCGGCGATCGAGCTTGAGCAGAGAGTCGTGCCGTTCGAGGAGGTCCTCGGCAGCATGAAACTCTCGCCGGCGGACGCGAGCGTCACCCATGTGCTCATCTCGAGCGCGATGGGGGACAAGCTGATCCGCGCCGCGTCGGATTTCTCGTTCCGCGCGGGGGGCCTTATCTGGCTCTGCCCGCTCTCGCCGGGCATGGAGGCGAAGAAGGTTCCGTCGAATATTCTGTTTCGGACGATGGTCATCAAGGGAGGGGAGGAGACGGCTCATGAAAAATGAAAAGCAGATCCCGCCCGAGGAGCGCCGCCTCCTGGTGATCCGGTACCTCACGAATCTGGTGATCCTTTATCCGGCGTTTCTTGCCGCGGTGATCCTTCTTAAGGTGCCCCTTTACGAGGCCTGGGGAGCTGCCGCGCTCTTTTTTGTCCTCATGAATCTGCTCTTTTTTGCCCACTATGTGGAAAATCTCACGGTCTTCCTGGTGATGCACTTTGCGGGAGCGGCAGTCGCCGCCCTCGCCGCGCCGGGAAACCGCTGGGTCAACGGGGGGCTGGCGGTTCTGGCCGCCTGGGCCTCCATAGCGGGGCGGGCTGCGGGGAAGCGCTATTTTTATCCGGAGGCCGGCTGGCTCGTCTATCCGTTCGTCATCTATGCGTTCGGGACTGGCTTTAAGAATGAGACGGTGATGACGCTTGCCTTTGCGGCGGAGGTCGTGATCGTTGTGCTTTTCATTTTCTATAAAAATGCAGTCAGTCTCGAGCACACGTTCCTCGCAGCGAAGGAGCACGTGCGGGTGCCTTACATGAAGATCCGAAAGCTGAACACGGCCATGCTCTCGCTCTTTCTTGTGCTCACGGCGATCACGGTTGCGGTTCTCGGAACGCTATTTGACGGGCAGAAGATCGTGGATGCAGTCGGCCGCCTGCTCTTTACGTTCTACGCGGCGGTCATGCTGCTCATCCTGAAGCTGCTCAGCCTGCTTCCGTTCTCGGGGGGCGGCACGGCGGCTGCCGCGGAGGAGGCCGCGGGGGCGCAGGAGCCCCTTGAGGCCGCGGCGGACAATCCGCTGCTTGAGCTCATCTGGCTCTGGCTCGAGCGGATCTTTATTGTCATCACCGTGATAGCGATCCTCTTTATCATTTACTACCTGCTCAGGGAGTTTGTCTTTGACCTCAAGGCGTCGGACGCGGAGGGCAGGGATGTCCGGAAGCGCATCGACCGGACGGAGACGAAGAAGAAGATCCCGCGGGAGAAGGAGCCGGGGCTGTCGGTGTTTGATTTCTCGCCTGCGGCGCGGATCAGGCGGCTGTACCTTGGCTATATGAAGCTGCAGCCCGGCGCAAAAAATATCAGAAACTCCGAGACACCGGAGGAGCAGATGGAGACGGCCGGATGTGTCTCCGGCGCGAGGGAGGAGATCCGCGCGCTCTACGAGGAGGCGCGATACGCACCGGAGCGGGCGGACGCGGGCAGGCTTGCCGCGATGCGGGAGGCGATCGAGCGGCCGGACGGGGGTTTTAAGCCCCTTGCGCCTTGAGGAAAACCGTAGTACACTTGAATACGATATAATTTTATAAGAAATGGGCGGGAGGAGGATCCCGCAGGGGAACGTTAAGGGGAGTTATAAATGGCAAGGCAGGAGAAGGCGGTTCACAGCGCCGAATACTGGGAGAAGCGGGCAAGGCGGAAGAAACTTGCGAGGCAGAGGCAGCTGCGCCGGAGAATTGCCGCGGCAGCTGTCGTTTTTGTTGTCCTCGCGGTCATAATCGGCGTGGCGGTGCGTATGAGAAAGCCCGCGGAGGCGCCGCCTGCAGAACCGGTCAGAGAGCCGGTCGTCATCACCCCGGAAGCGACGGGGAGCACGGTTTCCGTAGCGGAGAGCGACGCCGCGGCGGAGGCGGCAGCGGCAGCGGCGGCCGCGGTGGAGAAAAACAACACTGAAAATGAAATGCCGGCCGAGGCCGCGGAAGCGGCGGAACCGGCGGAAGCAGCGGAAGCAGCGGAGGCAGCGGAGGCAGAGCCGGCACCTGCGGAGCCGACGCCAGAGCCTGAGCCGATCGACATATCGAATGATGCGAGGGCTTCATTTGCAGTAGATCCCTCGTTTACGGACTGGAACTACGACGGGGACGGGACGAAGACGGTGTATCTCACGTTTGACGACGGGCCGTCGCCGAATACTCCGGAAGTGCTTAACATACTGGACAATTACGGGATCAAGGCGACGTTCTTTGTGACGGCCCAGCTGCCCCAGTACGCTTCCTATATAAGGGAGGCATACCTCAGGGGCCACACGATCGGGCTGCACAGCTTTTCGCATGATTATTCCGTTTACGCTTCGGAGGAGGTATTTCTGACGGATCTGGCCCAGATCGGGGATGTCGTGAAAACCCAGATCGGGTATGTGCCCTGCTTCATCCGCTTCCCGGGCGGGTCCTCCAACGAGACCTCGAAGGAGTACTCGGAGGGGATCATGTCGATCCTCACGGCCAGGGTTCAGGAGCTGGGCTATCAGTACTATGACTGGAATGTGGCGGTCGGCGACGGCGCCGAGACCGTGACAGTCGAGGAGGAGCTTGCGCGCGCGATGGATACGGACGCCGACACGGTGCTCCTGCTCGCCCATGACGGGGAGAGCAAGCACGTGACGGTGGAGGCCCTGCCCCAGATCATCGAGGGGTACATCGCGAGGGGCTACAGCTTCAGGGCGCTTGACCGGACGAGCAAGGTGATCCATCATCCGGTGATGAATTGAGGAACAGCGGGGACGGTTCTTGGGTACCTGCGGGACGGTTCTCAGAGGATTGCTGCGCAATCCTCAAGAACCGTCCCCGCAGGAGGCCTGAGAACCGTCCCTGTTACGTTGAAAGCTCCACCAGATTGAGAAGGATCTCGACATTCTTAACCATGGACTGGATCGGCACGTACTCGAACCGGCCGTGGGCATTCTCGTAGCCGGCGGAGAGGTTCGGGCAGGGGAGCCCCCGGAAGGTCAGCGCGGACCCGTCCGTGCCTCCCCGGAAGGGCTCGCACACCGGCGTGAGTCCCGAAGCGCTGATCGCGGCCTTAAGGCGCTCCGTAAGGTGCGGGACCGTGTCAAGAACCTCCTTCATGTTGCGGTACTGCTCCGTGATCGTGACGGTAACAGTGTCCGGGCCGTAAACTTTGTTCAGAGTTTCGGCAATTTCATACAAAAGCGCCTCCCGCGCGGCAAACGCCTCCGCATCGAAGTCCCTGATGATGAGGGAGAGCGCGGCGTGCTCGCATACCGCGGAGCAGGAGATCATGTGAAAGAAGCCCTGGGTGCCTTCGGTGTACTGGGGCTTTTCATTTTTCGGAAGTGCGTTCATGAACTCCGCGGCGATGTCGACGGCGTTCTTCATGATCCCCTTGGCGGTCCCGGTGTGGACGCTTCTGCCGCGGATCGTGACATGCGCCTCCGAGGCGTTGAATGTCTCGTCTTCGTACCAGCCGAGGTGGTCCCCGTCGAGCGTGTAGGCGGTCTTTGAGCCGAAGCGGTCAAGGTCCAGCGTGTGGGCGAGCCCGCCGACCTCCTCGTCGGGGGTGAAGGCGAGCGCGATGGGCCCGCGGGGGATCTCCGGGTGGGCAAGGAGGTGCTCCGCCATCGTCATGATCGCGGCGATGGAGGCCTTGTCGTCCCCGCCTAAGAGCGTGGTGCCGTCGGTTAGGATGAGGTCCTGGCCGACGTAGAGGCCTAAGTTTTCGTAGTCGGCGCGGCGCATGATGATATTTTTCTCTTTATTTAAAATGATATCGCCGCCGTCGTAGCCTGTGAGGACCCAGGGGCGGACATTTTCCCCGCTTGCGTCCGGGGCGGTGTCCATGTGGGCGATGAGGCCCAGGGACTCCGCCTCACCGGGCAGGTTCGAGGGGATCTTAGCGTAGACCACGCAGTTCTCTTCGTCATAGAAGACGTCGGAGGCTCCGATTTCCCGGAGCTCCCGGAAGAGCACTTCGGCGAGGTCTCTCTGGCGGGCGGTCGTCGGCCAGGTGCCTTCGTAATGGGCTGACTGGGTGTTGATCTTTGCGTAGTGGATGAGGCGGTCTTTGACCTTTTCGTAGATTGACATGCTGCTCTCGCTCATCGGAAATCGCTCTCCCAGGCCGGAATCTCCTCCGCGGGGGCTGCAAGAAGGGCAGCCTGGCGCTCGTCAAGGAGCGAGCGGTGGATGATCGCCTCGTAGACGTACTCCCGTAAATAGGCCTCGCTGCAGACGAAATACCCCTTGTCGCCGACCTCGCCGCCCCAGCTGTTCTCGATCTTCCAGCGGTTGGGCCGGCCGTTCTCATCGAAGTTGACCCCGACGAGGATCATCGCGTGGGTCGCATAGCTCGCCATCGCGCGCAGACGCTCGCCCTTCTCCATGCGGAGGCTCACGCCGCCCATAATCCCCTCGAAATCAAGGCTCGCGGGGTCCCAGACGCCCACCTGCCGGTCGCCGAAGGCGCCCGAATCGCACCCGAACCAGACTGGCATTCCGCTCTTGAGCTGCCTTACGCAGAGGTCCTCGAGCTCGTCCATCGTGAGGTTCAGGTTGTTGATGTCCTTATCCGCCATCGAGCCGATGTAGTGGAAGCGGTAGTGGAGGTCCATCGGAAGGCCCGGCGTCGGATGGTGGGTGATCGTCGCGTACTCCTTGAGATCAAGGCCGATGAACTGTTCGTAGAATGTCTTCGGGGTGAGGCCGCGGTTTTTATGGTAGACCCCGTCCGCGTCCCGGTAGTCGAAATCAAAGGTTCTGACGGGTTCGCCGAAGACGATCGAGAGAACCTTGTAGATCTCGGCGAGCATTTCATTTTTACGGCTTTCGGTATCCTTTCCCGCCCGGGCGAGCTCCCGGAGCTCATAGGCGTCCTTCCGCACCAGCACCATGAACTTCTTCATGAAGGTGTCCGTGTGCTCCGACTGGTAGGACTCGGGCATGGCGCTCTTCGGCACGGCCCCGTATTTTTCGACCAGGTCGGCCGCCATGTCCCAGTAGCCGCCGTCGCCGAAGCCCTTGAAAATATACTCCGTCATCCGGTCATTGTAGGGGAGGTCGGCGTGCTCGACAGCCATCGAGAGCACGTTGTTGGCCTTCTCAAATTTGTCGTAGAAGGAGAGATAGTTGCCGGAGAGGGCAAAGTCGGTGAGGCCGGTCTTCTTGATGACCTCCTCGCGGAGTATGTTGAGCGCGGCGAAGAGCCAGCAGCGGCCGCTCTTTTCCTGGGCGGTGATGCCGTGGGTTTTTATTTCCACCTCAAAGCTCCCGGCCAGCTTTGCGGCCTCCGTCGGCACGAATGCGAGGTCCGCCATGGGCGTCTTCGCCATCGCGGCGGTGAGGGCTTTTGCGGCGGGGTCATTTTCATAGTTCATGCGGAATGTTTCGATGTCGGAAAGAGAGATTCCGTTCATTTTACAGTACCTCCTTGGATGTTTTGCATATTAAACCAGTATACCCCAAAATGAGAAAAAGGCAACGCACTTTCTTTGAAATTAAGGCACGGTGTGTTATAATGCAATTAACTGATATAGTCAGTTGAAAGGAGATCATCATGGAATTTAAGGACGTTATCAAAAACCGTTATTCATGCAAGAAATACAGTGACCGACAGGTGGAAAATGAAAAGCTTGCGGCAATCCTCGCCGCCGGCCGGCTGGCCCCGACCGCAAAGAACCTGCAGGAGCATCACATCTACGTGATCCAGTCCCCGGAAGGGCTCGCGAAGGTCGACAGCGTGACCCCGTGCCGCTACGGCGCGCCGACGGTGCTCGCGGTCGCATTTGACAAGAACAATGTCTTCACGTACCCGGGCGGAAAGCGCGATTCGGGCGTCGAGGATGCCTCGATCGTCGCGACCCACCTCATGCTCGCGGCTGCGGATGAAGGGGTGGATTCCTGCTGGCTGAATTTCCTCGATCCGGACAAGGCAGCCGAGGCTCTCGGACTTCCGGAGAATGAAGAGATCCTCATGTTCCTGGATCTCGGCTACGCGGCGGAAGGCGCGGGCCCGCTTCCGAACCACGGAAACCGGAAGGCTCTTGCGGAGACCGTGAGTTACCTCTGAGAAAAAGATTGAACCGTTAAAGGAGGAAGGTATGATAAAGCGCTGTTTTAAGAAGATGATCGCCGCTGCGGCGGCAGGTGCCCTCACACTTTCCCTTATGGCCTGCGGAGGCGGCAGCACCGGGAGCACGGCGGCTGAGAGCACAAAGACCGAGAGCACGAAGACCGAAAGCACGAAGACCGAGAGCGCGGCGGAGAGTACAGCTGCGGAGAGCATCGCGGCGGAATCTCTTCCCGCAGAGGAGAGCTTCGCCGGGGAAGGAGAGGATGTGATCGTCGGCGGATGGAGTCTGAATACGGAAGGCACGGCCGTTGAGGGCAACCCGGATCTCGAGGATGTCTTTTCAAAGGCGGTCGAGCCGCTGAAGGATTTTCGGTACGAGGCGGCCGCGATCCTCGCGACTCAGCTGGTCTCGGGGACCAACTACTGCTTCCTGGCCAGAAAATGCGCTGCAGCCCCGGATGCAAAGCCGACCTTTGAGCTTCTCTATGTGTACAGGGACTTTTCCGGCAATGCCTCTGTTCTTCAGGAGACGGAGCTTATCGGGGAAGGAATGCCCGGGAGCTTTGAAGTGAACGACGGCGCCATCCCGGCCCTGGAGAACGAGAACGTGAAAAATGCCTTCGACAAGGCCACGGAAACCCTCCTGGGCGTCAACTATGAGCCGGTCGCCTATCTCGCAAAGCAGATCGTAAACGGCACGAACTACATGATCCTCTGCCGGACGCAGGTCGTCTCCCCCGAGGCGGTCCCGGAGTTCTCCCTCGTGACCATCTATGAGAGCCTTGACGGGAACGCAAAGTTCGGAGAGAGCGAACCGATCGAGATTGGTGTAAGCTGATACAGATTACTTTGAAAACGGCCGCATAAGCGGCCGTTTTTGTGGTATACTGTAAAAAGACTATCTTTGCGGAGGTTATTGAAATTGAAACGACTCCTGACATTTCTCAAGGATTACCGACGGGAGGCGGTGCTTGCGCCGGCTCTCAAGATGCTGGAGGCTTTTTTTGACCTGTTTGTACCGCTGGTCACGGCCGACATCATCAACCGGGGCATCGGAAACGGGGATACCGGCTACATCATGTCCCATGTCATGATTCTCATTTTACTGGGACTTCTGGGTCTTGCGGCCTCGATCACGGCCCAGTACTTCGCGGCGAAGGCTGCGGTCGGCGTGTCCACCGCGATGCGGCACACCCTCTTTGACCACATCCAGTCCTTCGGGTTCTCCGACCTCGACAAGGCCGGCACGGGAACCCTCATCACCCGTATGACCTCGGACATCAACCAGGTGCAGAACGGCGTCAACCTCTTTCTGCGCCTCTTCCTGCGCTCACCTTTCATCGTCTTCGGCGCGATGATCATGGCCTTCACGATCAGCGTGAAGGCGGCGCTCATCTTCGTCGTCGCGATCCCGGTGCTGGCCGTGATCGTCTTCGGCATCATGAAGGTGACGAGGCCTCTCTACCGGGGCGTGCAGGGGAACCTTGATGCGCTCACCGGTGCGGTCCGCGAGAACCTGACCGGCATCCGCGTCGTGCGCGCCTTCGGGCGGGAGGAGGCCGAGACGGCCCGCTTCCACAAGGAAAATGCAAGGCTCACCCGCTCCCAGCTCCACGTCGGGAATATCTCGGCGCTCATGAATCCGCTCACCTTTGCCGTCGTGAACGTCGCTCTCATCGTGCTCCTTAACACGGGGGCATTTGAGATCAATGTGGGCGGGCTCGCCCAGGGCGACGTCATCGCGCTCGTGAACTACCTGAACCAGATCCTTGTCGAGCTCGTAAAGCTCGCGAACCTCATCGTCCAGGTGACGCGCGCGCTGGCCTCCGCGGACCGCGTGGACGAGATCTTAAGGACCGAGCCGGTGATGCAGTACGGTACGAGGGACTTTGCGAAGGCGGATCCGAACGCACCGGCGGTCCTTTTCGACCATGTACATTTAACCTACCCGGGAGGCGGCGGAGAGAGCCTTACGGACATCTCCTTCACTGCGATGCCGGGCGAGACGATCGGCGTCATCGGCGGCACGGGCTCCGGCAAATCCTCGCTGGTGAACCTCATTCCGCGCTTCTATGACCGGACGGACGGCACGATCCGCCTCTTCGGTATCCGGGTGGAGAACCTCAAGAAGGAGGCCATCGACGAGACGGTGTCCATCGCGCTCCAGAAAGCGGCGCTCTTCTCGGGCACGATCCGCTCGAACCTCCTCATGGGGAAGAAGGATGCGACCGAGGAGGACATGTGGCGGGCGCTCACGGCTGCCCAGGGAGCCGATTTCGTGCGCGGCAAGAAAGATGGACTCGATGCGGTCGTGGAGCAGGGCGGCCGGAACTTCTCCGGCGGCCAGCGGCAGCGCCTTACGGTCGCCCGGGCTCTCATAGCGGAGCCGAAGATTCTCATTTTAGATGATTCCGCGAGCGCCCTCGACTATGCGACGGATGCGGCGCTCCGCCGGGCCATCCGGGAGATGTCCGGCAAAATGACCGTCTTCATCGTGAGCCAGCGGGCCAACTCGGTCATGCAGGCCGACAAGATCATCGTGCTCGATGAGGGACGCGCGGTCGGCATGGGCACCCACGAGGAGCTCCTCCGCACATGTGAAGTCTACCGGGATATCTACGAGAGCCAGTTCGGAAAGGGGGCGGCCGCAAGATGAAGAAGAAAAATGAAAAAATGAGCCGCGAAAAAATGGCAGCCACCCTGAAGCGGGTACTGATCCTCATTCGCCCCTATCGATTCTTCGTGATCGCGAGCCTTGTCGCGGCAGCGGTCTCCGTGGGAGGACAGCTCCTCATCCCGATCCTGACCGGCGACGCGATCGACTATATGATCGGCCTCGGGAGAGTTGATTTTCCGGCGGTCGGCAAGACTGCGGTCTTTATCGGCCTCGCGCTTCTTTTATCCGCGGCGGCCCAGTGGGTCATGGGGATCTGCAACAACAGGATCACCTACAATGTCACGCGGGATCTCCGCAACAAGGCGGTGAGAAAGATCGAGACGCTTCCCCTGTCCTACCTTGACACCCACCTGACCGGCGACCTGGTCTCCCGCGTGATCGCGGACGCGGACCTGGTCTCCGACGGACTCTTAATGGGCTTCACCCAGCTTTTTACCGGTGTCCTGACCATCATCGGCACCCTGGTCTTCATGCTCAGAGTGAGTCTTCCGATTGCGCTCGTCGTGATCCTGGTCACGCCGCTCTCGCTCATCGTGGCGGCCTTCATCGCGAACAAAACCTACCGGTTCTTCCATCTGCAGAGCGATATCCGCGGCGAGGAGACCGCCATTGTAAATGAAGACATCGAGGGCATGCGCGTCATCCGCGCCTTCGGGGCCGAGAAGGAGGCCCTGGAGCGGTTCGACAAAGTGAACAATGAACTCGCCGGGGCGAGCCTTAAGGCGACATTCTACTCCAGCATCACGAACCCGGCGACCAGATTTGTCAACAGCGTGGTCTATGCGGGTGTTATTCTGGCCGGAGCCCTGTTCGCGGTGTCGGGCGGCATCACGGTCGGCCAGCTGTCCGTCTTTCTGACCTACGCGAACCAGTACACGAAGCCCTTCAACGAGATCTCGGGGGTTGTGACGGAGCTCACCAACGCGCTAGCCTGCGCGGCCCGCATTTTCGAACTCTACGACGCCGAGCCGGATCCGGCGGACACCGCGGACGCGCGGGAGCTTCTGCCGGAGGAGGCGGACGGACATGTATCGCTCGACCGCGTGGCCTTCCGTTATGTGCCGGATCGGCCCCTCATCGAGAATTTCTCGCTGGACGTCCTGCCTGGTCAGCGCGTCGCGATCGTCGGCCCGACCGGCTGCGGCAAGACGACGCTTATCAACCTCCTGATGCGGTTCTACGACGTGGACGAGGGTTCGATCAGCGTTTCAGGCACGGATATTCGAAAAATAAGAAGAAAGAGCCTCCGCGCCTCCTACGGCATGGTGCTGCAGGAGACCTGGCTCAAGGCCGGAACGATCGCGGAAAATATCGCCTACGGAGACCCGCACGCCTCCTACGAGGAGATCGAGGCGGCGGCGAGGGCGGCCCATGCGCATGGTTTCATTTCCAGACTACCGGAGGGCTACGACACGGTGATCTCCGAGGACGGCGGCCAGCTCTCCCAGGGTGAGAAGCAGCTCCTCTGCATCGCCCGCGTCATGCTCTCCCTGCCGCCGATGCTGATCCTCGACGAGGCGACCTCCAGCATCGACACCCGCACGGAGATGCGGATCCAGAAGGCCTTCAACCGGATGATGGAGGGCAGGACTTCCTTCATCGTCGCCCACAGGCTCTCGACGATCCGGGAGGCGGACGTGATCCTGGTCATGAACGACGGCCATATCGTGGAGAAGGGAACCCACGACGAGCTGCTCCTTAAGGGCGGCTTCTATGCGAAGCTCTACAACTCCCAGTTCGAGGGCGCGGCGATCTGACGCATAAAAGGATTAAGTTTTTATAAAACCGCCCGGCCTCTTCTTGCCACGCCTGACCTTTCGCGTTATAGTTAGGGGAATGAACCGCGGGAGCGGTCCGTCAAAACGGAGGACTATACTATGAGAAACTTTTTAGCGAGACTCGGAGACGGCATGAGGAGATTTATGCAGGGGCGTTACGGGATGGATGATCTCAACCGGTGCCTCTACTGGTCGTTTCTGGTGCTCTTTATTCTGGAGCTGATTATTCCTTTCCGCCCGGTCAAAGCGGTGCTGGGATGGGTCACCCTTGCCATCATCATCTGGGAGACCTTCCGCATGCTCTCGAGAAACATCCCGAAGCGGTACTCCGAGAACCTGAAGTTCCTCGACATGACTGCGGGGCTGCGCAGGGCGATGCGGTTAAACCGGAGGAAGTTCGACGACAGGAAGACATATCGCTATTTTAAATGTCCGGGCTGCGGCCAGGAGGTGCGCGTCCCGAAGGGCAAGGGCCGCATCAGGATCACCTGCCCGAAGTGTCATCAGTCTTTTGAGAAGACGGTCTGAAGCATTTTCAAATCCTGCAAGGAGGTTTTTCGGTGTTCGGCTATATTACGGTGAATCAGGATGAACTGAAAATGAAAGACGTTCGCCGCTATAAAAGCTACTACTGCGGTCTCTGCCATGAGCTTGGGGAGCGGCACGGAAATATAGGGCGCCTGACGCTCAATTATGATATGACCTTTCTTGCGATTCTTCTCGCCGCTCTCTACGAGACGCCGATGAAGACGGAGAAGAAGCGGTGCGTGCCGCATCCCTTTACGAAGCAGGAGATGCTCTACGGCGAATACACCGGCTATACGGCCGACATGGACATGCTGCTGACCTGGTACAAGATGGCGGACGACGTGAACGACGAGAACAGCGTGAAGGCCCGCGCGTTCATGAGGACCAGGAAAAAGGATATCGAGAAGCTGAAGGCTGCCTATCCGCGTCAGTCGAAGGCGATGGAGGAGAACTTTAAGAAGCTCTCCGACGCCGAGTTCGCCAATATCCATGACCTCGACTATGTCTCCGGCCTCTTCGGCGGCATGATCGCGGAGGTGTTCGTCCCGAAGGAGGACGAGTGGGCCGACGAGCTCTACCGCATGGGCTTCTATCTCGGAAAATTCATCTACCTGCTGGATGCCTACGAGGACCTGGAGAAGGATTCCAAAAACGGTGAGTACAACCCCTGGGAGAACCAGAAAGGCCGGAAGGATTTCGACGCGCTGGTTGAAAACACGCTGACCATGATGATCGCGGAGAGCGCCAGGGAGTTTGAGAAGCTGCCGATCCTTGAGGATGTTGACATTTTAAGAAATATCATGTATTCCGGAGTCTGGTCCAGATATGAGACCGTTAAGAAAAAACGGGAAGAGGGAAAGAAATGATAGCAGATCCATACAAGGTGCTCGGCGTAGATCCGGGCTGTACGGACGCCGAGCTGAAAAAATCATACAGGGACCTGAGCAAGAGGTGGCATCCGGACCAGAATCCCAACAATGAGAAGATGGCGGAAGAGCGCTTCAAGGAGATCCAGGAGGCCTACCGCCAGATCGTTGACGCCAGAGAGCGGGGGACCAGCCCCTACGGAAGCGCCTACGGACAGAACTCCTACGGTCAGAGTTCCTACAGCGGACAGAATTCGCAGCAGGGCGGCCCCGGGTACGCGGACTACGGGTACGGTTCATTTTTCAACCAGTTCAACCAGTGGCAGCAGTATTCGAGCGGCAGACGGCAGGAGCAGGAATCCTCCGAGGAGATGGCGGCGCGCAACTACATCAACAGCGGGTACTACCGGGAGGCGCTGAATGCGCTTGAGGGTGTCGAGATCGGCCGCCGCGGCGCGAAATGGTACTACTATGCGGCCATGGCCAACCAGGGCCTCGGCAACAACGTGACCGCTCTCGAGTACGCCAAGCGGGCCTCGGACATGGAGCCGGATAACATGATCTACGCGTCCTTCCTGTCCCAGCTTAACAACAGCGGCAGCTGGTACCAGCGGCAGAACGTCAATTACGGGTTCGGCGGAATGGGCAGGGCCGGCAACAGCTCATGGTGTCTGTCGATCATCATGCTGAATCTCTGCTGCAATTTGATGGGCGGCCGGATTTTCTGGTGTTAAATCTTAAATTTTATGCGGAGCGTGAAGGAAACCTCACTCTCCGCTTTTCTTTATCAGGCTTTTGTGTTAAAATATTGTGAGTTTTAAGCTTTAAGCCCGGAGGATATTACACGCAAAATGAGTGAAATGAGACACGATCTCCTTCTTCGGACAATCAAACTGGGCAATGCCGTCCTCATGACGCTGCCGTTTGCCTCGGCGTGGATGCTGTTCTACGGTCACCAGCTCTATCTCGAGCCGTTCTTCTTCAAGGGGAACTGGCTTGTTATTGTGCTCTATTTTCTGGTGTACGCGATGTACGGGCGGGTCTACGACGCGTTTCTGGTGTCCCTCAATCCGATCTCCGAGATGGTCTACAGCCAGAGCCTTGCGGCGGCCGTCTCCGACGTGATCGCCTTCATCGTCATCTGGCTCCTCATGCGCTACTTCCCGAGCATCCTGCCGATGCTTATCGTGTTCGGTGCGCAGGTCGCCGTCTCGACCGCCTGGTCGGTGATCGTCCATAAGTGGTACTTCAGGACCTTTCCGCCCAAGCGCACGATCGTTGTCTACGACATGAGGGAGGGCATGGAGGAGCTGATCGCGGAGTACGGTCTCAGCAAGAAGTTCAAGGTGGAAAAGATCATCCCGGTTGACGACTGCATTAAGGAAGGGCTCTCGAACCTGAAAGCCGCGGAAGCCGTATATCTGTGCGGCATCCACAGCCGGGAGAGGAATATCATATTAAAATACTGCATCAAGGAGGGCATCACGGTCTACGTGATCCCGCGCATCGGCGACATCCTGATGAGCGGCGCAAAGAAAATGCACATGTTCCACCTGCCGGTCATGCGGGTAGACCGCTACAGCCCGCCGCCGGAATATATCTTTGTGAAGCGCCTGATCGATATTCTGGTATCTCTTGTCATGCTGCTGATCTTCTCGCCGGTCATGCTCATTACGGCGGCAGCCATCTGGGTGGAGGACCGCGGACCGGTCTTCTATAAGCAGTGTCGGCTCACGAAGGACGGAAAGAAATTCAATGTCCTGAAATTCCGAAGCATGAGGACCGATGCCGAGCGCGACGGCGTTGCACGTCTGTCGAGCGGCAAGGATGACGACCGCGTGACGCACGTCGGAAAGGTGATCCGGAAATACAGGATCGACGAGCTGCCCCAGCTCCTGAATGTCCTTTCGGGCTCCATGAGCCTGGTCGGACCGAGGCCCGAGCGGCCGGAGATCGCCGCCCAGTACGAGGAGGAGCTGCCGGAGTTTTCGCTCCGCCTGCAGGCCAAGGCGGGCCTTACGGGTCTTGCGCAGGTCTACGGAAAATACAATACGAGTCCTTATGACAAGCTCCAGATGGATCTTATGTACATCGTGTCCCCGAGCATCCTCGAGGATCTCCGGATCATATTTGCGACCGTGAAGATCGTCTTTATGCCGGAGTCGACGGAGGGTGTTGAGAAGGGGCAGGAGACCGCAATGAGGAAGAAGGACGGAAAGTGACGGGAGAGAACATGAAGGAACGTTTATGCTACATCAGTGATACGGTCGGCTGGGTGGACGGCAATCCGGACGGCATTTTAAAGAAGAAGGCCTCCCAGATGGAGATCCTGTCCGGGTACTATGACGTGGACATGCTCGGCTTTGACCAGAGCCATGAGCATATCGGTATAAGGAAGGCGGACGGCAGCTTCCATCCGATCAAGGATGTCCCGTCGAACCTCTTCGGGAAGGTCCTGAAACGGGAGCTCTTCTACCGGATGGCGGCGGCTTACTGCAGAAGAAAGAAGATCCGCCGGGTCTACGTGCGCTATGCGCTGACGGATCCGAGTTTCCTCCGGTTCCTTAAATCACTTCCGAAGGATGCCCAGGTCATGGTGGAGATCCCGACTTACCCTTATGACAAGGAGCGGGCGCAGAATCTGAAGGGCAGGATCCTGTCGGCGGAGGACCGCCATCTGATGCCCCGGCTCAAAAAATACGTGGACTACATCGCGACCTATTCGAAGGACGAGACCATTGCCGGCGTGCCCTGCGTAAACATGCAGAACGGGGTGGTCGTCGACAATATCAAGATGAGGGAGATCAACACCGATCCCGGCGAGATCCGGCTTCTTGCGGTGGCCTCCATGAACTTCTGGCACGGGTATGACCGGGTCATCATGGGCATGGGCGCCTACAAAAAGCAGCCCGGGGAGAAGAAGAGGATCGTTCTGCACCTGGTCGGCGACGGCCCGGAAGTTCCGAATCTCAAAAAGATGGCGGAGGAGCAGGGCGTCGCTGAGGATGTTATTTTCCACGGGTTTAAGAGCGGCCGGGAGCTCGATGAGATCTCCTTTATGTGCGACATCGCCGTGACCAACCTGGGGCTGCACCGCCTGGGGGTCAATGAGAAATTCAGCCCCCTGAAGGTCCGCGAATACATGGCCCAGGGCTTTCCGATGATCAGCGTCCCTTCGGTTGACATAACAGATCTTCTGGAAGGACATCAGCTCCTCGTGCCGGTCGGAGACGGACCCGTAAACATCGAGGATGTGGTTTCATTTTACAATGATAAGGACCTCGGGAACCCGGAGAGCGCAAGGAAGGAAGCGGAGGCGCTGAGGAAGCTCGCCTCGGAATACTGCGACATGAAGGTCGTCTTTGCCCCTGCTGTGGAAGCATTCCAAAAAGGATAAAACGCGGAGTTACACATGAACATCATCTTACTGTCGGGCGGCTCGGGCAAGCGCCTCTGGCCGCTCTCCAACGAAATCAGATCCAAGCAGTTCATCCGCCTCTTCAAGGATGAGCAGGGCGAGTATGAATCCATGGTGCAGCGGGTGTACCGGCAGATCAGGTCGGCGGACCCGGAGGCCAACGTGACGATCGCAACGAGCAAGACTCAGGTCTCGGCGATCAGAAATCAGCTGGGAAATGCTGTTTCGGTCTGCGTGGAGCCGATGCGGCGGGATACATTTCCCGCGATCGCGCTCGCGGCGGCCTACCTCCGCTACGAGGAGGGAGTCGGCGAGGAGGAGACGGCGGTCGTATGCCCGGTTGACCCGTATGTGGAGAACAGCTACTTTGAGAACCTTAAGAAGCTCGATGAGCTGGCAAAGAGCGGGGAGGCCAGACTGGTCCTCATGGGGATCGAGCCGGATTCGCCCAGCGAAAAATACGGATATATTATCCCGGAGGATAAGGAGTTTGTGAGCTCCGTGAAGGCCTTCAAGGAGAAGCCGGATACCGCGACGGCGGAGGGATACCTCGCCCAGGGGGCGCTCTGGAACGCCGGCGTATTTGCCTTTAAGCTCTCCTACGTCCTTGACATCGCCCGCAGGGCGGTCGATTTTGAGGATTACAGGGACCTCTATTTGAAATACGAGAAGCTGCCGAAGATCAGCTTCGACTACGCGGTCGTGGAGAAAGAGCCTTCGATCCGCGTGATGCGCTATTTCGGCGAGTGGAAGGATGTCGGCACCTGGAACACCATGGCGGAGGCCATGGCGGACAAGACCAAAGGCAATGTCATGCTGGATGAGACCGCGGAGAATGTCCACGTTGTCAACGAGCTCGACATTCCGATCCTCGTGATGGGCGGAAAGGACATGATCATCGCGGCGTCCGGGGACGGGATCCTCGTGGCGGATAAGGAGCGGTCCGGCTCCATGAAGCCCTATGTCGAGAAGATCGTCACGGATGTCAGATTTGCCGAGAAGTCCTGGGGCTCGATCACCGTGGTGGACGCAGAGCCGGGCTCCGTGACCATGAAGGTCGTGATGAAGCCCGGGACCCGGATGTCCTACCACAGCCATGAACTGAGAAATGAGATCTGGACGGTCCTCTCCGGCCACGGCATGACGGTCGTGGACGACATGGAGCAGCAGATAGGCCCCGGAGATGTGGTCTCGGTCGCGGCGGGCTGCCGCCATACGGTGATCGCCGACACGGATCTCACGCTTCTCGAGATCCAGATCGGGTCGGAGATCAGCGCCGCCGACAAGAAAAAGTATGAGCTTAACGGCGCGCCTTTCATCGACGATGCACCGGACCGGTGGAATGAGTGATGGGTGGGCGTTACCCGATGCTTCTCGCCCCCTGCGGGAAAGACTATCTCTGGGGCGGGATAAGGCTTAAGGAACTTTTCGGCAAGAACCTTGATATGGCGCCTCTCGCGGAAACCTGGGAGTGCTCCGTTCACCCGGACGGCCCCAGCACCGTGAAAAACGGCATCTTTGCGGGAAAAACGCTGAAGGAAGTGCTGGATGCTCACCCGGAATTCCTCGGAACCAAGGGAAATCCCGCGGACGGGCTTCCGCTTCTGGTCAAGTTCATCGACGCCGCGAAGGATCTGTCGATCCAGGTGCACCCGGATGATGCCTTCGCGAAGGAGTTTGAGGGCAGCCGGGGCAAGGCGGAGATGTGGTACGTGCTTAAGGCCGCGGAGGGCGCTAAGATCGTGCTCGGCTTTGAGCACCGCGTAAATGAAGAAATACTCCGGGAAGCCCGGAAAAAGGGAGACTTCCGAAGACATCTGCACTACATACCGGTCAAAGCGGGCGACTCGTTCTTCGTTCCTCCCGGCACGGTCCACGCAATCGGTGCGGGGATCATCCTGGCGGAGGTGCAGGAGAGCTCGAACCTTACCTACCGGGTCTACGACTACGACCGGACGGGAGCGGACGGAAAAATGCGGAAGCTCCATCTTGACAAGGCATTTCGGGTGATGAATATGAATCCCGTCATGATGCATGGGCGGGGCGGAAGAACCGTCCGCTACGAGACGGGCTGCAGCCGGGAGACGCTTTGCCGCTGCCGGTACTTTGAAGTGGAACATATAAGGTGCACGGAACGCTTCTCCTTCGACGTGAGGCGCGAGGCCTGCCAGATCCTGCTGTGCCTTGAAGGAGAGGGCACCGTCGAAGGCGAATGTGTTAAGGCCGGCGACTGCCTGTTTCTTCCCGCCGGGTACGGCGGGACGGAGGTGCGCGGCCGGATCGGACTCCTTAAAATAAGAAACTGAGGGAAAACTATGAAGTCAATTTACGCCCCGTTTAAGCCGGACGGGAATCCATATGTCGAGATCGTGCAGCGCTCGCTTCACATGTACGGGATCGAGACCGTGCAGCTGCGGACCGCCTTTAAGATCGGCGGCGCGAAGGAGATCAGGGTCGCCAACTTCAACTGGCTCGAGAACAAGCTGAACCGGAAGACGAAGGTCATGAGCCTTCTCAACTACCTCCTCTGCGTGGGGATCATCTCCTGGCTTAAGCTGCACCGCGTCAGGATCATCTTTACATTTCACAACCGGATCCAGCACGACAGCCGCCATCCGAAGATCGACAGGTCCTTCATGCGCTACATGTGCCGGCAGGCGGATGCGGTCGTGATCCTGAGCGAGGCCTCCCGCAGGATCCTGAAGCAGTATATGCGGCCGGGCGATATGAAGAAGATCCATCACATCTCCCACCCGAATTACAGCCGCGAGTGCGGGCAGTATTACAAGAAGCTCGACGTGACCGGCGAGACCGTAAACATCCTCTTTGCGGGTGCGGTCAAGGCCTACAAGGGGATCGAGCACATCCTTGACGCCGCCGAGCGGTGCGAGAAGGAGCAGCTGCCGGTGCATTTCCACATCTGCGGCAGGGCTGCGGATCCGGCCTACAAGGCGATGATCGAGGAGCGCGCCGCGCACCTTTCCAACGTGGACACGCGTCTTTCCTTTGTCCCGGACGAGGAGCTCTACCGGCTGATCGGGGAAAATGCACTGCTCGTTCTCCCCTACAACATGCGCTCCAGCCTGAACTCGGGCACCCTCTATCTGGCATTCTCCCTCGGCCGGACGGCCGTCTGCCCGAAGATCGGGACAGTGGAGGAGTTCCCGGAGGATCTCATCTACTCCTACACCTACAAGACCGAGGATGAGCACAGAGAAAAGCTGTTCCTAATGATCAAAAAGGCCTGCGAGGATATCAAGAAGGACCCTGCGGCGCTGGCCGCGAAGGGCGAGGAGCTGAAGCGGATCGTGGAGACGGAGTGCTCCGAGGAGGAGATCGGCCGCAAATACAAGGAGCTCTACGAAGCCCTTGCGGCGAAGTAAAGGGGGCCGGATCTCATGGGATATGAAAAGGTGGTCCTCACCACCGTCACCTACAACAGCAGCGGGTATCTTGAAAGGCTCCTCGCCGCGGCGGAACAGTCAGGCTATCCGATCTACCGGATCGTAGTTGCCGACAATGCGAGCAGCCCGGAGCACGCTGTCAGGGTAAAAGAGCTGGCCGCCCGTTATGACAACGTTCATTATATCAGGCTGGCTGAAAATACCGGCGGAGCCGGCGGCTTTGAGGCGGGATTCCGGTATGTCCTTGAGAACATCCCTGAAGCGGACTGGATCTGGGTCATGGACGACGACGCCTTTCCGCGCAAGGACACGCTGGAAAAGCTTTTAGCTCATAAAGACATACCGGGCATGGGGGCGCTTGCGCCTCTCATTTTCGGAAATGAACTGCAGAAAATGCAGATCTATCATCACAAGAAGATGAGCCGTTACCTCGACACGGACATCAGGATTGCCGGCTCGGAAGAGGAGCTGGCGGAAGAATGCACGCCGATCGAGGCCAACGCCTTTGTGGGACCGCTTGTGAAGATGTCCGTCGTGAGAGATATCGGGGTTCCGGACGGGAGCCTTTTCATCTACGGCGACGACACGGAGTACACCTACCGGGTCAGTCGGAAATACGGACTCTATCTCGTGAAGGACGCGGTGATAGGCCACAGGGACGTCTTTACGGGCTCCGGCGTCCGCAGGCCGAACGAGTTCTGGAAGGATTATTACAAGTTCCGGAACAGGTTTCTCCTGATCAGGAAATACAGAAGGAGCGCAAAGGAAGGCCTGACCGGCACTCTCATCGTGATGAAGAGAGCGCTTGGCGGCATTAAGGCGGCCCTCATGAGCCCCGCATTCCGGGGTCACCGGGCGCTTCTCGCCTCCTGCTATCTTAAGGCGCTCGGGGATGGGCTTTGCGGCAGGTCCGGAAAGCGCCTTGATCCGGCAGATTTTTCAAAGTATAAATAAAGGTAACTATTCAGCACCCCTATTCGCAGCCGCTGCGCGGCTGCTTCATGTGGCGGTCAGAGGCGCTTCGCGCCTTGCCCGCCCCCTGAAA
>ODAJ014764809.1_pt1 | contig 45602 bp, 44 predicted proteins | sample 1539241 | NCBI WGS metagenome assembly ODAJ01 (sample SAMN02144231, study PRJEB22623) | gut metagenome | biome: sheep rumen | host: Ovis aries | place: New Zealand
GCAGAAAATGGCTGTAACGATGAGGGCATACAGATCAGGGATACTTGCTTGGTACGACTGCCACCTGTCAACGGGAAAGGTTGAGGGCATAAACAATAAGATAAAGGTTATGAAGCGTAATGCATATGGCTTTAGAGATGACAAGTATTTTACTCTGAGGCTCTACGCCCTACACGACTGTCGCATCACTCGAAATGTCGGATGAACCAATTTTTGTATCTCTCGCCACTTAATTATGCATAAAAAAAGTTAAGGTTGGCATGAACGTTAAGGTTTGATTGGATTTTTTTGTACCTTCGCACCCTGATGAAACGAAAATTTAAAGCTGCTCTTTTCGACCTCGATGGTACGCTCATCGATACGGAAGACCAATATACCGTTGTCTGGGGACGCATAGCGCGGAAATATCGCCCTGACGTGCCTGATTTGGAGTATGCCATAAAGGGTACGACACTAAAGAACATCTTGGCAACATATTTCAGTCCTGAGACGCACGAGGCGATAGTAAGGGAACTGGACGAATATGAGGCGCAGATGGATTACAGTTTCTTCCCATATGTGGAGGAGTTTCTGACGGACATTCGTAGCCACGGCGTGAAATGTGCCATTGTCACCTCGTCAAACAAACAGAAAATGCAGTATGCCACCAAAGGCAATCCACTCATCGGCACGATGTTTGACAAAATACTGACGGCAGAGAATTTCAGTGCCTCAAAGCCCGCTCCCGACTGTTACCTGAAGGCTGCAGAGATGCTACAGACACCTTTAGAGGACTGCATGGTATTCGAGGATGCTTATAACGGCCTGCAGGCTGGTATGGCATCGGGGATATATACCGTAGGACTCGCCACAGGACACACCATAGAGGAAATAGCACCCCTCTGTCACAAGGTACTGAAGAACTTTGAAAACGTGAAGTATGAAGATTTGATTCTATAAGCCATATAAGCCCTATGACTTTCCTACTCACCATATTGCTTGCGATGCTGCCTGTACTGAATGTGACGGCACAGGAGACGGATGACATCGTTGCTTCGTTGAATCTGCCTGAGACAGTGGTACTGGCAGACGGTATGACATTTGAGGAATACTTGCTGAAGCAGGTTTTGGCAAATGCCAAGCCATTAAAGGCACGCGTCAATACCTTGAAGTATTCGGTAACGTGTCAGTTGGAGAAGGATATCGACTTGAAAAAGTTTCCGCATCGCCGCACCATCACATTTGCCGCACGCTTGGCAGGATTCGGACCAATAGTGTCAGCCCTGATGGAACACAAGCATTTCGGCATCACAATGGCGGAGGATGTATTATATAAAAAGGGTAAGATAACAACTTCCAATGTGCGCATGGTAGAGATGAAACAGGAACTGACAAAGAAGCAAATAGCGTCATTCCTGAAACATGATGGCATGATGAGTGCCAATGTCTATGACAAGTTCTACGAGAAGGTGCGCGACAAGGTGAAGGAGCTGCAAAAGAAACGCAGGAAGAAGCAGGAAACGGGCATGAAATACAGCGGCAGCTATACAGCCGGCAACAGGACGTTCTACATCGTAAAGCTCGACAACATGGAGGTGCATATTGCCGACGGCTGTTGGCAGATAGCACGCATCAGCTATAACGAAGGGCAAAACACGATGTACTATGAGTTCAAGGAAATCAGGTCAGGGCTTTTCCTGCTAACCAACGGCCGCGCAAAGATATACCTCAACAAAGCAAAATGGCCAAAGGGATATATCGCCATGAAGATGGGATATGTGTATAGTTGAGAGTCGTTAGTTATTAGTTTGGTTTGTAACATCGGAAATAGTATATGTTACAAAATAGAAATGTTATATGTGGTCTTTTTCGTAATTTTGCATCCGGATTATTCGAAAAATATTTACATATAACAAAATGAAGACCCTCAATTTTCTTGCAGCTCTGGCGCTGCTCGGCATAGCATTGCCGATGATGTCACAAACATCTGAACAACCGAAGTATAAGAACCCCAACCTCAGTGCTCACGAAAGGGCTGTAGATCTCTGTTCACGCCTTACCTTGGAGGAAAAATCGCTGTTGATGCTCGACGAGAGTCCTGCCATTCCCCGTTTGGGAATAAAGAAGTTCTTCTGGTGGAGCGAGGCGCTGCATGGGGCAGCTAACATGGGAAATGTGACGGTTTTTCCTGAACCTGTTGCAATGGCGGCATCGTTCAATCCTGACTTGTTGTATAAGTGTTTCGACGTTGCCAGTACAGAATTTCGTGCTCAGTATAACGAACGCATGTATCGTGGCAACGGTGAAGACCAGAAAATGCGCAGCCTCTCGGTATGGACACCGAACGTAAACATTTTTCGCGACCCACGATGGGGCAGAGGTCAGGAAACGTATGGCGAAGACCCCTACCTCACGAGCGTGATGGGAACACAGGTGGTGCGTGGATTGCAAGGACCTGAGACGGCAAAGTATCGTAAGTTGTGGGCTTGTGCCAAGCACTATGCCGTACACAGCGGACCAGAATATACCCGACATACAGCAAATATCAACGACGTTTCGCCACGCGACTTGTGGGAAACGTATATGCCGGCTTTCAAAACCCTGGTGCAGGAAGCCAAGGTGAGAGAGGTGATGTGTGCCTATCAGCGTCTTGACGATGAGCCGTGCTGTGGCAATACCAGATTGCTGCAACAGATATTGCGCGACGAATGGGGATTTAAATACCTTGTAGTGAGCGACTGTGGTGCCGTGAGTGATTTTCACGAGAGCCACAAGACATCTTCGGATGCCGTGCACGGAGCTGCGAAAGGCACTATGGCAGGCACTGACGTAGAGTGTGGATATAACTATGTATATAAAAGTATTCCTGAAGCTGTAAAGCGCGGTTTTATAACTGAGAAAGAAGTTGACAAGCACGTCATACGCTTGTTGGAAGGGCGTTTTGACTTGGGCGAAATGGACGACCCAGCGTTGGTGGAATGGTCAAAGATACCTTATTCCGCTATGTCAACGAAGGAATCAGCAAACTTTTCGCTGAATATGGCACGTCAGACAATTGTGCTGTTGCAGAACAAGGGAGGCATACTGCCACTAAAGAAGAATGTTGAGAAAATTGCCGTCATTGGTCCCAATGCACAGAATGAACCCATGATGTGGGGAAACTATAACGGCACACCGAATCATACCGTCACCATACTGGATGGCATCAAGAAAAAGCAGAAGAAACTGTTCTATGTCTCTGGGTGCGACCTGACATACGACAAGGTGATGGACAGCCGTCTGGCAACAGAATGTACCACTCCTGACGGCAAGCGTGGCATCAGAGGCACTTTCTGGACGAACACCAAGAGGGAGGGAAAGAGTTTCTCAGAAGAATATTACACCAAGCCCCTCGCTGTCACTACCAGCGGCATGCATGTCTTTGCTACCGGACTGCCCATAGAAGATTTCTCGGCTAAGTATGAGACGACATTTGCTCCGGCAGAAGAGGGGGAATATGTAATAAATGTGGAGGGAACCGGTGACTTCTCGCTTTATGTAGATGGTGAAAAGAAGGTTTCAAAACACACGTGGCGTGCTACTCCGACACGCACTGTCTTACAGGCAAAAAAGGGACAGAAATTCCAGATAGAGGTGCGTTTCAATACTGTAAAGACATGGGGCGCCTCAATGAAGATAGATGTTGCGAAGGAACTGCAGATAGACTATCAGCAGACAATAGCCCAGCTGAAAGGCATCGACAAGGTAATCTTCGTGGGAGGTATCTCGCCAGCTCTTGAGGGTGAGGAAATGCCTGTCAACATAGACGGCTTCATGGGTGGTGACCGCACCAACATAGAACTGCCGAAGGTGCAGCGCGACTTCCTGAAGGCTCTAAAGAATGCAGGAAAGCACGTTATCTTCGTCAACTGCTCCGGTTCGGCAATAGCACTGCTGCCAGAAACAGAGACATGTGATGCCATAGTGCAGGCATGGTATGCAGGACAGGAAGGTGGCAATGCTGTCGCTGACATATTGTTCGGCGACTGCAACCCTTCAGGAAAACTTCCTGTGACATTCTATAAGGCAACATCGCAGCTGCCTGATTATGAGGACTATTCCATGAAGGGACGTACATACAGATACTTCTCGGATGCCCTCTTCCCATTCGGTTACGGATTGTCATACACTACCTTCAAGATGGGTAACGAGAAGATTACGGCAGCAGGTGACGGAACAGGAAGCGTGAGTGTGGATGTTACAAACACAGGCAATCGTGAGGGAACAGAGGTCGTGCAGCTGTATGTGCGTGACAAAGCCGACACAGAGGGGCCCACGAAGAGTCTCAGGGGCTTCCAGCGCGTCAACCTGAAAGCGGGAGAGACAAAAACGGTCACTATTCCTCTTACCAGAAAGACTTTCGAGTTATGGGACAGCATCACCAGCACCATGCGCACAAAGGCTGGCAAATACGAGGTGATGTGCGGAAACAGTTCCGATGACCCTGACATGAAGAAATTTGACATAAGCATTGACCATTGAGCATCGTTTAGAATAATTCCAGGCAGCGGAAGAAAATAAAAACAACAGGGTAGCGTTATTTATAAAGGTTGAATCCTTGATTCTAAATATAAATGACAGCTACCCTTAACCATATAATATCTCATATTGACGAATATTCCCGTCAGGAGTTGCGCCAGTTTTTTGCCGAACACGACGAAGAAACCTCTATGAAGGTGGCTCGTGCGAAGGCACTATCGGAATGGCGCAAAAAGACTGTCTTCTGTCCACGATGCGGCACACGCCTCATAGAAGACGCAGAACTGACGGCTATGAAGTGTCCTGAATGTGGTGAATTGTTGTTCCCACGCATCGACCCTTGCATCATTGTCTTGGTGAGAAAGGGAGAAAAGATTCTTCTTGCCCGCCACACACAACGTAATCAGGACATCTATGCCTGCCTGGCAGGATATGTGGAGGCAGGAGAGACAATAGAAAATGCCGTCCGCAGGGAGATATTTGAAGAGACTGGTATAAAGGTAAGGAACATACAATATCGCGGCAGCCAGAGCTGGCCTTTCCCGCAGCAACTGATGCTGGCATTCTATGCCGACTATGAAAGTGGGGAGATAAAGGTACAGGAAGAGGAAATAGAGGATGCCAGATGGTTTGACAGAAACAACCTGCCGGCTACTCCGGCACCTGGTTCTATAGCATACAAACTGATTCACGGAGAGATATAACAACTCATGAAAATACAGATAACAAACTGGGAAGAAGAGACAGAGGCGCGTGTAGCGCAGGGAGTAGCATACTTTAAGGAAGGATATAACTGCGCACAATCGGTCGCACGCACCTTTGCAGATGCCTACGACATACCATTGCCACTTATCACCCTGCTGTCGGCAAGCTTTGGCGCAGGTATTGGACGTATGAGGGAAACGTGCGGCACTGCAAGCGGGATGTTTATGCTTGCAGGAATGGAAACAGCCTCTGTGGAAGCCAGCCAGGAAACAAAGGCAAGAAATTATGCTGCCGTACAAGAATTGGCTGCCGACTTCAAAGCCCAGACAGGGTCGCTCATTTGCCGCGAACTGTTAAAGGGATATGTGAAGGATATCAACACAAATCCTACACCTGAAGCAAGAACAGATGAATATTATCGCAAACGCCCATGTGTGAAGATGGTCGAACTTGCCATTCGCACATATATGGCGTGGCTGAAGCGGAGACAGGAAGGAAATTAGGAAAAACGTCTCTTCTGTCTTCGGCACCATAGGATGAATTCGTGGTATGCCGAGAGTTGTTCGGTATGTTGGGTGGTAGCAAATGTCATCACATCGGGGGCAGGGCCAAACTGGTCGGGGAAGAGGATGATGTAGTTGTTGCCCTTGTAATGTTCTGTCATCTCTTCAGGCAGATTATTTAGTGCTGCCTTATGGGAAACCGTTCCTGGGCGGGCTGTAACGACGACAAGCATCTCGTCTTTCTTTACACTCTTCATAAGAGGTATGAGCTCTTTCCATTTCGGCATAGAGATATATTCGGCTCTTACGCTGGGATGCTTGTGAGAGATGTATTGGTCGATAAGATTGAGAGACGCCATCCTGCCATGAAAGCAAATGCGGCAACCTATATTCTTTGCCAACCTTGAGAGGCGTTCTGTCCAGCGATAGAATCCTGGTTCATATTCTGCCCGTGAGGGGACAGCAACATGGATGGCACGAAGAGTACTCAGCGGCTGTACGCAGCGTACAATGATTATCTGACGTGAGAGACCGTTGAATACACTTTGTGCAAATTCGCCCCAGAAAGGACGGCGGGAATTGTCGTGAACATGGGCTCCCATGATTATTTCGGAGCAGTCATATTCCTTGAAGGCGTGTTTGATGCCGTTGGCAATATTTGCTGCAAGGCGCACTTGGGTCTGCACCCTCACATCTGCTTCTGCTGCCTTGCGGACGACATTCTCAAGAAGTTCCTGACCTCGTAACTGGTCTTGTTCTGCTTCTTCACCGTCATAAACCACATTAAGGGCAATCAATCCTCGATTAAGTTCTGTATTGCGCATCAAGATGGCAATATTTATGAGGGTGTTGCATGTTTCGGAATATTTTACAGGGATAAGAATCTTCTCGTCGTCACCATCCTTGTCTTTCTGCCGTTTAAGAAGCCCGCCTGTAAGCACTATGCGACGTGCGGCGTTGTCCGTAACGATGGTAGAAATGATACATGTAAAGAGTATCATCATCACGACGCCGTTAAGCATATTGTCATCAATGATATTGAGTTTCATACCTATCATTACGATAGCGATGCCGCCTGCTGCATGGGCAGATGTAAGTCCGAACATCAGATGTCCGTCCTGAAGCGGAAGACGGAAGGCGAGACATGAGCCGTACGCTGCTATCGCCTTACCGACAGTACCGACAACGACTATGACGAAAACAGTTGTCATGATGCCAACGGAAGCAGTGGCAGGGGTGGGTTCAAACAGCAGATGCACGTTGATGAGCATGCCTACGCCAATAAGGAAATAGGGGATGAAGATGGCGTTGCCGATGAACTCAATGCGATTCATAAGCGGTGACACCTGAGGGATGAAACGGTTGAGTACCAAACCGCTGTAAAATGCTCCGAAAATGCCATCAATGCCTATTGCCTCGGATATGGCAGCACTGAAGAACATCATTCCGAGAACAAAAATATACTGCATGACTGAATCGCTGTAACTCCTGAGAAACCAGTGTGTTACAAAACGGAGAAAATAATGGATGGCAATACAGAATATGAGGAATTTTGCCACGAAAAGCGACCAAAACACAAATCCTGTGCCACCAAGAGCACTACCCTCTACAGCTGTGACAACGATAAGTGCCAGCAGTAGTGACGACATAGAGGCACCAACGGATATCGTCGTGGTCTTATGCTTCTGCAAGCCGTATCGTGTGATAATGGGGTAAGAAATCAGCGTGTTTGCAGCCATCACGCACGAAAGGATGACGGAAGCAAGGGGTGAATAACCAAGCAGGTAGATGCCTGCTATATACATCATGGCAAAAGGCATGAGGAACGAAGCAATACTGAACAGACCAATCTTAAAACTGTCGTTCTTAAGACCCTGCATGTCCATCTCAAGACCAGCGAGGAACATAATGTATAGAAGTCCGACGCGTCCAAACAATTCAAAGGAAGCATCGCGCTCAAGAATATTAAAGCCGTAAGGACCTACAAGAACCCCTGCCAATACCATACCTATTATGTGAGGTATGCGCAGTTTGCTCATCACAATAGGTGCGAAGAGAATTATCAGCAAGACGGTAAAAAATACCATCGTAGGGCTGGCTATCGGGAAATATTCTGACATGTGTTTTGGTATTCTAAGTCAAAAATTTTGTGCAAAGATAGCAAAAAAATATCAGGAATGTGCGAAATAAAGATTTTTTTATTAACTTTGCGCCCGAAAAATGTTAATTAAAATTTAAAAACAAATATGAAAGTAGCAATTGTTGGCGCTTCTGGCGCAGTAGGACAGGAATTTCTCCGTGTCCTTGATGAAAGAAATTTTCCATTTGACGACCTCGTACTCTTCGGTTCACAACGTTCTGCCGGAACGAAATATACTTTCCGTGGTAAGGAATATGAAGTGAAACTGCTGCAGCACAATGACGACTTCAAGGATATTGATATCGCATTTACAAGTGCTGGTGCTGGTACCTCAAAGGAATTCTGCGAGGACATTACAAAATACGGTGCAGTAATGATTGATAACTCAAGTGCTTTCCGTATGGACGAGGATGTGCCATTGGTGGTACCTGAATGTAATGCAGAGGATGCCCTGAAGAGACCTCGTGGCATTATTGCCAATCCTAACTGTACGACAATCATGATGGTGGTATGTCTGCAGCCATTGGAGAAACTCTCACACATCAAGCGCATACACATCGCTTCGTACCAGAGTGCATCAGGTGCCGGTGCTGCCGCTATGGCTGAACTGAAGCAACAGTACAAGGAACTTGCTGAGGACAAACAGCCAACTGTTAACAAATTCGCTTATCAGCTGGCATATAACGTAATTCCCCAGATTGACGTATTCCAGGATAACGGATATACCAAGGAGGAGATGAAGATGTTCAACGAGACAAGAAAGATTATGCATACAGATGCCCGTTGCTCTGCTATGTGTGTCAGAATATCTTCATTGCGTGCCCATTCAGAGGCTGTATGGATTGAGACAGAAAAGAAAATCAGTGTTGAGGAAGCACAGGAGGCTCTGAGAAATGCCCAGGGAGTAACACTTGTTGACGACCCTAAGAAAGTCGGAGCAAAGGCAAATGCCGACAGCACAAAAGAGACAATGGAAGGACTGCCCTACCCTATGCCTTTATATACAGCTGGCAAGGATGATGTCTATGTCGGACGTGTTCGCGAAGACCTCGCCAACGAGAACGGACTGACATTCTGGCTCTCTGGCGACCAGATAAAGAAAGGTGCTGCACTCAATGCCGTACAGATTGCAGAATATCTCATAAAGGTAGGTAACGTAAAATAAAGACGTGTATAAATATCTCTCACACATCCAATTTCCAGCAGACCTACGTGCATTACCAGAAGATGCGCTACCAGAGGTCTGTTCGGAACTTCGTGATGACATCGTGAAGGAACTATCGGTGAATCCGGGACACCTGGCTTCATCGTTAGGGGCAATAGAACTGACTGTTGCCTTACATTATGTCTATGACACCCCAGAAGACAGAATCGTATGGGATGTGGGGCATCAGGCTTATGGACATAAGATTATTACCGGCAGACGCGATTCGTTCAAGACAAACCGAAAATTCGGAGGACTGCATCCATTCCCAACACCGGAAGAAAGTGAATATGACACATTTACCTGCGGACATGCTTCAAACAGTATTTCTGCAGCATTAGGAATGGCAGTTGCCGACGAGAAGTCGGGCAACCACCGCAATGTGGTCGCTGTCATTGGTGACGGAAGCCTTAGTGGCGGACTTGCGTTCGAAGGACTGAACAATGTGTCATCATCGCCTAACAATCTACTCATCATACTCAACGACAACAACATGTCGATAGACCGTAGTGTAGGAGGCATGAAGCAATACCTCTTGTCGTTGAATACCAACGAGTCATATAATCGCTGGCGTGACAGGGTGGGTCGCTGGCTCATGGGAAAAGGCTATCTGGACGATTCGAAGAGAAAAACGGTGATACGTCTCTCGAATGCCTTCAAGTCTGCTATATCACAGCAGCAGAACATTTTCGAGGGGATGAATATACGTTATTTCGGACCGGTTGACGGACATGATATCAAGGAACTGGTACGAGTAATAAGGCATCTGAAGGATATGAAGGGACCGAAGTTGCTTCATATTCATACGATTAAAGGAAAGGGATATGAGCCGGCTGAGAAATCAGCCACAATATGGCATGCACCAGGACGTTTCAACCCAGAGACAGGTGAGAGACTGGATCATGACAAGAGGGCGAAATATCAAGACGTGTTCGGAGAAACTCTCGTAGAACTGGCAAAGGCAAATGAGAAGATAGTAGGTATTACTCCAGCTATGCCGACAGGATGCTCGATGAACAAACTTATGGAGGCAATGCCAGACAGAGCCTTTGATGTTGGAATAGCAGAAGGACATGCCGTAACTTTCTCAGGAGGTCTGGCAAAGGAAGGAATGATACCATTCTGTAACATCTACAGCGCCTTTGCCCAACGTGCCTATGATAATATCATACATGATGTTGCAATAGGAAAGCTACATGTGGTATTTTGTTTCGACAGAGCAGGAATAGTAGGTGAAGACGGTGCTACTCATCATGGAGCTTTTGACCTTGCTGCCCTGAAACCGATACCAAATCTCACAATCTGTGCCCCAATGAATGAGCATGAACTTAGAAAGATGATGTTCACCGCCCAATTACCCGAGCAGGGACCATGGGTGATACGCTATCCGAGAGGACGAGGCGTGATGGAAGATTGGCGATGTCCTTTGGAAGCTATAGAAACAGGAAAAGGCCGCAAATTGAAAGATGGCAAGAAAATAGCTGTATTGTCAATAGGACACATCGGAAATAATGTGGCGGAAGCAGTCAAGGGAACAGAAGTCGCACACTATGACATGAGATTCCTGAAGCCTATAGATACCACTATTCTGGACGAAGTTGGAAGGAACTATGACCACATTATAACCGTTGAGGATGGTGTAAGAGATGGAGGGCTCGGTTCGGCTGTATTAGAATATTTTGCTGACAAGGATTATTCAGTGAATGTTACACGTATCGGAATGCCAACTGACAAATTTGTGGAACACGGTACAATCAGCGAACTGCAAAAATTGTATAACATGGACGTTGACGGAATAAGAAAAACCATAGAACGTTACATGTAGAAATAGAGTTTGAGAAATTTATACCTGAACAAAACGTTATGAAAATTATTATTGCTGGCGCATATGCCATTGGTAACTATCTTGCTTCTTTACTGGCACGCAGTAATGAGGAGATTACCATCATCGACACAGATGAAGAGGCATTGAACAGCATTAATCCAGACCTTGATGTGCTCACAATGCAAGCTTCGCCGATTTCCATAAAAGCCTTGCGCGAAATAGGAACTCCGAATGCAGACCTTTTTATTGCCGTTACGCATGACCAGGAGGTGAATATGTGTGCATGCACTATGGCGAAAAGCCTTGGGGTAAGACATACTGTGGCAAAAGTGGAAGAGTACGAATACGCAAAAGAAAAAAACAGCGACGTACTGAAAGCGATGGGCATTGACAGTATTATATATCCGGAAATGCTCGCTGCACAGGATATTATCAAGGGGTTGAAAATGTCTTGGGTTCGCCAACGTTGGGATGTCTATGGAGGTGCCCTGACCATGTTGGGAATAAAATTACGTGAAGGGTGTACTATCTTAGACCGTCCGCTGAAGGAACTTATTGGTCCTGATGACCCGTATCATGTCGTAGCTATAAAGCGTGGTAATGAAACAATCATCCCGCGTGGTGATGATACTTTGCAGTTGTATGATATAGCATATTTCATGACCACTCCGCAGAATATTCCGCTCATCCGTCGCATCGTTGGTAAAGAGAAGTATGAAGATGTCTCTAACGTCATGATAATGGGTGGTGGCAGAACTGCTGTTCGTACAGCTATGACGATGCCGGAGTATATGAAGTATAAGCTCATTGAGATAGACCCGCAGCGTTGTGAGGAACTCAACGAGATACTGAAGCGTAATGACTATATTATCAATGGCGATGCGCGTGACACCTCCCTGCTTGTAGAAGAGGGCATACGAAGTGCTCAGGCATTCGTCGCTCTGACGGGTAGTTCGGAAGCGAATATCTTGGCTTGCCTGACAGCAAAACGTCACGGAGTTCGCAAGACTGTTGCCGTTGTAGAAAACGTGGATTATGTTGATATGGCTGAGAGTCTTGATATTGGCACGATTATCAACAAGAAGGCTATCGCGGCATCACGTATCTATGAGATGATGCTTGAGGGAAAGGCATCAAATGTAAGATTCTTGATGCATGCAAAAGCTGATGTCGCAGAATTTACGGCTTCACCAGGCTCTATTGTAACAAGAAAACGTGTATTCGAACTGTCATTGCCAAAAGGATGTACTTTGGGAGGGTTGGTTAGAAATGGTGAAGGAGTGTTGATATCTGGCGGTACTCAAATACAAGCTGGAGATATCGTAATGGCATTCTGTCATAATGCCGATATGCATAGACTTGAGAAATTGTTCGTGAAGTGATAAATTTCAAGCTTATATACAAAATTCTCGGAGCTCTCCTTTTTTTGGAGTCTTTGTTCATGTTGGTTTGCCTGATAATAGCTTTGGCTTACCATGAGGACGATGTCTTTTCTTTTACCATCTCTATTCTCGTGACCCAGATGGCGGCATACATCCTGCGATATATGGGACGCAATGCCAACAACAATATGTCGCGGAAAGACTCCTTCCTTGTCGTCACCCTTACATGGGCAATATATAGTCTCTTCGGAACATTACCGTATATGGTCGGAGGATATATCACCGATTTTACCAATGCCTACTTTGAGGCTATGTCGGGCTTCACGACAACTGGTGCCAGTATATTCGACGATGTGGAACATTTGCCGCACGGAATATTGTTCTGGCGTACCTTCTCCCAATGGATAGGAGCTTTAGGTATCGTATTCTTCACTATTGCAATTCTGCCTTCCATGGTGGGAGGTTCTGTAAAAGTTTTCGCCATAGAGACGACAGGACCTATAAAGACCAAACTCCATCCGCGTCTGTCAACGTCGGCAAAAAGCCTGTGGATAGTATTTCTGGTGCTTACAGTATCATGTTTCTTGATATTCCATGTCCTTGGCATGAATTGGTTTGACGCCATAAACTATTCCATGACAACTATTGCAACAGGAGGTTTTTCCCCGCATAATGACAGCGTGGCACATTTCCATTCGCCGGCAATGGAATATACGTCAACACTTTTCTGCTTTTTGTCGGGAATAAACTTTATATTGCTTTTCCGCTTGTTCGTAAAGCGCGATTTGACAGGCGTCCTCAATAATTCAGAATTAAAATTCTATTGTTCCATTACGGCAGCATTCACAGCTATTATAATGATACTGCTGATGCATTTTAATGATTATGGGATAGAGAAGGCTTTGCGATGTGCTCTGTATCAGGTGGTGTCGTTTATAACGACCACGGGATTGTATAACGACGACGCCTCGAAGTGGCCTCATGTAACATGGATTATACTTGCTGTTTGTATGTTCTGCGGTGCGTGTGCAGGTAGTACATCAGGAGGTTTCAAATGTGTGAGGGTAACAATGCTGTTCAAAATAATGCAAAACGAGTTCAGACAGATTCTGCATCCTAAAGCCGTGTTACCGCTGAAGATTGGAGAAACGAATGTGAATATGCAGCAACGCGTGACCTTGATGGCGTTCCTTACTACCTATTGTTTTTTGAGTGTCTTTTGTGCTACGATGATGATTGTTGCCGGTGTCGATATTACAAATGCAATAACGATTACCATTTCCACGCTCAGCAACGTCGGTCCTACATTAGGAACGGAGATAGGTCCCACCATGTCTTGGAACGATTTACCCTTATTTGCGAAGTGGATATGCTCCGTCCTCATGCTGATGGGACGTCTTGAAATATTCTCCGTACTCATCATTTTTACACCGCTTTTTTGGAAAGATAGATGAGCCTGTTGTTAACGCTCCTTTTTACCATTGTTTCCTACAATTGTGAAAATCTTTTTGACTGCCGTCATGACAGCCTGAAGAATGATACAGAATTCCTACCAAACTCAGAACGCCACTGGTCCTTTGGACGTTACTGGAATAAACTGAATAATATCGGCCGTGTAATCCAACAATGTGGTGGTGAAACTTTGCCGGATGTAGTGGCATTGCTTGAGGTGGAGAATGACTCGACACTTTTCATGCTTACGAAACGCAGCATGTTGAGAGGGGCTGGCTACAGGTATGTCATGACAAGCTCACAGGATATGCGTGGTATAGATGTTGCCATAATGTATAATCCATTAACTTTCAGTTTGGAGAAAAGCTATTCTGTAAGACCTGAGGTTGACAATCTTCTCACGCGCGATATTCTTTATGCTAAAGGCGTAATACGTGCGCGCGATACATTACATATATTTGTGGTTCATGCTCCAAGCCGAAGAGGAGGACAAACATCAACGGAGAAAAACAGACTACAAGTAGAAAAACGGATGATGCAATCGGTAGATTCTATAAGAAGTACAGAACCTTCAGCCAAAATTGTTCTCATGGGTGATTTTAACGACTATTCAAATGATAAAGCGTTGAAGGATATTGTGAGTAGTGGTTTCATAGAAATATCGTATGGCATAAAGGGTAAGAACTACAAAGAAACAAAAGTTTCCGGGACATACAAATATCAAGGAGCCTGGAATAGTCTTGACCATATCTTCATATCAGACAATTCAAAAAAATATGTTGAGAAATGTTTTATATATGATGCGAAATGGTTGTTGGAAGAAGATTTGCAAGGCGGATATAAACCTTTTAGGACATACTTAGGACCAAGATATCATCATGGTATAAGCGACCATCTTCCTATTGTTTTGCAGCTGAAGTTATAAAAATGCGTTAAAAAATATTAAAAATAGACGACATGCGAGCAATATTACTATCCCATTAACATTTTTTTCCTATCTTTGCAATCGCTTTTTGCGTACGCATGCGTAGCATTTAGTTATATATAATTCACTTTAAAATAGTTAATGAAACCAGACAAACGTAAAGTAGATCCTAAAAGCCAATATCGCATCAATGAAGAAATCAGAGTGCGTGAGGTTCGAGTAGTGGATGAAAATGGTGCAACCGTAATGCCAACCAAGGATGCACTTGAATTAGCTCAACAAAGAGGCGAAGACCTTGTAGAGATAAGTCCTAATGCAACTCCACCAGTATGTCGTATCATTGACTATTCAAAGTTCCTCTATCAGCAGAAGAAGAGGGCAAAGGAAATGAAATCAAGACAGGTTAAGGTAGAGGTAAAGGAAATTCGTTTCGGACCTCAAACCGATGACCACGATTATAATTTCAAGTTGAAGCATGCAAAGGAATTTCTCGAAGAGGGCAACAAGGTAAGGGCATACGTGTTTTTCCGTGGTCGCTCTATATTGTTCAAGGAACAAGGAGAGGTGTTGCTGCTGAGATTTGCCAATGATTTGGAAGAGTATGGCAAAGTGGAACAGATGCCAAAGTTGGAGGGCAAGAAGATGTTCCTGTTCATGGCACCTAAGAAAGCTGGTGTAGCAAAGAAATCACAGCAAAAGGTTGACCGTGAAAAGAGAGAGGCTGAAGCTGCAAATGCTGCTGCTCAAAGTGCAAAGGAGAGCACTGGCGACGGTCTTGCAGCAAATGCAAAAGGACTTGATGCATTGGCAGCCTTGAAATTTGACGACAACGAATAAAGAAAAAAAGAACAAGAGTGCGTAACGCCTGGTATATGCGTTGCCACCATATTAGTAATCAATTAATAAATTAAAAAAAAATGCCAAAAGTAAAGACAAATTCCGGTGCTAAGAAGCGCTTTGCGTTTACCGGTTCAGGTAAGGTGAAAAGACGTCACGCTTTCCACAGTCACATCCTGACAAAGAAGACAAAGAAACAGAAGAGAAATCTTCTCGGTTCAACAATTGTAGATTCTACAAACATGAAGCAGGTTCGTGATCTGCTGTGTCTGCGTTAATTAACCCTACCGTCTAACTTTTTAAAAGTAAGAAAATTATGCCAAGATCAGTAAATCATGTTGCCTCTAAGGCAAAGAGAACTCGAATTCTGAAGCTTACCAAGGGTTACTATGGCGCACGCAAGAATGTTTGGACAGTAGCCAAGAATACTTGGGAGAAGGGTCTTACCTATGCTTATCGTGATCGTAAGAACAAGAAGCGTACTTTCCGCGCTCTGTGGATACAGCGTATCAACGCTGCTGCACGTATGGAGGGACTTTCTTACTCTGCTTTGATGGGACTTCTTCACAAGGCTGGAATCGAAATTAACCGTAAGGTCCTCGCTGACCTCGCTGTTAACAATCCAGAAGCTTTCAAAGCTATCGTGGATAAGGTAAAGTAAACGTAGATGTTACAATACCCTAAGTCGCGGACACTACTTCATGGGTGTTCGCGACTTTTTTTGCACTACATGGTAAAAAAAGAACAATAAAAATATATAGGCATGCGTTATACAATAAAACGCCCGCCTATGAAACAAAATTACACAGATTATTTTTCTCCTTCAGAAGCTGTACTCAGTTATATACGCTTTTTCGCTTACAACTATGATAATATCCCCGTCGCTACTCGCAGCAGACTTTTTGCATCTGAATCGTGATATCGAGATGATAAACACAAGTGAGTCTCAGTGGCTTCATCTTGATGTGATGGATGGTAATTTCGTACCTAATATCTCATTTGGCTTTCCTGTTTTGGAAGCAGTGGCAAAGGTATGTACGAAATCACTTGACGTACACTATATGATAGAAAAGCCGGAGCGTTATATTCGTCAGACGGCAAAGCTTGGAGCAATGATGATGAATGTGCACTACGAAGCGTGCATTCATCTGCACCGCACATTACAAGAGATTCATGATGCAGGCATGAAAGCCGGGGTAACCCTTAATCCGTCAACACCTATATGTGTGCTGGAAGATGTAATCACCGACATTGACATGGTGTTGCTGATGAGCGTGAATCCAGGCTTTGGCGGTCAGAAATTCATCGAGAGTACAATCGACAAGGTGAAACGCCTGAAGCAGATGATAACGGACAAGGGAGCGCAAACCCTTATCGAGGTTGACGGTGGAGTGCAGGGCGAGACAGCACCTCGTCTGGCGGCTGCCGGCGTTGACGTGCTTGTCAGTGGCAGCTATGTCTTCGGCGCAAAAGACCCACATCAAATTATTCGAGAACTGAAAGCACTAAGTTAGTTCACAATTCATAATTTTTTAATCTAATATAGACCTAATGGAACAGAAAGATTTACAACAAATCAAAGCGAAAGGAATAAGTGAGGCACAAATCGAAAAGCAGATAAAGCAGTTCGAGACAGGCTTTCCTTTTCTGAAGTTGGAAGCTGCTGCCGCAATCGGCAAGGGCATTATGGCTCCTGACAAGCAGGAGGCAGCATCTTATGTGAAGGCATGGGAAGACTATAAGGCAAGCGGCAAGAAGATTGTCAAGTTTGTACCGGCTTCCGGTGCGGCTTCGCGTATGTTCAAGAACCTCTTTGAATATCTTGACAACGGAGAGGAAACCGACTTCATAAAGACGTTTATGGCAGGCAAGGACAAGTTTGCATTCGGACCACAGCTTGCAGGCAAAGAAGGCAAGGAAGCTGTTTCCTATCTTCTCAACGACATGAACTATGGCAACCTTCCAAAGGGACTGTTGCTGTTTCATAAGTATGAAGACGGTCCTCGCACTCCTGCCTTGGAACATCTTGTAGAGGGTGCTTTGTATGCTTCTTCTAATGGAAAGGTTAATCTTCACTTTACAGTTTCCCATGACCACCTTGAGCTGTTCAAAAAACATATTGCCGAGAATCTTCCCAAGTTCGAGGCTAAGTATGGTGTGAAGTACGATGTGTCATTTTCAGAACAGAAGCCTTCTACAGACACGGTTGCCGTTAATCCGGACAACACATTGTTCCGTAACAGCGACGGCTCCCTACTCTTCCGTCCGGGAGGTCACGGTGCCCTGATTGAGAACCTTAACGAGATAGATGCCGATGTCATCTTCATCAAGAATATAGACAATGTCGTTCCTGACCGTCTGAAGCCAGAGACTGTCGAATGGAAGCAAATCATTGCAGGTGTCCTCGTAACACTCCAGAAGCAGGCTTTTGAATATATGGACATTCTTGAGAGCGGCAAATATGACCATGCGAAGCTGGAGGAAATCATACGCTTCGTACAGCAGGATTTGTGCTGCCGCAAGAGTGACATCAAGGAACTCGAGGATGCCGAACTGGTAATCTACCTGAAGAAGAAGCTCAACCGTCCTATGCGTGTCTGCGGCGTAGTAAAGAACGTCGGCGAGCCTGGTGGCGGTCCGTTCCTCACATATAATCAGGACGGAACCGTTTCGTTGCAGATTCTCGAGTCAAGCCAGATTGACAAGAGCAATGCCGAATACATGAAAATGTTTACCGAGGGTACGCACTTCAATCCGGTTGACCTCGTTTGTGCCGTGAAGGATTACAAGGGCAATGCCTTCAACCTGCCTGATTATGTTGACCCAACCACGGGCTTCATCTCCAGCAAGTCAAAGAATGGCAAGGAGTTGCGCGCCCTCGAACTTCCTGGACTTTGGAATGGTGCGATGTCCGACTGGTCAACAGTCTTCGTCGAGGTGCCACTCGGTACATTCAACCCAGTAAAGACCGTCAACGACCTGTTAAGAGAACAGCATCAGTAAACATACCCATAATCCCTCCCCCACTGTTCGGGGAAGGGATATAAAAAAGGAAGATTGGCAGAGTGACCGAATGCGCTGGACTCGAAATCCGGTATACCCCTTTCGGGTATCGGGGGTTTGAATCCCTCATCTTCCGCAAGAGAATAGTGAAAAAGTCAAATTTTTCACTATTCTATTTTTGCCCCTTTTCCCCACTTCCTTCCATTCCCCAGCGAAACGGGGGAGCCGAAGGGGGCGTAAAGGCCATTGAGGCTGGGGAGGGGCGTGGTGCCGGAGAAGAGGTCACTCCTCCGGGAACTTTCCGTTCAGGATATAATTTACGATAAACATCACGTCTGGCATGCCCACTTCGCCGTCGCGGTTGGCATCGGCTGCCTCCGTGTTGAACGAAGCGTCAGGAGTGCCGAGGATATAGTTGACGATGAACATCACGTCCGGCATACCCACCTCGCCGTCACCGTTGGCATCGCCGCGCAGGAATGAAGGTATGAGATATATCCCCCGTATGTTAGCATGCTGTCCCCAGTTAGCCTTGATAGCATCCAGATGCACAAATCCGTCTATGCGGTGGTTATTGCTCGAAGTATTCCTGTTCCTGAAGTCGGAAAGAGGAATCACGATAGCTCCATATTCTGAATTCCAATACTGGTCGTTCGCGCTGAATGTCACATTTATCTCCTTCCATTCTCCGTGTGCCACCAGCCTGTTTGCCAGCAAGCGGGCATTACCGCCTTCAACTCCGCGCAGCACGAGATATTCGTACTTGCTGAGGTCAGCAAACCTGTCCTGATCTACACTCTCAAACCCTGCCACGGTACCTCCGTTGTAGTTGTCCACGCCCAGGTTCCACGACGCGCCGCCATCTACGTACAATGGCTTGGCATCAACACCGGAGCCGTCCCATTTACAGAACATATCGCTCCTCATCTTCTCCCAATTATCAGGAACGACAAAATCGTCAATATCCAGGAACATGCGTATCTGCGTCAGGCAATTCTCCGTCCTGACAGGGAAATAGCTTGTCAGCAGCCTGTTGCGCTCCGCCATATATGTATTATCGACGGTATATAACGATGCAGCGTCCGACCATTGATGCACATCACGCCGATAGTCACCCCAACGGGCAGCCTCAGCATATACAGCCTTTGAGATGGTGTTATACAAACTATCCCATACCTCCACGACCGAATTCTCGCCTAACAAGCCTTCCTCAGACAGCAGTTCCTTTGCACGTTGGAAGTATCGCCTAACAAAGTCCTCGTTATTCAGCAACAAGCTAAAGAACTCCGTCGGACAGCCATTATTGATTATCTTTAGAGCATTCTCCATTGCCCCTCCCAGTATCATCTCAGAGTCCCAGCACAGGAACTTGAAGCCTTCGCTGTCAGTACCACGGCGGCGTATGGCATACCAGTTATGATGGTCCCAGTCGGTATTTCCGGCATACTGATTTATTATCATGTAGTCGATGAAGTTATCCTTGTCCAAGAGGGTATCCAGTTTCTCGTATGCCTCCTCGGGAGACAAGCCGTCATTTCTCCCGCCTACGGCATATACCGCCTGCACCATCTCGTTCCACGCATCCAAAGTGCCCTCACTTGCCTCAATATGGTTGCCGCCCTCCTCTTCTATCTTTACAATGTCATAGTCAGACTTCTTTCCGCCGAAATGGTTCTTGCCGAAGGTGTCGTCAATGCGCTCAGCAATATTATAAAGCCCCCAATACATACCATTCAAGAAGAGGTGGACATAGACAGCATCAACACCTATGTTGCTTATCTTGCGTTGCATGCGGCGTGCCCACACGTCACGTGTATATTGCGCACTCCTGCGATGCCCTTCCATCCAGTGCTGCCAGGCATTGCCATAATGACATCTCAGCACCACCTGGTCAAACTTCTGCGGCGCGTCTTCCCCGAACAGCGGATAATCCAGCGACGAGGGTCCGTAGGTCTTTTTGAACTGAAGGCGGAAGGAATGTTTCGGGTTCTTCTCTGCCAAGCGTCCGTGTCCGCCATGCAGTTTTATGCCGCAGTCGATAGTGAGGTCATGCTGCTGCGGGCCGCCAAACAGTTCTGCGCTACATTGGCGTGTCCATCCGTTTCCCGTCGGGTCACCGACTGGGGGGCCGGTAAAAATGTATATGCCTCCCTTTTCTTCGTCGTTCACATGGCTGAACAGGTTGTCCTTATCGGTCACTATGCTGAGGACAGGCAGCTGCTTCAGCCCCTCTATGATTTTCGGGCGCAGGGTGGCATCAGCCGTCATGTCCGGGTCCATCTCATAGTCGGCAGTGGCAGTGCCTTCAAACTGCGTATATTGTCCCCACGTAGCGGGATAGCCCGCAGGATTATTCGGCTGGCTCAATACCGATGCCACCATGATATAGCTGGCAGTCGTGACGGCAGAGCTTTTACCGTCTTTCACCTCTATAGCCCTCAGCAATGTTGTCTTTTTCAATGTCAGGGGAGCGGTATAGCGGGTACTCTCCGTCGTAGGGGTGCCGCCGTCGGTAGTATAATATATCTCTGCCCCGACACTCGCAGGACTTATCGTTACCGTAATACTACTCTCGTCATACAACCCGTGCGGCATACTAAACGAAGGTTGTGCCATACAAACCGTTGCAGAAAGCAACATACCCGTCAACGACAGCAAAATCTTTGTAACCATATCTTTTTCGCAATTACTTTTTTCAAGAAAAATTCCGGGTACAAAATTACGCAACTATTCCCATACAGGCATTCTCTATTATAACAAATATCATTTCATGTGTTACATGTTCAAGAAGGGAAGTTAAAAGTTAAGAGTTAAGAGTTAAGAATTAAGAGTTAAGAGTTAAGAAAAGAGCGCAGTATGCTGTTTGCATGCTGCGCTCTTGTAGCAATTGGTCCCCCTTCCTCGTGAGGGCTGGGGAGGTGCCTTAGCCTTCATCCCCCGTTCCGCCTGCCGGCGTTGTACCTCCTCCGCCCGTGCCCGGGTTCTCCTGTGTGTCAGGGTCATTCTGATTATTCTGAGAGCCCTCTGAACCACCGTTTTCGTTCTGGTTGGTACCACCACCGTTATTGTTTTCGCTGCCGCCTGCGGTACCTGCGGTGCCTGTTGATGAGCTTGTCTTAGAACCTGCTATCAAGCGATAGTGGTCGGCAACGCCGTTAAGGTCGCTGATAAGCTTGCCTACAGAAGCATCATCGCTAAGGAACACGGCAGAGGCATTGATGCGTATGGCAATCTCTTCGAGGACTGTGGTGATTGCCTTGCGGAGTTCCGGTGTTGACATCGAGCCTTTTTCCGTCTTGCGGTCGCCGTAGGTTTCTTCGCGCAGGCCCATCTTTTCTGCCAGAAGATTATTCACGCGTTCCAATTCATTGATTACCGCCGTCAGGTTCAGTGCTGCCAGAGCCTCGGGGTGCTGCTTTAAGTCGCGGCAGAAGCCTTTCGTCTCGCCCGTCTGGCGGGTCAGCTCGTGGTGGGCAATGCTCTTGTATGGACTCGCTACCACGCGAAGCTCGTTGCCATAGGCATAGAGCGGGAATGTCGTGGGCAGCTCGCTGGCATATATGATTGTCCAGAAAGCAAACTTCTGGAGCGAGTCGCGTTCATTGTCGAGCTTCGTCACCTCCGGAGTTTCTTCAAAGCCAGTTGTCGCATTAACGCGAAGGTGCAGCTGATTAATCAACGCAGCGTAGGAGCCCAGCTGCTCCGTCAAGCGTAGTTTCTCCGCGCCGACGGCGGTAATGAGCTGACTGTTACGACTGTGAAGCTCCAAGAAAGAGCCAGTGGGAAGGGTCGAGCCGGCAAAATAATTAAAAGTTGTTGTAGCCATACTTTTATAACTTTAAATTAAACAAAATATAATGAATAAAAAGGAATCTGTTCGAGAGGCTTCCGCAAGGCTTTCTGAAGGGTCTCGCCCTGTTCGAGAGGTCTCCGCAAGACTTTCTGAAGGGTCTCGCCCTGTTCGAGAGGCTTCCGCAAGGCTTTCCGAAGGGTCTCGCCCTGTTCGAGAGGTCTCCGCAAGACTTTCTGAAGGGTCTCGCCCTGTTCGAGAGGTCTCCGCAAGACTTTCTGAAGGGTCTCGCCCTGACCCGTCGCCCACTCCCTAACCGGGGTTTCCGTCCCCCTCCCCAACTGGGGAGGGCTGGGGTGGGGTCTCCTGCGGAACATGCGCGGGGCATGTCCTTGAAATTTTCTCTCTTATAGAGGGAGAGTATGTATGTACGCCACATTATATATATTATAATACAACATACGTTTTTTCGGGTTGGGAAATTAAAAAAAATCAGAATGAGTGCCCGTTTGCAAGAAAAGCAGCGTCAGTTCCATGTTGTCCTGCTCCCATGTCATCAGCCAGTCAGGTTCGATGTGGCACTCCCACTGTCCGTCTCTGTTACCAGACAACTTGTGGGGACGATACTTCACAGGTAGCGTACCGGTAGAAGCCAATATCAACATTGCCTCTTGTATGTGGTGCATATTAAGTCCACGCTTTTCACAGCGTTTCAAATCTTTATCGAAACGCTTAGTGGTCTTTACAATGTACTTCATACGTTGATACCTAACTTCATGAATATGTCATCGACAGAGTCGTATGTTGTCACTCTGCCGTTCTTTATGTCATCCATCGCCTCGCGATAACCAGCCGTTTTTGTAATGTCGTATTCTTTTTCCTTAGTAGCCTTATGTACCTTTACAGACGATACACCGACAAGCATCTTGCAAGCACTCTTTATTTTTGAAACCAAACTCTCATCTGGAACTTGTAATACTACTGTTGCCATATTATTTCCTCCTATTACTTACTTACGCCTGCAAAATTAAGAATAAGTTATGAGAAATGCAAATAAAAGCTCGTTTTTTTTATGAATTGCGCGTTATGAGTTAGCCATCATCTTCTCTATCGACTGTAGGACGCGCTTGTAGGGTTCGGACTTGGTGTAGCCGAGGTTTTTCTTCAGCATTTCCCCGATGTCGCTGACGGAGCGCATATATGCCGACAGCTCGTTCTGCAACTGCACCGCGTGCTTTGCCTTGCGGCGTATCTCCGTCTCGCGCTGGCGGCGCAAGTCCTCGCAGACGGTCTGCATGGTGGGCACTACGATGCCGTCAAAGAGATGGTGGCCCTGGATGTAGAGGTATGTCGTATCTTGTGTCACGCCGAGGGAGAGGAGCGAGTCTTTCGTCTTGAGATATTCTTCCTTCATGTTAGGATAGCGGCGTTGCAGCTCGCTGACCTTCACGCGCACCTTGTGGTGCAGCTTGCCGAAGACTTCGCCCAGCTGTTGCGTGCGCTTGTGCTGGATGCGGATGACGGTATTGAAGTCGGTAATGGTGAAGGCACCGTATTCCCTGCGGCGATACATCATGATATTCCATACGAACAACGGGAATATGATGCGGCTGTAGCGGGAAAGGAAGTCAACGAAGTCGAAGGTCGGGGCATCATTGAGCGTCGCCATTACGCAGACATTATGCAGGGAAGGCGCGTAGCATTGGAAATTCTCTATGGCATAGACGTAGGTGTGAATGACATAGGGATTGTCGAGCATGAAGGCGGAGTCGTGGTTGGCACCCTGCAGCAGGTAGTCATAGTCGGCATCGACGCAGGCTATCATGTCGCGACCCATGCCGTTGCGCATAAGCGACAGGAAGGCGGACTTCTTTCCCTTCGAGAGATTGGAGCGGATGGGCAGCATCACCTCGAAATAGCGTGTCTCGTCCTCAAACTCACTCAATATCATGCGCCAGAAGAACACATCGTCGTAACTCTCCACATACGCCACTATGCGGCGGCGACTGCTCTTACCGCGAAGGGTGTTGGCAGCAGAGAGATAATCGGAATTGATATGGTTTTTTACGGAAGACACTGGGAGTGAAGAGTGAAGAGTGAAGAATAACTGTCAACTGTCAACTATCAACTAACGACTATGTCTGACACTTCTGTAACCTTGTCAAGCCAGCCGTTCATGATGACGGCGGGGGAATGGGTGGTGAGGATTAGTTGGATGTTGGGGTTCATCTCTGTTATGATGCCTACCAACTCCTGCTGCCAATCGACATGCAGGCTCACCTCCGGCTCGTCCATAAAGAGGACGTAAGGCTGCCGGTCTTCAAGAAGCACGGTAAGGAGTATGAGCATCAACTGCTTTTCGCCTGATGACAACTGGCGCATCGTCAGGATGTCGCCCTCCTGCAAGAGACGTATGCCGTCGGCATCGCGCAGGATGACCTTCTCGGTCTGCCCATAGAGCTTGTCAACATAGTCGTAGAAGAGCGTCACCTTCGCAGCCCTCTCTTCATCAGCAGAAGTCTTGTACTCCAAAAACCGCTTCTCCAACTTATCGAGCTGGGAATCAGGCTCGATGGTAAACTTCTCTATGACGTCGTAACGGAACTCCGTAGCGTCTTCGGGAAAGAGGGTCAGGTGGACGCCGTCGGAGTTGAGAAGGGTCTTGCGGAGAATGGTACTCTTGCCAATACCGTTTACGCCGCTAAGGATATTGACATGTCTGTCAAGATGCCACAGGATATGCTTCCGCTTACCCCAAAGGGCATCTATCTCTACCGTTTTTATATATTCTGCGTATTTCATATAAAGGTCAATAGTCAATGGTCAATTATGAATTATGAATTATAAACTCCCCCCAGAGGGTTGAGGAAGCATCGGACGGCATGCGCCAGTCGCCACGCGGAGAAAGAGATACCGAGCCGACTTTCGGACCGTCAGGGAGACAGGAGCGTTTGAACTGTTGCGAGAAGAAACGACGTATGAAGACCTTCAGCCACTTCTCTATCGTCTCGTCGTCAAAAGATTGAACATTGGACATTGAACATTGAACATTGGATGGACTGAAGGCTTTACGGGCAAGCATATATATCTTCTGCGGCGTGAAGCCATAGCGCAAGAAATAATACAGGAAGAAATCGTGCAGCAGATAAGGCCCCACGAGGTCTTCTGTCTTTTGGGCTATGTCACCGTTTTCGTCGGCAGGAGTCAACTCGGGTGAGATAGGGGTGTCGGCGATATCAAGCAAGGTGGCACGCGAAGGAGATGTCTCCGCTACATACTCTACGAGGTATCTTATCAGCGTCTTGGGAATAGAGACATTGACACCATACATAGACATGTGGTCGCCGTTGTATGTAGCCCATCCGAGTGCCAGTTCAGACAAGTCGCCCGTACCAATGACGAGGGCGTTTTCCTTATTGGCAAGGTCCATCAGAATCTGAGTACGCTCACGAGCCTGGCTGTTCTCGTATGTCACATCGTGGACATTGATATCGTGACCTATATCCTTGAAATGCTGTATGCAGGCATCACGGATGCTTATCTCGCGCTGGGTAATGCCCAATTCCGTCATCAGGCGGACGGCATTGGTATGGGTGCGGTCGGTAGTGCCGAAACCGGGCATCGTGACACCTATGATGCCCTTACGGTTATATCCCAGTTTGTCATAGGTCTTTACACATACCAGGAGAGCCAAAGTAGAATCCAGTCCGCCGCTGATGCCGACAACGACATTCTTGCAACCTGTATGCACAAGACGCTTTGCAAGACCTGCCACCTGGATGCTGAAAATCTCTTCGCAGGAAGCCGACATATCTTTTTCCTTCGGTATGAAAGGGGTCGGATTGATGTCACGAATCAGTTCAAAGTCCTTCATCGTTATGCTATGGCACTCCTTATGCAACACACCGCCATCAGGGGCATTCTTACCTATAGCCGCCGTCCTTTGAGCATTCACGAAGGTGCTGTTGCTACGACGTTCGCTACGCATGCACTCATAATCTATCTGCGAAATAACCAGCTGGGGCTCTAAGGAAAAGCGGGTACTCTCGTTGAGACATTTTCCATTCTCGTAGATGATGGCATTGCCTCCATATACCACGTCTTGTGTACTTTCACCAAAACCGCTGCCGGCATAGACATAGCCGCACATGGTTCGGGCACTCTGCTGGGAGAGGAGGTTCTTGAGATATGTATGTTTGCCTATCAACTCGTCGGAGGCACTGAGGTTGAAGATAATATCGGCACCTGCCAAAGTAAGACGTGTTGACGGAGGTTCCGGTCCCCAGACGTCTTCACACAACTCTATGCCGAAGGTCGCTCCTGTATAGGTATGGAAAACAACAGGTTGAGGGGTAATATATATCTTGCTGCCGGCATAGAGGATGTCGGTAGGATGAAGGTCCTGGGAAGAGGCGAACCAACGTTTCTCGTAGAATTCGCTGTAGTTGGGCAGGAAGGTCTTCGGGATGATGGCCAGCACCTCGCCACTCTGGATGACAGCGGCACAGTTGAGGAGCAGCCCCCCAACGGCAACGGGAACTCCGACGATGATAATGATGTTTAGCTGACGGGAAAACTCCATCAGCTTCATTACAGACATCTCGGCAGCATCAATAAGAAGTTTCTGACGGAACAAATCCTGACAGGTATAACCCGTTATTGAGAGTTCCGGAAAGACGATAATCTCTACCCCCATGCCCTCGGCACGGATTATCATTTTCTCTATTTCAGAGACATTATAGTTGCAATCGCCAACTTTTACCGAGGGTATGGCAGCTGCAACTTTTATATATCCGTAGTTGTTCATAGTCCTTTATGGTATTAAAATAGAAGAGTCTCCATAACTCAGGAATCGGAATTCGTGAGACAGAGCATAATCATATACTTTTCGCCAATCGTCTCCTATCAAGGCAGAAACCAGCAACAGGAGTGTGGATTGCGGTTGGTGGAAATTGGTTATGAGGCGTTCCACGATATGATATTTATACCCAGGAACGATAATTATCCGTGTAGAGGCATGCAGGACTTCAAGCCCATTGCCATCCATCCACGCCAGTAATGACTCAAGTGCCTCGACAGACGATGCCGTTGCCTCGTTATCATAGGGTTCCCATTGTTCCACCTCCAACAGCGGCTCTTCATCATCATGGGAAACGGGAGCAGTCCCCATTTTCCGTACTTTGAGTCCGAGATAATAGAGGCTCTCCAACGTCCTGACACTTGTAGTTCCCACAGCCACAGCCTTACCTCCATGGGCTATGAGACGCTCGATGGTAGAACGTTTTACACTGATAAATTCACTATGCATCTCGTGTCCGCTAATCGTCTCACTCTTAACAGGTTTGAAGGTGCCGGCACCAACATGCAATGTCACTTCTTCACGCTCTATGTCATGGGCATCAATATCCTGTAACACGCGATCTGTGAAATGAAGACCGGCAGTAGGTGCTGCAACGCTTCCCTTGATGCGGGCATAGACGGTTTGGTAGGTTATCTTGTCATTCGGCTCAGAGCGTCTGTTAAGATATGGTGGAATAGGCAACTCCCCTACCCTCTCCAAGAGTTCTGCAAACGAAAGGTCACCCTGCCATGTGAAACGGCAAATAGAATCATCAAGACGTTCTACCTGCAGATTTATATCATCAAGAGCAGTACCCAAATGTCCTTCCCCCTTACAAAGGTGCAAGGCGCCTCCCTTCCACTTCTTGCTGTTTCCAACGAGACATTTCCATTCGCATACGCCACGAGCCTGGAACATCTGTTCATAGTCACGAGGCAGATGGGGCTCCAACAGGAATACCTCGATGCGGGCTCCCGATTCTTTCTGGAAGAACAAACGAGCCTGAATGACTCTGGTATTATTATACACCATCAGCGCACCTTTGGGCAGGTACGCTGTAATATTACGAAATGTATCGTGGGAAATAGTGCCCTTATCATAGACAAGGAGTTTACTGGTATCCCGCTCGGCAAGCGGATACTTCGCTATACGACTATCTGGTAAATCGTAAGCAAAATCTTTTATATGTATATCTGTCACAGAAGAGATTCAGTTGATGTTGAAGACCTCACGCGGGACAATGTCTCCGGGGTCATTTCAAGATAACTTGCAACGAAGACCAAAGGAGCACGAAGCACCACCTGTGGCATTTCCTTACAAATGCGCTTATAGCGATCTGCTGCAGATTCGAAACGTACCATGTCAGCATGCGCCTGCTGCTCTATAAGAGCCTCCTCAAGTATCTTACGATAAAGAATTTGTATATTCTGATTATGGAGAGCTATCTCCTCCAATCTACGCTTTGGCAGTGCATATACAATACACGTCTCAAGGGCTTCGATAATCTCGTTGCTACCCTTGTCGCGAAACAGACTCTCAACACTCATAACTATGTCACCATCAATGCACAAGCGAGAGGTCATCTCCTTGTTGTTCTTAACATAATACTGACGTGTCAAGCCTTGATGGATATAGAAGATGTATTTACTAATCTCGCCATATTTCAGCAATTCTTCACCTTTTTTGAACTTCATCGGAATAATGATGCTCTCAAGGACATCTATCTCACCATGTGTCATGGTGCTGAAACGACGTGCCAACTCACGTGCGATGTCTCTAATAGTTACGTTGATGGATCTGAAATTTTCTCTCATTTTTTAAGGTAAGGTTAGGTTTATTACTACTTAATCAAGTTTCAATACTGCCAAGAAAGCCTTTTGAGGTACTTCTACGTTACCGATTTGCTTCATACGCTTTTTTCCTTTCTTCTGTTTCTCAAGGAGTTTGCGTTTTCGGCTTACATCACCTCCATAACATTTCGCTGTGACATCTTTTCTTACACATTTTATGGTTTCTCGGGCAATTATCTTTGAACCTATTGCTGCCTGTATGGCAATATCGAACTGCTGACGTGGTATCAGTTCTTTCAGCTTCTCACACATCCGTCTGCCAAATGTTACGGCATTGTCGTTATGGGTAAGCGTAGAAAGGGCATCAACTGGTTCACCATTAAGCAGTATATCCAATTTTGCAAGTTTTGAAGGACGATATGAATCAATATGATAATCGAATGATGCATACCCCTTGGATATACTCTTCAGCTTGTCATAGAAATCAATGACTATTTCTCCCAAAGGAATGTAGAAATGCAGTTCCACGCGATTTCCAGACACATACTCCTGCTTTATCAGCTCCCCACGTTTGTCAAGACAAAGTTTCATGATACCTCCGATATAGTTGGCATCTGTAATTATTGTCGCCTTGATATATGGTTCGTCAATGTGATCTATCATTGTTGCATCTGGCAATCCGGAAGGATTATGTACCTCTTTCGATTCGCCCTGCTTGTCATATACCATATACGATACATTCGGAACGGTAGTAATGACATCCATATTGAATTCGCGGTCAAGACGTTCCTGGATAATCTCCATATGAAGCAGTCCCAAGAAACCGCAACGGAAGCCGAATCCCAGTGCCACAGACGACTCTGGCTGGAAAGAAAGAGAAGCATCATTCAGCTGTAGTTTTTCCAACGATGCACGTAGATTTTCATAATCTGCAGGATCTATTGGATAAACACCTGCAAAGACCATCGGCTTTACTTCTTGGAAGCCCTCAATAGCCTTCTGGCAAGGATTTGCAACATGAGTAATGGTATCACCTACCTTTACTTCTTTTGCATCCTTTATTCCGGAAATGATATATCCAACCTCACCAGTACCAAGTTCCTGACGTGGCACCATATCCATCTTCAGCACTCCTACTTCATCGGCATCATATTCCATGCCTGTGCTGTAGAACTTTACCTTGTCGCCTTTTCGGATTACACCATTCTGAATCTTAAAATATGCTATGATACCCCTGAAACTATTGAAAACGCTATCGAATATCAATGCCTGCAGAGGCTGCGTTGGGTCACCATGAGGAGCCGGAACGCGTTCTACGACAGCTTTCAGGATTTCCTCTACGCCCTCTCCAGTTTTGCCAGAGGCACGTATAATCTCCTCGCGCTTGCATCCCAAAAGTTCTATTATCTCATCCTCTACCTCATCAGGCATAGCCGCAGGCATATCAATTTTGTTGATAACAGGGATAATCTCCAAATCATGGTCTATTGCCATATAGAGATTAGAAATTGTCTGCGCCTGAACACCTTGGGTAGCATCAACAACAAGTATGGCACCTTCACAAGCCGCAATACTACGTGACACCTCATAAGAGAAATCCACGTGTCCCGGAGTGTCGATAAGGTTCAGCATGTAACCTTCGTATTGCATCTGGATAGCATGAGACTTAATGGTTATTCCACGCTCCTGCTCCAAATCCATATCGTCAAGCATCTGACCTTGGGTAACTTCTATAGTCTTAGTGTACTCCAGAAGACGATCCGCCAAAGTACTTTTCCCATGATCGATATGGGCTATAATACAGAAATTACGTATTTTCTCCATGCAATACCAATTTAGAGTGCAAAAATAAAAAAAAAAATCAAAACTACCAAATAATTAGCAAAAAACTCGCAACATTTACTTCATATTTTGCCATCAACAAGTATTATAAAGTATCCTGAACAAACAAAAATTGCCGTCTTCCCCGATAAGAAAACGACAATTCTTGCTATTATTAAATTTTCAGTTTAATTGTTTACCGACCCTCCTACAATATCAAGCAATTCGCTTGTAATAGCCTGCTGACGACCCTTGTTATACTGTAGATTCAACATACGCAACAACTCATCAGCATTATCGGTAGCTGTCTGCATGGCAACCATACGTGCTGCATGTTCCGAGGCATTGCTATCCAGCAATGCTGTATATATCATAAGATTTACATACCTCGGTATGAGCGTATAAAGTATAGTTTCCATATCCGGCTCCACAATGAAGTTGTCATTGAGCTGCATAGCCTTGGAATTAGACGATGTACCATGCAAAGCATGATGTCCACCTTGCTTTTCCAAGTATTCTTGTGCGTTTTCTGTGACATACTGACTCTTGAGGTCTCGAGTGTGGTCATAATTCATCGCCTCCTCGATATCGATAGGATACAAACGTTTTACGGTAAGTATCTGCGAACCAGCACTCTTGAAGTGGTGATAGACCAATTCTACACGATCTATTTCACCTGATACATATTTCTGTGCCAATTCTTCTCCTATACGGGTACATTCCCCTGCATTTGGCTTATCTGCCAACGCATTGAAGTTGCCACATACCTTGTATCCCAACTTCGATGTTTTCTCATAGACTTTTCTGCCGATAGGATAGACCTCTACCTCGACACCCTGCTTGCGATACTCTTCAACGAGAAGAGTCATACGTTTGATGACATTAGAGTTAAATCCTCCGCACATGCTGGAATTGGATGAGAAAACCAGCAATGCCACCTTTTTCACCTCTCTCTCTTCAGTAATGATGCCACGAGCGTCAACATCTGCAGCAAGGAATGTCTTCAGAATAGATTCCAACATATTTTCATACGGGAGCATATTCTCAATCATCACCTGTGCATGGTGTAGTTTGCTCGATGCCACCATCTTCATGGCACTCGTTATCTTACGAGTGTTCTGAACAGAGCCGATACGTGTTTTTATTTCTTTTAAGCTTGCCATCTGTTATGCTTTAAAGGAACCACAGACATCTGCTATAGTGTCTTCAATTACCTTTGTGGCGTCGTCATCGATAGTACCAGAACCGAGTTTATCGATAACATCTTGATGCTTTGCACGCATCATGTCCAAGAACTGATCTTGACAATCGCGCACTTTCTCTACTGGAACAGAAGCCATAAGCCCCTTTGTACCGCAATAGAGGATTGCTATCTGTTCGCCTACAGGCATAGGAGAATACTGTGGCTGAATGAGCAACTGGTTATTTTTACGTCCACGATCAAGTGTCATTGCTGTAACGGCATCCATATCAGAAGAAAACTTTGAGAAACTCTCAAGCTCACGATACTGTGCTTGGTCAATCTTCAATGTTCCCGCAACCTTCTTCATAGACTTTATCTGAGCAGAGCCACCCACACGTGACACAGAGATACCAACGTTAATAGCAGGACGGAAGCCCTGGTTGAACAGGTCTGATTCCAGATATATCTGACCATCGGTAATAGATATCACATTAGTCGGGATATATGCTGATACGTCACCAGCCTGTGTCTCGATAATAGGCAATGCTGTCAACGAGCCGCCGCCCTTCACTTTACCTTTCAGACACGCGGGCAAATCATTCATTTGCTCTGCAACTTCCTGCTGCTCGTTAATCTTTGCAGCACGTTCCAATAAACGAGAGTGTAGATAGAACACATCGCCTGGATATGCTTCACGACCTGATGGACGACGCAGAATCAAAGATACCTCACGATAAGCAACAGCTTGTTTTGACAAGTCATCATAGATTACAAGAGCATGCTCACCACGATCACGGAAATACTCACCGATAGCAGCACCTGCGAATGGTGCATAATACTGCATCGCAGCCGGATCAGCAGCCGTCGCTGACACGATTATGGTATATGGTAGTGCTCCGCGCTCTTTAAGGTTTTGCACGAGGGCAGCAACCGTACTTGCCTTCTGACCTATTGCCACATATATACAATATACAGGTTTTCCTGCCTCATAGAAAGACTTCTGGTTGATAATAGTATCAACGGCAATGGCTGTCTTACCCGTTTGGCGGTCACCAATGATAAGCTCACGCTGTCCACGTCCGATAGGAATCATTGAATCGACAGCCTTAATACCTGTCTGCAGAGGTTCCTTTACCGGCTGACGGAATATCACACCTGGAGCCTTACGGTCAAGAGGCATTTCGAATGCGTCTGAAAGGTCTATATCACCTTGTCCGTCAATAGCCTGTCCGAGAGGATTTATTACACGTCCGAGCATATTGTCATTTACACGTATAGAAGCAATACGTCTCGTACGCTTTACTACTTGTCCCTCCTTGATGCCGCTGGTTGGACCTAACAAGACACAACCGACGTTATCCTCTTCAAGGTTCATCACAATAGCCATTGTGCCATTCTCGAACTCCAGCAATTCGTTGGCCTCTGCATTACGCAGACCATAGATACGAGCCACACCATCAGAAACGGTGAGGACAGTACCAACCTCATCTAAATTAGCTGAAGTAGATAGACCTTTGAGTTGATCAAGGAGTACCTGAGAGACTTCACTTGGTTTAATTTTATCTGACATTTGTTTTTTTAGTTTTTAGGGGAATGTAGAGTTCTTCACTCTATGATAGTTCCTTAAGAATATTCTTGAGCTGTGACTTTACAGAGGTATCAAGACGGTATGTGTCATATTCCAGTATAAATCCGCCAAGGATATCTGGATTCACCTCCGTAGAGAACTCCACAGTTCCGTTAGTACGACTCTCAACCATTTTCTGCATCTTTGCCTCCATATCAGAGGAAACAGGAACGGCTGTAGTAAGTTTCCCGCGGATGATATTCTTCTGCTGACGATAGAGAGTGAGGTAGGAATTTGCCATGAACTGTGTCATTTTTTCGCGACCCTCGTCAAGGATCAGCTTAATGAAGTTCCGCGTCATGTCACTGACCTTCCCTCCTGCAGCCGCCTCCAGCAATGCTGACTTCTTGGACTTCTCTATCATTGGATTATCTATCGTCTTCCGCAGTTCAGGAACCTGCACATAACTCTCAGCAAGAGTCTGCATCTCCTGATACACCTGCTCTTCGACTTTAGCATCCGTGGAGCCCTTCAACAGTGCTCTGGCGTAACGCATTGATATAACACCGATGTCCATATCCTACTTCGTAACAGAAACTTCATCCAGCAGTTTGTCAATCAATTGCATCTGAGACTTGTCGGTGCTCAGATTCTGGCGAACCACCTTTTCGGCTATTTGAACGGACAGTTCCGCTACCTGCGCCCTTATTTCGCGTATAGCGGATGCTTTCTCGTTCTCTATCTGTGCCTTTGCTTCACTAAGCAGTTTGTTTGCCTGCTCGCGAGCATCAGCATCAGCCCTTGCCACTACAGCATCATGAGTTTCCTTGGCTTCTTTCAGTATCTGCGCCTGTTGCTCACGTGCTGCCTGCAATAGTGCCTCACCTTCTTTTTGTATATTGGCCAACTTCTCTGTTGCCTCATGTGCCTTTGCGAGGGAGCCATCGATGAACTCCTTGCGCTCGTTAACCATATTGACGATAACAGGGAATCCCCATTTCTTCAGTATGGCCAGCACAATGAGGAAGACTACCGTCATCCAAAAGAAGAGACCAAAAGCGGGCGTTATTAATGACATATCTGGATTGCAGATTTATGGATTTACTTTTTTTTACTGTATTTCTATTTTGCTTTCTCTTTTTTATACGAAGAGGGCAAGGATAGAGATAATCAGGGTGAAGAATGTTGCACCTTCAACAAGAGCAGCTGCAACAATCATTGAAGACTGTAACTTTGACTGCATTTCTGGCTGGCGTGCCATAGCATCCATTGCCTGACCACCAATTTTGCCGATACCGATACCAGCACCAATAACTGCGAGACCACCACCTACTGTTGCACCAAGCTTTGCGAGTGCATCAGCTGCCAAAAGAATTGCTAAACTTGTCATAATTGTAATAATTTAAAGGTTTTTATTATTTTTATTTGATTATTTAATTACTTTCTTTATATTTCATTCTTGTGTTGCGTGCGACATATTTATATATATAGCGCTGAGCAAGGTAAATACCATTGCCTGGATGTAACATACCAAGAGTTCTAGGAACATCATGAAGATACTCATTGCAACACTTACAGGAGTTATTATTCCACCAAGTAGATTACCCATCCATCCGCCAATGGCAAACATAATGAATATCATACATGACAAGGAAATTGCTATAGCATGTCCTGCCAGCATATTAGCAAAGAGTCGAACCATAAGCACTATTGGTTTGATAAAAACGCCAAAAAGCTCTATGACAGGCATCAAGGGCACTGGACACTTTAACCATGTTGGCACCTCCGGCCAAAATATCTCTTTCCAATAGTGTGAATTTCCCGTGCAGTTAGTAATGAGGAAGGTCATCAAGGCAAGAGCTGCTGTTACAGCAATATTGCCAGTAATGTTTCCACCTCCTGGAGGGAATGGTACTACGCCCATCAGGTTGGCAAAGAAGATAAAGAAGAAACACGTCAACAGATACGGGGCATATTTATCAGCTTTCTCTCCGAGTGTAGATTTGATAAGGTCATTATATACGCTCATCACAAACATGTGCATCATACCAGTGAAGCCTTTTGGTGCCGGGTCGTCAATCTTATGCTTCTTGCACCATCTCGCAGGCACCAGAATACATATCAGCAGAAGGATAGCATCAATAAACAAAACCGCTACCTGCTTGGTAATTGATATATCAAGACAAACAGGTTCTAACTTACCGTTCACCATTTCTACTATCTCACCCTTCTCATCTTCTGCACCTTTGATATAAAAGCCTTCTGGTCCTTCACGCAACATGTCAGCATTCGGTTCATGAGCGAACTCTGAACTACACATAGCATGAAAACCTGAATTCTGGCTATAGAACAACATGGGCAGATTGATAATCACTGGATGTCCGTTAAAGTCTGTGACATGCCACTGATAACTGTCCTGCACATGTCCGAAAAGAATTTCTTTTAAGGAAATCTTTCCATCCTCTTTATCCTCTTCTGCAGCAAATGCAGGCGAGGTTATGAGGAATGATACCAGTAGAAAGAATATTATCTTTATATTTTTCATTTTTTCTTTGCAGATATATAGTAGTACGTCGTTTCTATTATCAGCACCAGGAAATAGATTGCGAGAAAACTTATCGTCACCACTTTCATTTTCCAAGGGTCATCGCTTACCAGATACATACAAACAGCATATAGTACCAGTGCCACGACCATTCGTGCTATCATCAATACTATGTGTCCTGCCATAATTCTATGCACAGACTTACATTATTCTTGAGGACCTCCACGAATCCGCCAACCACATTGAGTTGTTGTTTTCCGTCCTTTGTAGTATATTCCACCCTACCCTTCTGCAGAGCAGAAACGATTGGTGCATGATTGTTGAGAATTTCAAATTCTCCCATCATTCCTGGCACCTTTACCGACTCCACTTCTCCTTGGAAGTGTATTTTTTCCGGACTAACTATCTTTAATGTAAGCATACCGCCTCTGATTACGTATTTCTATTTTAACCCTGTGCCTGTGCAAGCAGTTTCTTACCTTTTTCTATAGCTTGTTCTATGGTTCCCACATTAAGGAATGCCTGTTCTGGAAGGTCATCCAGTTCTCCATTAAGAATCATGTTGAAGCCTTTAATGGTGTCCTCAATAGAAACCATCTCTCCCTTCACGCCTGTGAACTGTTCTGCCACAGCAAATGGCTGAGAGAGGAAACGCTGTACACGACGAGCACGATTAACTGTCAACTTATCCTCGTCTGAGAGCTCATCCATACCAAGGATAGCGATAATATCTTGCAGTTCCTTGTACTTCTGCAATATCTGCTTCACACGCTGAGCACACTCATAATGTTCTTTTCCTACGACATGAGGGTCAAGGATACGTGATGTAGAGCCCAATGGATCTACAGCAGGATATATACCCAACTGTGCTATATTACGAGACAACTCCGTCGTAGCATCCAAGTGTGTAAAGGTCGTTGCCGGAGCAGGGTCTGTCAAGTCATCGGCAGGCACATAAACCGCCTGTACAGATGTAATAGAACCCGTCTTTGTTGAAGTAATACGCTCTTGCATAGCACCCATTTCCGATGCCAATGTCGGCTGATAACCTACAGCGGACGGCATACGTCCCAAAAGAGCCGAAACCTCAGAACCCGCCTGTGTGAAACGGAAGATGTTATCAATGAAGAAAAGGATATCACCACCCTGATCACGGAACTCTTCCGCTACAGTAAGTCCTGACAATGCAACAGAAGCACGTGCGCCTGGTGGCTCATTCATCTGACCATATACAAGGGTTGCCTGCGACTTCTTCAGTTCTTCCGGGTCAACAAGTGACAAATCCCACTTGCCTTCAGCCATAGCCTGCTTGAATTTGTCACCATATTTGATAACGCCAGATTCTATCATTTCTCTGATAAGGTCGTTACCCTCACGAGTACGCTCACCTACACCAGCAAAAACAGAGAAGCCATTATGACCTTTTGCAATATTGTTAATCAGCTCCATGATAAGCACCGTCTTACCAACTCCGGCGCCACCGAACAATCCGATTTTACCACCCTTAAGATATGGTTCCAACAAGTCAATTACCTTAATACCTGTGGCGAGCATCTCCTTAGAAGTTGACAACTCTTCATATTTTGGAGGTTCACGATGGATAGGATAACGGTTCTCATTGGTAAATTCCTTCATACCATCAATAGGGTTGCCAATGACGTTCAGCATACGACCTTTAATCTGCTCGCCGGAAGGCATGCTGATAGGACCACCAGCTGGGAACACTTCCAAACCACGCTGCAAACCATCAGTATTATCCATAGCAACGGTACGCACCGTATCTTCTCCAATATGCTGCTGCACCTCTAACACGAGGTCCCTGCCGTCAGCACGTTTTACTACAATAGCATCATGAATCTTAGGTAGCACCTTCTCCGCTTCCTGTCCCTTTGTATCAAAAAAGACATCAACAACAGGACCAATGATTTGAGAGATGTGACCAGTAATCTGTGACATAACTTTATCTTATTTTTAGGTTAACTTTTGCTTATTTTTATAGGTTCTGGCTACAAAATTATACTTTTTTTCCAACACGAACAAATTTCGACATGAAAAATATGTTAAAAATCCGCAAATTCCATATTTAGATTTCTATTTCCTGCCCGTCAAAAGCAAAATAGAAGCCTTCTGGCAAACGCATATTTGCAATATCGTGTGTACCTATATCATGAGTCAGATGTATGAAATACGTCCGTTCTGCTCCTATGGCTCTTGCGAACTTTATAGCGTCATCCACCAACTGATGACTATGATGCTCCTTCTCAAATCTCAAGGCATTTACAACCAACACCTTCACTCCCTTCAAGAGTTTCTCCGTTTCCGACGGAGCACTTTTCATATCGGTAATATATGCGAAAGTACCAAAACGATATCCCAAAATGGGTAATTTTCCATGCATGACAGGAACAGGAATAACCTCCAATTTCTCATCTACCGCAGGAATCACTTCCTTACGTCCTTCTCTGTGCATCAAGCCATCAAGCGTCGCACCACTGCCTGGAAATTGAACAGTAATTTCCTCTGGTCTTGATATGGTTATAGGGGTGCCGGCAACCACCTCATGAAGTTTCAAGTGTGGAACACCTGGATACAAATGTTCCTTGAAACAATATGGCATCGTTACATGTAGGGTATCTATGACATCTTTCTGGGCATATATGTCAACATCTCCGAACCATGCGAAAGGACGCAAGTCATCTATACCGCCAACATGGTCATAGTGAACATGTGTCAGCAATACAGCATCCAGTTTTCCAAAGCGGTTCATTATCTGCTGCCTGAAGTCAGGACCACAATCAATCAGTATGCGAAGCCCTTTATCTGTTTCAAGCAAAGCCGAACATCTGAGTCGTTTGTCACGAGGGTCGTTACTGCGGCACACTTCGCAGGTACACCCTATTGCAGGCACGCCAATAGATGTTCCAGTCCCTAAGAATGTTAATTTCATATCAGTTCCAAGCACAATACGACAAAGCCGATCCCTCCACCAAGCAGTGCCAACGGAGTGACATGCTTAAAATACCATGAAAGGCTCACACCCTGACGTTGCATATACACGACACCGCTGATGCTTCCGAATGCAAGTATGCTACCGCCAACAGAAGAGGCGAATGAAAGAACCTTCCAGTAAGCACCATCAACAGCATAATATGATATCTGAGGGGTTATATCATGCAGCGACACCATCGTAACACATGAGGCGAAACTGTCAAGCACGACGGAAATAGCACCCGTTATGATACCCACAATCCATATATTTCCTATTATATTATCTATATGTTCCGATATCCATGCTATAGCACCAGTTTCCGTAACCACTCCGACAGCCAGCAACACACCTACTATATATAATATCTGTTGAATTGTGTTATACATCATCCTCTGCGGAGTATCATCCACGCGAAAACGCCGTGTTATAGAGAACAGCTTATGATTGAACACCTCGTTTACGACCCACAAGAGACTCAGTACGCACAAAGCCCCCAAGAATGGTGGCAATTTTGTAATTGCTGCGAAAGAAGGAATAAACCACAACCCTCCAATAGCAACCACAAACATTATACCTCTCTGCCAGAAACGCATATTAGTATCATCTCCTCTGTATGGCATTCTCGGATGCTCCACCTCTACCGTTTCCGGCAGTCGCAGACTTACCATTGCCGTTGGTATTATCCATGCCAACAGACAAGGCAACGCCATTGTCTTGGTATATCCTGTTGCAGTTATCAATCCCTGGTTCCACAACACCAGTCCCGTCGGGTCACCGATTACCGTCATCGCTCCACCGAAAATCACCGCTATCAACACCATTGCTCCATACAGCATGCGGTCTCTGGTGCGAGGCAGCACGATATTTGTCACTGTCAACATCAACACTATGGTAGAAATGTTATCCAGGTTTGCTGAAATAATGAAAGAAATAGCCGTCAATTTCCAAAGCAGAAGTTTGCTGTCATGCGTTCGAATCCATAATGTCAGGAAATCAAAGCAACCATTTGTATGCAGTATGCTAACGATACTCATCGTCGCCAGCAGGAACAACACTATTTCTGCAGCGCGACCCACATAAGGCAAGAATACATTTTGTGCAATATAATGCTTTACAGCAACACTGTTCGGCTGTATTCCGTTAAGAAATTCCTGATAATCCCGTGCGTGCTGGTTCCCCACAAAATCGGCTCCGAAAGAAATATAAAGCACCCACCCCAAAGTACAAGCAAACACAGCCACCGCCGATTTGTTTACATTCGTCCATTGCTCTGTAGCGATGAAGAATAAGCTAATAACAAGTATAGAGGCTATAACAATTGACATAATTTATTCCTCGATAACCATAGTGATTGTGTGAGCGGTAAGCGGGGCTCGAACCCGTGACCTGCGGCTTGGGAAGCCGCTGCTCTACCAACTGAGCTATTACCGCATTCTAAAAAAGGTTGGAACCCTTTCGCCCAACCCTTTTAGAGCCGATAACGAGACTCGAACTCGTGACCCACGCATTACGAATGCGTTGCTCTACCAACTGAGCCATATCGGCGCTCTTTGCTAATCCCTTTTTGAATTGCGAGTGCAAAGATAGTATTTTTTCTTCAAATACGCAAAAGAAAAAAGGTAAAAATTTATTTTAATCAACCCAATTCCTTAAAAAATCTTAAATATAGATACTCCACAACACACTTCGCGTTATTATGTTGAAGTTTTTTTATACCTTTGCATCCTGTTTGGAATAAGTAGCACTAAAAAACGAACTAAAAAATAGAATACAGAAATGTCAAAAATTTGTCAAATTACTGGTAAGAAGGCAATGATCGGCAACAACGTATCTCACTCAAAGCATCGCACAAAGCGCAGCTTTGACGTAAACCTCTTTAGCAAGAAGTTCTACTATGTAGAAGAGGGTTGCTGGATTAGCCTCAAGATTTCTGCTGCAGGCCTTCGTCTCATTAACAAGATTGGTCTTGATGCAGCATTGAAGCAGGCTGTTAAAAATGGCCATGTAGATTGGAAAGATATTAAAGTTATTGGTGAGTAGCCTAAGGCAAGTGCTCAAAGTTTCTAATATAGATAATTATTAATAGAATATGGCAAAGAAAGCAAAAGGCAATCGCGTTCAGGTAATCCTCGAATGCACAGAGATCAAGAATAGCGGCATGCCAGGCACAAGCCGTTATATAACTACAAAGAATCGTAAGAACACTCCAGAGCGTTTGGAGTTGATGAAGTATAACCCAATCCTTAAGAAGATGACTCTTCACAAGGAAATAAAGTAAACACATTTTAGACTATGGCAAAGAAAGCGGTCGCTACCCTTCACGAAGGTTCTTCTGATGGACGCGCATACAGCAAAGTTATCAAGATGGTAAAGAGCCCTAAGACTGGTGCTTACATTTTCGACGAACAGATGGTTCGCAATGAAGACGTTCAGGCTTTTTTCAAGTAAGAATACTATTATACAATATATTTAATATAAAAGAGTTGCATTCGTCCTAACAGCAATGTTATTACGCATGCGACTTTTTTTATTCTCATTATACATCGATAATATTTCATATATATATTATGGAGAAATTCAAAGTTGTCATTGTTGAAGATGTCCCACTTGAACTCAAAGGTACGGAAGGATTGCTGAAGTCACAAGTTCCTGAGGCAGAAATCATTGGCACTGCGTCAACAGAAGGTGAATATCTCAAGCTAATGCGAACAGCAACTCCCGACCTTGTCCTCATGGATTTGGGTCTTCAGGGTTCTACGACAATTGGTGTGGAGCTATGTCGTAACACCAAGGCAGACCATAAGGACATCAAGATACTTGTCTTTACCGGTGAGCTGCTCAATGAGAAGCTTTGGGTTGATGTCCTTGACGCTGGTGCTGACGGCATCATTCTCAAGACAGGCGAAATGCTCACCCGAACCGACATCATGAATGTCATGGCTGGCAAGAAATACGTATTCAACGAGCCCATCATGGAACAAATTGTTGATGTTTTCCGCAGCAGCATCAATGGCAGCATCATGAAGATGGAAGCCACTATTTCTTATGACATCGATGAATATGACGAGCGATTCCTCAGACACCTGGCACTCGGATACACCAAAGACCAGATAACCAACCTCAAAGGAATGCCATTTGGCGTAAAGAGTCTTGAGAAGCGCCAGGCAGAACTTGTCCAGAAGCTTTTCCCCGAAGGGCATGGTGACTACGGAGTAAATGCCGTGCGACTTGTAACAAGAGCCTTCCAACTCCATATACTTGACATCGATAACCTTGAGCCTGATGAAGAATAGTTTTTTCCGCATAGGAATATACTTTTTCCTTGCCATCATTTTTGGCATAATAGCCTTCTATGTCTTTGCTCCCATGAACAAAGAGGACGAGACAGTATATCTGTATATTGACGATAACGACACTCCCGACTCCCTGTTCAATAAGATTGGCGAGCATTGCCATGAATATGGTGCTACTGCCGTTATGACACTCTCTCGTCATTTCAATGACGACCTTACCCTTCGTCCAGGGCGTTATGCCATCAGTCCATCCGCCAATGCCTTCATGCTGTTCCGCGATCTCAGGAATGGCAAGCAGTCACCCCTCAACCTCGTCATTTCCGAGGTTCGCACTCGCGATAAATTAGCTGACATCATAGCTCCCCATCTCATGATGAGTAAGGAGCAACTTCTTCGTTACCTTAACAACAACGACTCTCTGGCTTTTCTGGGAACAGGCATTGACACCTGTACTGTTATAGCTCTCTTCATGCCATATACCTACGAAGTATATTGGACCATCTCTCCACGCCAGCTACTGAAAAAGATGCAGGAGAACCATAAAGTTTTCTGGAACGATGAGCGAAAAGCCAAGGCGAAGGCTCTCGGGCTCACCCCTATCGAGGTGCAAACCCTTGCCAGCATTGTTGACGAGGAAACCAACTACCAGCCAGAGAAGCCGACTGTAGCAGGAATGTACTACAACCGCCTGAAGACCGATATGCCCCTACAGGCTGACCCTACAGTGAAGTTTGCCTTGCAAAATTTCACACTCAAGCGCATATACAACAACATGCTTCTCTACCCTTCCCCCTATAACACATACTACAACACAGGGCTTCCTCCTGGTCCTATTCGCATAGCATCCGTTGCCGGTATCGATGCTGTGTTGAATCTCCATCACCACGACTTTCTGTATATGTGTGCCAAGGATGACCTTTCCGGCTCACATGTTTTCGCTATAACATACCCTGAGCACCTTCAAAATGCAGCAAAATATACCGCTGCCCTCAATGCTCGGGGCATAAAGTAGTTAAAAAAATATAAATTATGTATGTGTGCACACATATATACACGCGCGCATGAATATTTTTTTATACCTTTGCATCCGCTTTTCCCAATTCAGGGGGAGCATAAATATTTAATTAACTTATGTCTAACTTTAAAAATGTACAGCCACTCGACGACTTCAATTGGGAAGAGTTCGAGAATGGTAGTATTTCAGGCGCAAGCAAAGAGGCTCAGGAAGAGTCTTACGCCGCAACACTTAACAAGGTGTCTGAAGGTCAGGTAGCAGAAGGCACCGTAATCTCTATCGACAAGAAAGAGGTTATCGTAAACATCGGTTACAAGAGTGATGGTATCATCCCAGCCACAGAGTTCCGTTACAATCCTGACCTGAAAGTCGGTGACAAGGTAGAAGTTTACGTTGACACCCAAGAAGACAAGAAAGGACAGCTCGTTCTTTCACACAAGAAGGCTCGCATGTCAAAGAGTTGGGACCGTGTTAACGAAGCCCTCAACAATGAGGAAATCGTTCAGGGTTACATCAAGTGTCGTACTAAGGGCGGCATGATTGTTGACGTATTCGGCATCGAGGCATTCTTGCCAGGATCACAGATTGATGTACATCCTATTCGCGACTACGACATTTTCGTAGGCAAGACGATGGAGTTCAAGATTGTGAAAATCAATCAGGAGTTCCGCAACGTTGTTGTTTCTCACAAGGCACTTATCGAGGCAGAGCTCGAAGCCCAGAAGGCTGAGATTATGTCTAAGCTCGAGAAGGGTCAGGTTTATGAGGGAACTGTTAAGAACATCACTTCTTACGGTGTATTCATCGACCTCGGAGGCGTTGACGGACTCATTCATATTACAGACCTCTCTTGGGGCCGCGTAAGCGATCCACACGAGGTAGTAGAGCTCGACCAGAAGATTAAGGTCGTTATTCTCGACTTCGATGACGAGAAGAAGCGTATTGCTCTTGGTCTGAAGCAGCTCACACCACACCCATGGGATGCGCTTGATCCAAACCTCAAGGTTGGTGACCGCATCAAGGGCAAGGTTGTTGTTATTGCTGACTACGGAGCATTCGTAGAGGTAGCACCAGGCGTTGAAGGTCTCATTCACGTTTCTGAGATGTCTTGGAGCCAGCACCTGCGTTCAGCACAGGACTTCCTGCATGTTGGTGACGAGGTAGAGGCTGAAATCCTCACTCTCGACCGCGACGAGCGCAAGATGTCTCTCGGTATCCGTCAGCTCAAGGAAGACCCATGGGCTACTATCGAGGAGAAGTATCCTGTAGGTTCTAAGCATGAGGCTAAGGTACGCAACTTCACTAACTTCGGTATCTTCGTAGAACTCGAGGAAGGTGTTGACGGCCTCATCCACATCTCTGACCTCTCTTGGACAAAGAAGGTTAAGCACCCATCAGAGTTCACAAAGGTTGGTGAGACAATCGAGGTTGTTGTTCTCGAAATAGACAAGGAAAACCGTCGTCTCTCTCTTGGTCACAAGCAGCTTGAGGACAATCCTTGGGATACATACGAGACAATCTACACCCCAGGTTCTGTTCACAAAGGTGTTGTTTCAGAGGTTATGGAGAAGGGCGCAGTCATCACCCTCAACGAAGGTGGCGAAGGCTTCGCAACTCCAAAGCACCTTGTAAAGGAAGATGGCACACAGGCACAGAAGGGTGAAGAGCTCGACTTCCAGGTAATAGAGTTCGTTAAGGATTCTAAGCGTATCATCCTCTCTCACTCTCGTACATTCGAGCCAGAGAAGGAAGTAGAAGAGAAGAAGGCTCGCACAACAAAGCGTGCTGCTGCTAAGAAGGACGATGCTACCATCAACAATGTTGCTGCATCACAGTCACTTGGCGACTTTGACGCTCTTGCAAACCTCAAGGCACAGATGGAAAAAGGCGAAGAGTAATCTTCCCCACTCCACAATATAACAAAAATAAGGATGCTCCGTTTGGGGCATCCTTATTTTGTTTCTGTTACTGGCTGTCTCCTCTATCACTTAATATTTAGTTGATTCAACAGATTCTTAAACGTATTACCGTCAGCATAGGCAAGCCCGAACTGCAGGGTCTTGGGAGTCTCGAAGAAAGCAGACATTGTTACTTCATCATAAAATGCCACAATTTTCCCATTATTTACGTAAAGATACTGATAATCCTTGTATTTGTCCTGAACAAGCGATTTTATTGTCGAGGCATCAGCTTCTGCCGTAAACTTCTCCTTCAACTCATAAGTGCGGCTGGTCAACAGCAGCAAGACAAGTTTATCACCCTTGAACCCAAACTTCACATTCGCCCAATCATACCC